>Ga0209254_10001145_pt1 | contig 23409 bp, 24 predicted proteins | sample FrelakmetDIP11DI_FD_187148 | JGI IMG/M metagenome (GOLD analysis project Ga0209254, IMG submission 187148) | Freshwater lake sediment microbial communities from the University of Notre Dame, USA, for methane emissions studies - DIP11 DI (SPAdes)... | ecosystem: Environmental > Aquatic >...
CCGCTACGTCGACGTCGTGGTCGAGGACGCGGGTGCGCTCAAGTTCCGCGAGAAGCGCTGCATCTACGACGGCGCGCTGATTCCGAACTCGCTGATCTATCCCATCTAGCGGGAGCGCCGGCGCGCGACGACGACCAAACCCGCAAGGCCCGCGACGAGGAGCGCGATCGAGCCCGGTTCCGGGATCTCCGCGCTCAGGTAGCCGATGTTGTCGATGCCGAGCAAGTCGCCGGGCGCCCCCACGAGCTCGATGCGCTTGATCACCTCGGTGGCGTAGGTGAAGCCCACGTAGGTGGACCAGCTGCCGCCGGGCGGCCCGACGGGAAAGTTCGACGTGCCCGAAAGCGTCTCTTCGAGGACGTTTCCGGCGCTGTCGTAGGCGCGCAGTCGATTGGTGTTCGTGCTGCCGTCGAAGCCCGGGTAGTTCGGATCGAACACCCCCATGCCGAAGGTCGCCACCGGGGCGTCGAATACGATCGAGAACGTGACGTTTGCGTTGAAGCCGAAGATCCTGCCGGTCACGATTCCAGGGTATTGCGTATACGGGAGCGAGGACGAGACAGCGGCGCTCCCCGGTGTCGCGGAGATCGTCATGCCGGAGGTGACAATAGGGCCCGTGGTGCCCAGCGCATAGCTCTCGAAGTCGACGATCGTGCCGCCGGCGAGAGCGGTCGGCGACGTGACCGGGGTCGCCTGCGCGGCAGCAATGCCGATCAGCGCGGTGGAGACAGCGACGATGCCCTTGCGAAGCGCGACTGCGACCATGGCTTTCTCCACGGGTTGGGGTGGATCAAGTCTCCCCCCATGCACGCCCTCCCGCTAGCGGGGCTGCGCCAGTTCACAATCTTTAACATACGGTTTCTCATGCAGGGCGGAGGCGCCGCCGCTTGACTCGCGCCCGCGCCTGCACGAACGGCATCGTCCAGAGCCCGGTCTGGTGCCGCACCATCACGGCGGCCAGGAGCGCCTGCAGCGTGACCGGCAGCGCCGAGACCTCGGCGACGCCGTCCATGCCCCATGGCCCCACGACCCCCAGCCCGCCGGCGATCTGCACCAGCGCTGTGGCCACGCACACCGCCATCACGGCGCGTTGGCCGCTCGTCATGGCGAGCGCGAGCAGCCCGACGCCGACCAGCGCCCCGCCCCCCGGGTCACGACCCGCTACAGTGCGTCGCGGCGGCTCGGCGAGGAATCTCCGGGACGCGCAGCGCCTACTTGCTCGAACCCCGCGAGAATCGAGAGTAGGCGAGCGGGAGATCGCCCGGTGACGGGCTCACATCCGGCCCGGGTTCCGGAACTGCCCGGTCGGCGAGTCGGCGGATTCTCGCCGAACGCTAGCGACTAGCCCGCCGGCCCGTATTTCACCGAGCAGCCGTAAGGCGAGGTCACCGAGGTGGTGATCGCCTTGCCCGCGAGCGCTTCGTTCAGCGCCGCACGGACGTGGTTGTTGGCGTTCTTCGTCTCGGCGACGCTGGCCGAGCGCTTGTCGTCGATGGCGCCGGCGTACACGAGCTTGCCCTGCGGATCGACGATGTACATTTGCGGAGTGGTGCGGGCGCTGTAGGCGCGGCCGACCTTGCCGGACTCGTCGAGCAGCGTCGCCGTCGGCGACGCGCCCTTCTCGCGCAGCCACCGCGCCATCTGCTCGGGCGTGTAGTACTCGCCGCTCGCCTGGCTCGAGGAGTTGACGGCCAGCCACACGACGCCCTTCCCGACGGCCTCCTTCTGCAGTGACTGCATGTTGCCGCTGTCGTAGTGGCGGCGCACGTACGGGCACTCGGGATTGGTCCACTCCAGCACCACGTACTTGCCGCGGTAGTCGGAGAGCTTGACCGGCTTGCCGGAGAGGTCGGTGGCGCTGAAGTCGGGGGCGGGCTGGCCGACGGTCGAGGCGAACGCCTGCGCGGCGGTGAATGCGATCGCGGCGAAGAGGCAAGCAGTCAGGTGTTTCATCACGGTCTCCGGGTGGGGGAAGGGATCAACCGTCGAGCGCCTCGACGAGGCGCTCGCGGGTGAGGATCTCGGGCAGCACGACCGGCGCGCGGCCGGGTCGGTAAAGCACGTACGTCGGGACGCCGCTACGACCCACGCTCGCCAGCGCCTGGGCGATATCGGCGTCGCGCCTGGTCCAGTCGGCGCGTACCAGCTCGACGCCGCGCGCGCGGAAGTCGGCGAGGACTTCCTCGCGCGAGAGCACGAGCTTCTTGTTCACCTGGCAGGTCACGCACCACGCGGCAGTGAAGTCGACGAATACCGGCTTGCCCGCCGCATTGAGGCCCGCCACCGTCTGCGCAGAATACGGGCGCCATATTGCATCGGATGACACGGGCTGCGCGGCCTCCTCGCGCGGCACGAGCGCCAGCGCGAGGGCGCCGACGAGCGCCAGCCCGATCGCGCCCCTCGCGGCGGGCCCGCGCGATCCGGGCAGGCCGGCGAGCCACGCCGCGATCGCCAGCACGACGCACGCCGACAGCAGCCAGACCACGCCCTCCAGACCCGCCTGGCGTCCGAGAACCCACGCCAGCCAGACGACGGTCGCATAGAGAGGGAACGCCAGCGCCTGCTTGAGCCGCACCATCCACGGTCCCGGTTTCGGCACGTAGCGCAGCCACGCCGGGAACCACGCGAGCGCGACGTAAGGGAGCGCCATCCCGACCCCGAGCGCCGTGAAGACGCCGAAGGCCTGCACGGGATCCGCGGCGACCGCGAAGCCGAGCGCGGCGCCCATGAACGGCGCGGTGCACGGCGCCGCGATGACCACGGCGAGCACGCCCGTGAGGAACCAGTCCAGCGCCGGGTTCCTCGCGCTCCACGCGGCCAGCCCGCCCGGGACAAGGCCGCCGAACTCGAACACGCCGGAGAGGTTCAGGGCCAGGCCGAAGAACAGCAGCGCGAGCAGCGCGACGACCGTCGGCGACTGGAGCTGGAAGCCCCAGCCGAGTTCGGCCCCCGCGGCGCGCAGCGCGAACAGCAGGACCGCGAGCGCCCAGAAGGACGCCAGCACCCCGGCGCCGTACAGCAGCCCGTGGCGGCGACCTTGCCGGGCATCGGCCCCGGCGAAGCCGAGGACCTTGATCGCCAGCACCGGCAGCACGCACGGCATGAGGTTGAGGATCAGGCCGCCGGCCAGCGCGGCGAGCAGCGCCGCGACGAATCCGAATCCGGCGCCGGACGCGTGCGCCGCCGCCGCAGCGACGGGCACGTCGATCTCGAACGCGCGAGGCCGCAGGTCACCGTCCGGCGTCAACACGAGGACCCCAGCCACGCGATCGAAGGGACCAACCGGCTGCGCGGCGCGCGGCAACTCCAGGGAGTAGCCGCGCTCGTTCGCGGAGACGCGCTGCGGGGCGGCCGCCTCGATCTTGCCCTCCTGGAAGGGGAAGAACCGCGCGTGCGGCAGCGCACTGCCTGTCGCCGACGCAAGGTGCAGCAAGACCTTTTCGGGCGCGGACGTGGCAGAGAGCGACCACTCACTCAATGCTTGGGCGGGGGCAGGCAGGCGCGCACGGGTGGCTTCGATCGGACCCGCCCCGCGCGGATGCGGACCGGCGGTTGTCGCGACCGGAAGCGTGACGGCCAGCTCCGCCTCCTCGGGAATGCAGTCGACCTTGCACACCAGCCAGGTCGCCCGCGCGGAGAGCGTCACACTCGTCCCCGGGGCGAGGTCCGCCGGCGCATCGATGCGCACCAGGTGCAGCACCTCGCCGCTGTAGCCGAAGTTCATGAGCGGGCCGGCAGGCAGCCGCTCGGGGACAGGCCACTGGATCTTGCCGGCACGAAAGCCCGCGGGCAGTCGCCACGCCAGCGCGGTGGGTTCGCCCGAATCGCCCGGGTTGAGCCAGTACGTGTGCCAGTCGGGAATGATGGACAGGCGCAGCGCCACGGTCAGCGGCTCGCCCGGCACGATGGCGGTCCGCTCGGGCAGGAGCTCGGCCTCGACGTGGGGTGTGCGCACCGCCCCGGCCCATGCAGGCAGCGCGAACGCGAGGGAGAGGGCGAGGGCGGCGAGAACTCGGGACATGAACCGGAGAGACCGCCTCCGGGGATGCGAGTTCCGGCCGCGGCGCTCAGTCGCGCACGGCACGATCGACCTCCCCCGAGGTGCGCAGCAGGACCTTCCGTGCTGCGGCGCTGAGGCGCAGGGTCTCCGTCCAGCCGCGGCCGGCCGGCATGATCGGCTCGCCGACGATCACCTGCACCCTGGTGCGCCGGGGCAGCCACGTTCCGGCCGGAAGCAGTCGCCGCACCCCGCGCAGGGTCACCGGCACCACGGGCACCTGGGCCTCGGCGGCAATCGCGAACGCGCCGTTGCGAAACGGCAGCAGGCCGGGCAATTGCTGGAACGTGCCCTCGGGAAAGACCACCAGCGACGCGCCACCGCGCACCTCGTCGGCCAGGGCGCGCACATCGGCAACGCCCTGCTCCGCATCGTGGCGATCGACGAATCGCGCACCCGCCGCCCGGAAGAGCCGCCGCACCAGCCGGTGCCGCTCGAACTCGCGCTTGGCGGCAAACGCGAATCCCGCCGGCAGCGTGGCGAACAGGATCGGGCCATCGGCATAGCTCGAGTGATTGGCGACCAGCACCATGGCACGGCCGCGCGGCAGGCGCTCGAGCCCTTCCACGGTCACCGGAATGCCGGATACGCGCAGCAGACCTCGCGCGAGCGCGCGCAGGACGCGGGATGCGACGCCGGCCGGCAGCACCAGGCCGCATGCGACCGCGGGCACCGTGGCAATCGCCGTCACGGTCCACACGTATGCACCGAAGGCGAGATCCCCCGCGCGTCCCGCAAGCCGGCGCGCGCCGGCCCCGAGCGCCTCCGCCTGCAGCCGCGCGATCTGCCGCCAGGGCGCCTCCGGGCGCGCGCCCAGCAACCCGCGCTCGTAGCGCGCCAGGGTGTCGGCGCGGCGGATCTTGCCGCTCGAGGTCTTCGCGACGCTGCCTGGCGGCGCGAGCACGATGTCGTCGGGCGGGCTGCCGCATACCGCCACGACCGTCGCGGCGATCTCGGCGCGCAGACGCTCGCGCCTGGCGTCCTCGGCGAGCTTGGTCTCGGCGATCACCACCAGCGTCTCCGTGCCGGATGACCGGTCGTGCACGCCGAGCACCGCGACGCAGCCCTTGCGCACGCCCTGTATGGCGCTCACGGCGTCCTCGAGCTCCTGCGGATGCAGATGCTGGCCGCCGCGGATGACGACGTCCTTCGCGCGTCCGGTCACGTACAGCTCGCCGTCGGCTACGTAACCGAGGTCTCCGGTGTTTAGCCAGTCGCCGTCGAACAGCTTCGCGGTTGCCTCCGCGTTGCGGTAGTAGCCGGACGTCGCCGAGGGCCCGCGGAACTCCACGCGCCCCTCGCGACGCTCGGGCAGCGCCGCGCCGCCCGGATCGGCGACGCGCAGCACGTAGCCGGGCAGCACACGGCCGCATGCCACCACCTGGATCGGCGTCGGGTCGTCCCCGGCCGCGGGCATCGCCTCGCCGGCATGCGCGAAGCGCTCGCGCTCGATGCGGTCCACGCGGAGCCCGCGGCGCTCGAGCGGAAAGGTGAGATCGAGGGCGCATTCGGCCAGCCCGTACACCGGCGCGATCGCGCGCGCATCGAAGCCGTAGGGCGCGAATCGCGCGGCGAAGCGCTCGCAGGTCGCCGCGCTCACCGCCTCCGCGCCATTGAAAGCCCAGCGCCACGAGGAGAGGTCGAGCCCGTCGAGCTCGCGCGCGTCGAGCCGGCCGGCGCACAGCTCGTAGGCGAAGTTCGGCGCAGCGGAGAACGTCCCGCGGTAGCGGTGGATGGCCCACAGCCAGCGCGACGGCCGCGCGAGGAACGACGTGGGCGGCATCACCACGAACGACATGGCGAAGTGCAGGCTGCCGAGCCACGCGCCGATCAGCCCCATGTCGTGGTAAAGCGGCAGCCACGAGACGAACACGTCGGCGCCGCTCGCCCCCGCCGCCGCGCCCATCGCGCGGATGTTGGCAAGCAGGTTCGCGTGGGTGAGCACCACGCCCTTGGGGTCGCCCGTGCTGCCCGAGGTGTACTGCAGGAACGCGATGTCGTCCGGCGCGTGCGGCGTCGGCACGAGCTTCGCGTCGCTCTCCTCGAGCTCCGCGATGGTCAGCACGCGCTCGAGCGAGGGCACCTGGCCGCGCAGCATGCGCGCGACCGGCCGCGCGATGTCGATGGTGAGCAGCGCGCGCGCGCCGCAGCTGCGCAGGATGGCCGACTGGCGTTGCAGGTGCTCGGCGATGCGGTCGCGACGCGCCGGCGGATAGATCGGCACCGGCACGGCGCCCGCGATCAGCGCACCCTGGAACGCGACGAAGAAGTCGCGGCCGGTGGGCAGCATGATCGCGACGCGCTCGCCGGAGCCGATGCCGGCGGCCTGCAGTCCCGCCGCTGCCCGGCGCGCGGCGGCGAGCAGTTCGGCGTAGGTCATCGGCACGGGCGGCGCGTCGCCGTCGAGCAAGGTGAGGTGCACGCGGTCGCCGTGCGCGGCGGCGTGCCACTCCAGCACCTCCACCAGCGTCTGCGCGGACGCGGGGGCCGCATCGGCCGGAACGGGAGGCGCCGGCGCGACGTGCGCGACGTGCGCGACGGGTAACGCGGACACTGCCGCCGCGCCCTCGGGCTGCAACGCCCGCAGCAGGTCGCGCGGCGTTTCCGCCGCGCTCAGCAGCGCCTCGGGCAGGCGCCGGCCGAAAGTCTGCTCGAGCCGCAGCAGGAGCTCGACGCGCCCCAGGCTGTCGATGCCGAGATCGGCCTCGAGCTTGCTGTCGAGGTGCAGCGCCCGCCGCGCGCCCTGCCCCGCCGACGACTCCGCGAGGAATGCCTCGAGGGCGGCGAGCAGGCGCGCGGCGTCCCGGGCGGCATCGTCCGTGGACGGAGCGGTATCGCGGTCGAGTTGCTCGGAATCGTGGGTCATGGCTGGCAGCGGGCGGCAGGGTCGAGCAGAACACGTCGGCACGCCGCCGTCCACCCGCATGCGAACACGGCCGGGTTGCGACCTAGGTCACGCGCACGCGCTCACGGCCGGACGCCGCGGAGGCGGGGTCGGTCACAATCAGGCGGTTGCCTGCCACGGGAGAGCGCGCCATGTCGGCCTGGGAGTTCGCCAAGAAGCAGTTCATCGACGTCATCCACTGGACCGAGGACGAGGAAGGCCTGCTCGCCTGGCGGTTCCCGATGCGCGACATGGAGATCCAGAACGGCGCGATCCTCACCGTGCGCGAGTCGCAGCTCGCGATGTTCGTAGACGAGGGGCAGGTCGCCGACGTGTTCGGTCCCGGGCGGCACAAGCTGGAGACCCGGACCATTCCGGTGCTGACCAACCTGCGCAACTGGGACAAGCTGTTCGCATCCCCGTTCAAGTCCGACGTGTACTTCTTCAGCACGCGGCTGCAGGTCGACCAGAAGTGGGGCACGACCAACCCGGTCACCATCCGCGACCGCGAGTTCGGCGCAGTGCGCGTGCGCGCGTTCGGCAACTACGCCTATCGCATCGTCGACGCCGGGCGCTTTCACCGCCATATCAGCGGCACACGCGAGCGCTACACGAGCGAGGAGCTCGCCGGCCAGCTCCGCACGACGGTGACGGGAGCGATGGCGGATCTCTTCGGCGAGTCGCGCATTCCCTTCCTCGACCTCGCGGCCAACCAGGAGGAGCTCGCCGGCCAGCTGCGCGGGCGCCTCACCCACGCGTTCGAGACACTCGGGCTGGAGCTCGCCACGTTCGTCGTGGAGAGCATCTCGCTCCCCGAGGAGCTGCAGAAGGCGCTCGACGCGCGCATCGGCATGGGCATGGTCGGCGATATGCAGCGCTACACCCAGTACCAGGTGGCGAGCAACATCGCGACCGCGGCCGAGAACGAAGGCGGCGTCGCGGGGATCGGGGCGGGGCTGGGCGCCGGGGTCGCCATGGGGCAGGCAATGACGCAGGCCCTCGGTCAGGCGACGGCGCCCGCCGGCGCGGCAACCGCGGCGGAAGACCCGGCCGCGCTGCTGGAGAAGCTGCACGCGCTCAAGGAAAAAGGCGTGCTCACCGCCGCCGAGTTCGACGCCAAGAAGGCCGAGCTGCTCAAGCGCATCGCCTAGCGCGACGAGCGGTTCGCACGGATGCCGTTCCGCCACGACCCCGCCGACTGCCCGAGCTGCGGGGCGCGCATGCAGTCGCACGTCCTGCACGGGCACTCCACCGATCGCGTGACGGTGGACGTCTGCTTCCCCTGCCACGTGCTGTGGCTGGACGGCCACGAGAGCGTGCAACTCTCGGGGGGCGGCACGCTGGAGCTATGCAGGCTGATCGGCCGCAATGCAGAGGGGCCGCGCCAGGCCCTCGTCCGGCGCTTCGCCTGTCCGCGCTGCCGCGGCACACTGGCGCACACCCACGACCTCACCCGCTCGGGGCGCTTCACCTACCATCGCTGTTCCGCCGGCCATGGCCGGATGACAACGTTTTTCGATTTCCTGCGCGAAAAGCACTTCGTTCGCACGCTGACGCAGGCGGAGATCGTGCGCATGCGCCAGTTCATCCGCGAGGTGCGCTGCTCGAGCTGCGGCGGACCGGTGAACATCGAGCGCGACGCGAAGTGCGGGCACTGCGGCACGGCGCTGGCGATGCTCGATCCGGAGGCGGTCGAGAAGGCGGTCGCGGCGCTGTCGAAGACCGAGCGGATGCGCGTGGCGACGTCGGTCGGTGCTGAGGCGGCCGCGCCCGGCCCGCGACCCGCCCGGCAAGGCGACGCCATGTGGACCGACCGCCTCACCTCAGGCAGCGACCTCGTGGACCTGGGCATCCACGCGCTCGGCGATCTGTTCGAGTCTCTGTAGCCGGCAACGCTCAGCAGGGCGCCGCGACGAAGACCGCGTAGCTGCGCGTGCCGCCGTACAAGCTGCCCTCGGTCTCGACCCACGCCCGGTAGCCCTGCGCCGCAAGCTCATTACGCACCGCGAGCGCGCGGTCGTTGGTCGCGTAGTTTCCGACGCGGCGCACGCACTGGGCCTGCGCCACCACCCAGGGCACGAAGCCGCGGGCGCCGGGCCCTGCCGGCGCTGCGTGCGCAGCCGTGACGCCGAAAAGAGCGAGACCGACGAGCGGGACTGCGGCCGACACCAGGCGCAGGGCGTGGTGCAACCGGTTGGAATTCGGCATGGCAACCTCCGTACAAGGTTCGAAGCGACGACGTCAGCCTAGGCGTGCGGAGCGCCCGCGCCAATCCGCTGTACGGGTTAGAACATCGTGCCGAGGAGTCGCCTCTGGCGCTGTCGACCTCGTGGATGCATACGCTGGCGTGCTGCCGCGGCGCGAACGGGACGCCAGGCGCTCGCCGTGGACGCGGCGGGCAAGTACGCGGTCGGCCGTCAGTTCAGCGGATTCTGCGACGACGTGCCGGCAGGCCTCGAACGGCATCGCGAGATTCCGGTGGCGTTCGGGCACTTCGCCCGCCGTGTGCAGTCCAATCGCCTCCGACACCACGAAGGAGCCGAACATGAGCCTTTCCGACCAGAGCTGGGGCCGCCGCAAACCTGCCGGGCAGCCCGCGTCGGCCGACGAGCAAGCCATCGCGCGCTATCGTTACATGCTGAAGACAGCGCCGCCCGAGCTCATCCAGCAGACCCACACCGAGGCCTTTGCGCGCCTCACTCCGGAGCAGCGTCAGCAGGTGCTCCAGCAGATCGCCGCCGAGTTGCCGCCAGCGGAGCGCCCGCTGGCAAGCGCCGGCAACGCCACGCCAGAAGGCCTTGCAACGCTGGCGACGCGTGCCGAGGTGCGCAGGCCCGGCGCGATGGAGCGCATGTTCGGCGGCGGCGGACCGGGTTTCGGCAGCATGCTCGCGGGGAGCCTGCTCGGCAGTATCGCGGGTACCGTCATCGGAAGCATGATTGCGCGGGAGTTCTTCGCCGGCTCGGAGCCGGGTACGGAAAGCGCTGCGAGCGACGTGGAGCCGGGTGCCGACGACCACCTCGCGGAAAGCGACCTGCCCATGGACGGCGGCGACGACTTCGGGCTCGGCGATATCGACCTGGCGTAGGCACCCGCGGGGCCTCAGTCGCCCTTCAGCCGCTTCACGATCGCCGCGCTCGTCAGCAGTTCGAGCTGCGCCTCGAGCCGGATGACGCGCGCGGTGAGATCCTCGATCCGCGTCTGCTGGGACTTCAGCGCCTCGGACTGGCGCGTGACCTTCTCTTCCAGCCTCACCATCGCGGTCAGGGCGCCCCAGATCCGGTCGGTGACGCCCATCAGGCCGCTTTGCGGCCGGCCCGCCGCGGCTTGGCCTCCAGCGCGGCCATGCGCCGGTTGCTCGCTTCGATGAACTCGAGCGCACTGTCGATCGACGCGCCGGCCCGCTCGGCCGCAGCCCGCGCGGCGTCGGCCAGCGCGCCGAGCTCCTCGTCCCCGGGGGTGGATTCATGAGCCGAGGCGCCGCGGCGCATCAGCTCGGAGATCGGCAGGCCGAGGCGCTTCGCCTTGGCGACGATCGCCTTCTTCTCCTGCGCCGTGACCTGCACCACGATCCGCTCGACCGCCGCCGCCATGTGATCCTCCGGTTCGACCCGTTCGCTATGTACATTACCTGTACATGAACGCGCCCGTCAAGCCGGCAGGCGCGTTCAGATGATCGCGTGCCGCACCCGCGCCGACACCCACTCGCTCGCGACCACCGTGGCGAAAATCACCAGCAGGATGAGGCTCACCTGCGGCCAGGCGAGGGTGTTGAGCGAGGCTTCGAGCTGCATGCCGATGCCGCCCGCGCCGACGAGCCCGAGGATGGTCGACTCGCGGATGTTGATGTCCCACCGGAACACGCTGATCCCCGCGAAGGCCGGCATGATCTGCGGCACGATGCCGTAGGCAACGACCTGCGGGCCGCTCGCGCCCGTGGCGGCGATCGCCTCGACCTGGTTCGCGTCGATCTCCTCCATCGCCTCGTAGAGCAGCTTGCCGATGAAGCCCACCGAGCGCAGCGCGATGGCGATGATGCCCGCGAGCAGTCCGGGTCCGAGAATCGCAACCAGCAGCAGCGCCCAGATGAGCGCGTTGATCGAGCGCGAGGAGACGATCGCCAGCAGCGCCAGGGGGCGCACGAAGTGCTCCGACGGCGTGGTGTTGCGCGCGGCGAGGAACGCGACCGGAACCGCGATCACGATCGCCAGCAGCGTGCCGAGGGTGGCGATATTGATCGTCTCCCACAGTGGCCGCCACAGCACGTCGATGTAGCCCCAGCGCGGCGGCAGCATGCGCGAGCCGATGTCGGCGGCCTGCCGCGGCGCGTCTGCGACGAAGGCCCAGATCGTGTCCTGCGTCATCACCCGCCAGCAGAAGACGAACAGCGCGACGACGGCGAGCCAGCCGAACCAGAGCGCGAGACGCGCTCGCGGCGTGCGCAGTTGCCACTCGCGCCGGCCCGCTGCGGTGACGACCGGCACGCGCGCCTACTGCACGAACCGGCGCAGCCGGCTGGAGCCGTACTCGGCCGCCATCACGATGGCAATGATGATCAGCAGGATGGCCGCCGCGACGTCGTACTCATAGCGGTCCATCGCGGTGTTGAGCGTCGCGCCGATACCGCCGGCGCCGACGATGCCGATCACCGCCGACTCGCGGAAGTTGATGTCGAATCGATAGAGCACGAGGCCGACCAGCCGCGGCAGCACCTGCGGCCAGACCGAGTAGTCCACCCACTGCCACCACGAGGCGCCGGTCGCGCGGATCGCCTCGAGCTGGCCGGGATCGGCGTCCTCGATGTCTTCGGCGAGCAGCTTGGAGAGAAAGCCGATGGTCGCGAAGGAGATGGTGAGAAAGCCCGCGAACGGCCCGAAGCCAACCATCGCGACGAACAGGATCGCGATGATCACCTCCTGCAGGCTGCGCGAGACCGCGATGATGGCGCGACAGGCGAGGTAGACGGCGCGCGGCGCGAGATTGCGCGCCGCGCCGAGGCCGACCGGGATGGAGAGCGCCACGCCGACCACGGTCGCGGTGAAGGTCATCGTGAGGCTTTCCTGCATGCCCTGCACGATCTCGCCCCAGCGCGCGCTGAAGTCCGGGTTCAGGAACGCGGCGACGAAACGCCACCCGCGCTCCATACCGTCGGCGACGCGGGTCCAGTTCACCTGCACCGAGCCGACCGCGAGCACGAGATAGACCAGCGTACCCGTATAGAGACCGTAGCGCAGAGCCGGGTTGGCGATCAGCGGCGGCGGCGACCAGCGCCGGGGCATCACACGCTCCGCGCCTTGTCCCGATGCACGAGCGGCGGCTTCTGCGCACGCGGCTGTGCGGGCGCCTGGTCGTCGCCCTCGGCGGCCTCGTGTGACCAGTCCTCCTCGCCATAGATCGCCGTGAGCGCCGCGGCGTGCAGCGCCGACGGCGGGCCGTCGTAGACGACGCACCCCTCGCGCAGGCCGACGATGCGCTGCGCGAACATCTGCGCCAGCGGCACGTCGTGGATGTTGATGACCGCAGCGAGGCCGCGCTCGGCGGCGAGCTCGACCAACAGGCGCATGATCTGCCGCGAGGTCTTCGGGTCGAGGCTCGCGGTCGGCTCGTCGACCAGGAGGATGTCCGGACCCTGCATCAGCGCGCGAGCGATGCCGACCCGCTGGCGCTGCCCGCCGGAAAGCTGGTCCGCGCGCTGGTCCGCGAACGCCGCCAGCCCGACGCGATCGAGCAGCTCGAACGCGCGGTCGACGTCCGCCTGCGGAAAGCGCCGCAGCCAGCTTCGCCAGAAGCCGACGTAACCGAGCCGCCCGGAGAGCACGTTCTCCATCACCGTGAGCCGCTCGACCAGGGCGAACTCCTGAAAGATCATGCCCATCCGCCTCCGTGCGGCACGCAGCGCAGCCGGACCGAGAGCGGTGATCTCGAGATCGCCCAGATGGACGCGGCCGCTGGTCGGCTCGACCAGGCGGTTCACGCAACGCAGGAGCGTCGACTTGCCCGCACCCGACGGCCCGATCAGCGCCACGACCTCGCCGGCGGGCACCTCCAGCGAAACGCCGGCGAGCGCCGGCGCACCCGCGCCGTAGCGCTTCGCGAGCTCCTCGACGCGCAGCAACGCCGCTACTTGCAGGTGTAGGAGACGTTCATGGCGGCGTCGATCTTCCGCACGATCTCCCAGTTCTTCTGATAGGTGATGGGGACGAACTTCGAGACGCCCTGCTTGCCGAACTCGCGCTCCAGTTCGGATCCGGCCCAGGGGAAGCTGAAAAACGCCTCCCGGATCTTCGCAGCCAGCTCGGGCTTGAGATTGTGGACCACGCCGTAGCCCGTCGTGGGGAAGGTCTGCGACTTGTAGATCGTGACGATCTGGTCCTTCTTCACCACGCCGCGGTCCATCATGCGCTTCATCACCTCGTTGGCGATGGCGGCGGCGTCGTAGTCCTTGTTGGCCACGCCGAGGATGGAGTTGTCGTGCTTGCCGGAGAACACCGCCTGGAAGTCCTTGCCGGCCTCGAGCTTGAACTCGCTCCTGAGCAGCGCAGAGGGCGCCTTGAAGCCGGAGTTCGACGTCTCGGACGTGAACGCGAGCTTGCGGCCCTTCAGGTCCTCCAGCTTGGTGATGCCGCTGCCCGGGTAGGTGATGATCTCCATCTCGTAGCCGAAGAGGCCGTTCTGGTCGCCCATGATCGCGAACGGCACGAAGCCCGCGCAGGCGACGGCGAGCGGCACGCCCCCGGTGTTGAACCCGGCGACGTGCAGTCGGCCGGCGCGCATCGCCTCGAGCTGCGCCGCGTTGGACTGCACCGGAAAGAACTGCACCTTCCTGCCGGTCGCCTTCTCGAGGTGGCGCAGGAAGCCGTCCCAGACCTTGGCGTAGACCGCAGGATCCTCGACCGGCGTGTAGGCGAAGACGAGCGTCGGCGGATCGACCCAGTCCTTCGCGTCGGCCGGCGCGTCGGCGACCATGTCGCCGTTGGCGTCGCGGAAGCGCGCGTCGAGCGCGGCGGCGCCGCCGCAGGCCAGGGCGGCCGCGGCGAAGGCAAGGCTCTTCAGGAACAGGCGCTTGGGCATCGTCACGGATTCGCTCCTCGGTTCGAACGACTCACTTGCAGCTGTAGCTTACGCTCATCGCCGTGTCGATCTTGCGGACCACTTCCCAGTGCTGCCGATAGGTGATCGGAATGAACTTCGCCTCGCCGGATTTCTCGAATTCCTTCTGCAGGTCGGAGCCCCCCCAGGGAAAGGAGAAGAACGCCTCCCTCACCTTCGCCGCCAGCTCGGGTCTGAGGTTGTGCACGTGCCCGTAGCCGGTGGTGGGAAAGGTCTGCGACTTGTAGATCGAGACGATGGCGTCGCCCTTGACGGCGCCGCGCGCGACCATGCGCTTGATCACCGAGTTGGCGACCGACGCGGCGTCGTAGTCGCGATTGACGACGCCGAGGATGGAGTTGTCGTGCTTCCCGGAGAACGCCGGCTTGAAATCGCGGCCGGCCTCCAGCCCGAACTCGCTCTTCAGCAGGGCCGAGGGCGCCTTGTACCCGGAATTGGAGGTCTCTGCGGTGAACGCGAGCGTGCGGCCCTTCAGGTCTTCTACCCGCCGAATGCCACTGCCCGGATGAGTGATGATCTCCATCTCGTACCCGAACGAATTGTCGGCGCGCGCCATCATCGCGAAGGGGACGAAGCCCGCGCAGTTCACCGCCAGCGGATTCGATCCCGTGTTGAACCCGGCAACGTGCAGGCGGCCAGCGCGCATTGCCTCGAGCTGCGCCGCGTTGGACTGGACCGGGAAGAACTGCACCTTTTTCCCGGTGGTCTTTTCAAGGTGGCGCAGGAAGCCGTCCCAGACCCTTGCGTAGACGGCGGGATCTTCCACCGGCGTGTAGGCAAAGACGAGCGTCGGCGGGTCCACCCAGTCCTTCGGATCCGCCGGGGCATCTGCGACGAGGTCGCCGTCGGCATCCTTGAAGCGGTTGTCCAGGGCGTGCGCGGGGAGCACCGCGAGGCAGAAGAGCGCGAGCGCTCGGAGGGCAAGGGTGAGGGAGGCCATGTCGATTCCGGGGAATCGACGACGCTAGCGCAACCACATGACAAAATTGTTGCAGAACGGTTCCGGCCGCGAGGTCGCGGCCTGCGCCGCGCCCCTCCCCTCAAGTCCGCACCACCGCGGGCGCATCGTCGATCGACGGCTCGGGCGCCGTCGCCGCGCGCATCTCGTCCATCGGCGGCTCGTCAGGCGGCTCGGTTGCGGTCTCGGCCGCGATCACGTCGTGCGCCAGGAACCCGCCCGACTGATGCCGCCAGAGGCGCTCGTATGCGCCGCCGAGGCGGAGCAGCTCGTCGTGCGAGCCCTCCTCGACCACGCGACCGGCCTCGAGGACGATCAGACGGTCCATGCGCGCGATGGTGGACAGCCGGTGCGCGATCGCGATCACCGTCTTGCCTTCCATCAGCCCCAGCAGCTGCTCCTGGATAGCGAGCTCCACCTCGCTGTCGAGCGCGGAGGTGGCTTCGTCGAGCACCAGGATCGGCGCGTCCTTGAGCACGACGCGCGCGATGGCGATGCGCTGGCGCTGCCCGCCGGAGAGCTTCACGCCACGCTCGCCTACGTGCGCGTCGTAGCCGGTGCGATCCTTCCAGTCCTGCAGGCCGACGATGAACTCGTGCGCATGCGCCTTGCGGGCGGCCGCCTCCACCTCGGCGTCCGTCGCGCGCGGACGGCCGTAGCGTATGTTGGCAGTGATGGAGCGGTGCAGCAGCGAGGTGTCCTGCGTAACCATGCCGACCGCAGCGCGCAGGCTCTCCTGCGTCACCTCGGCGAGGTCCTGGCCGTCGATGAGGATGCGGCCGCGCTCCGGCTCGTGGAAGCGCAGCAGCAGATTCACCAGTGTCGACTTGCCCGCCCCGGAGCGACCGACCAGACCCACACGCTCGCCCGGACGGATCGCGAGGCTCAGCCGGTCGAGGACCGGTCTGCCGTCGGCGCGGCCGTAGCTGAACGTCACGTCCTCGAAGCGGATCTCGCCGCGCGACACCTCGAGCACGCGGGCGCCGGGCCGGTCGGCGCCCGCGTGCGGCACGGCAATGGTCTGCATGCCCTCCTGCACCACGCCGATGTTCTCGAAAATGCTGGTGACTTCCCAGCTCACCCACCCGGCGACGTTGGCGATCTGCCAGGTCAACGGCAGCGCCGTCGCCACCACGCCTGCGCCGACGACGCCATCGGCCCAGAGCCAGATGCCGATCACCGCGGTGGAGGTCAGCAGCGCGGCGTTCAGCAGAGACAGCACGAACATGAACTGCGAAATCAGGCGCATGTGCGCGGCGATCGCGGCCTGATGCTCGTCCACCGCCTCGCGCACGTACGCATCCTCGTCGGCGAGCCGGGCGAAGAGCTTGACCGTCAGGATGTTTGTATAGCTGTCGACCACGCGAGCCATCACGTGCGAGCGCACTTCCGAGCTCGCTCGCGCGAGATCGCGCATGCGCGGCACGAAATAGCGCAGGAACACGATGTAGCCGCCGAACCAAAGCAGCGTGGGCACACCGAGGCGCCAGTCGGCCATCGCCATCAGCACCAGCGCGCCGAGGCCATACACGACGATGTACCAGACCGCGCGGATGCCGGCCATCACGCTCTCGCGCAACGCGTTCGCTGTCTGCATCACGCGGTTGGCGATGCGCCCGGCGAAATCGTTCTGGAAGAACGGCCAGCTCTGGCGCACGACGTGCCAGTGGGACTGCCAGCGGATCAGGCTGGTCGCGCCCGGGATGAGCGCGTTATGGCGGATCGCGACGTCGGCGAGCAGCACCAGCGGGCGCACGAGCAGCACCAGCACCACCATTGCCGCGAGCAGCGGCCAGTCGGCGGCAAGGGCGGCGCGGCGGTCGGAAGCCTCCATCAGCGACACCAGCCGCCCGATGAAGACCGGGATCAGCGTGTCGATCAGCGCCACCGCCAGGCTGGTGGCGAACATGAACGCATACCAGCGCTTGGTCTGGCGCACGAAATGCCAGTAGAACGCGACCAGGCCCTCCGGGGGCGCACCGGGGCCGGTGCTGGCAGTGCCGCGGATACGGGATTCGAGGTAGGCGAACATGCGGCGGGTCCTGCGGAGGGCTGCAGCGACATTCGAGTCTAACCGCCTGCGCGTGCCCGTACCGCCACATCCGAGTCGATGTAGTACGATGTACACATCTGCACACGCACACGGCGCCTGCCAACATGTCGACGACCATGACCATCCGCCTCGAGGACGAGATCAAGCAGCGCCTCGACGATCTCGCCGAGGCCACACAGCGCAGCAAGTCCTTCCTGGCGGCAGAGGCGATTCGCCAGTATGTCGAGAACAACGCGTGGCAGATCGAGGAGATCAACGCCGCGGTTCAAGAGGCGGACACCGGGGACTTCGCCAGCGAGAAGGACGTTCGCGACTTCGCCAGGAAGTGGAAGGTGAATGCGGGTTAGGTGGCTGCGCACGGCCCTGCGCAACCTCGACGAGGAAGCCCGCTACATCGCCACCGATGACGACGGCGCCGCGCGCATCGTCGTCGAGCGCGTTCTTGCAGCCGTCGCGATGCTCGCGGAGCAGCCCGGGCTCGGGCGCCCCGGTCGAGTGCCGGGCACCCGCGAGTTGGTCGTGCCGAAGACCCGCTACATCGTTCCCTACAGGGTGCGGCGCGACACGGTGGAGATTCTGCGGATCTTCCACACTTCGCGCCGACTTCCGGAGCGATGGTAGCCGCGATAACACACAAGGCGTTGTACGTTTCCTGCCGCTCCGGCCGACGCCGATTCAGCGCTGCGATTCCGCAGTTGCGGGATACTTGGCAACAGCCTCCGCAAACAGGATCTGCGTTGCCCGCACCCCACGCACCCGAAACCGGCCTGCTCGAAGACGTCAATGTCCTCGGCTTCGAGGACATGCCCACGCCCGACCTGATTCACGCCAGCGCGCCGCTCACCGAGCGCGCCGCCGCAACCGTGATGCAGGGGCGCGCGGCGCTGCGCGCCATCCTCGAGCGTCGCGACCCGCGCCTCTTCGTCGTGGTGGGCCCCTGCTCCATCCATGACCCGGAGGCCGCGCGCGAGTACGCCGGGCGCCTCCAGGCCCTGGCGGCGGAAGTCGCCGGAACGCTGCTGCTGGTCATGCGCGTGTACTTCGAGAAGCCGCGCACCTCCACGGGTTGGAAGGGGTACATCAACGACCCTTACATGGACGACTCGTTCCGCATCGACGAGGGCATGGCGCGGGCGCGCCGCCTGCTGCTCGAGTTCGCCGAAATGGGGCTGCCGACAGGATCAGAGGCGCTCGACCCGCTGTCGCCGCAGTACCTCGGCGACCTGATCGCCTGGTACGCCATCGGGGCGCGCACCACCGAATCGCAGACCCACCGCGAGATGGCGAGCGGACTCTCGGCGCCGGTGGGCTTCAAGAACGGCACGGACGGCGGGCTGGAGGTCGCGATCAATGCCATCAAGTCGGCCGCGCATCCGCACAGCTTCCTCGGGGTGAACCACGCCGGCAGTACGGCGATCGTCCGCACCCGCGGCAATCCGCACGGCCACCTCGTCCTGCGCGGCGGCGGCGGACGGCCCAACTACGACACGGTAAGCATGCGGCTCGCGGAGAACGAGCTGGCGCGGGCCAAGTTGCCGCAGAACATCGTCGTCGACTGCTCCCACGCCAATTCGCTCAAGGACCCGTCGCTGCAGCCGCTGGTCTTTCGCGACTGCATCCACCAGATCATCGAGGGCAACCGCTCCATCGTCGGCCTGATGCTGGAGAGCCACCTGCACGAGGGCAGCCAGCCGACTCCCGACGACCGTTCGCGGCTGCGCTACGGCGTCTCGGTCACCGACCCTTGCATCGGGTGGGAGACCACCGAGGAGGTGATCCGCCGCGCCGACGCGGATCTCGCCGACCTCATCGGGGCACGGGCCCTCAGCCGCTGAGCTTCGCACCCAGGTAGGCGAGCAGGTCGTCGAGCGTGACCAGGCGCCGGTAGTCGGACTCGGGGATGTCCACGCCCAGCCGCGCGTGCAGCCCGACGAGGAAGTTCAGCCAGTCCATCGAGTCGAGGTCGATCTGGTCGCGCAGCGGGACGGCGGGCTCGATCTCGCCGGGCGACACTTCCGGTGCGATGCGGCAGAGCGTGTCGAACACGGCCTTGCGCAGTGTGGCGTCGTCCATGGTTCAGCTCTCCTGCCCCGCGGCATCGAGCCGCTCGGGCGTCTGCAGGAGCCGCGCGACCTCCGCGAGGAACAGCGCGCCGCGATGGCCGTCGCTCGCGCGATGGTCGGCCGCGAGGGTGAGGGTGACGACGGGCGCGACGACCATTTTTCCGTCCTCCACCCACGGCCGCTCGGTCGGCTTGCCGAAGCCCACCAGCGCCACCTGCGGAGGATAGATCACGCCGTGCACGACCTCGACGCCCTGGTCGCCGAGGTTGGTCACGGTGATGGTCGCGTCGCTCATCTCCGAGCTGCGCAGCGTCAGCGCGCGGGCGCGCGCGACCAGATCGGCAAGAGCGCGCATGAGGTCGTCGAGACCCATGACGTCGACGTCGCGGATGGCCGGCGCGATGAGCCCGCCCTGCCGCAGCGAGATCGCCACGCCGGCGTGGATGCCGCCGCCGGGCACGAACGCGCCGTCGCGGTAGAAGCCGTTGAGGTCGGGGTACCGGCGCAGCGCCAGCGCCACGGCCTTCAGCATCGGCACCGCCATCAGCACCCGCCCGGTGACGGGACGGCCCTCGTTGCGCGCGGCGAGCCATGCGGTCGCGCGCGCGAGCGGGACTTCCGTGGCGAGGTAGTAGTGCGGAATCTCCCGCTTGGAGCGCGCCATTGCCGCGCCGATCGCCCTGCGCATCTCCAGGCCGCGATCCTTGGGCGCGGGCCGCGCCGCGGCTGCCGCCTTCTCGATGTCCTCCAGCGTCACCGCGCCCTTCGGTCCGGTGCCGGCGATGCGCGTGACGTCGACCTCCAGCTCGGCGGCACGCTTGCGTGCCGCAGGCGAAACGCGTTGGCGCAGGTCGGGGACCGCGGGCGCCGCCGGAGCGGCTGCGAGCGGCGCCGCAGGGGACGGCGCGGCCGCCGGCGCCGGTCCCGCCTCGGCCGCGAGCCGGCGCTTCTCGGCCTCCGCGTGCCCGGGGGTCTCGCCCGCCTCGAGGAGGCGCAGCATCACCGTCCCGACGGGCACCGTCTGCTGCGGCTCGAGCGCGAGCTCCCACACGGTGCCCTCCTGCCAGATCTCCACGTCGATGGCAGACTTGCTCGTGTCCACCACTGCGACCACATGGCCCTTCCGCACCACGTCGCCGGGCTGCACTTTCCATTCGAGCAGCGTGCCCTCATCCATCTCCGCGCCGAGCGACGGCAGCCTGAACTCGATCATGCGGCCGCTCCCTTGCCGGCGAGCGTGCGCGCCGCGGCGACGATCTTCGGCACCTGCGGCAGCGCGGCGTCCTCGAGATGCTTCGCGTAGGGGATGGGCACCTCCTCGCTGCAAACGCGTGCAACGGGCGCGTCGAGATCGTAGAACGCCTGCTCCATGATGCGCGCCATGATCTCGCCCGCCAGGCTGCCGGTGCGCCAGCCTTCGTCCACGATCAGCGCCCGATGCGTGCGCCGTACGGAATCCATGATTGCCGCGTCGTCCAGCGGCCGCAGCACGCGCAGGTCGACCACCTCGGCCTCGATGCCTTCGGCGGCGAGCTGCACGGCGGCTTCCAGCGCCTTCCATACCGTGCCGCCGTAGGCGATGAGCGTGAGGTCGCGCCCCGCGCGCAGCGTCTTCGCGCTGCGGATGTCCGCCGTGCGCCAGGCGTCGGTGAGCTCGCCCTCGAAGTTGTAGAGCAGCGCGTGCTCGAAGATCACCACCGGATCGGGATCGGCGAGCGCGGGCGCGAGCATGCCGCGCGCGTCGTCCACGGTTGCCGGCGCCAGCACGGTGATGCCGGGCACGGAGGCATACCAGCTCTCGAGGCTGTGCGAGTGCTGCGCGGCGAGCTGGCGACCGGCGCCGGTGGCCATGCGGATCACGACCGGCACGCTGAACTGCCCGCCGGACATGTGCCGGTAGAGCGCCGCGGTGTTCACGATCTGGTCCAGGGCCAGCAGGCTGAAGTTGACGGTCATCACTTCCACGATGGGCCGCATGCCGCCGATCGCGGCGCCGATGCCCGCGCCGACGAAGCCGAGCTCGGAGAGCGGCGTGTCGCGGATGCGATCGGGACCGAACTCCTCGACAAAGCCCTTCGAGACCGCGTAGCTGCCGCCGTACTTGCCGACGTCCTCTCCCATCAGGAAGACGCGCGGGTCCGCCGCGAGCGCGTCGTGCAGCGCCTGGCGCATCGCCTCGCGATAGGTGATCTTCATGGCGCGCCCCCGGTGTGGACGTCGTGCAGCAGATGCTCGACGGGCTCCCACGTCCCGGCCTCGGCGAAGGCCACGGCGGACTCGACTTCGCGCAGGGCCGCCGCGTCGATCTCCAGGAAGCGTTCCTCGGTGAGCCGCCCCTCGGCCTTCAGGCGGCCGGTGAGGTTGTGGATCGGCCCGCGCCGCTTCCACTCCTCGACCTCGTCCTTGTTGCGGTAGAGGTCCGGATCGAACATCGAGTGGGCACGGTAGCGGTAGGTCTGGAACTCGACGAAGCAGGGTCCGCCCTGCGCGCGGACCTGCTCCACCGCGACGCGCGCGGCCTCGTGCACCGCGACGACGTCCATGCCGTCCACGCGCACCGCCGGCACCTTGAACGCGGCGGCCTTCACGCACAGGTCGGTCTGCGACTCGGAGCGCACGAGCGCGGTGCCCATGGCGTAGAAGTTGTTCTCGCAGAAGAACGCCACCGGGAGATGCCAAAGCGCGGCGAGGTTCATCGACTCGTGGAACGCGCCCTCGGCGACGGCGCCCTCGCCGAAGAACACTGCGGTGACGCGCCGGCTCCCTTGCATGCGGTCGGCGAGCGCGAGCCCGACGGCCAGCGGCAGGCCGCCGCCGACGATCGCGTTGCCGCCGTACAGGCGCGTGGCGGCGTCGAAGATGTGCATCGAGCCTCCGCGGCCGCGCGAGCAGCCTTCCTGCTTGCCGTACATTTCGGCCATCACGGCATTCGCGCTCACGCCGCGGGCGAGCGCGTGGCCGTGCTCGCGATAGGTCGCGACGATGTTGTCTCCGGCGGCCAGCGCGTGGACCGCGCCGACCGCCACGGCCTCCTCGCCGATGTAGAGGTGCAGGAAGCCGCGGATCTTCATCTGCCCGTAAAGGTCGGCGCAGCGCTCCTCGAAGCGGCGGATGCGCACCATGTCCGTCAGCAGCTTCAACGCGACGTCATCGGGCAGCCCGACGGGTTTGTGGGTGGTCATGCGCCGGCCTCCAGAGTGGACGTGTCGCCTTCGGGCAGTCCGAGCTCGCGCGCCTTCAGCAGCCGCCGCATGATCTTGCCGCTGCGCGTACGCGGCAGCACCGGCAGGAAGGCGATTTCCTTGGGGGCGACGACCGCGCCGAGGCGCTTGCGCGCATGCCCGAGCAGCTCCAGCGCCAGCGCGTCGCTCGCCTGGTATCCGGCCTTGAGCGAGACGAAGGCCTTGACCGACTCGCCCACCACCGGGTCGGGCTTGCCGATCACGCCCGCCTCCGCGACCGCCGGATGTTCCATCAGCGCGCTCTCGACCTCGAACGGGCCGATCAGGTGACCGGCGGACTTGATCACGTCGTCGGCGCGGCCGACGAACCAGAAGTAGCCGTCGGCGTCGCGCTTCGCGAGGTCGCCGCTGAGATACCACTCGCCGGCGAAGCACTTGCGATAGCGCTCTTCCTGGTTCAGGTAGCCGCGGAACATCGACGGCCAGCCGGATCGCAGGGCGAGCTCGCCTTCCACATCGGGCTCGGTCACGACCTCGGGCGTGCCGTCCTCGCGCCGGCGCACGATGGCCGCGTCCACGCCGGGCAGCGGCTTGCCCATCGAGCCGGGCTTGATGTCCAGGGCCGGCGTGTTGGCGATCATGATTCCGCCGGTCTCGGTCTGCCACCAGTTGTCGTGGATGGGCAGGCCGAGCGCATCCTGGCCCCACCACACCGCCTCGGGGTTGAGCGGCTCGCCGACGCTGGCAACAAAGCGTAGCGCCGGGAAGCGGTACTTCCGCGCCGTCTCGACGCCGGCCTTCATCAGCATGCGCACTGCCGTCGGCGCCGTGTACCAGACGGTCACGCCCTCGTCCTGCAGCAGGCCGTACCAGCGTTCCGCGTCGAAGTCCGCCTCGTCGACGAGGCTCATCACGCCGTGCAGCAGCGGCGCGATGATGCCGTAGGACGTGCCCGTGACCCAGCCCGGGTCGGCGGTGCACCAGAAGACGTCCTCGGGATGCAGGTCGAGCGCGTAGCGGCCGGTGGCGAAATGCGTGACGACTGCGCCGTGCACGTGCACCGCGCCCTTCGGCGTGCCGGTCGTTCCGCTGGTGAAGTGCA
>Ga0209254_10001147_pt1 | contig 23404 bp, 16 predicted proteins | sample FrelakmetDIP11DI_FD_187148 | JGI IMG/M metagenome (GOLD analysis project Ga0209254, IMG submission 187148) | Freshwater lake sediment microbial communities from the University of Notre Dame, USA, for methane emissions studies - DIP11 DI (SPAdes)... | ecosystem: Environmental > Aquatic >...
CTGGCTCGACGCCGCCCGCGGCAACCGCAGCGTTCCCAGCGAGGTCTACTATCCGGCGGAGCTGGCCGGCGACGAGGTGCCGGTGGCCGCGGGGTCGTTCCCGGTCGTGGTGTGCGGACATGGCTACACCATGGACGCCGCCTCGCCGCGCAATCTGGCCGAGGCGCTGGTGCCGCTCGGCTTCATCGTGGTGCTGCCCGATACCGAGACCGGTCTCTTCCCCAGCCACGACGACTTCGGCAAGGACATCGCGTTCCTCGCGAGGACGCTCCAGGACGAGGGGGCCGCACCCTCGTCCCCGTTCCACGGCCGGGTGGCGCCGCTCTCCGCCGCGTCGGGGCACTCGATGGGCGGTGGCGCCGCCCATCTCGCGGTGGCCGACCACGCAGCGAGCTACGGCGTCGCCTTCACGACGATCGCCACCCTGGCCGCCGCCCGGACCAGCCCGAGCTCGATCACCGCCGCCGCCGGCATCGCGGTCCCGGCGCTGTACCTCGCCGACGACCGCGACTGCGCGCTGCAGGCTGGCGGCGCCCCCAGCGACCACTACGCGGCGGTGGGCTCCTCGTGCAAGACGCTGATCACCATCCAGGACGGCCGCCACTGCCACTACGTCTACCCGACCTTCCTCTGCGAGCTTGGCGACTGCGCGACCGGCATCGACGGCAACGTCCAGCGGCAGATCGTGGCCGAGTACCTCATCCCCTGGTTCGAGTGGACCCTGAAGGGGCGCGTGGAGGCGCTCGTCCGCTTCAACGCGCTGATGGCCTCGGATCCCCGCCTCCACTCGTACCAACAGGAGGGGTGCACGCCGCCCTGACCGACGGCCTGCGCACGACGCGGGTGCCGGCGAGCAGATCGTGCAGCGCGCAGCGGTCGCGCCGGAAGAGCAGGATCAGGTGTCCGATACCGAGGGTCAGCGAGCTGACGCTGTACGCGAACAGCCGCATCACCGCGCGCGACACGCCGATCGGGAAGCGACCCCGGTGGTCGATGACGCGCAGGCCGAGGAGCCACTTGCCGGGCGTCGCCCCGAGCAGGCCCCAGCCGACCACGAAGTAGCACCACCAGAGCGCGATCCACATGCCGAGCACGCCGCTGACGCGCGCGATCCACGTCGGGTCGCCGAGGAGCCGGCTGACGTCCTCGAGGTTGCCGGGCAGCGCCGCCCAGTCGACGGTCCGCGCCACCGGCAGGGCGACCGCGACGCCCAGCGAGCACAGCAGCAGCATGTCAGCGAGTGTCGCGAGCAGCCGGCGGATCGCGCCGCCGGGTGTTGCCGCGGCCATGCCGCCGGCCATCGGGGACGGTCGGCTCGGAGTCGTTTCGAGAGCTTCGCCCATGACACGGGTCTGTACGCGGATCCTACAGCGGAGTCAAGCCTCCGCGCGCCTGGTGCTCGAGCCAGAGGCCCGAGTAGGCGTGGAGGAACCGGAAGCGGGACCGGTAGAGCTGCTCGAGGCGAGTGGTGTCACCGCTGTACAGCAGGTCGTCGATGAACCACTGGAAGCGGTGGTCCATCTCGCGCGCCCGCTCGAGGCTCTGCCCCGACCGCTCGAGGATCTCGAACACCCGGTCTGCGCTCTCGGTGGGCGCCAGGTTGCGGACCCGGCTGCGCTCGCCGTCCATCTTGATCCGCAGCGCAGCGCTGCGCAGGAAGAACGCCTCGAGCTCCCACTCGGTCGTCCCGACCCCGACGCGCTCCTCGACCAGGCTCCGGTAGGCCGCGATCTCCCAGGGCTCGAGGTGGAGCTCGACGAGCTCGGGCGCGTGCACGGCCTGCTCCGGCGAGCGGTCCCAGACCACCATCTCGAGGGCGAACATGATCCGGTGGAAGACCTCGTTGAGCAGCGGGTCCGGGCCGAGGACCTCGGTCAGGGTGCCGCCGGTGGCGCGCGCTTCGAACGGAGTCTGGGCAACGGCGTCCGCCGGCTCGGGGAACGGCTCGCCCTCGATGACGTCGGTGGGAACATCCGGCGAGAACGGGGTGGCGCGAACGGCCGCGTCGACCTCGACCTGGCGTTTCGCGAGCTCGGTCATGCGTCGCAGCGGCTCGAACTCGCGGATCACGGCGTGCATCGACCGCCGCAGCTCGACGATGGCGTCCCGCTTGAGGTTGTCGTCGCGGCGGCCGGCGTCGAACCTCGACCACCAGTCACGGAAGGCCTCGAGCCGCTGCTTCAGCTCGTCGTGGCCGACCGCCGGATTGCGCTCGAGGAAGCGCTCGATCTCGAAGACCTTGGTGGTCTCCTCGATGATCTTGAGCTCCTCGTCGCGGTACAGCCGCTGGAACTGGTTCTTCGCTTCGATGTTGGTCGCAACCACCTCGAGCAGCACCGGCGGGTGGAGGAAGTTCCGGCCGAGCCGCTGCTTGAGCTTGCGGTACCGGTCGTACACCCCGGAATCGACGAGCTGATCGAAGCTCGAGAACCCGCGCAGCTCGGTGCGGAAGTCGCGCAGCGCCTCGGCGAGCGGTGCCGCCTCGGAGACCCGCAGCCCGGGAATCGAGCCGAACGTCGCGAGGCGCTCGAAGTTGGACTTCAACTCGGTCGTGCTGCGCACCGAAACGCGGCCTTCCTGCGTCGGGTTCTCGGCAATCCGGGTCAGCAGGAGGTCGAGCTTGTCGAGCGTGTCGGGACTGAGCTCCGGCGACCTCAGGTAGAACTTGATCAGCGCGAACAGGATCTTCTCGTCCTGGCGCTTCAAGTGGTCGAAGAAACGGCGCAGGAGCGACGGCGGTAGGCTGGCCTCGATCTTCGAGAGCTCGCCGTGGATCCGGCCGAGCTCCCGCTCCACCTGCTCGAACTCGATCTCAGTCGACCCGACGTCCCCCATGCCGACCCGCGGCACCATCTCCTGGAGCCGGCGGTAGAGCGCCTGGAAGTCGTACGAGTAGGGGACCTCACCCTGGCCGCGGTGTCTGTACACGCCGCCGAGGAACTGGTAGAAGGTCCACAGCGAGCGGAACCGGTCCGATACATCCGTGAACCGCTCACTCAGTTGGTGAACGCCTGTCGGCTTCATATGCAGTTAGCATACCTCGAACCGGCGGATTCGACAACGAAAGGACACCGAGATGCTCGGGACCAAGGTGCTCGGCCGTGAGGACATCCAGGCAATCGTGCGGCGGCTCGCGTCCGAGATCGAGGCCGACCTCGCCGGCCGCTCGCCGATCTTCATTGGCGTCCTCAAGGGCTGCGTGTACTTCCTGACCGACCTGACCCGCCTCCTGCGGCAGCCGGTGGAGGTCGACTTCATCCAGGTCTCGAGCTACGGCGCCAGCACGACGACCTCCGGCTCGGTCGTCCTGGTCAAGGACATCACGGCCGACGTCCGCAACCGGGACATCTACCTGGTCGAGGACATCGTCGACACCGGGACCACCCTGAAGGACGTGATTCGCCTGCTCGAGGCGCGCCACCCGCGGTCAATCCAGGTGGTGTCGCTGCTGTCGAAACCGTCGCGGCGGCAGGTGGAGGTGGAGGTCGCCTTCCTCGGCACCGAGATCGACGACGTGTTCGTGGTCGGCTATGGACTCGACCACGCCGAGAGCTACCGCAACCTGCCGGACATCCACGAGCTGGTTCTCGAGACCACCGGCGGGGAAGGCCCGCGAACCGTGGCTGCCGGATCGCGCTAGAATGTCGCCGCGATCCATGGGCTTGGGGTGGTCCGAGGTCCGGGAGCTCGACCGGAGGTGTCATGAATGCCGGTGACTACCGACTGCTGATCCGGGGCGCTGGCGAGCTGGCGTCCGCGACGGCGCAGCACCTGTTCTCGCAGGGGTTCACCAGGATCCTGATGCTCGAGCGCAGGTACCCCAAGGCGATTCGCCGCCAGGTCTGCTTTTCCGAGGCGATCCTGGACGGCATCCAGACCATCCAGGGGATCCGGGCTCGCTTCGCGAGGAACATCGAGGACGTCGAGCGGATCCACGATGCGGGCGAGGTCGCCGTGTCGGTGATGGGCCTCGACGAGACGGTCGAGAAGTGGCATCCAGACGTCTTCATCGAGGCCGCCATGCTGCGCAGGAACTGGGGGTTGACCCCGGAGCTCGCGCCGGTGGTGATCGCGCTGGGGCCGGGTTACGTCGCGAAGCGCGACTGCCACGCCGTCGTGGAGACATTCCGCGGCCCCGATGTGGGCGCGGTGCTCGACGACACTGGAGACGAGCTCGAGGACGAGCCGCCGGCCGAGATCATGGGCTTCGCGGAGGAGCGCGTCCTCAAGGCGATCCGCGACGGCATCTTCTTCACACAGAAGGACATCGGTGACGTCGTCGAGCGTGGCGAGCGGGTCGGCACGGTGGTGTCAGTGTACGGCGTCGAGGAGTTCCGCAAGGGCGTTCCCGTGGACGCCTCGTATGCCGTCACGGCGCGGATCGCCGGCGTGATCCGCGGGCTGCTGCGGGACGGCGTACCGGTCAAGGCGGGCGACCGGATCGCCGACATCGACCCCAGGGGCCGCACCGACGACCTCGATCACATCTCCGACAAGTCGCGGCGGGTCGCGGAAGGCGTCCACGAGGCGCTGCTCGGCCTGCTCACGAAGGTCCCGAAGAAGCGACGGGCGGTCTGACCGGGCGGAGAGGCGGTGAGTGAGTCAACACGGCGGCTGCGGCGTTTAGTGTGGCGTCTGCGCAGGCCGGTGCTCGCCCTCGGCGGCGGCGGCGCGCGCGGCTTCGCCCACCTCGGCGTGCTCGACGTGCTCGACGAGCTGCGACTGCCGGTCCGTGCCGTCGCCGGTACCAGCATGGGTGCCGTGATCGGCGCGATGTACCTGAGCTACGGCTCGGCGGGCGCGGCCATCGCGAAGTGGCGGGAGGCGGTCGACCGCGGCCTCGTGCCGACGGTGCGGCCGTTGCATCGACAGCCCCGCGCGCGCACCCGCGAACATCCGCTGCTGCAGGCGGCGCGGCGGGTCCGCAACCAGGTCGTGATCGCGGTCGCCGTCAACCGGTCGACGATCCTCGACGGAGCCGAGTTGACGCATGCCCTCGATTTCCTGATCCCGGAGACGACCGCCGATCAGCTGCCGCGGCCGTTCGTCGCGGTGGCCACCGATCTCGAGGCGGGGACCGAGGCGCGGCTCTCCCGGGGCGACCTACGCGCCATTCTCCGAGCTTCGAGCGCGATCCCCGGGGTGGTGCCGGCGGTGGAGGTGGATGGACGCCGGCTGGTCGACGGAGGCGTGCTGGCCGAGGTCCCGGTCGCAGGCGCACGAACTCTCGGCAGGCCCGTCGTCGCGGTCAGCGTGGCGATGGAGATTCCGCCGGCCGGCGAGGACGACCTGGTGCTCGACACCATGATGCGAACCCACATGATGACCGGCCGGGTGCTGCGCGAGCAGCAGCTGCGTAAGGCGGCCGAGGTCATCGAGCCGAGGGTCGGGTATGCCACGTGGGCCGACTGGAATCGCTTCGAGGATCTGGTCGAGATCGGGCGGGTGGCCGCTCGCGAGTTCTTCGGCTTGCCGTCTCCCTGACCCCGCTCACCGCGCGGCCGAGCGCACCGACAGCTCGTCGTGGCGCGCCCTGGCCCGCTGGTACCAGGGCCGCCACTCCGCAGAGGCCTCGAGCAGCGCGCTGACGGTCCCGATCTGCACGCCGCGTCCGCGTACCTCATCGGCGAAGCGGGGCAGATCGGTCCACGGCGGCACCCGGCGGTTGGTGGACAGGTGCATGAGCACGATGCCGCCTTCGAGCCTCGGGAACGCGAGCAGCCGCTCGATCAGCCGGGCGGACTCCACGTAGAGCGAGGAGTGCTCGTCCTCCACCCAATCGAGGGAGTCGAGGGAGGCGCCCTGCAGCGAGCTCCAGCGGCAATGCAGGTAGCCGAGCTCCATGGCCCACGCCCTGAGCTGGCGGTTCTCCTCCCCGTACGGTGCTCGCCACAGCGGCGCCAGCGACCGGCCGGTCGCCGCGCGGAACGCCTCCTCGGTTCGCCGCAGCTCGCGGTGCAGCGACTCCCTGGTCACGCCCGGCAGCAGGTCGTGGCGGCGGTTGGTGGCGTAGGTGGTGAGACGCGGGTGGGAGTAGGTGTGGTTGCCGAACTCGTGGCCGGCGAGAGCCGCCTGCCGGACGATGGCCGGGTGCCGGTCGATGAACTCGCCGGTCACGAACATCGTGACCTCGAGATCGAGCTCGCGCAGCAGCTCGAGCAGCTCGGCGGTGCCGTTGGCCGAGGTCGCGCCGTCGAAGGTGAGCGCGAGCCGCGAGCCGCCGTCGTGCACCAGGTGCAGGACCGGCGGGGCGGGGCCCTCGCCGACGTCGTCCGGCTCGACCGTCACGGTGGGGGAGGTCCCGGGAGTGGCCCGCGGCGCGATGGCGGTAGCCCTCGGCGACGAGATCACTGGCGGCGCCGGCGTTGCGGTCGGTGTCGCGGGCGCGGCCGGTGGCGGGGAGGCAGCCGGCGTCGCAGTGGCGGTTGCAGTGGGCTGGGGCGGGGTCGTGGTGGGCAGCGCGCCGACAACCACGGGCGGCCCGGACAGCGAGGACACCCGGACCTGGCTGCCGGCGCCCGGGGCCGCCGCGAGGTCGACACTGCCGCGGCCGTCGTTGTCGAGCTGCACGACCGTGACCGGGCGGTCGCCGACCTCGACCAGCACCGACGTTTCGGGCGGGCCGATGACCTCGAGGCGCCAGCCTCCGTCGTGGGCCACGACGCGACCCTCGGGGGGTGCCGGCGTGACCGCGACCGCGACGGCGCTCCCGTCGGCGGGGGTCGAGACCTCCAGGAGCTCCGCAACCAGCCGGCCGACGCCGGCGGCGAGCAGCACGCAGGCGGCCGTGGTCAGCGCGATCGACCACGCGGCTGGCACCCGATGCCCGAGGACGGCGGCTGCCCGCAAGCCCAGGCGCCGGAGCTCGCCCCGCCGCTGGCAGCGCACCGAACAGAAGATGCGGTCGGTGTGCTCGCGGGCGCAGCGCTCGCAGACCCACGTGCCGCAGGTGGCGCAGCGGTATCTCGCCTCGTGGGACGGATGGTTGGCGCAGTGGGAGTGGGCGTGCATCAAAGCGAATGGGCGTGCAGGGGACGGCCGGGGGTCAGGGCGAGGTGCTCACCAGGTGCGGGCGCGCCGTGGTGACGCCGGCGCGGGGCCCCGGTAGAATCGACGTGCCGGAAACGGCCTCCAGGACACCGAGTGGTCCCGTCCGATGCTGGTCTTCGGGACGAAGGGAGAACCGTGATGTGGAACGTGCCCAACAGCCTCACCATCTTCCGGATCGTCCTGGCGCCGGTGTTGGTCGTGGTGCTGCTGACCGAGTTTCCGGAGAAGGAGTTCTGGGGTCTTGGCATCTTCCTCCTGGCGGCGCTGACCGACATCTTGGACGGGATTATAGCCCGCCGCACCAATCGCATCACGGTGACCGGAGCGCTGCTTGACCCGATCGCCGACAAGCTCCTGATGAGCGGCGCGTTCATCTCGCTCGCCGAGCTCGGCGCGGCGCCCGCATGGATGGTGTTCCTGATCATCGCCCGTGAGTTCGCCGTCACCGGTCTCCGGCTGGTGGCCCTCGAGCACGGGATCCCGATCGCGGCCAACCGCCTCGGCAAGGCCAAGACCACGAGCCAGGTCGTGGCAGTGTCGCTGCTGATCTTCTCCCTCCGCTACCCGGCATGGGCGCTGCTGGCCGCAATCGCGCTGTGGGTCGCAATCGTGCTGACGGTAGTCTCGATGGTCGTCTACTTCTGGCAGAACCGGCACATCGTGGCGACGTCGGAGACCCGGAGGTGAAGACCGGCCTGCTGCCGCGGCGGCTGCCGCTCGTTCTCGTCCGCATCGGGGGCCGGTATCCGCGGGCGGTGGTCGCGGCCGCGGCGATCGCGTGCGTCATTTCCGCCCTGTTCGCGACCCGCCTGCACGTGGAGACGGACATCCTGTCCCTGGTGCCGCGCGACAACCCGGTCGTCGACGCATTCAAGACCACCATCGAGCGCTTCGGGTCGGTCGACACGCTGCTGGTCGTGGTGCGCATCGAGGACGGGGCGGACCTCGAAGGCGTGCTCGACTTCGCCGATCTGCTCGCCGGCGAGCTGGAAGCCTGGGATCAGATCGACTGGGTGGCGTTCCGGATCGAGCGCGGGGCGGGGATGGCGGTCCCGCTGCTCGACCGGGCGACCCTGTTTCTCGACGACAGTCAGGTCGCGAGCCTGCTCGATCGGCTCGACGAGGAGTCGCTGCCGGACGAGGCATCGCGGATCCAGAGCGCCCTGCTGACACCGCAGAGCATGGTCACCAAGGAGTTTCTGCGGGTCGACCCGATGGGCCTGCTGTCCGGGGTGGTCGCCCGCGCTCGGTTCGGGGGCGTCGGCGTTTCGGTGGACAAGGAGACCGGGTGCCTGATCGATCCGCAGCGGCGAATGCTGCTGATGCTGGCCAAGCCGGCCGGCCCCGCCCAGGACCTGGAGTTCGACCGTTTGCTGGAGCAGGGCCTGGGCGAGCGGGTCGCCCGCGTGTCCGAGGCGTGGACGGCGGAGGGCTGGGGCGGGCCTCCGCCGAGAGTGGAGTTCACCGGGGGCTACGCGATCACGCTCGAGGACAGCCGGCTGATCACCAGCGATGCGGTGGTCCAGGTCGTCTCCACGATGGTTGCGGTGCTCCTTGTCTTCCTGATCGCCTTCCGCCGGCCGGCCGCCCTGGCATTCGCGATCATCCCGATGGTCACCGGGCTCGGGCTCGCGGTGGTGTTCGTGGCGCTCGCGCTCGGCCGGCTCAACTCCCTGACCTCGGCTACCGGGGCGCTCCTGATCGGGCTCGGCATCGACTACGTCATCGTCCTTTATGGCCGCTACGTCGAGGAGCGGCAGCTGGGCGTCAGCCACGACCAGGCGCTGGACGCGATCGGGCGGCAGACCGGTGTCGGGGTGCTGCTCGGCGCGGCCACCACCGTGGCGACCTTCTACGCGTTCCTTATCACCGACTTCGCGGGCCTGTCGGAGCTCGGGCTGTTGACCGGGACCGGCATCCTGCTGCTGGTGCTGTCGGTGTTCCTGCTCCTGCCGGCGCTGCTCACGCTGCTCTACGCCCGGCGCGCGCAGCTGCCCAGGCTGTACCTCCACTCGTTCGGGGCGGACCAGCTGTGCCGGGTCGCGCTGTCCTGGCCGCGGGCCACGATCGTCGTTGCTGTCGTGCTCACGGTCGGTTTCGCGGGCTGCCTCACCCGGCTCGCCTTCGATGATGACATTCAGAACCTGCGGTCGCCCGACAACCGCGGCAACGCGCTGCGGGAAGAGGTGATGGCGTCGTTTGGTCTGCGGTTCACGCCGATGATGATCCGGATCGACGGCCGGGACGAGTTCGAGGCCATGGCCAGGGCGCGCGAGATTCTGCCCGAGCTGCAGTCGTTGGTGGACGGGGAGACGCTGGCGAGCGTCGACACGGTTGCCAGCGTGGTGCCGTCCGAGGAGGCGCAGCGGCGGGTCATCGCTCGCCTGGCGGCGGCCCGAGACCGCACCGCGGGCGTCGAGGCCCGGTTGGCCACGGCGTTTCGCGACGCAGGACTCAACCCGGTGGCGTTCGACGAGGGCATCCGGCACCTCGCCGCAGCGCTGCGCGTCGACACCCCGTTGACCCTCTCGGATTTCAGGGAAACGTCGCTGGAAAGCGTGGCGAACCGCTATGTCGCCGACTTCCCCGGTGGCGTCTCGACCGTGATCTACTGCTACACGCCCGCCGACCGCTGGCGGCGGCAGATCCCGCCGCGCCTCGCCGAGCTGGTGGCCCGCAACGAGTGGGCGGCGCTGGCGTCGACGGTGGGGGTCTCGGTCGAGCTGCGGCGGATCGTGTGGCGTGATGCGGCGCGCGCCGCCATCCTGGGTATGGTGATCGTGTACCTGCTGATGTGGGCCGACCTGGGAAGCCAGCGCCGGGCCCTGATCGCGCTGGTTCCGCTGGCGGTGGGCCTGGTCTGGATGGTCGGCGCGATGGCGCTGCTCGGTGTCCACGTCAACTTCATGAACATCTTCGCGATGACGATGATCATCGGCATCGGCGTCGACTACGGCATCCACCTGCTGCACCGGTGGTCGGAGTCGGGTTTGTCTCCCGACGCGCTGTCGGAGACCTCGAAGGCGGTGGCGGTGGCGGCGTTGACCACGGTGGCCGGGTTCGGGTCGCTGGTGCTGTCGCATTTCCCCGGCCTGCGGTCGGTCGGTGCTGCAGCGATCCTGGGGACGGTGTGCACCGCGCTGGCCAGCATCACTTTGCTGCCGGTGCTGCTGGCGAGGCTGCACAGGAGCTGACGGCCGTGGGCGATAGCGCGGACGGGCCCGCCTATACTCGGGATGGCCGCGCCCAGCGGCATGCGAGCAGGGGCGCGGGAGGGGGTGCCATGGTGCGGGAGCTGGCGGTTGACGAGCTGGCGTGGCGCTGCCCGGACGAGTGGGTGCCGTGGCAAAGCTCCTCGGAGATCGAGCCGGCGAGCACCATCGTCGGCCAGGACCGGGCGGTCGACGCGATCGCGTTCGGGCTGGGGATCGGCAGCATCGGCTACAACGTGTTCGTCACCGGGCTTTCCGGAACCGGGCGCCTGACCACCATCAGCCGGTTCCTTGACCAGCTGGCGGGCGACGCCGAGCGGCCGGACGACGTCTGCTTCGTCCACAACTTCAGGACGCCGGAGGAGCCGTCAGCGCTCTTCCTCCGCGCCGGAGCTGGCCGCCGCTTCAAGCTGGCGATGGAGGGCCTCGTCCGCGAGCTGTCCGCCAACTTGCCCGGGATCCTCGGCAACAAGGAGTTCCGCCGCCGGCTGGAACGGGCCGTCGCCGACCTGCAGCAGCGCGAGCGGGAGCTGGTGGAGGCCTTCGAACAGGAGGTCAAGGAGGCCGGCTTCTCGATGGTCCAGGTCCAGGCCGGCCCGATGACCCGTCCGGAGATCCTGCCCGTGGTGGGTGACCGCCCGACGCCCCTCGAGGAGCTCGCCAAGGCGGCGGACGGCGGTGCGATGCCCGAGGGCGAACTGAAGCGGATTGGGGACAGCCACTCGCGGCTCACCGACCGGCTGCAGGACGTGTTCCAGGACGTGGCCGACCTCCGCCGCCAGGGCCAGCAGCGGCTCGAGCAGGCCCGGCGCGAAGCGCTCGCACCGACCTTCGCCGACTCCGTCAACCAGGTCCGCAGGGCGGTCAACGACCCGCGCGTCGAGCCCTACCTCGAGGCGCTCCGCACGGACCTGACCGACCACCTGGAGCTGTTCGTCACCGAGGACGACGGCGAGGACCCGCTCGCGCGCTGGCGAGTCAACCTGGTCGTTGACAACGCGGTCCTGAAGGGGCTGCCGGTGGTGCTGGAAACCGAGCCCACCTACACCAACCTGTTCGGCACCATCGAGCGGTCGATGAACACCTCGGGGGAGGTTGTTTCGTCGTTTCTCAAGATCCGCGCCGGCTCCCTGCTGCGCGCCAACGGCGGCTTCCTGGTGCTCAACGCGGACGATCTGCTGCTCGAGCCGCGGGTGTGGCCCGGGCTCAAGCGGGCGCTGAAGTTCCGGCGGGTGCAGATCCAGTCGCTGGAGAGCCTGGTGCTCGGCGCCAGCGCCCTGAAGCCCGAGCCGGTGCCGCTCAACGTCAAGGTGGTGGTGATCGGCGACCGCAGCATCTACGACTTGCTCTACCGCTACGATTCCGATTTCTCGAAGGTCTTCAAGGTGCTCGCCGACTTCGACTCGGTCATGCCGACAACGGTCGGCCACGCGCGCGATGTGCTGTCGGTGCTGCGCAAGGTTGCGGCCGACGAGAACCTGCTGCCGATCGACCGCTCCGGGATGTTTGCCATGCTCGAGGAGGCGGTGCGGATGGGCCGCTGGCACCGCCGATTCTCGAGCCGCTTCTCGGACCTCGCGGACCTCCAGCGCGAGGCTTCCCACCTCGCCCGGACCGCGGGCAGGGCGCAGATCACTGCCGCCGACGTCGTCGCCGCCCAGGAGGCCTACGAGCGCCGCCACGGCCTCTCCGAGGACCGCACCCACGAACTGATCGCCGACGGCACGATCCTCGTCGACACCGCAGGGGCCAAGGTTGGGCAGGTGAACGGGCTCGCGGTTTACGACCTCGGGCACCACCGCTTCGGCAAGCCGACGCGGATCACCGCCCGGGTCGGGCTCGGACGGGAGGGGGTGGTCAACATCGAGCGGCAGGCCGGGCTGTCGGGGCCGACCCACGATAAGGGGGTGAGCATCCTCACCGGCTTCCTCAGGGGCACCTTCGCCTGGCGGGTCCCGCTCACCATGGGGTGCTCGATCACCTTTGAGCAATCCTATGGGGGGATCGACGGCGATTCCGCATCCTCGACCGAGGTCTACGCCATCCTGTCGGCCGTGGCCGGCGTCGCGATCCGACAGGACCTCGCGGTGACCGGGTCGGTGGATCAGTACGGCCAGATCCAGGCGATCGGGGGCGTCAACGAGAAGGTCGAGGGCTTCTACCGGGTGTGCGCGAGCCGTGGGCTGACGGGCACCCAGGGTGTCATGGTCCCGGTCGCCAACGTCCCCGACGTGCACCTCGGCCGCGAGGTGCTCGAGGCGGTGAGTGCGGGCCGGTTCCACGTCTTCGAGGTCGCGACGATCGAGCAGGGGATCGAGCTCCTCACCGGGGTACCGGCAGGGGAGTGGGACGACCAGGCCGGCTGGTCCGAGGGTAGCGTCTACGGGAGGTGCCAGCACCGCCTCGAGGAGATGGCGGAGCTGATGCGGGTTGCCGCCAGGGGGCCTGAATCCAAGCCCTCCGAGGAGCCGGCGAATCGGGCCGACGACGACGTCGGAGAGATGGCCTGAAAAGGCAGCCGGACGGGTGAATCGCGACCCGCTCCAATCGGTCACAGTCCACGTTCAAGTCCAGTCGTACGTTTGATTTGAGTCACATGGTAAGGGCCTCGCCCTGTACGAAATCGAGCCGGAATTGACACCGCCGGTTTGAGGTGGCAGAATCACGGGGCAAAACGTCTTCGGACGTGGGTATTCCAACCGGAGGGGGGACGAGGAGCATGCCGCGAAGGCTGAACACGATCATCGTCGTCCCCCACAGCCAAGCGCGATTCTTCAAGTTCTCCTTCTCGACCCGAGCCCTCATCCTCGCGGCCGGTGCCTGCGCCCTTGCCGTCCTGCTCTCGGTGCTGGCGATCTCCTTCACCGGCGGGGCGATCACTCGCCGATCCGAGGTCGCTCGGCTGCGCTCTCAGAACAAGGAGCTGGCCGCGGTCAACGAGCAGCTGGCGGGGACCATCTCCGAGGTCCAGAGCAGGCTCGACGAGTTCGAGGAGCAGACCGCCAAGCTGGCGCTCGCCGCCGGCATGGAGACACCGCCCGAGGTCCTGGCTGACCGGGTCGCCCCGGCCGACCGCTTCGGCAAAGGTGGTCAGTACGACCGGCTCCCCGGAACCCCGGAGGTCCTCCGGGTTCAGGGCGACTGGATCGCCGCCCAGCTCTCCGAGGTCGAGAAGGCGCTGGCCCACCGGGAAGAGGTCTGGTCGGCCACACCGTCGATCGCGCCCGCGATGGGTCTGATGACCGACGGCTTCGGCGGGCGCCCCGATCCGGTCACCGGGCGCCACGCCTCGCACAAGGGTCTCGACATCTCGGCCCGGCGCGGCACGCCGGTGATCGCGCCGGCGGACGGCGTGGTCGTCTTCATTGGGATCAGCGGCGGCCTCGGCAAGACCGTCCGGATCGCCCACGGGCTCGGCTACACCACGGTCTACGGTCACCTCGACCGCATCGAGGTCGAGCCGGGTGAAGAGGTTCGGCGCGGCCAGAAGATCGGGGCCCTCGGCAACTCGGGTCGATCGACCGGCCCTCACCTGCACTACGAGGTCCACGTCGACGGCGAGGCCGTTAATCCGCTCTACTACATCCTCGATGCCTTCTAGGAGCGTGTAGGGCATAGGCCCCGAAGGCCGGTGAAGACCCCCCTCCCTGCCCGCCGAATTCGCATGAGGCCAATCGCCTCGATGCCGCGGGCAGCCCCAGCTGTGGGCCTGCTTTCGTAATCTCCAGAGATCAGCCGCCCTGTCATCAACATCTCGAGCGCCCGCGGAGCCTGCCCTGAGCGAGCGGCGCAACCGCGCCGCGAGTCGAAGGGTTCCCGTTCCCGGGCGGATCCGCCTCTGCTGCGATTAGCGCCCTCGCCGTTGAAATCGCTGCCGGCATCAACTACGCTGCCCGGACCCGGCGCCGGGGCATGCGCAGTCCGTCGTGGCTGTTGCAGTCACTGAAGGCGGCCCCCGGTCGGCAACCGGGCGGTCCGGGACCAGGACGTGGCAATGAATCTGATCGAAAAGGGTATTGAAATCGTCTTCGGGTCGAGGCACGAGCGCGACCTCAAGCGAATGGCTCCGATCATCGACGCAGTCAACGAGCTCGAGCCCGAGCTCGGGACGCTCGACGACGCCGCGCTGCGCGGTCGATTCGCGGCGATCCGGGATCGGGTTCGCGCCGCGACCGCCGAGCTGCCGGAGGAAGCGAGAGCGCGCAGCGAGCTCGTGCAGGGTGTTCTCGATGGCGAGTTGGCCGAGGTGTTTGCGCTGGTCCGTGAGGCCTCCAAGCGGACGACCGGGATGCGCCACTTCGACGTGCAGCTGGTGGGCGGCATCGTGCTGCACGAGGGCCGCATCGCCGAGATGAAGACCGGCGAGGGGAAGACCCTCGTGGCGACGCTCGCGGTGGCTCTCAACTCGCTCACTGGCCGCGGCGTTCACGTGGTCACCGTCAACGACTACCTGGCGAGGCGCGACGCCGAGTGGATGGGCCAGATCTACCAGTTTCTCGGCCTCACGGTGGGCTGCATCCAGAACCAGATGAACGACGTCGAGCGCCGGCAGGCCTACGAGGCCGACATCACCTACGGCACCAACAACGAGTTCGGATTCGACTACCTGCGCGACAACATGAAGTTCACGCTCGACCGGATGGTCCAGCATGGGCACGTCTACGCGATCGTCGACGAGGTCGATTCGATCCTGGTCGACGAGGCGAGGACGCCGCTCATCATCTCCGGTCCCTCCGAGGTTTCGGTCGATCTCTACTACAAGGTCGACGCCATCATCCCCAAGCTGGCACGGGGCGAGGAGGTGGAGGACAAGCACGGCAACAAGGAGATCTCCGGCGACTTCCTGGTCGACGAGAAGTCCCACGCCGCCAGTCTCACCGAGCAGGGCATGGCGCGGGTGGAGAAGCTGCTCGGCGTCGACAACCTGTGGGACCCCTCGCAGACCGAGATCCTGCACGCGGTCAACCAGGGGCTGCGCGCCCACTCGCTGTTCGAGCGCGACCGCGACTACATCGTGAAGGACGGCGAGGTGATCATCGTCGACGAGTTCACTGGCCGGCTGATGGCGGGACGGCGGTGGTCCGACGGGTTGCACCAGGCGGTCGAGGCCAAGGAGAAGGTCAAGATCCAGTCCGAGAACCAGACCCTGGCCACGATCACCCTGCAGAACTACTTCCGGATGTACGACAAGCTCGCCGGGATGACCGGCACCGCCGAGACCGAGGCCGAGGAGTTCCAGAAGATCTACGGACTCGACGTCGCGGTGATTCCGACCAACGTGCCGATGGTTCGCGCGGACCACCCTGACATGGTCTACAAGACCGAGCAGGAGAAGTTCCGCGCCGTCATCGAGGAGATCCGGAGCTCTCACGAGCAGGGGCAGCCGGTGCTGGTCGGCACGGTCTCGATCGAGAAGTCGGAGCGTCTATCCAAGATGCTGCAGCGGGAGAAGATCCGGCACGTGGTGCTGAACGCCAAGTACCACGAGCGGGAGGCCGAGATCGTGGCGCAAGCGGGGCGCAAGGGCGCGGTCACGATCGCCACCAACATGGCCGGCCGCGGCACCGACATCGTGCTCGGCGGCAATCCCGACGGGCTCGCCCGCATCGAGGTCAACCCGGCGCAGGATCCGGACGGGCACCGCCAGGCGGTCGCCCGCTACCGGGTAGTCTGCGCCACCGAGAAGCAGGAGGTGCTGGCCGCCGGCGGGCTGCGAATCATCGGAACCGAGCGGCACGAGGCGCGGCGCATCGACAACCAGCTGCGCGGCCGCTCCGGCCGGCAGGGCGATCCCGGCGCCTCCCGCTTCTTCCTGTGCCTCGAGGACGACCTGATGCGGATCTTCGCCGCCGACTGGGTCCGCAAGATGATGGACCGCCTCGGGATGGAGGAGGACGTCCCGATCGAGTCGAAGATGGTCTCGAAGTCGATCGCCCGCGCGCAGAAGCAGGTTGAGGGCCGCAACTTCGAGATCCGGAAACACCTGCTCGAGTACGACGACGTGATGAACAAGCAGCGCGAGGCGGTTTACCGGCTGCGGCGTCGCATCCTCGAAGGGATCGAGGGCAGGGACTACATCCTGACCGTGGTCGACGACATCGTCGGCGAGCTGGTCGACCGCTTCTGCCCCGAGCAGGCCGATCCTGCGGACTGGGAGAGCGCCGCGCTCGGCAACGAGTACCGGGCCTACTTTGCGAGCGGCGTGGACAGCCTGGGCATCGACTGGAGCACGATCAACCGGCCCGACCTCGAGCAGCGGCTGGGCGACGGCGCCAAGCAGACCTACCTGGCGCGGGTCGAGAGGTTCGGCGCGGAGGAGTTCGAGCGCCTGGAGCGCTTCCTGCTGCTCGACACCGTTGACCGCCAGTGGAAAGACCACCTGCTCGCCCTCGACCACCTCCGCGAGGGCATCGGCCTGCGCGCCTACGGCCAGCGCAATCCGCTGGTGGAGTACAAGCGCGAGTCCTACTCCCTGTTCGAGGAAATGTGGCAGCGCATCGAGGATCACGTCGTCAAGTTCCTGTACCACGCGGAACCGGTCCAGGACTACCAGCAGCGGCGGCGGGCCCAGCCGGTCGTCACCCACCATCCGGAGGCGATCGGTCTCGCGGAGTCCCACCGGCAGCAGGAGCAGGCGGCGAACACCCCTGTCGGCGGCCCGTCCCGGCCGGCGACCGTGCGGCGGACCCAGCCCAAGGTCGGGCGCAACGATCCGTGCCCATGCGGCTCGGGCAAGAAGTACAAGCGATGCTGCGGCATCGCATCCGAAGCGGGGGGAGGTAGGTGAATGGACAGCGACCTGCCGGTCGGCCTGACCTTCGATGACGTGTTGCTGATTCCGACGCGCTCGGAGGTCCACCCCAATCAGGTGGACGTGTCGACGCGGTTGACCCGCGACATCACGCTCGAGCTCCCAATCGCGTCAGCCGCCATGGACACCGTGACTGAGGCCGGGATGGCCATCGCCATGGCCCAACACGGCGGGATCGGTGTGGTTCACAAGAACATGGCCATCGAGCGGCAGGCCGAGCAGGTCGACCGGGTGAAACGCTCCGAGTCGGGGATGATCGTCGACCCGGTCACCATCCGCCCCGACCGGCTGGTGCGCGATTCGCTCGAGGTGATGTCGACCTACAAGATCTCCGGCCTGCCGGTGGTCGACGAGCACGGCCAGCTCAAGGGCATTCTGACCAACCGCGACCTCCGGTTCTGCACCGAGTTCGATCGGCCGATTGCCGACTTCATGACCAAGGACGGCCTGGTGACCGCCCCCGTCGGAACGACCCTCGAGGAGGCCAAGTCGCTGCTGCACAAGCACCGGATCGAGAAGCTGCTGGTAGTCGACGAGGACGGCAACCTCAAGGGCCTGATCACGGTCAAGGACATCAAGAAGGCCCAGGAGTACCCGAACGCGTGCAAGGACGACTTCGGCCGGCTCCGGGTCGCGGCTGCGGTGGGCGTGAGCGCCGACCTCAGCGAGCGCTGCGCGGCGCTCATCGAGCGCAAGGTCGACGTGCTCTGCCTCGACTCGTCGCACGCGCACTCGCGCGGCGTCCTCGATGCGGTGCAGAGGATCAGGCAGGACTTCCCGGCAGTGCCGCTGATCGTCGGCAACATCGCCACGGCCGCGGCCGCGGAGGACCTCATCGCGCTCGGGGTCGATGCGATAAAGGTCGGTATCGGGCCGGGCTCGATCTGCACGACGCGCGTGGTGACCGGGGCGGGCATGCCGCAGATCACCGCCATCACCGACTGCGCCGCAGTCGCACACCGACACTCGGTGCGGGTGATCGCCGATGGCGGCATCCGCTATTCCGGAGACATCACGAAGGCGCTCGCGGCGGGGGCGGACGTGGTGATGATCGGCTCGCTGTTCGCGGGGGTCGAGGAGTCGCCCGGCGAGCAGATCCTCTACCAGGGCCGGACCTTCAAGGCCTACCGGGGGATGGGCTCGCTGGGCGCCATGAAGGCGGCCGAGGGCTCGCGCGACCGCTACTTCCAGGAAGGCGAGGACCTCGCCAAGCTGGTGCCGGAGGGGATCGAGGGCATGGTGGCGTACAAGGGGCCGCTTTCCGGCCAGCTCACCCAGCTGGTGGGCGGGCTGCGGGCCGGCATGGGGCTCGCGGGTTGCGCCGACATCGCCGAGCTCCACACCTCCTCGCGCTTCATTCGGGTGACATCGGCTGGCCTCAAGGAGTCGCACGCTCACGACGTGGTGATCACCAAGGAGGCGCCGAACTACCGCACCGACCGCTAGGCCCGTGCAGGGGATAGGCCCCTGTGCGCGCTCCTGACGTGGTCATTGTTGTCGGCCTCTGCCGCCTCCTCTCGGCTGGTCACTATCCACTTGCCTCTGCTAGACTTCGCAGCATGCGAACGGCTCTGATCACCGGCATCACCGGACAGGATGGCTCATACCTGGCCGAGCTCCTGCTCGCGAAGGGCTACCAGGTGCACGGTGTGGTGCGCCGCGCCTCCACCTTCAACCGTGGTCGCATCGATCATCTGCGGGTCGACCCTGCGACGCGCGACCGGTTTTTTCTCCACTACGGCGACCTCGGGGACCCCGAGTCGCTGACCACGGTGGTCGACGCCGTGCGGCCCCACGAGGTCTACAACCTGGCCGCCCAGTCGCACGTCGGCATCTCGTTCACGATGCCGACCTACACCGGCGACGTGACGGCGATCGGAACCGTCCGCCTGCTCGAGGCGGTGCGTCAGAAGGTGCCCGAGGCCCGCTTTTACCAGGCGTCGTCGTCCGAGCTGTTCGGCAAGGCGCAGGAGACGCCCCAGAACGAGGGCACGCCGTTCCACCCCCGCTCACCCTACGCCGTCGCCAAGCTGTACTCCTACTGGGCCGCGGTGAACTTTCGCGAGGCGTACGGGGTGTTCGCCGCCAACGGCATCCTCTTCAACCACGAGTCGCCGCGCCGCGGCGAGAACTTCGTCACCCGCAAGATCACCCGCGCGGTGGCCGAGATTACCCAGGGCCTGCGCGACCGGGTCACGCTCGGCAACCTCGACGCCCGGCGCGACTGGGGCTTTGCCGGGGACTTCGTCGACGCGATGTGGCGGATCCTCGCCGCCGACCAGCCAGACGACTATGTGATCGGAACCGGCGAAACCCACTCGGTGAGGGAGTTCTGCGAGGCGGCCTTCGCGGAGGTCGGCATCGAGCTCGAGTGGCAGGGGAAGGGCGACGCGGAGGTCGGGCGCGTGCGCGGGTCGGGCACGGTGCGGGTGGCGGTCGATCCCAAGTACTACCGGCCAGCTGAGGTGGATGAGCTCCAGGCCGACGCCACCAAGGCTCGCACGACCCTCGGTTGGGTGCCGACGGTGACCTTCGCGGAGCTCGTGCGCATGATGGTCCGTCACGACGTGGCGCTCGTCGCCACGTCGTGACTGTTCGATTTCGTTCCCGGAGGCACCGGTTGCTGGCGTCACCCGCACCCCGTTGACAGGCCGAGTTCCGGTCAGGCGTCCGACGCCTCCGAGAACGAGATTGAAATGAGAGGGTCATTGGGAAATGCGAATCGTTGAGTGCGTGCCGAACATCTCGGAGGGGCGCAGTAAGGAGATCTACGACGCAATCGCCCAGGCTGCGGCCGCGGTGCCGGGCGTGCGGCTGCTCGATGTGGATCCCGGCCGGGAGACCAACCGCACGGTCATCACCTTCGTCGGCGATCCCGAAGCGGTGCTCGAAGGCGCCTTTCAGCTCATCCGTGCTTCCCACGAGCTGATCGACATGCGCGAGCACCGCGGGGCCCACGCGCGGATGGGTGCCACCGACGTGGTGCCCTTCGTCCCGGTGTCCGGGGTCACGATGGACGAGTGCGTCGAGCTCGCGCACCGGCTCGGGCGGCGGGTCGGCGCGGAGCTCGGTGTGCCGGTGTACCTGTACGAGTACGCGGCGACGCGGCCCGACCGTCAGTCCCTGGCCGCAATCCGCAAGGGCGAGTACGAGGCCCTGCCAAAGAAGCTCCAGGACCCCGACTTCGTTCCCGACTACGGTCCAGCGGAGTTCGTGCCGAAGTTCGGCGCGACTGCGATCGGCGCGCGCAAGTTCCTGGTCGCCTACAACGTCAACCTCAACGCCACCGACAAGCGATGGGCCAACCGGGTCGCGTTCGACGTTCGCGAGAAGGGCCGCACGGTGACCGACGCCGAGGGCCGGTCGGTCGAGCAGCCGGGCATGCTCAAGGCCGTGCGGGGCGTCGGCTGGTACATCCCTGAGTACGGCTGCGCCCAGGTTTCGCTGAACCTGGTCGACCTCGACATGACGCCGCTGCACGTCGCGTTCGACGCCTGCGAGGAGAGCGCCCGCGCCCGCGGCATCCGGGTGACCGGCTCCGAGCTCGTCGGGCTGGCGCCCAAGCAGTCGATCCTCGAGGCCGGGCGCCATTACCTCCGGCGCATGGAGCGCTCAGCCGGCATCCCAGTTGCGGACCTCGTGCACGTGGCGATCCGGAGCCTCGGACTCGACGATGTCGCGCCCTTCGAGCCGACGGAGAAGATCATCGAGGACATCCTGGCGCCGGCACGGCCGCTGGCCTCGCTGCCGGTCCAGGGCTTTGCGGACGAGACCTCGCGCGACTCGGCTGCCCCGGGCGGCGGCTCGGTGGCGGCGCTGGCCGGGGCTCTTGCCGCCGCGCTCGCCGCCATGGTCGCCAACCTCGCGCACCCGAAGCCGTCCTACGCAGGTGTGCGTGACGAGCTGGAGGCTGTGGCGGTTCGGGGGCAGGAGCTGAAGCAGCAGCAGCTCGACGCCATCGACGAGGACACCTGGGCCTTCCAACAGCTGATGGCGGCGTCGTCGTCAGGGGATAACGAGGCGCGCCGCGCCGCCACCTTGCACGCGGCCGACGTTCCTTTGAGGGTGGCCGAGGCGTGCCCGGAGATTGCCGCGCTCTGCCGCCGTGCCCTGGCGATCGGCATGCCGGCGTCAGCCTCGGACGCGGGGGTGGGGGCAGGGATGGCCCGCGCCGCTGCCACTGGTGCGGCGATGAATGTCGCGATCAACCTCCAGGGCATGACCGCCGACCCGGTCGCCGCCGACATGCGCCGGCGCGCCGATGACGCCGTCCGGGAGACGGCGGCGATCGCCGACGACGTCGAGCGCCAGGTCTGGCAGCGCCTCGGACCGGACGTCGGGCGCGAGGTCAAGGGCTCGTAAAACCGGTGCGCATCGACATCGAACGCGAGGGCAGCGCGAAAAGGCGCAGCTATGCTGGCGGTGGACGGCTTGAAATGGCTCAGCACAGCGAGGGTTCAATGAGAAAGACAGTCGGCGCGAGGGTGGCGATCGTGCTGGCCCGCGTGGTGGTGCCCCTGTGGCTGCTGACCGGAGCGGTACTCAAGCTGGTTGACGGCTCCCCGAGGCACCTCCCGGTGGCCCTGATCCAGTGGCTGGGACCGCTCGGCATCGACCTCGGTTTCGTGCTGAAGTTCAGCATCGTCGTCGAGCTGACGGTGGTCGGCGCGATGTGGCTGCTGCCGCGGCTCGCGCGGCCGGTCGGGATCGCGATGCTGGTCTCGTTCCTGCCTGTGCTGATCGGCGACGTCGCGATGGGCGCCTCGAGCTGCGGCTGCTTTGGAGCGATCCAGGTCCCCCCCGTTGTCACCTTGACGATGGATGTCGGCTTCCTGCTCGGGCTGTGGCTGCTCGGCCGGGGGGTGGAGAAGCTGGCGACGCCGCCGGTGCTGCCCACTCGCAACGTGGTGGCCGCGGGATTGTGGGGGCTGGCAAGCTGCGCTCTGGCGTTCGGCCTCCATGCGGGCGGCCCGCTGGCACCGGCGGCGGCCGGGCCGGCGACGGCTGCAGCCCCGCTTCCGGCGGACGGCTACTACCTGCCCGAGTACGGCGGCTGGATTGGGCAGCGGTGGTCCGAGCTGCCGATCGCGCGCTGGATCGTCGGCGCCCCGTCCGACCTCGACACCGGGCAGCACCTCGTGCTCTTCTACCGCAAGGACTGCGAGCACTGCCACGCGCTGATGGAGGCGTTCTTCGTGGGCGAGCTGGCGGTCCCGACCACCGCGGTTGCGGTGCCGGAGCGGGCGGGCTTCCCGACCGAGGGGCTCCAGCCCTTTCCGTGCGGCTCGTGCAGCCGGGCGGAGCTCCCGGCAGGCGTGGACTGGTTCCTCAAGACGCCGGTCCTGGTGCGGTTGGATAACGGTTTCGTGCGCTGTGCAGCCGAGGTTTCGCCCGAGCAGCCAACCTGCCTCGAGCAGTGAGACGCATTCCAAGTTGAATCCGGCCGCCTGGCCGCGGTGGGAAGCTTGAAAGTGGCGAGTGTGCTATATTCTGTGGTCGATGCCGACCTGATCGTCGTGCAATAACGGAAACTCACGGAGGTGGAAAATGCGGAAGACTCTCGTCCCGGCGGTTGTGCTCCTGGTTGTGGCTGTGGCGCTGACCGGCTGCGCGACCAAGAAGTTTGTCAATGAGCAGGTCGCGGCGGGTGACCAGGTGAACGCGGCCAAGATCGGCGAGGTGCAGACCTCGGTCGAGACCAACCAGAAGGCGATCTCCGATCTGCAGGCCAAGGACGCGGATCTGCAGAAGCAGGTCACCGCGCTGTCCGAGACCGCCAAGGACGCGTTGAAGCGCGCCCAGGAGGCCGGTGTCCTGGCCAAGGGCGACTTTGTCTCCGAGACCGTCCTGACCGACGAGAACGTCAAGTTCGGCTTCAACAAGGCTGAGCTGACGCCCGAGGGCAAGGCCGCGGTCGACGCCTTCGCCGCCAAGGTCAAGGCCGACAACAAGAACGTCTACATCGAGATCCAGGGCCACACCGACAACGTCGGATCCGAGAAGTACAACCTCAAGCTCGGTTACGAGCGCGCCGAGGCGGTGATGAACTACCTGAGTATGCAGCACGGCTTCCCGCTGCATCGGATGAACGTGACCTCGTACGGCGAGTACAAGCCGGTTGGCGACAACGCCACCAAGGACGCCCGCGCCCAGAACCGGCGCGTGGGGATCATCGTTCTCGAATAGCTCTGACCGTTGATGAATGTGCGACCCGGGCCCCAGCGGCCCGGGTTTTTCTTTGGTGCGCCAGGCATGGCGCGAAGCGACATGACTGGCGTGGTCATGTCGGTTGCAACCGGGGAGGGAAACCGAGCCGGGAAGTGGCTTGGGG
>Ga0209254_10001148_pt1 | contig 23392 bp, 19 predicted proteins | sample FrelakmetDIP11DI_FD_187148 | JGI IMG/M metagenome (GOLD analysis project Ga0209254, IMG submission 187148) | Freshwater lake sediment microbial communities from the University of Notre Dame, USA, for methane emissions studies - DIP11 DI (SPAdes)... | ecosystem: Environmental > Aquatic >...
TCTTGCCATCGACGTCGGCCAGCCGCTGCGGGCCTGGTTCATCTTCTGGCATGCCAACGTCCACTCCATGCTGACGGAGGTGGCCTTCTGCCTGACCTGTTACTTCGGGGTGCTCGCCATCGAATATGTGCCGCTGGTTCTGGAGAACCGGCAGATCGACCGGGTGCCCTTCTTCCACAACCTCAGTCACAACATGCACGGGATCATGGCGGTGTTTGCGGCGACCGGTGCCTTTCTGTCGTTCTTTCACCAGGGCTCCCTGGGCGGAGTGACGGGCGTGCTATTCGGCCGTCCTTTCGGCTTTCGTACGGGTATCAACATCTGGCCCTGGACCTTCTTCCTCTACACGTGGTCGGCGGCCGCCTTCGGCCCCTGCTTCACCATTTTCATCACCCGGATCACCGAGCGGGTCACCCGCAAGAAGCTGGTGAAAGACAACGTCATCGACCTGCTCGCCAAGATCGCCGGCTGGATGTTGCTGACCTACATCATCGCCAAGATCATCGACACTTGGTACTGGGCGCAAGTGACGGCCCCAGCCATGGGCTTTACCCTGATGGATTTCTACTCCAACAACCCCGGGTCGGCCTACGGCATTTGGATCCTCATCGCCGAGATCGTCTTCTGCGGCGTGCTGCCGGCCGTTCTGCTCCTCATGCCGGGGCTGCGCCGAAATCCCTCCGTGCTGTTCGTTGCGGTGACCCTGGCCGTTATCGGCGCCTGCCTCAACCGCTGGGTGATGGTGCTGCAGGTGCAAGCCGCTCCGGTGCTGAGCTTCGAGCCCTGGTTCACCTATTTTCCGAGCTGGCAGGAAATCGCCACGACCATTCTGCCGGTCGCCTACGGCATTATCCTGATTGCGCTCTCCTACCGCTACCTGCCCATCTTCCCGCAGGAGCGGGAGCTGAATCCGATTGAAGAAGGAGGCAAGTGATGTTTCCGTTCAGCTTCGAATGGATCTGGGACATGAGCCACATGGTGTTTCACGGCGGCCTGTGGTATGCGCTGTCCATCATCGGCATGGGAATGACCTATTGCATCATCAAGGCGGCATACGACACCGTCAAGGGCAAAGGCGGCCATCACAGCCACGGGCACCACTGAGACGCTGCGCGAGTCTGACCTCATGGCGCTCCTCTTGCTGACCGCAGCGGGGGAGCGCCTTTTTTATTTGCATAAGGATAGTGTTTGGTGTTTGGTTGAGCCGTGACGCCGTTCACGCGGCCTGCCAACATCAGGCGTTAAGTTCCAAACCACCACCAACTAAACACTAAACACCAAATACCAAACACCAATTATGGACAAAATCATCATCCACGGCGGCCGGCGGTTGGAAGGCCGGGTGCGCATCAGCGGGTCGAAAAACGCTGCCCTTCCAATTCTTTTCTCCGCGCTGCTCAGCGACGGAGTTAATACCTATTCGAATGTGCCCAACCTGAAAGATATCGACAGCACCCTGCTCCTGCTTTCGCGGCTCGGCGCCCGCGTGGACGCCGACGGGGCGACGGTCCGGATCGATGCCGGCGGGCTCGCCAGCCACGAAGCGCCCTATGACCTGGTGCGCAAGATGCGGGCCTCGGTGCTGGTGCTTGGACCGCTCGTTGCCCGGCTGAAGCGCGCCCGGGTGTCGCTGCCCGGCGGCTGCGCGATCGGCGCCCGCCCGATCAACCTGCACCTGAAGGGGTTGGCCGCCCTGGGGGCCGAGATTGCGCTGGAGCACGGCTATGTCACGGCGTCCGCCGAGAGGTTGCGGGGCGCCGATATTTATTTCGACGTCGTCACCGTCACCGGGACCGAGAACCTGATGATGGCGGCGGCCCTGGCCGAGGGCACTACGGTGCTGCGCAACGCGGCCCGCGAACCGGAAGTGGCGGCCCTGGCCGATGTGCTCAACCGCATGGGGGCCGACATCTCCGGCGCCGGGACCGCGGAGATCACCATCCACGGCGTCGGTGCGCTCCGGCCGGTGTCGGCCGAAATCATCCCGGACCGGATCGAAACCGGCACTTTCCTGGTGGCGGCTGCGCTCACGGGCGGACGGGTCACCATCACCCACTGCGAGCCGGACCACGTCGGCGCCACTCTGGACAAACTGCGCGAGGCCGGGGCGTGCATCGAGGTGCAGGGGCAGACCCTGACCGCCACCGGCCCCGAGCGCATCACCAGCGTCGATATCAAGACCCAGCCCTATCCCGGGTTCGCGACCGACATGCAGGCGCAGTTCATGGTGCTGATGAGCGTCGCCGAGGGCGTCAGCGTCATTTCCGAGAGCATCTTCGAAAACCGTTTCATCCACGTGAGCGAACTGCGGCGCATGGGGGCCGACATTCGGGTGTCCGGAAACACGGCCACGGTCCGCGGCGTGCCGCGCCTCTCGGGTGCGCCCGTCATGGCAACCGACCTGCGCGCCAGCGCCTGTCTGGTGCTGGCCGGACTGGTGGCCGACAACACCACCGAGGTTCAGCGCGTCTACCACCTCGATCGCGGCTACGAGGCCCTTGAAGAAAAGTTCGCCGCGCTGGGCGCGGACATCCGCCGCGTCAACTAACGGCCGCGCTGAAAGCCCAATCTCGGCGTTGCGCGTCAGCGCGTCCGCCTCAGGCGGACTGCGGCGTACGGGAAGTACGCCTCGCGCCGCGAGCTTCGCGCGCCTTGATCTTGGGCTTTGAGCGCGGCCGTATCCTTGCAGAATTTTCCCGCCGCGGGCGGGAAAATTATGATCATGCAAGCTGGAAAATACTACCGCCGCCCCTTTCTTCCGCTGACCGTCGCCCTTATTGCGGGCATCGCTTTGGGTGCAGAGGCTCCGGGGTGGGCGGCCGCGGCGCTGGCCATCGTCCTGGCATGCGGCCTCGCCCTGCTGCGCTGCATCGTCCGGGGCACGCCGGCCGCAGTCCTTCCGCTGGTGCTCTTCATCGGCCTGGGATATCTCTCCCTGCAACCGTGGGTGCAGCCTCGTTTTCCGGACGACCATGTAAGCCGTTTCGTCAACTCCGGTTCCTGGCGCATCGTCGGAGTGGTGGACGCCCGGCCGCTGGAGTTCGAGAGTCGAAGCCAGTTCGTCCTGCGGGTCGAACGCCTGGAGAGCGGGTCGGATGCTCGCAGCGTGTCCGGCCTCCTGCGCCTCACCGTTAGCGGGGAGACCATCGACGTTGCCCAGGGTGACCGTGTCGCCCTCCACGGCCGGATCGGGCCGATCCGCAATTTCAACAACCCCGGTGGGTTCGACTTCAAGCGCAGCATGGCCTATCGCGAGATCTGGGCCGGCGCGTTCACCGGGGGAGACGGGTTGCAACTGCTCGAGCGCGGGGCGAAGAGCGGCGTTCTCGAGCGGATCGACTGGTTGCGGTCTGCGATCGCCGCCCGGATCGACCAGGCCGTCTCCGGACCCGAGGCGGCGGTGCTGAAAGCCCTGGTGATGGGCGATCCCTCGGGGATCTCCCCGGATATCCGCGAAGCCTTCACGCGCACCGGAACCAGTCATATTCTGGCCATCTCCGGCCTGCATATCACGATCGTCGCCACCATCGCCTTCGGTCTCTTCCGATGGCTCCTGAGCTGGATGCCGATCGCCCTCCGGCACGCATGGACGCGCAAAGGCGCGGCCGTGCTGACGTTGCTGCCGATCACCCTCTACGCGCTGATCGCGGGGTTTTCGCCCTCCACCCAGCGCGCCCTGATCATGGTTGCGGTGTTCCTGCTGGCCCTGCTGGCGGAGCGCGAATCCGACCTGCTGAACACCCTGGCGCTGGCTGCGATTCTGATTCTCTGCGTTCAGCCGGCGTCGTTCTTCTCGATCTCGTTTCAGCTTTCCTTTGCGGCCGTGCTGGCCATCATTTACGCGCTTGAACGCCTGGAAAGGCGGGGCACGCCCGCGGCTTCCCTGGCCGACGACGACCGGGCGGCCCGGATTCGGCGCGGCCTGACGGCGTTTTTCGGGGTCTCCCTGGCGGCCACCTGGGGCACGCTGCCGCTCGGGATGTATTATTTCAACAACGTGACCTTCATCGGTCTGCTGGCGAACTGCATCGCCATCCCCCTCATGGGCTATCTGGTCGTGGCGATCGGCCTGGCCGGCGCGCTCCTGGGAGGGGTGAGCGCTCCGGCGGCCCTGGCATGCTACCAGGTTTCCGGTTTCCTGCTTTCGCAATCGATTGCGCTCATCGAATGGATGGCGCAGTTCCCGTATGCCGCGATCCGCACGGTAAGCCCCTCCGGCGTGGAGGTGGCGTTGTTCTACCTCTTGACCTGGGCGGGGTATTATCTTGCCAGCGATCGACGCCTGCCCGCACCGGCTGCGGGCGCCTGGCGCCCGGGCCGCCGGGCGCCAGGTGCGCCGGGTTCCGCGTCTGGAGCGTCGGTGTGTCTGCCGCGCTTCTGGGTTGAGGCGTTTCGGCGTGCGAGCCCCGTGCGCAGGGCGGCCTGGGCGGTTCTCGTCTGCGGCATTCTCGGCGCCGGCGCCGACGCCGGCTACTGGATCCACCAGCGCTTCGGCCGCCAGGAGCTGCGCGTGACCATGATCGATGTCGGGCAAGGAAGCGCCGTGCTGCTGGAAACGCCGGGTGGGGGCACGGCACTGATTGACGGCGGCGGGTTCGCGGACCCGGCGGCCTTCGACGTCGGCGCCCGAGTGGTGGCCCCTTTTCTGTGGCGCAAGAAAATCGCCTCGATCGACACCCTGATTCTAACCCATGCCAACAGCGACCATGTGAACGGCCTGGCCTTCATCGCCGACAATTTCCACGTGCGTGAATTGTGGACCAACGGCGAATCCCGGCCGATTTCAGGCTATGAACGGCTGATGCAGACCGCCGCCCGCCGCGGCATCACCGTACCCCGGTTCGCCGAGCTCCCCCGCGAATCGATGGCCAACGGTGTGCGGATCGAGGTGCTTTATCCGCCGGCCGACTTTCTGGATCGCCGCCCATTCGAACGCTGGCGCCGGAACGAAAACAACAACAGCCTGGTGACGCGTGTGTCCCTGGGTGAGGTTTCGGTTCTGATGCCGGGGGATATCATGCGGCCGGCGGAAAAGGAACTGGCGGCCGCGGCCGGCGATAGGCTGAAAAGCACCGTTCTCATCGCGCCGCACCACGGCAGCCGGTCGTCCAACTCGGAGGAACTGCTTGCAGCGGCGGCGCCGGCGGCCGTCCTCATTTCCAGCGCCGGCCGCCCCGGCTCCGGTATGCCGCATTCGGAAGTCCTGGCGCGCTACGACCGGCAGGGCATTCGCCTCTATCGCACGGATCGCGACGGCGCTGTCTGCGTAACCACTGACGGACGCAAGCTATCCATCACGCCGCATTTAGATGTCAACTGAATGGTTTCGCAGAGCGTCGTTCGGCCGTCGCTCTCCCAAATTAAAAAGCCCGAGGCAGCGCCTCGGGCTTTTTCATAGGCAATGCAGGCTATCTAGAAGTCGATCTGCCACTTGGCGCCGGCGTACCATTGGTAGCCCTCGTCTTCGCCCTCGGCGTCGTCCATGAAGTCCTGGTAGCCTGCTTCCGGGACGATGTAGACACCCGGAGCCAGGGTCAGGACCGCCTGCACATAGCCCTGCCAGAAATCGTCGTTGTCCGAGCCGGGCGAATCCGGATCGTCGTTGCGGTAGCCGAAGCCGGTCTCAAATTTCAGGCTGTCGGTAGCACTAAGCCCGAGAACGAGCCCCAGCATGTAGCTCGTGGCGTCATTGACGTCATCGCCGCCGGCCTTCAGGGAGGCCGAGCTGGACGTGGCGGCGTTGTAACTGCCATTTTTCCAGTTGGCGTTGTTCCAGTTTTGACCGTAGGCGCCGTCGGCTCCTAAATAGAAAGCGCCCAGGTTGGCTTTGACGGTGAGGCCGAGGACGTAGGAATAGATGTCGAGGTCGTCTTGCAAGCTGCTGGCGCCCTTGGAAACTTTAAAGTAATTGAATCCCCCGAAGGGGATCAATTGAAGGGAGTCCGTTTTCAGCGTGTAGCGGGCCTCGATCTTGGGGAGGTTCCAGTCCAGGTCGCTGCCGTCGGGGGTGATGTCCGCAGCGCCGGAGGAGCTGTCCTTGAGCGGATTGGTCAGGAAGGCGAGCTCGAGGCCCCCCAGGATCAGGGTCAGCCCGCCCGGCCGGCGGCCGTGGAAGACGCCGCTGCCTTCCATGTCGTCGTCCTCGTTGAAAACCTGGTTGGAGAGATCATTGGTGACTGGGGAGTAGTCCTTGCCGACCTTCAGGGCCCCCTTTTCCGAGAAATTCCAGACCCCGTAAGCGCGCCGGGTGGCGACATCGAGATCGCCGCCGTCGGTGCCCTTCAAGGCCAGTTCAATCAGCCCGCTGACCTTGTCGGCTTTGACCTTGGCGCCCAGGCGCGAGTTGGTCTGGAAATCCCAATCCAACCCCCAGTCGTCGTCTTCACCGTTCACCGTTGCGTCGCCGAAGTCGGTGGCCACGTAAAAGGTTGACATGCGCGCGCTGCCGTAGAAGGACCAGTCGGCGGCCATGGCCGGGGCGGCTACCATCGCGACGATTAAAAGTGCGGCGAACTTCTTCATCCGAGCGCTCCTCCTTGGCTGTTCAAAAAGTTGTGCAAAGCCCAACACTTTCCTGTATGCCTACCTAATTTAGTTACTAACCCAAAGCGCTGCATGAAATCAAGCATGTTTTTTGTTAGATGCCAGGGGGAAAGATCTTTTGGAGCGGGAGGGGACGTCATCATGAAATCATTTGCGAGGTCCGGAGCATTTATATGGTTGGTCGCGGCGTTACTCCATTTCGGCACGAGCAACCTGATTATGCCGCTGACCATCGCTCTAGTGAAACCGGCATCGGTCACACCGGAAGGGACCGGCATAACTGTCACCCTTCTGGTGCGGTTGACCAAGTTGCTGCACTTTCCGCTGGTCACGCTGGCGCTTTATCCGCGCGAGTGGTTCCCGGGCAACTGGGTCTATCTCCCCATGGCGGCGAACAGTCTGATCTGGGGGATAGGGGTTTACTGGTTGGCGGGGATCTATCGCAGGTGCCGCTGAAAACTCGATGCGATGCAGGGGCTAGTCGATCGCGGCCAGCACGCTGAACTTCTCCCGGGTGAGCGCCTTCTTGATCAGGGCGGTGTTGCAGGCGGCCAGTCGGAAATGGTACACGCGCTTGCGCGCTTTCTCCAGCGTCGTGATGACGTTGATGACATCCCCGCCGTTGTCGCTGATGATCTGCAGCATTTTCTTGAGGGACTCGGGCTTGTTCCCGGCGGCCACGTCCAGTCGCGAAGTGGAGGATAGGATCCCCATCATGTCGATGAAGGCGCGCAGCATGTCGGTTTCGGTGATGATGCCCACCAGGCGGCCGTTCTTGGTCACGGGAAGACCGCCGATCTTGTGCTTGTAGATGATCTGCGCCGCGGTCTCGATGTCGTCGTCCGGCGCCACCGTAATGGGGTCGGCGATCATGAGATCCTTCAGGTCGACGTCGCCCAGCATGGATGGCAGCAGCCCCTGCTTGAGGTCGGCCAGGGTCACCAGGCCTTCCAGCTTGCGGCCCTTGGACACCACCGGCAGATGGCGGATGTGGTTGGCCTTCATCAGTTCGATGGCGTCCCTGATGGAGGCGTGAGCGGTGATGGCGATGGGATTGAGGATCATCAGATCGCGAATCTTCATCTCGCTCCCCCTAAAGGCATTGCGGAACTCCTGATCGCTGTCTGGCAGCTGGTGGTTAAATTACATCGGATCTGTTCGGTTTGGCAACAGAAAAAGGAAAGCGAACAGCGCGGAGCGATATCTTGCTGACATTCGGTTTGATATGAAAGCCGACCTGTCCTGCCCGGTGCAGGGCAGAACGGCTTTTATCAGCAGGCGCGATGGGGGATGTGGCTGCAGAGAGGTTCTTCGGCCAGGTAGTCGCCGGTGGCCTCGAAGGCGCGGGCGCGGCAGCCGCCGCAGACGCGTTTGAACTCGCAGAGGCCGCATTTGCCCTCCAGCCGGTCGTAGTCCCGCAGGGCGGTGAAAACTGCGGCGTGTTGCCAGATGTGGGCGAAGGATGCCTGGCGGACGTTTCCGCAGACGGTGGCGAGAAAGCCGCAAGGCTGGACGTCGCCCACGTGGGAAACGAAGCAGAAGCCGATGCCGCCGAGGCAGCCGCGCGTGACCGCATCCAGTCCATGCGACTGGAAGGACACCGATGTGCCTTCTTTGGCAGAGCGCTGCCGCAGGATGCGGTAATAGTGCGGGGCGCAGGTGGCCTTAAGTTCCAGGGGGGTCTTGCCGCGCTGGTCGTAGAACCAGTTCAGGGTGCGTTCGTACTCCTCGGCGGTGATGGCCTGATCGACGATGTATTTGCCGCGGCCGGTCGGCACCAGCAGAAAAATGTGGTGGGCCACCGCTCCGAGCTCGACCGCCAGCTGTTGAATTTCCGGTATCTGTTCGAGGTTGGCCTGGGTGACCGTGGTGTTGATCTGAAACGGGATGCCGGCGTGCTTGATGTGTTCGATGCCGCGCAGTGCGCCCTCGAAAGCGCCCGGCACTTTGCGGAATTCGTCGTGGCGGTTGGCCGTCGCCCCATCCAGGCTGATGCTCAGCCGCTGGATCCCGGCCGCGGCCAACCGGCGGGCAATGTCCTCCGTTATCAGGGTGCCGTTGGGGGCCATCACCATGCGCAGACCCAGGCGGGTGCCGTATTGCGCCAGGTCGAAGATGTCCGGCCGCAGCAGCGGCTCGCCTCCGGTGAGGATCACGATCGGCTGGCCCACCTCGGCAATCTGATCGAGCAGCCGGAAGCCTTCCGCGGTCTCCAGTTCGCCCGCGTAAGGGCCCAGCGTGGCCGACGCCCGGCAGTGCACGCAGGCCAGATTGCAGTTGCGCGTGGTCTCCCAGGCCACCAGGCGCAGGGACGTGCCTTCGCCCGGAGCGTGGGGAGGATGCTTTGGGTGTGGGTGGGTCATCGCCCGTTAGTTCCGAGCAGCCGCGCTGCATCCATAGCGAAATACGTCAGAATCATGTCCGCGCCGGCGCGCTTGATGGCCGTGAGCGTTTCCATCATCACCCGCGGGCCGTCCAGCCAGCCCATCTGCTCGGCGGCCTTGATCATCGAGAACTCGCCGCTGACGTTGTAGGCCGCCACCGGCAGGTCGAATTCCTGGCGCACCCGGTGGATGACGTCCAGGTAGGCCAGGGCCGGCTTTACCATGATGATGTCCGCGCCTTCCTCCACGTCCAGGGTCACCTCGCGGATCGCCTCCAGGGCGTTGGCCGGATCCATCTGATAGGTGCGGCGGTCGCCGAATTTCGGGGCGGAATCGGCCGCGGCGCGGAAGGGGCCGTAGTAGGCCGAGCAGTATTTGGCCGAATAGGCCATGATCGGGACATGGCTGAAGTTGTTCTCGTCCAGGACTTCGCGGATTTCGGCCACGCGGCCGTCCATCATGTCCGAAGGCGCCACCATGTCGGCCCCGGCCTTGGCGTGCGAGAGCGCCGCGCGGGCGATCAGGTCGAGGGAGGCATCGTTTTCGATGCATGCGTTCTCGACGCAGCCGCAGTGACCGTGATCGGTGTACTGGCACAGGCACACATCGGTGATCACGGCCAGGCCGGGCAGCGCATCCTTGAGCGCGCGCGCGGCGCGCTGGACGATGCCGTCGTCGGCGTAGGCGGCGGTGCCCAGCGGGTCCTTGCGGTCCGGCACCCCGAAGAGAATAACGGCGGGGATCCCCAGCTGATGGGCCTCGCGGGCCGTCTTCACCAGGTTTTCGACGGAGAGCTGAAAATGACCGGGCATGGAAGCAATCGGATTCTTGACGTTCTTACCGCCGATGGCGAAGAGCGGCAGGATCAGGTCGTCCTTGGTGAGGACGGTTTCGCGGATCATGCGGCGAAAGGCATCGTTCTGGCGCATGCGACGGGGCCGGTAGTCGGGGAATAACATAGACGCTTCCCTTTAACAGAAGGTTCACCCTGGTTGTTTTACCAGGGTTTATGCGGTTGCTGATGGCCTTGTTTAATGTTTAAAGTGAAAAGTTTAAAGTTAAGGATAAAAACATCAGACTTTCAGACGTTCAGTCTTCAGCCTTAAACTTTCAACTTTAAACCTTAAACCTGTTCACAATTGACCGGCGTATGCGTCAGCGCGATCTCCTCGTCGGTGAGGTAGCAGGCCGGGTCCGGCGCCCAGACGTCGCCGCTGACCGCCTCGGCGCGCACGCGGAAGTTTCCGGCGCACACGTCCAGCCAGCGGCACTCCGCGCAGCGGCCCTTGACATGGTTCTTTTTCTCCTTCAGCTGAGCCATCAGCGGGTTCGAGGTGTCCATCCAGATCTCGGAGAAAGGACGCTGCTTCACATTGCCGAAGCTGTAATGCCGCCAGAACTGATCGGCATGCACCGCCCCGTCCCAGCTGACGCAGCCGATCCCGCGGCCGGAATTGTTGCCTTCGTTCCACTGCAGCAGTTCCATGACTTCCTTGGCCCGCGCCGGGTCTTCCCGGAGCAGACGCAGGTAGAGATAGGGACCGTCGGCGTGGTTATCGACCGTGAGCACCTCCTTGGGCTTGCCCTGGTCGTGCAGCCGGCGGGTGCGGTCGATGATGAGGTCCAGCGCCCGGCGGGTCTCCTCGGCGCTCAAATCCTCCTTCACCAGCTTCGACCCCCGTCCGGCATAGACCAGGTGGTAGAAGCACACCCGCGGAATGTCCATCTCCTCGATCAGATCGAAAATGCCGGGGATCTCCTGGACGTTGAAGCGGTTGATGGTAAAGCGCAGGCCGACCTTGATGCCGGCCGCCTGGCAGTTGCGGATTCCGTCCAGAGCGGCGCGGAAGGCCCCGGGCACGGCCCGGAAGCGGTCGTTGATCTCCTGCATTCCGTCCAGGCTGATCCCCACGTAGGAAAGGCCGATGTCCTTCAGCGTGCGGGCGACGGCCGCCGTGATCAGGGTGCCGTTGGTGGAAATGACGGCGCGCATACCCTTTCCGACGGCATAGGCGGCAAGCTCCGGCAGGTCCTTGCGCGCCAGCGGCTCCCCTCCGGAGAACAGCACCACCGGAACGCCGAAGGCGGCCAGGTCGTCGAGCAGGGCCTTGCCCTGCGCGGTGCTGAGCTCGTCGGCGCCGGCTTCCTCCTGGGCGTGGGCGTAACAGTGCACGCAGCGCAGGTTGCAGCGGCGGGTCACGTTCCACACGACCACCGGCTTCTTGTCGGCCGAAAACTGCAGCAGATGGGACGGCAGCCGGGACGAGTGGCGGCCGTAGCGCAGCGCGTCGGAAGGTTCGACGGCGCCGCAGTAAAGCTTGGAAATCCCGATCATGGCATATCCTTGAGAGAGTGACTGGCGAGCATTTCCCGGATGTATTCCTCTGGGTTCAGCAGGGTGTTGCGGCTGATGAAGAACCGGTTGCGGCCGGTCTTTTCCCGAACCAGCTTCAAGCCGTACTCGAAGTGGGCGTTCAGCCGCGGGTAGACGTCCCTGAGCTCGAAGGCCGACTCCACGACCATCTCCATGAGGAAATCGATGGCATCCTCCTCGAGCACCAGGTTGATGTCGTGGTTTTTGAAGAAGTAGAGCTCGGCGTTTTTGATCTCGTCGTAGCAGCTCTTGATCCGCCGCACGGCGCTGCCGGTGTCCAGAATATTTTTCGCGTAACAGCTCGCCACGACGTCGATGCGGCCGGGAGTCATGGCGAAGCTGAATTTTTCGGAGAGCCCTTTGCGGTTGGCCTGCAGGTATTCCTTGATGGAGGCCTTTTCCTCATCCGCCAGCCGGTCGAAGGCCTTGCGCCAATGCAGGTCTTCGGGATCGGCCAGCATGCGCTGCAGCAGCCCGCGGGGGTCGGACAGGGCCTCCATCGTGACCGGGAACCGCTTCACGGCCGAGGAGGGCAGGGCGCGCTCGAAATCCAGCAGGGCCTTTTCGATCGCGCTCACGAGGCCGCGGGCGCCCGTGTTTTCCGCGAAGGCCAGCTCGGCCATGCGCCGCAGAAACGCGTCCTCGAACTTGACCTGGATGCCGTAAGCGCCGAAGTCCAGTTTCTTGCCGAGGATGATCGGGTTGTTCGGGTTTTTCAGGATCTGGTAGAGATCCTCCTGCCCCAGGTGTTCGAAGACGGCCTTGACCGGGATTCTGCCCACAAACTCGCTCTCGAAGCCGAACTCGATCAGGTCTTCGGCCTTGACGTGCTTCAGGATGTCGACATCTTCCCGGGGGCTGGCGATCCGGGCGCCGAAGCCGATCCCTTGCCGGCTCAGACGGCGCTGGATGATCGGGACCAGGTCGGTGAAGGCCCCGCTCATGATAAAGAGCACGTTCTTGGTGTTCACCGCCACCTTTTCGCGTTTCCCGGTTTTGCGGAAGCGCTCGATTTCCTGCATCATGGAAATCGGGTCGTGGGGCACCTTCAGGTCGACGTCGGTCTCTTCCATGGGCTTGAGCAGGGCGCGCTGGACCCCGGTGCGGGAGACGTCGGCTCCGATGAGGTTTCTGGCGGAGGCGATCTTGTCGATCTCGTCGATGTAGATGATGCCGTGCTGCGCCAGCTCGATGTCGTCGTCGGCCTCGCGCACCAGGTCGCGCACCAGGTCCTCCACATCGCCCCCGACATAGCCGGTTTCGCTGAACTTGGTGGCGTCGCCCTTGACGAAGGGCACGCCGATCTTGGCGGCGATGAGCTTGATGAGGTAGGTCTTGCCGACGCCGGTCGGCCCGATCATCAGGACGTTGTTCTTGATTCCGCCCGCCATCTCCTCGGGGCGATCCTTCTCCTCCTGGGCGCGGCGGATTCGGTTGAAATGGGTGCAGATCTTGGTGGCGAGAATCGCCTTGGCCTGGTCCTGTTTCACCACGTACTGGTCCAGGTGCTCGATCAGCTCTTCGGGCTTGAGGCTGAAGTTGATCTTCCTGTCTCGGGCCGTCTCTTTGGGCTTGCCGGTGGCCGCCTCCTGGGTCAGAACCAGCGGAGACAGCATCTTCACGTGGCCGCCGAATTTTTTTGACAGAAACTCGCCGATCTCCTTTTCAAGTTCCTTGGGATCCGGTATTTTTTCGCTATTCGAGCTCATAGTGCAAAACTATAACCATAGCGCTTCCAAAATGCAAACGCCTATAAGAACTATGATAAAAAGTAAGTGTGGGTCGGACATAGCAGATGCGGCCGAAGTGATGTGGGACGAACCGTCGTGCAGCGGCTCCGCTTCAGGCTCTTGAGCTTGTGAGAGTCAAAAAAGTACACCTGCCGGTCGCTGATCGCGTGGACGATGGACCAGTGGTCCCACATCCGGCCGCCCACCCCGATCAGTATGGCTCGCTTGCTGCCGCCGTCGAGAAAGGCCATCATTTCGGACCAGAATTCATCCAGGGAAGTTTCGGGGCGGTGTTTGAACGGCATGTTGCGTTCGGGAATTCTGCCGTTGGCAACGTCACGCAGAATGCTGCCGACCGTGTTCAATCCGATGCCCTCGGAGAGCACTCGGCCTAAATCCGCGCTCTGTTCGAGGTAATCCAGGATCTGCTTGAAGAGATTCTTCGATTCCTCCTCCCCGATATCGGAAATGATCCGCGCCGCGTTGACGATGCTGTAAATGGCACACAGTCCGTCCAAGGCGCCCTGCAGGTAGGGCCGCATTTCTTTCCCGTTCAAGCAAAGGGACCCCCCCTTTTTTAAAGGTCTAACCTTGTTCGGCGCCGCTGAAATCATTACCATGTCGCTCTTCTCCGCTTCGAGACTGATCCCGCAAGTTTAGACGGAAGAGATGATGATATGCTTTTGAAAGACGACCGGATGCAGGCAGAAAAACGAAAAAGGCAGAGCCCAGAAAGGTCTGCCTTATCATGAACGATGTTTCTCGGGATACCGTTGTTTACGTACATCCGGGCTCGAATTGAGCCGAGATGGCCGAAAGATGCACGCATATCCGAGAGACATCCGACATGGCCACCTCCGACCTTCCTTTTTTAAGGTCTTAACCACCAAGCGGCTTAGCCGCTTTTAGGTTGATTCTGTGATTGTTGAAGTCGGGTGGTCCAATGCCTTCACCAATAATATAGCTCGAGTCGAGAGAAATGCAAGGACTCTCGGTATTTTTTTTGTGCGGTTGACATCAAAATGGGATGCTGATAGGAAGTTCGAAAATGGTTTTTGGTGGTGACGGCAACGGAACACGGTGCGAATCCGTGGCGGTCCCGCCGCTGTGACCCCGGCCGGCAATGCCGGGAACCTTTTTCGGTTTTACATGGCCACTGTGCCGCCTCAGCGGCATGGGAAGGTCGCCGAAAGAGCGGGGGAGTCAGAAGACGGCCGCCACCACTGGAAGTCGGAACCTGATGGCAAAGGGTTCCAGCAGCCGATGATCGGCTGTTGGAACCCTTTTTCATATTGAGGGCTTCATACCAAATAGCCGGCTTGGGCGAGGCCGGCAACGGGGAGAGTGCGGGTTCAATGGAAATGGTCTGTATTCAGGTGACCGAGGTGGGCGATTTCCGACTGAAGCGGCTGCCGGTAAGGACGCCGCAGGGCGGCGAGGTGCTCGTCAAAGTGGCGGTGACAGGCGTGTGCCGCACCGATCTCAAGCTGATCCGGGTCGGGCACCGCGATCTCGTGTTGCCGCGGGTGCCCGGCGAGGAGGTGGTGGGCACGATCGTCGAGAAGGGCGCGGGCGTGGCCGGCCTGGAATGCGGAGATCGGGTCTACCTCTACCCCGGGGAGTGGTGCGGAAGCTGCCCGGCCTGCCGCAGCGGCGCCGAGAACCTCTGCCGCTGCATGCGGATCATGGGGTTTCACCGGGACGGCGGCTTTGCGGAGTATGTCACCGTGCCGGCGCAGAGCGTGATCCCGCTGCCGGAAGAGATCTCGTTCGAGGCGGCCGTGTTCGCCGAACCCCTGTCGTGCTGCCTGAACGCCCTGGAACTGGGCGGGCTCAAGCCCGGCATGCAGGTGGGGATCTGGGGAGCGGGACCGGCCGGCACGCTCCTGCAGCGGGCCGCGCGCGCCAAAGGCGCCGAGGCCGTCAACATCGAGCCGGACGCGCGGCGGCGGGAGGCCGTCGGCGGAATCGAATCCGGACGGGGGCGGGTCTTCGACCTGGCCGTGGTCGCCGTGGGCGCCATGACCGCTTACGAGGAAGCCATTGCCCGATTGGGGCCGCGCGGCCGGCTGGTGGTCTTCTCGGGCCTTCCGCCCGCCGACGACCGCGTCGCCGTCAGCTTCAACCAGCTTCACTATCATGAGCAGACCCTGGTCGGCGCCTATGGCTGCGCCTACCGGCACGGGGTGGCGGCGCTGAATCTGCTCACCGGGGGGGCGCTCCCGGTGGCGGACCTGGTTTCCCACCGCCTCCCGCTCTCAGGACTGGAAGAGGCGCTGGACCTGGTCGCGACACGGCAGTCCATGAAGATCCTGCTCTATCCGTAGAAGGAGGCAAGCGCGATGCAAACCGATGCAACCCTGAAGCGTTTCGGCGAAGTGATCCAGCGCCTCGTGCGCGGCGAACACCTGTCGCGCCAAGAGTGCTACGACGCGTTCCGGGAAGTCCTGCTGAACGAGCAACCGGACCTGCACCAGGGCGCCTTTTTAGCCGCGCTGACAGCCAAGGGCGAAACGCCGGAGGAAGTGGCGGGAGCCTGGCAGGCGATCGTCGAGCTGGACACGGCCCGGGTGGATATCCCAATGGACGAGCCGCTGGTCGAGAACTGCGGCACGGGGATGGATCGGCTGAAAACCTTCAACGTCAGCTCCGCCGCCGCCGTGGTGGCGGCGGCCGGCGGGGTGCGGGTGGCGCGTCACGGCGCACGGGGCCTCACGTCGGCCTGCGGAACGGTGGACCTGCTGGAGGCCGTCGGCATCGCCGTGGACTGCAGCGTGGACACCGTGGCGCAGAGCATCCGCACCTGCGGCATCGGTCTTTTCAACGGCATGAGCGCCCTCGTCCATCCCCGGGCGCTCTTCCGCATCCTCTCCCAGATCCGCTTCGGCTCCATCCTGAACATCGCGGCCTCGCTCGCCAGCCCCTGCCAGGCGACCCACGCCGTGCGCGGCATCTATTCGGCCGAGCGCCTTGCGGATGTGGCCCGCGTGATGCAGGCCATCGGCTACCGGCGGGCGATGGTGGTGCACGGGTTCGATGGACAGCGCGAAATGGGCATGGACGAGCTTTCGACCATCGGCGAGTCCGTCGTGCTCGAATTTCACCCGGACGGGCGGGAGGACCGCTACACCCTGGCGCCGGAAGATCTCGGGATCCGGCGCGCCAGCTACGCGGAGATCGCCACGACCGGCGATGTCCGCCGGGAGGCCGACCGTTTCCTTGAAGTGCTCGCCGGCACCGCCCCGGACGCCTGCCTCGATCTGACCTGCCTCAACGCCGCCGCGGTCCTGTACGTCGCGGGCAGGGCCGCGGACCTCGAGAGCGGCATCTCGCAGAGCCGGGAGATCATCCATTCCGGCCGGGCGCTTGAGAAGTTTCGGCATTGGGCAGCGGTCCAGAAGGATGCGGGCGCATCTGCGGCCAGGGGTCTGCCTGACTGCGCCGGCGCATGAGGTCGGCCGACCCCAATCCACGCCAAAACCCATGCAAGGCCCGGGCGGCCTTGATCGCCCCTTTTTTTCTTGCTTTTGCGCTCCGCATTCATCTAAGCTGACGTTCCGTACCGACGGGGCGGATCGACCTGCGACCCGCGGCAGCCGAGCGGCCGCGGGTCGCTGCGATTCAAACCACCGGGGCTGAGGTGTACCTGATGAGCGGACGTTCCCACCTGGATGAAATCCTGGCCACCATTCACGACGTCGTCGAAAAAATCCCCTTCAACCAAGTCCTGGGCCTTGCGGTGGAGTCGCTCGACTTGGACCGGCCGTCCGTGAGACTGGCGATGCGGGAGGAGCTGATCGGCAACTTCATCCGCGGTTCGCTGCACGGCGGCGTCATCTCGAGCACTCTGGACTTCATGGGCGGCCTGGTCGCCTTTCTCGGAGTGCTGAAGACCCTGGACGGGCAGCCCGCACAGGCGATGGCCGCGCGGTTTGCCAAGATCGGCACGATCGATCTGCGCATCGACTATCTGCGTCCCGGCCTCGGCCAGTCCTTCGTGGCGACCGGCTACGTCCTGCGGACCGGAAAGAAGGTGGCCGTCACGCGCATGGAGCTGCACAACGAGCAGCGCGAGCTGATCGCCGTGGGGACGGGCGCCTACATGATTGCCTGAGGGCCGCGACCTGCGAGGCAAGGGCTTTTCTTTTTATGAATTTTTGGTATAGATGATCGAAACACGCTGCGGCAATTGCAGATCGACAAGGAGGATTGGAAAAATGACCAAAGCCCAGGACGTGAAAAAGGACGCCAAGAAAAAAGCCCAGAAGACCCTGAAGGAGAAGCGCGCGGAAAAGAAGTCCAAGAAAAACAAAGCCTGATCCGTACCCGGCAGTCCGCTGGGTGTTAACTTCGGATTCGATCCAGAGCCGCCCCCCCTGTGCGTGACTCCCGGACGCGAGAGAGATCCAACATGCCCGTAATTCGGCTACCGCTGCAACGATTCACCGGCTACCTCCTGGTTCTGGCGTTCACGGCGCTGTCGACCCTCACGACCACCGGTTGCGGCTTCGTGCTCTTCGGCATGGGCACGGGCGCTTTCACGGGCGCCTATGTCGCGGGAGACCTGAAGCAGACCTATGCCAACGGCTATCCGGAGGCCATACGGGCGAGCACGGAAACCCTGAACGAGCTGAAGGTGCCGGTGACCGAGGAGGGTGGGGGCGAAGCCAAGACCACCATCAAGGGCCGGCGATCGGATGGGACGCCGATCGAGGTCACCGTCAAAAAGATCGACGAGAAGCAAACGGAGATCGGGGTCAGGACCGGGTACGTCGGCGTTTGGGACCGGGAGGCTTCACGCCAGATCCACAGCCTCATCGCCGAGCGGCTGGCCCGCAAAGCGCCCAGCCAGAGCGCCCCGGCCGAGATAGAGCCGCCGCCGGCAGCGCTCAAACCCGAAGCGCCGCCGGTGGAAGAGCCGCCACCTCCCAAAAAGAAGGCGCCCCCGCCTCCCAAGGCGCCCAGCCGCGCCAGCGCTCCCGCCGCCGCCGCTCCTCCCGCGGAACCGGCCAAGCCGGATGCCGCGGCAAGCTACCATCCGGAACGCACGCTGTTTTTCCCCAGCGGCACCAACGAGCTTCCGCCCAAGGAAATCGAGAAGCTGGATCGGGTCGCGGCCGCCCTGCGCGCCAATCCGGAAGCCGTGGTCAGCCTGCACGGCTATTCGGACTCCAGCGGCAATGCCAGCCAGAATTTCCTGCTGTCCGTGGGGCGGGCGGAAGCCGCAAAAAGATATCTGGCCGAGAAAGGCTGCTCGCCGGACCAGGTGCTCGTGATCGGGCACGGGGCGGTTAAATTTCTGGGGAGCAACGAATCCGAAGCGGGCCGGCGGCTGAACCGCCGGGTGGAGATCGAGCTGCACAACGGCCAATGATGAGCGCGGGGCGGCCGCGCTACCCGTAGAGCCTGCCGAGAAAGTAATTCATCTGCACATACCACCACGGCCAGTCGTGGTTGACATCGTGTCCCCAGAAGTCCACCCAGGCCGGGATCGATTTCTGGCGGAAGCAGTGATCCAGGCCGCGGGTGTCCGCGACCGCCTCTTCCTCCCAGGCGCCCTGCCCCACGCAGACGACGATGCGGCTGCATCGGTATCGCTCCAGGAACCACGGGTCCGCCAGCGCCGGCAGGTAGGCGAGCGGGGAATTGAAATAGACCGTCGGCAGATCTTCAGCGCCCAGGCCGAACTCCGGCCGGTCCAGCCGGTAAAGGCCGGAGAGGGCCACCGTGCCCTCGCAGGCGTCCGGGTGCTTTAGGAAAAAATTCACGGCATGGTAGGCGCCCATGCTGCAGCCGGTGGCCATGACCCGCTCGTCGGGCGACTGGCAGTGCCGCCGGACGAAGGGGACGACCTCCTGCACCACGTAGCCGTCATACGCCTCGTGGCGGGCGTTGCGTTCGGCCGGCGAAACCCCCCAGTGGTACCAGGATTCACCGTCCACGCTGTCGATGGCGAAAAGCTTGATCCGGCCCGCATCGATGAACCCGGAGATCGCCGCGATCATTCCCATGCCTTCGAAATCGAAGTAACGTCCGCGCGAGCAAGGGAACACGATGAAGGGTTTGCCCCAGTGGCCGTAAACCTTCAGCTCCATTTCGCGGTTCAAACGCGGACTCCACCAGCGGTGCTGTTCGATGTGCATATGAGATCCCTTCCGAGCGCCCTTTTCCGCCGCGCGGCTTACGCCGCGGCCCGGTGAATAAAGCGCACGACCTCCATCATCTGGTCCAGGCTGTCCGAGCGGAAAATGTAGCCGACATCGCCGAGCGCGCTGCTGAAGACGCCGGGCACGCTCTCCACCTGCAGGATCAAATGTTCATAGCACGCGAGGATGTCATGGTGGCTGTAGGCATAGGCGCGATTATGCTTGCGGCTGGCGTAGCAGCAGTGGTACTTGCGCTCGTATGAAAGACCGGTTCGCCCGCGGACCAGCAGCTCGGCCCAGGCGCGGTAGATGTCGATATCGGCGGCATAGTTGAACATGTCCGTCGTGAACCCCCCGGGCGGCCGCATGTTGACCTCCAAGGCCACGTACTCGCCGGAGCCGGTCAGGAAAAACTCGATGTGGAAAAAGCGTTCGCGCACCCCGAAGGCCGCCAGGCAGCGCCGGCCGATGTCCTCCAGGCCGGGCGGGATCTCACGCATGGAATAGTAGTAGATGTGGCGGGCTTCGTTCACGGTCTCCATGATGCCCTGGCTGAACACGTGCCCGGTGAAGAAAACCGGGTTGCCGTCGCCGTCCGCCAGGCCGTCGAAGGAATGAATGCTGCCCGTGACGAACTCCTCCATGAGGTAGTCGACCCGCGGCTTGTCTCGAAAAAAGGACTCCAGGTCGGCGTCGGAGTCGATCCGATAGGTATTCAGGGCGCCCACGCCGGCATCGGGCTTGGCGATGACGGGATAGCCGGTCGCGGCGATCAGCGACCGGGCCTCTTCCGGCGTTCGAACCACTCGGCCGCGCGCCACCGGCACGCCGGCCGCGGAGAAGCGCTCCTTCATGCGCGATTTGCGCCGGATGAAATCGATATCGGCGCCGCGCACGCCGGGAATGTTGAAGTCGTCGCGGATGCGGGCTTCGGTGGCGAGCCAGTACTCGTTCAATGAATCAAAGCGATCGAGGCGGCCGTAGCGGTAGGTGTAATACCCGCACGCCCGCACCAGGGCGTCGTAGTCGTGCATGTCCGGCACGTGGTAATATTCGGTCAGCGCCGCGCGCACTTCGTGCGAGAGGGCGGTGTGGGGCTCGTCGCCGATACCGAGCGCGCGGCCTCCGGCCTGTTTTACCTGCTGCCAGAAGCGGTGGTAGTGATGCGGAAAATGGGGCGACAGAATGACGATATTGCGAGCCATGGCTATTCCCTCTGCCGTGCGGCGGCGGCCAGCTCCCGAGCGTCGGCCTCCTCCGGACATCGGAAGATGTAGCGAAAACGGCCCATGACCTCCCAGTAAAGCGGCGGGTTTTCGGCGTATTCGACCAGCCGGTCCCCGATGCGGGCGATCAGCGGGTCGTGGCCGAGCGCATGCGGCGTGTCCTTGCGGCCGACGAAGGCGACGACGTGCTTTTTCTCCAGCGGGAGGTCCAGCGCCCGCCCCATGAGCATGCGGGCCCAGGCGCGGTAGAGGTCACCGTCGATGCTGTAGTTCATCATGTCGATGATGGCGCCTCCCGGCGGGCGGCAGTTGATCTCGATCGGCACGTACTCGCCGCCCCGGTCGAAAAACTCGAAGTGAAAAAATTTCCGGCGCACCTCGAACCGCTGCACGAGGGCCTGCCCCACCTGCCGCAGGCGCTCGGGGATGCGGCGGCTGACGAAGAAGAAGGTGTCCGTGCCCTGGGCATATTCGATCAGGCCTTCGCCGTAGACCAGGCGGTTCTCGAAGACGACGTTGCCCTCCCGGTCGGTCAGCCCGTCATAGGTGACGATCGGAGCGTCGATGAACTCCTCCAGGAGGTAGTCCTGGCGAAACTCGGAAAACAGGGCCTCCAGGCGGCTCCGGCTGTCCACCCGGTGGGTTCCGCCGGCGCCGACCCCCTCATCGGGTTTCAGGATGACGGGGTACCCGAGCTCCTCCGCCAGGCGGAGCGCCTCCTGCACCGTGGAAACCACCGCCCCTTGCGCGGCGCTTAGGCCGGCGTCCTGGAAGATGCGCTTCATCATGGACTTCTTCTTCAGCCGGTCCACTTCGCGCAGCGTGATCCCGGGGATGGCGAGACGTTCGTTGAGAAAGGCCTCCAGCCGGAGCCAGGCTTCGTTGTGGGATTCCACCAGGTCGAACGCGCCTTCGAATCCCTGGGCGTGCTTGACCTCGAGCAATTCGTTGATGGCCTGCTCGGCGGTGCGCCAGTTGCTCAGGTCGGCGCGGGCGTACCAGCGGATGCATGCGCGCAGATCCGTCGGCATGCCGAAGAAATCGCTCTCACCCACGGCCCACACGCGCAGCCCCTCGGTATGCAGCTGCTTTACGAAGTTGGCGTAGTTCGGCGGAAAATCTGGGGATATGTAAAGGATGTCCATGGCGTCTATGCCAGCTCGTCGAATCGGCAGCTCAGGGTCACCCCTTCGCCGTCGAAGGTGCTTTTGACCTTGTAGGGCAGGGACTTGAACATCCGGATCATGCCCTGGTTGCTGGGAGAGGTGTAGGCCATGAGGCCGAAGAGGCCTTTTTCGCGTGCGCTATCGGAGAGCTTGCGCAGGATGCGGCGGCCGATGCCCTTGTTCTGATACTTTTTTTTCACCGAGAAGGCGACCTCGGCCATATTGATCTTCTCGATCAGCATGCATTCCCCGAGAGCCACTACCTGCCCAAAGCCGAACTCGCCGACCACGGCGACCAGGGTGAGGTCTCTGACGTAGTCGACCAGCGACCGGACCTCGACGTCCGAGCGCGAAAAACTCGTCTTTTCGTGCCGAAAGCGCGAGAAGATGTCCTCCTTGTCCAGGCTGTAGTAGTGCTCCTGGATGCGGCGCTCGTCGACGGGCTTGGCGGGCCGGATGACCACCTCTTCGCCGTCGATCTCCATGGTTTCTTCGAGCGTGACCGGATAGACCCCGCGAACGGCCTCGCCCAGGGTGCGCTCGGGGCCGATCAGCCCCAGCTGTTTCGCCGCGACGAAGAGCTCTTCGCGGAATTTCGGGTGCGCCACGCTGATCATCCCCACCACGCGCTCCTGCAGGCTCTTTCCCAGCAGGTTGAAGGCGCCGTATTCGGTCACCACGTAGTGCACGTCGGCGCGCGGCACGCCCACGTTGGTGTTGGCCAGGATGGGAACGATGCTGCTGTGCTGGCCGTCTTCGGAGGTGGAGAAGAGCATCAGGATGGACTTGCCCCCCGGCGACCGCCGGGCGCCGCGCACAAAATCCACGGTGCCGGATACCCCTGCGAAAAAGGTCCGGGCGGCGGCCTCGACTTCCACCTGGCCGGTGAGGTCCATGGTGCGGGCCACGTTCATCGAGACCATGCGCTGGTGGCGCGCGATGATGAAGGGGTCGTTGACGTAGTCCGACGGCCGGAAGTCGACCGCCGGGTTGTTGTCCAGGAACTCGTAGAGATTGCGGGAGCCGATGGCGGCGGAGGCCACCAGCTTGCCGTCGTTGAATCCCTTGCAGCGATTGGTGATGGCGCCCTGGGAAAACAGGTGCATCATGTCGTCGGTCAGAAACTGCGAATGAACGCCCAGGTCGTTCTTATCGCCCAGGGCTTGCAGCGTCGCCTGCGAGGCGGCATCCAGGCCGATCTGGATCGTGGAGCCGTCCTCGACCAGGCGGGCGATCATCTGTCCGATGCGGGTGGCGGTTTCCGATGCCGGGCGCGGGTCCACCGACAGGAGCGGCTCCTCGTGTTCGAACACGATGTCGACGTCGTTCACGTGGATGAAGCTTTGTCCGAGCACCCGCGGCATCTGCGGGTTCACCTGGGCGATCACCAGGTCGGCGGACATCGCCGCCGCCAGGGTGACGTCGACGGAGATCCCCAGGCTCATCCAGCCGAAATCGTCCGGCGGCGATACCTGGATGATGGCCGCATGGATCGGCAGCTTCTTGGAGATGAAAAGGTCCGGGACATCGGACATGTTCATCGGGGTGATGAAGCGCAGGTGGCGGGCGATCACCTCCGAATTGGCCGCGCCGAGGTAGATGGTGCGCAGGTTCAGCGCGAAGTCCTGGGTCTGGTCGGCCAGGGCGCCCAAGGGAGTCGCTTCCGTGCTCAGCAGCCGCACGATTTCAAGCCCGCTCAAGCGCGGGGCGGCGTCCGAGAGCGCCCGCACCAGCGCCTGCGGCTGGCCGCAGGCGGAGCCGATGAAGATGCGTTGGCCCGATTTGACCATTCGAATGGCTTCGGCGGCGCTGCGGCGCTTTCC
>Ga0209254_10001149_pt1 | contig 23386 bp, 20 predicted proteins | sample FrelakmetDIP11DI_FD_187148 | JGI IMG/M metagenome (GOLD analysis project Ga0209254, IMG submission 187148) | Freshwater lake sediment microbial communities from the University of Notre Dame, USA, for methane emissions studies - DIP11 DI (SPAdes)... | ecosystem: Environmental > Aquatic >...
GTGCCAAACCGGCAGGCACATAATAGTCTTACGTCAGCTTAAGGTATTTGATTAACCGGGTAACGGAATTTTACTAATTTTAAATTCTGATCAATTTAAATCTCCGTTTGATGGTTGACGATACAAATATTTCTCCTGAGTTCAAACGACTGGTACATGAACAACGTGAAAGGCTGAAGGAACTTGGCTGCATAAACCAGACCACTTATATCCTTAAAGAAGGGAAACCTATCGAGGAGACTCTTCAGCAGATAGCGCTACTTCTGCCTGCAGCCTGGCAATATCCTGAATACACAGTTGCCAGGATATCTTTCATGAATAAGGATTTCGAATCGCGGGAATTCAGGGAATCCAAATGGAAAATGATTCAGGATTTCAATACAATTGATGAGGAGACAGGAATTATTGAGATCTTCTATACGAAAGAATTCAGAGAGGAACAGGAAGGTCCGTTCCTTAAGGAAGAAAGAGATCTTATCCAGAATATAGCAAGCCTGATAACTGGTTATGTTAACAGCTATAAGGCAAGGGATCTCATTCGCACTTCAAACGTTTCCAAAAAAGAAGATTATGATCTGACAAATATTTCCAGCAAAAAGCTTCTGCAGAAATTTCTTGACCGGCATAATGCGGAAAGGGATGTATTTCACGACCTGCAGCCATTCAAAGTTAAGGAAATCCTGCTTGTGGCAAACCTGTACGATGCTTATTCTATTGAAGGAGAAGGGCGGTTTGCTGATCATATCCTCGGGGAATACTATCAGATGAGCCTTACTTCAATACCAAGGGTCACAGGCGTGTCGAGTGAGGACGAGGCATTCAACAGGCTGAAGGCCAGGCATTACGATCTGGTTATCATCATGATAGGGGTTGACAAGGATAGCCCGATGGATCTATGCAGAAAAATAAAGGACAAATATCCCTATCTGCCGACATACCTTCTTCTGAATAATCCGTCTGATATGGATTTTGTAAAGAGGCAGAAAGCCAAAAAGGTGCCATATGACAATTATTTTGTATGGACCGGAGAGTCGAAAGTATTTTTTGCTATGGTGTCTCAGCTTGAAGACAAAGTCAATGTTGAAAATGATACACAGAAGGGACTGACCGGGGTTATACTGCTTGTAGAAGATTCAGCCGATTATTACTCAAGCTATCTGCCGATGCTCTACAGCCTGGTAATGGACCAGACAAAGAATCTGATCCAGGATGTTTCGACCGATGAGCTGTATAAAGTTCTTAAGCTGAGGGCCAGACCAAAGATACTTCTTGCCTCCAACTGGGAAAGCGCTCTGGTAATTTTTAATAGTTACCGGAATAATCTCCTGTGCGTGATTTCTGATATGGCGTTCCCTCGGAATGGAATTATGAATGAAAAAGCAGGTTTTGAACTTATTCAGCACATCAAGTCACACCTGCCAAATCTTCCCACAGTCCTTCAATCGTCAGAACCTGAAAATGCAAAGTATGCATTCACGCTTAAAGCAAATTTCATAAACAAGAATTCTGAGAGCCTCTTGCAGGATCTTAAGTCATTCATTAACTATTACCTGGGATTTGGTCATTTTGTTTACAGGGATAACAGTGGCAGGCAGATAGCTGTTGCAAAGTCAATGAAGGAGTTTGAAGCTTATCTACAGACTGTTCCTGAAGATTCCCTTGCTTACCATGCCATGAAAAACCATTTCTCCCTCTGGCTGATGGCAAGAGGGGAAGTAAAGATCGCGAAGCTCATTAATCCGATTAAGGTATCTGATTTTAAAAGTCTTAAGGAACTGAGGGAATTTCTTCTGGATATAATCCGTAGACGAAGACAGGAATTGAACAAGGGAAGAGTGATCAATTTTGAAGAGTCTGCAGTAATAGATGAAACAAATGTAGTTAGTCTTTCAGCGGGATCACTGGGAGGAAAGGGAAGAGGGCTGGCATTTATTAATACTCTGATTTACAGTTTTGAGCTTGGCAGGCTTATTACGGGGATAAACATAAAAACGCCGGTAACCTCAATAATAGGAACAGATGAATTTGACATGTTCATGGAACGAAATCATCTGTGGAAGCTGGTAAAGGAGGAAAAAGATTTTGACCTCATCCAGAAGGCATTTATTGAGAGCAGTCTGAGCTTCACCCTTGAAAAGAAACTAAGGGTATTCCTTAAGAAAATAAACAAACCCATCGCTGTAAGATCTTCAAGCCTTTTCGAAGATTCAATGAGTCAGCCGTTTTCGGGTATTTTCGGAACATATCTCCTTCCAAATAATAACCCTGATCCGGAAATCAGGCTGAAGCAGTTTTCGGAAGCTATCAAACTGGTTTTTGCCTCTATTTATTCGAAAAATGCCCGTGCATACTTCGAAGCGATAAACTATAAAATAGAGCTTGAAAAGATGGCGGTTGTGATCCAGGAGGTAGTGGGAAAAATGTATGATGAAACATTCTATCCTCATATCAGCGGCTCAGCTCAGTCGTTCAATTTTTATCCGGTTGCTCATATGACTCCTAAAGACGGATTTGCAGTTGCTGCTGTCGGACTTGGTCAGTACGTAATGGAAGGCGATTTGGCTTACAGGTTTTCACCCTCATACCCTGCCCTGGAGATTATCTCTCAGAAAGATCTTTACAAAAACTCCCAGGTGAGGTTTTATGCGGTGGATATGGCAAAGAGGGATCTCAACCTCCTTGAAGGGGAAAATGCAGGGCTTAAAATGCTTGATATCAGCGTAGCTGAAACCCACGGCGTTCTTGATCATATTGCATCAGTACTGAATCCGGACAATGATACAATTTCCCCGGGGCTTGAAACTCCCGGCCCACGAGTCGTAAATTTTGCCGATATACTCAAATATAATTATATTCCTCTGGCCTCTGCTCTTAAAACAGTTCTGGACGTTGTAACGGAGGCTTGCGGAACTCCGGTTGAAATTGAATTTGCAGTTGACCTCACAATGGATGAGGATGGAAAAGCATCATTTTACCTTCTTCAGATAAAACCATTACTGGGAACCGGTGCAGGTTACAATGTTGATCCTGATACAATAAATGAAGAAGACCTGGTTCTTTTAAGCAGAAAGAGCATGGGCAATGGAATCATTGATAATATTAAGGATATTGTATATATAGAGCCTCAAAAATTTGAGAATACGATGACAATTGAGATGGCCGATGAAATTGCCGCCATGAATGAGAAAATGGTTAAAGAAAACAGGAAATATGTATTGATTGGCCCCGGACGCTGGGGAACGCGCGACAGGTTTCTTGGAATCCCGGTGGCATGGCCTCAGATTTCAGGTGCTAAGGTTATTGTGGAAGTCTCTCTTCCCGATTTTAACTCTGATGCCTCCCTGGGTTCGCATTTCTTTCATAATGTAACTTCCATGAATGTCGGTTATTTTTCGGTAAATCAGAATTCCGGTCAGGATGTGATACGATGGGAAAATATCACCAGGCAGAAGGAGATTACAAAAGGAAAATTCATCAGGCATGTGAGGTTTGATGCTCCGTTGCTTATCAGGATGGATGGTAAAAAAAGCATCGCTGTAATATCAATGAATCATTAAAGTCATTAATCAATGGCAATCATAGAAGGAATACTCGATCTTCAGAAATACGATTTCACAGATACTTCCTTTGACCTTCTGATGCAGAAGCGGATCCATCGTGTTCTGGTAATATGCAGTAATTATGACAATTACATGCTTGAAGAGGATGGAAGAATTGACGAACAGATATTTAATGAATATGTATCGCTTAACCTCAGGTATCCGCCCTCATTCGTTCAGACTGATAATGCTGAAGATGCTTTCAGGATTCTGCAGGAGGATAAGATCGACCTGGTGATCTCAATGCTCAGTCTCAGGGGAACTGATGTGTTTGCTCTCGCAAAACTGATCAAATCCAAATATGAAAAGATCCCAATCGTAGTACTTACTTATTTTTCCAGAGAAGTGTCATTGAGGCTTGAAGGAGAGGACCTGAGTGCAATAGATTATGTTTTCTGCTGGCTTGGTGATGCATCCCTGATACTTGCAATTATAAAACTGATCGAGGATAAAATGAATGCTGACCATGATATTGAGAATATCGGTGTTCAGGCAATCATTATCGTGGAAAACTCAATCAGATATATTTCCTCATATCTTCCCAATATATACAGGATTGTGCTTCTTCAATCGCTCGATTTCCAGCGCGAGGCACTTAATGAGCATCAGCGAATGCTTAAGATGAGAGGCAGACCGAAGATCCTCCTTGCAAATAACTACAATGATGCCCTCGATCTGTATAAAAAATTCAAATACAATGTTCTTGGAGTAATATCCGATATCAGTTATAAGAAAGACAACGTAAATGATGAAAATGCGGGAATAGAATTGTGCAAAGTTGTGATGGCCGACGATGACAACGTACCGTTCCTTATTCAATCCTCAAGTTCAGTCCATAAAAAAATAGCCGAGGAACTTGGTGCTGGTTTCATTAACAAGTATTCCAAATCATTATCGCTCGAACTAAGGAATTTCATTATTCAGAACCTCGCTTTCGGGCCATTTGTTTTCAAGAATCCTGATACTATGGAACCCATTGCGATTGCGACGGATCTTCAAAGCCTTCAACAGAAGCTCCTGACAATACCTGATAAAACTCTTGAATTCCACGCCACCAGGAACCATTTTTCCAAATGGCTGAATGCCAGAGCTCTCTTCCCTGTTGCCCAGATGTTCAAGTATATCAGGAAGGAGGATTTTGGGACCATGGATGAGTTGAGACGATTCCTGTATGTTGCTATCTCCAGCTTCAGGCTTGGAAAGGGGAGGGGGGTCATAGCAAAATTTGATAAAACCAGCTATGATGAGTACCAGGTCTTCTCAAGGATCGGAGATGCTTCCATTGGGGGCAAGGCACGCGGGCTCGCATTCATCAACAGGATAATTAAGACCCATAAACTTTTTAGTCAGTTTCCCGATGTTCTGATCACAATACCTAGGACAGTCGTTCTTAGCACCGATATCTTCGATGAATTCATGGATCACAATAATCTTTATTCAGTAGCCCTTTCGGATCTTTCGGATGATGAAATTCTTAACAGTTTTCTGAATGCCGAACTTCCGGGAAGGGTTTATCAGGATTTTTATGCATTTCTCGCTGTTTCGCGTAATCATCCGGTAGCCGTAAGATCATCCAGTAAACTCGAGGATTCACACTATCAGCCGTTTGCCGGGATCTACTCGACCTATATGATGCCAAGGCATCCGGATAATAAGGTGATGGTTAAAATGATCTCGGATGCCATTAAGGAGGTATATGCTTCTGTCTATTATAAAGGCAGTAAAGCATATATGACAGCCACTGCGAATGTGATAGATGAAGAGAAAATGGGTATAATTCTCCAGGAGGTTTGCGGCAACCGGCATGGTGACATATTCTATCCGACTTTATCCGGAGTGGCACAGTCGATCAATTATTATCCTATCGGATCTGAAAAAGCAAGCGACGGTATTGCAAACATAGCATTCGGTCTGGGGAAACTGATTGTGGAGGGAGGGTTATCTCTCAGGTTCTCTCCAAAACACCATAAGAAAATCCTTCAGCTTTCATCAGCTGAAACAGCATTGAGGGATACGCAGAAAGAATTCCGGGCTCTTGATTTGAAGATCGACAGCTTTGTTCCTTCAACCGATGATGGCGTAAACATTCTTAAGCTGGGAATAAATGATGTAGTTAATGATGGGGCAATGAAGTATGTTGCTTCAACATACGATTACAACAACAATATCCTCCGGGATGGGATTAACCATCCGGGTAAAAGAATTATCACTTTTGCCAACGTGCTTCAGAACAGGCTTTTTCCACTTGCAGAAATTCTAAGCACTCTCCTCGATCTGGGACAGCGGGAAATGAATAATCCCATTGAGATTGAATTTGCCGCCAACCTCGAGACTCCGCCAGGAACTCCAAGGATATTTAACTTTCTGCAAATAAGGCCGATTGTTCATACTGATGAGACATCCTTTACCAGTCTGGCAAACATTAAGCCTGAGGAGACGATTATTTATTCAGAATCAGCTCTCGGTAACGGGACATTTAAAGGGGTATGCGATCTTGTTTATGTAAAGCCGGAATCATTCAACCCGGCAAAAAACAAGGATATTGCCGGAGATATTGAAAGGATAAATATTGAATTTGTTAAAAAGGGTTCGGGTTATGTTCTTATCGGACCGGGCCGCTGGGGATCGACCGACCCCTGGCTTGGCATTCCGGTAAGATGGCCTCAGATATCTGCGGCAAGAATAATAATTGAATCAGGTCTGAAAAATTACAGGATCGATCCAAGCCAGGGAACACATTTCTTTCAGAACCTTACTTCGTTCCGCATAGGCTATTTTACCGTAAATCCGTTTATTAAAGAAGGGTTTTATGATGTTGATTATCTTAACAGCCTCAATGTTTCATACGAAAATGACTATATCCGGCATATAAGGTTCGACAGACCCCTCGAGATAATGGTCGACGGAAAGAATCATAAAGGAGTTATAATGAAACCGGGGGGAAGTGCCTGAAGTATAAGGAAGGTTGTTAATTAATTAACAGTAAAATATGCTAGAATTCCGCACCAACTGTAACGACGTCCCTGTTTATCTTTCTTATCAGACCCTGAAGCACTTTTCCCGGACCTATTTCGGTAAAGGAAACTGCTCCGTCTGAAATCATATTCCTGATGGTCTGTGTCCATCTTACAGGGGAAGTCAGCTGGGCAACAAGATTAGCTTTGATGTCATCGGGATTAGATGAAGGGCCTGCATTTACATTCTGATAAACAGGGCAAACAGGTTTGCTGAAATTTGTATTCCTGATTGCATGTTCAAGCTCAATCCTTGCAGGTTCCATAAATGGTGAATGAAATGCTCCGCCTACTGCAAGCTTTACAGCCATTTTTGCGCCTTCGCCCTTAAGTATCTCTATTGCCTTTTCAATTCCTTTTTCGGAACCTGAAATAACTACCTGTCCGGGACTGTTATAGTTTGCAGGAACCACAGTATCCTCTATGGATGCACAGACATCTTCAACCAATTTGTCATCGAGCCCGATAATCGCTGCCATTGAAGAGGGAGATATTTCACATGCTTTTTGCATAGCCAGCGCTCTTTTTGAAACAAGGACCAGTCCATCTTCAAAAGAGAGGGTTTTATTGGCAACAAGGGCAGAAAATTCGCCAAGAGAATGACCTGCAACCATATCCGGATTAATTGATCCCTCCAGAACAGATGCAAGAATTGTAGAATGAAGAAATATTGCCGGTTGTGTCACTTTTGTCTGCTTCAGATCTTCATCAGAACCTTCAAACATCAGATCGGTTATCCTGAAGCCGAGTAAAGAGTTGGCCTTTTTAAACAGGTCTTTTGCCAGGGGAGATCTGTCGTGGAGATCTTTTCCCATTCCGGCAAACTGAGCCCCTTGCCCGGGGAAAACATATGCTTTCATGAATGATTTTAATGGAGTTTTGAACCTATAAGGTGAATAAATTCCTCTCGTGTATTGAGGTGATCAAGAAAAATGCCCGTAAAAGCTGATGTTGTCGTAACAGAATTTTGCTTCTGAATTCCCCTGATCTGCATACACATATGCTGGGCTTCGATAACAACAGCAACCCCCATTGGTTCGAGGCAGTCCTGAATGCAGTTTCTGATCTGGGTTGTGAGCCTTTCCTGAACCTGGAGCCGTCGTGCAAATGCTTCAACAACCCTGGCAATCTTGCTTAACCCTGTGATATATCCATCAGGTATATAGGCAACATGCGCTTTTCCGTAAAAGGGAAGCATATGATGTTCACACATAGAGTATAGATCGATGTCCTTAACTATCACCATCTGCTTGTACTCTTCTTTGAATTTCGCTGAATTTATTATTTCACATGGATTCTGATCGTACCCCATTGTCATGAAATTAAGAGCTTTGGCAACTCTTACAGGAGTCCCTTTCAAGCCTTCACGGTCAGGATCTTCACCTATCAGCTTAAGTACCTTGTAATAAACAGATGACAATTCCTTTATGTTATCAGCATCCCATGATTCAATTTTATTGTAGCCGTTTGTGGATACTCCTGCACCGCTGTTTATTGATTCAATTTTCTTAGCCATAATATTCTATAGTATTATTTTCAGTTTCGCCGATCTTTATACAGTGAAGAAAAACACCTTCTTTTTCAATAGCTGGTTTCAGTTCATTCCAGATTGCTACTGCCAGATTCTCGCTGGTGGCAATTCTCCCTTGCATAAAACCGACTTCAAGGTTTAAATTTTTATGATCGGCCTTATCAATGATCCTCTCTTTAATTATCTCTTTCAGCGTAGTAATATTCATGTAATAACCAATTTCTTCAGATATTTCACCCCTGACTGTTACATAAAGGACATAGTCGTGACCATGCCAGTTTGGATTTGAGCATTTCCCGAAAACCTTAAGGTTTTCTTCATCTGACCAATCTTCCCTGAACATTCTGTGAGCAGCGCTAAATCTTTCTCTGCGTGTAATGTAGATCATATGGACAATTCAATAATGGTGCAATATTAACCAAATAAGTTGATCTTTTTTAATCTTAAAATAATATATTTATACCTTAAATAGCTCAACAATCACATTCTGAAATCCATGCCCCTGAGAATCCTTTTTGTGACAGCAACAACGGCTGAAGCGGAAATCCTGAATCTGATACCCGGAATAAAAAGCACCCCGGAAGGGATTTCATTCAGGAACCATGAAATCAGCACACTTGTAACAGGTGTGGGTTCAATAGCCACAGCATGGGCAATGACAAAAAGATTTTCATCTGGTCTTAAGCCTGACTTGGCCATTAATGCCGGTATAGCAGGTAGTTTCAGAGACGATCTGCCTGCTGGCGAAGTCGTTATACCAGCATCTGACTGCTTTGCCGATGCAGGAATTTATACCGGGAAAGGCTTCCTGACACTGGCTGAGGCCGGATTGGAAGATCCGGATAAATATCCTTTCAGGGGAGGAAGGATTATCGCTGAAAACAAATATGTTGAAAAAGTTACAGGACTTTTAAAGCCGGTCAAAGCAATTACTGTCAATACATCCACCGGCTCCACAGAAACAATTGAGCGGCTTGTAAGTAAATACAATCCGGATATCGAAACCATGGAAGGAGCAACTTTTTTCTATATTTGCAGCAGGGAGGAGATACCATTCCTTGCTCTCAGATCGATCTCCAACAGGGTGGAACCAAGGAACAGGGAAAAATGGGATATCCGGCTTGCTCTTAATAAGCTGCAGATTAAGTTAAAAGAGGTACTATTATTGTTTGAATAAGGGATGAAATTAACGCTCGGTTTTTCACCATGTCCTAACGACACGTTCATTTTTGATGCACTGGTGAATGGCAGGATCGATACTGAAGGACTGGAATTCGATTATTTTCTTGCCGATGTTGAGGAACTTAACAGAAGAGCATTTTCCTCAGAGGTCGATATTACAAAGATTAGCTGCCATGCTTATGCCTATACTGCCGGAAATTATATTATCCTCGATTCAGGAAGCGCAATCGGCTTTGGAAACGGGCCTCTTCTGATAAGCAAACATTTATCTGATACCGGAATAATGAATAGTTCCAGGATTGCGATCCCCGGCAAATTTACTACAGCAAACCTGCTTTTCAGCATCGCATGGCCTGAAGCTCTAAACAAGAGAGAATACCTCTTTTCAGATATTGAAGATATCCTGTTAAGGGATGAAGCTGACGCCGGACTTCTGATTCACGAAACAAGATTTACATACGAGAGTAAAGGGCTTCATAAAATTGCTGACCTGGGAGAATTCTGGGAAAGGCTTACCGGTCTTCCCATTCCACTTGGATCAATTGCGATTCACAGACGTATACCTGAAGAAATCGCATTAAAATTCAACCATGTTCTAAGGAAGAGTATTGAATATGCCGGTAAGGATTCCCGGGCTTCCTGTGATTTTGTTGCTTCCAATGCAAAGGAAATGGACAGTTCAGTGATAAACAGTCATATAAAGCTCTTCGTAAATGATTTTACTGTTAATCTTGGATCCGAAGGAAGGAAAGCTTTAACACAACTTTTTACTATTGCTCATGCAAAAGGCGTAACTCCTGAAGTCCCCGGTAATATTTTTCTTACATAAGTTGAGCCATAATTAAATTCAAAATTCATCTATTATCATTACACTATGAAGAAATATACTTTTATTCTAACCCTTATCCTTACAGTTGCTTCAATCAGTATTTCAGCCCAGCAGAAAAAAATCACTGACCGGATCATTGAAATTGGCAGGTCGGATAACCGGACCATGCACCATCTGGACGTCATTGCAAACCGTTTTGGAGGGAGACTGGTCGGATCTGATGCTTACGAGAATGCAGCATTATGGTGTGCTTCAGAGTTTCGCAAGTGGGGCATGGAGGTAATAATGGATGAAGCAGGCAGTGTCCCTGTTGGTTTTAACAGAGGACCCTGGTTTGGACGGATGCTTTCTGACGACGGTATGTTCCTTCATTTTGCAACCCCGTCATATACTTCCGGAACAAAAGGTGTTCAGCGGGGGCATGTTCTTACGGAACCAAGGAGCAAAGATGAGTTTGACAGGATGAAGGGAGCCCTTAAAGGGGCATGGGTTCTCATCGGGGGTAAAAATAACGGTTTTCCGGTCGACTTTTCAACCAGAGCCGACTCTGTCCGTAATAAAGCTATTGTTTACAATGATTCTGTTGCAAGTATTAACAGAGCGATAATGCGGGAGAATTATATGAACCAGGATAAGCCTCAGAAGGAACTTCTGCCCCTTAAGGAAGAACCTGCACTGTTTTATCGTCAGATGTGCAAGGCCGGGATACTTGGTGTAATACAATCTGCTGAAGTTCCGATCAGGGCACTCTATGACCGGAAGAATATTAATAAGATGACATTCGATTCATTGCCAACGGTTTGCGACATAAAGCTCGATGAGAAACAATATGCAATTATTGAGAAAATGGTCAAGGAACGGCGTTACTTCCTGCTCGAGTTTGATATCCGCAACCATTTCAAGCCAGGCCCGGTTAAATACCATAATGTTATTGGTGTGATAAAGGGAACTCAGTATCCCGATGAGTATGTAATGATGGGAGGTCACCTCGATGCCTTCGATGTTGGCACCGGGGGTGTTGATGACGGGTCAGGCATTACACCGGCAATGGAAGCTGCACGGTTGATTATGTCTGCTGGAGGTAAACCAAAACGAACAATCCTTGTATGCTTATGGGCAGGAGAGGAATTCGGACTGCTTGGTTCAAAACACTGGGTCGAAGCCAACAAGGATAAGCTTCCCAGGATCTCAAATTACTTTAACCGCGATGGAGGACCAACAGTCGCCTCCGGACTAAATGTGCCGGGATCAATGTATGATGATTTTGTAAAGATATGCGAACCGTTAAATGAGATAAATCACGAATTCCCGTTTAAGCTTACCAAAAACACAAACCCTCCCCGCCCCAGACCAACTAATTCAGGAGGATCTGATCATGCTTACTTTGCAATGAACGGGGTTCCGACTCTCGCGTTTGATGCACCTGATGTCAAAGGCTATAATTTCAATTACCAGGAGATCTGGCACACTGAGAACGACCTGTACACCAAAAGCATACCTGAGTATCAGGAACACACTTCCATTGTCACAGCAGTTGTAGTTTTTGGATTGGCAAATCTTGATCACCTGCTTTCGAGAGACGGACTATACCTGGAAAATGAGGGCCGCTTGGAGAACTGATAATAAAGGTATAACTTTAACTTCGGATGAAGAAGGCAGGACTCATATTATCGATGGTCCTTATTTATTGTTCCGGCGCATTCAGCCAGATCACCAGACCGACTCAAGGTAAAATCGTGTTCAGTGGTGTTATCAGGGATGCCTCCACACTGGCAGCCCTTCCCAATTCCCAGGTAAGAATTAATAGTATTTTTACTACAGTAAGTGATGATGAGGGCACCTTTTCCATCATGGTCAATAAGAAAGACACTGTGGTTTTTAGCCTGCTTGGTTATCAGCCTGCATATTTCTTCGTGAGCGATACACTCATCGGTAATGAATTTATGGCCGGTGTCTACATGAGAACCGATACTTTGTCTATCGGCGAAGTAATTATTATGCCACGGCTTCTGAATCTGAGATCCGACATTCTTAAAACTCCGCCTGCAACCAGCACGGAAATAGAGAATGCAAAATACAATATGGCAGTCTCGGCTTACCAGGGAAGAGTTGCCATGAGCAAGCTTGACGATCCGTCAACACACTATTCAGTTTTGCAAAACAGACAATTCATAAATGCTATCGATAAGGGAGGAATACCTTCTGGCCAATTTATGCCTTTAAATCCGTTATTGCTCATTCCTGCAGCCTATCTCCTGATATACGGATTTCCTGAGCAGGCTCCACCCATGAAGTCAAACCTCACAAGGCAGGAGCTCGATCAGATTCATAAGAAATATATGGAATCTTTAACGAATAATAAATAAACCCGATTAGCATATAGCCATCAGCCATCATATCTTTGCTCTTCGCCCTGAGCTCATAATTTATCCCTTAACGAATAAAGCTTTGATAATATGGCTGGCCATTTTTGGGTTTTCCTTCAGACGCCGTGTCGAATATCCGAACCATTTCTTGCCAAAAGGAACATAAACCCTCATTTTATGTCCGTTGCCTACTATGCTTTCACGCAACTTGGGAGTAACCCCGTAGAGCATCTGAAATTCGTACATGCTTTTAGGTACATTGTACTTTTCGATCAGCCTGTATGCTCCGTCAACAAGAGGTTTATCATGGGTTGCGATACCGGCATATATTTTGTTTTTAAGCATATATTCGAGGTCCTCAAGGTAATGCTGATTAATTTCTTCATATTTTTTGAAAGCAATTTTTTCCGGTTCAATATATATCCCTTTGCACAATCTGAAACTTAAAGGATACTTTTCGCTGTTGAGGTCTTCCAGTCCCTTTATATCATTTAATGTCCTTTTCAGATAAGCCTGCAGAGCCAGACCCACGCTTCCCGGGAATTTGTTTTTCAATCTGCGGAACAGCCTAATCTCCATATCTGTACAAGGCGAATCCTCCATATCAATTCTTATGAAACTATTATATGAAGCAGCCTTTGCTACTATTTCCCTGATATGGTTGAAACAAACTTCTTCATCGATCAGGAGGCCAAAGGATGTGGGTTTTACTGAAAAATTGCCTTTAATACCCGACCTGATTGTAACATCAATAAGGTTCAGATATTCCGTTTTATTATCTTCAGCTTCCTCAAGTGACTTTATGAATTCTCCCAGAACGTCGAGCGTAACCTCCATGTTATTCTGGTTCAATTCTTTCGAGACCCTCATTGCATCATCAATTGTCTCACCTGAGATGTAGGATTTTGAAAATATCCATATGAATTTTTTGGGGAAGTATGGCAGAATTGAAGCAATGAATTTGTTGAACATTTTAACTTAAATTTAATAGTAACACATTAAAAATAAAAATCATATAAACCTGTAAAATTCATAGACTTTGTGAGTCCTTCGTGTAAACCTTTGTGTCACTTTGTGGTAAAAAAGAATTTAACCACTAAGGATCTCAAAGGCTGTCACTAAGTAACACAAAGGAATACAATGAATTAAGAATATTTATGAATTAAACATTTAAAAATACTTTGATTTATGAGTAGCAAATAAAACTGATTATAAAATAGATTTAGATGACCTTTGTCACCCGGGCAAAATGATTTAAGGCACAAAATTACCATTAGTACATTATCGGTTCTGCAAATCAAAATTCCTTTTTGCCAGGGTTGAATAGAAAAAATATCAGGCAATGATATCAGTTTTTCATTAAAACTGCGTTTATATACCAGTTGAGATAATAAACGGAGCATTAATATCGGCACTTAATCTAACTGGACCTGATTTGCTAAAAAAGTTAAAATATTCATTATTACTATCTTGTATCATTATTATCGATAGTTTTGGCCAGGATCCTACTTTTTCCCAATTCTACGCTAATCCGCTCTATCTTGCTCCTTCGTTCGCAGGAGCAACTGAGGAGTACCGGTTGGCAATTAATTACAGGAATCAATGGCCGGCCATTCCGGGAGTCTTCCATACATACAGCATATCATTCGATAAAGCCCTTCTAAACTTTAACTCTGGTATAGGAGTCCTGGCCACCTATGATGTTGCAGGCTCTGGTGAGCTAAGTACTACAAATATCGGATTGCTTTATTCCTACGATTTTAAAATAAATGAAGACTGGCATATTCGTCCGGGCGTAAATTTCAAATTCACATATCTGGGCCTCGACATTTACAAGCTTGTATTTGCCAGTCAGATGACGGGCAGCGGTACTGTGCCATCAGTATATCCGCCTCCTTTCAGCGAAGTTGCCGACGTTGACTTTGCCACTTCGGCTCTGGTTTATAACGACAGGTTTTGGGGTGGATTAACACTCGATCATCTGTTAAATCCCAAACAGTCATTTTATGGCAATGAATCTGTTTTGCCTGTTAAACTGAACGTTTTTGGAGGCATTCAGATCATGAGGAAGACCAGGTTAAAGCAAACATATCATGAAGTATTGTCAGTTGCCCTGAATTTTCAGAGACAGGCTAATTTCTATCAGACAGATGTCGGATTATACTACTACAGGGATCCATTGATATTCGGGTTATGGTACAGAGGAATTCCATTTGTTACATCTCAGGCAGGAGATGCAATAATCGGCCTTGTCGGAATCAAGACAAAACAGCTTCATATCGGGTATAGTTACGATTTTACGATTTCCAATCTTATCACCTCAACTTCAGGTGCTCATGAGATTTCACTGGTTTACGAATTCAACTCATTTACTATGGGTCAGCGTACCCGGATACGCGCCATTCCATGCCCTGAATTTTAATTATTCCTGGTGCTCTTACAGGAGCAGATTTTAAAATAACACTTCAACAGTGGGCTAAATCATTAATTTTTTTATATTTGCGCCTGACAAATATTTAATTATCATATTTTTTACAATGAAGAAACTATCTGTTGCTCTGTTTGTTATTTTATTCCTGGCCGTCGCTGCTTTGTTTTTCTTTCAGTTTTCGGGGAATAAGAAAGTTAAAAAAAGCATACCGTCAGACACATCGGTCAATGTAACTGCAAGTGGCATTGCATACGTAAACATTGATACTGTTGTTTTTAAATTCAATATGTATTCCGACAGAAGAGAAGAACTTCTTGGAAAACAGAAAAAAGCCGAAGCTGAACTGAATTCAAAAGGCACTCAGTATGAGAAGGGAGTCAAGGATTATCAGGATAAAGTAAACAAAGGGCTTGTAACGAGAGCTACTGCGGCTGAAATTGAACAATCGCTTTATCAGCAGCAGCAGGAACTGGTCAGTCTGCGCGACAAGCTTCAGTCCGATCTTGTCGAGGAGGACCAGGTGATGAACAGACAGGTACTTGAATACATTACCACTTACCTTGAGGAACATAAAGAGGAATATAATTACCTGTATATTTTCGGTAAGAGCTTTGGAAGCGTCGTTCTATATGGTAATTCTGCATTTGATATTACACAACAGGTGCTTGATGGACTGAACCTTAAATATCAGGCAGAGAAAAAATAGCATTATAATGGGTTTTGCCTCTGACTATCTTGAAAAAAGAGCACTTTTCCCTGAACTGATTAAAGAGGCCCCTTCTGAGGATACAAGCATAATAGTTGTTGTTCCATCCTTCGACGAACCGGAAATCACTTATTTATTGGATTCGCTTAATCTGTGCGCCAAACCGGCATGCAGTGTCGAAGTTTTAATAATTGTTAACGCACCGGAAGGCGCAGAAGAGAACAGCCTTCTTAACAATCGCGAAAGCATAGATAAAATCGAATTATGGAAGAGCGAGCATACCGGATGCTTCTTCTGCGTTTTTGTAATTGATTTAACATCGGTGAAAATGGATGAGTGGGGCGTGGGGATGGCCAGAAAAGCCGGGATGGATGAGGCTTTGCGCCGCTTTAACCAAATAAACAAACCTGACGGAATAATTCTTAACCTTGATGCCGACTGTAAAGTGAAGTCGGATTATTTTACTGCCGTTTACTGTGAAATGAATAACAGAAAGGATAGGTCAGCCTGCTCGATATACTTTGAACATCCAACTTCGGGAGATGAATTTCCCGGGTCTGTTTATAAAGCAATAATACTCTACGAGCTTCACCTCAGATACTATTTCCAGGGAGTGGCTTTTACAGGATTCCCGTATGTGCACCATACCGTAGGCTCTGCAATAGCGGTAAAGGCATCGCCTTATATGAGAGCAGGAGGAATGAACAGGAGAATGGCTGGGGAGGATTTCTATTTCATACAGAAGCTGGTTCCTGCCGGAGGCTTCTTCAATCTGAATCAGACAATTGTCTTTCCATCACCCCGTGCATCATTAAGGGTTCCCTTCGGCACAGGGCCTGTAATTTCGAGGCTTACCGGTACTGATAATGAGACACTTCTGTCATATAATTTTGAGGCATTCAAAGACCTTAAGATTTTTTTCAGCCTGATTGATAAGATCTTCTATACCGGGCATGAGGATCCGGAATTCTTTTTCAGTGATCTGCCTCCCGGGCTGAAAGAGTTTACCGGAGTAAATGATTGGGCATATAAAATAAGGGAGATCAGGGGAAATACTTCCGGTATTGAGTCATTCAGGAAGAGATTCTTTGGGTGGTTCAATATGTTTAAGATAGTTAAATATCTGAATTGGGTCCATAATTCGAATATGGAGAAAAAGCCAGTTATTGAAAGTGCTTCAGAACTTCTGATTGCTGCAGGAATGGAGTTTAAATCGGGTGATTCTGCAAAAATGCTTGATTATTTCAGACGGCTTGAACGGGAAATCTAATTATTTTCCCTGGTAATACGGCGGTTTTCAGCCGGAGTAAGAATAATATACAGATCTTCGTCCGGCTTTTTCATCCTGTATTGTTCCCTGGCAAATTTTTCAAGATTCTGGTTGTCTGTTTTCAATTCATAAAGTTTCCTTTTGTCCTCTTCAATCCTCTGAACATAATATTCCTTCTCGGATTTAAGCCTTTGGAGATTTTTTAACTCTCTGATCCTTGATATGAGGTTGTTTGAATCGAGAAGCAAAAGCCAGACAAAGAAAATGATGATGGTCAGCAGGTACCTGTTCCTGAGAAATGACGGCATTTTTTCTATGAATCTGAACTTAATCATGCTAATGCAAACCTACAAATTTTTTTTTAACCTCCGCTCATAAGGTAGAGCATCTGGACATTATCTCCGTCCTGTATTTCGGCGAAATCATATTTTTCCTTCGAAATCAGTTCACCGTTTATTTTTATTATCCTCATTCTGAATGTAAATTTTTTCAATTCAAGCATTTGGCTTACTGTCATAACATCCCTTTCAAATTCTTCTTCCCTGTTATTTAATAGGATCTTCATGTTACTGATTGATTAATTATGACTTTCTCATCAGAATTTCAATAACTGCATTAGCCTGCATATTGGCAACAATAGAGACCCGAGGGGCTAGAGGTGGATAATCATCAGTTGCTTCAGACATTTCATCACCGCAAATGTAAAGGGTCTCATCAATTTTTCTGAATTTAAGAATCTCGGTGTTACCCCATCCGGCGAGGCCTGAACCAACTATGAGGGGGATCCCGGTCAATTCTTTCTGCACAGTTTCAACAAGCATCTGCTTCATATCAGCTCTGTCGAAAGCCTCTACTATAACATGGCAGTCTCTGAATATTGAAGGGATATTTTTTTCGGTGAGAACCGTTTGGTGGATAACAACATTCATTTCCGGCCTTATACGTTTCAGATTCTCCTTCAGGGCAGTTGTCTTCATCATGCCAACCTGATCAATGAAATAGAATTGACGTGAAATATTGGATAATTCGACTTTATCAAAATCAGCAATCACAAGTGTGCCTACACCGCTCCTTGCAAGCGAGGCAGCACAATTTGAACCTAATCCGCCTGCGCCGGCAATTCCCACCTTAAATTTCTTCAGATGATTTTCTATTTCCGAAAACCTCATCAACTTCATTTATAAAATTCAGCAGGTACAAATATAAACACTTTGACAATAATATGTTCCTGAATTCCTTAGTCAGCCAGATCAGTTTGATTATTGTCATGTTATAGATTATTTTATTAAACTACCTTTGTTTATTAATTTGAATTTTATAAGCATTCCAAAAATAATGTCATGGATACAGAATTAATAAAAGCACAGCACCGGCAGATAATCAGATGGGACTACAAATGGACTCCGCTGAATAAAGGTTATACCGATAAGATCCTCTATGTTAATGTCGGACCGGCAGTTATAAAAGAAAAAGATGTCCCTCTGGCTATGAAAGAAAAATTCATTGGCGGCAAGGGTTACGGCCTTCGACTTCTGTGGGATGCCACAAAACCTGAAACCAAATGGAATGATCCTGATAATGAGATAATTATTTCTTCCGGACCGATTGGCGGAATTACACAGTACTCAGGAACAGGAAAATCGCTTGTGGTGAGCATATCGCCGCAAACCAATTCAGTAATGGACAGTAATGTTGGAGGTTTTTTTGGACCATTCCTGAAATTCTCCGGATTTGATGCTCTTGAAATTCAGGGTAAATCTGAAAATGATGTTATCATCTTTATCGATGGGGTCAATCATTTTGTTGAAATATTTGAAGCCCCATATGAGGCCACCGACAGTCATGTTTTAGCTGAACAGCTGACTGAGATTTTTGCTGACAGCGATAATGATAAAAGGAACATCGGGGTTGTTTCCTCCGGGTCAGCTGCCGAACATTCGTTAATCGGTATGCTTAACTTCAGCTTTTATGATTCAAAACGCAAAAAAGTCAGGATGAAGCAGGCCGGAAGGGGAGGTATTGGAACTGTTTTTCGCAATAAAAAAATAAAAGCGATTGTTTGCAAGATCCCGGGTGTTAAAGGCAATCTCAACAATGTGGTTGACCTCGAGGCAATTACGGAAAGAGGCAGAAGGTTCAACAGGGAAATCAGGGAACTGGATGATAAACAGTGCCAGATGCGGCAGGTAGGTACGGCCCACCTTATGGAGGTTATGAATGATCACGATCTTCTTCCTGTTCATAATTATAAATTCGGAAGTCACCCTGATGCCTATAAGATCGATTCATCAGTATGGAAAAGAAATTTTACACAGAATATCCCCGACGGATGCTGGATCGGATGCAATATGGCATGTTCCAAGGCAGTTGACAATTTTGAGATTCTTACGGGACCCTATAAAGGCCAGAAAGTTTTAGTTGATGGACCCGAATATGAAAATGCTGCAGGACTGGGATCAAACTGCGGGATTTTTGACCCTCAGTATATTATTGAAACCAATTTCTATTGCGATACTTACGGAATATGCACAATAACATGGAGTACCCTTTCTGCATTTGTTATGGAGTGTTACGAGAACGGAATTCTTAATAAAGAACGGACAGGAGGCCTTGAACTTAGATTTGGTAATTCAAAGGATGCACTTGAACTGCTCCACCTGGTATCGCGTGGTGAAGGGTTCGGAAAGACAGCTGGCATGGGAGTAAGGAAAATGAAAGAGTTATTTATCTCAAACGGGTGGGGAGAAGCCTCTTTTCTTAACGATATCGGGATGGAAAACAAGGGACTTGAATATTCCCAGTATATGTCGAAAGAATCACTGGCCCAGCAGGGCGGATTCGCGCTTACAAACAAAGGCCCTCAGCATGATGAGGCCTGGCTGATTTTTATGGATATGGTGAACAACCAGATTCCTACTTTTGAAAACAAAGCTGAGGCTCTGCACTATTTTCCGATGTTTCGTACCTGGTTCGGCCTTGTCGGTCTCTGCAAGCTCCCATGGAACGATGTTGAGCCTGAGAATAATGCCCAGACTGATGCCCCGGCCAAGGTGCCTGAACATGTTGATAATTATGTGACTATATATAAAGCAGTAACCGGAAGGGAATTTGACAAAACCCGTCTGATTGAAGATTCAGAAAGAGTTTATAATTTTCAACGTATTTTTAATCTGCGGAGAGGCTACGGAACAAGAATTCACGACAGACAGCCTTATCGTGCTGCCGGCCCGGTTACAATAGAGGAGTATGAATCGCGGGCTGAAAGATATGATAAACAGCTTAAGGAAAAAGCAGGAATCGATCCGGCAGGCAGGAGTACCCTTGAAAAGATGAATATCATGAGGGAATACAGGGAGGATCAGTATGAAAGCCTGCTTGATGCTGTCTATAAACGACGGGGCTGGAACAATAACGGAGTTCCTAAAATTGATTTCCTGAGAAAAATAGGGATGGATCTTCCTGAGGTTATTGCCGTTGTTGAAAAATACCAGTAGGACCACTTATGAAGGTCCTGATTTCCTTGCTGTGGGTTGTAACTATGGCCGGTCATTAGCAAAATATATAAGTACGGAAAATGGAAATGATCTCATTTGAACAGGCTTATAAAATTGTAATGAATTCGGGTTTTGCAATGGGCACGGAAGTGATACCTTTTACCGAATCTTTGGACAGGGTACTTGCCGGAGATGTGGTCAGCGATATGGATATGCCTCCCTTCAATAAATCTTCAGTCGACGGATTTGCCTGCCGGAAAAGTGACCTGGGAAGCGATATGGAGATAATCGAGACAATTCCTGCAGGTGTATGGCCATCGAAGAATGTCGGGAAAGGAGAGTGCTCGCGTATTATGACAGGCGCACCAGTCCCGGATGGTGCAGATTGTGTTGTAATGGTTGAAAATACCGAATTGCCTTCCGCGGGAAAAATGAGATTCAAAGGTACTTTTACCAAGGAAAACATTGCCCGGAAAGGGGAAGATGTTCAGAAAGATGATATAGTCCTTAAGAAAGGCAGAATTATCAGGCCGCAGGACATAGCAGTAATGGCCTCAGCCGGGCATACTGAAGTAACTGTAAGTAAAATGCCACACATAGGAGTTATAAGTTCAGGCAGTGAGCTCGTTGAGCCATCGGATATACCGGCAATTTCGCAAATCAGAAACAGTAATTCAAGTCAGCTTCTTGCCCAGGTTTCAAGGACCGGCGCTTTGGGGAAATATTATGGTATCGCAGCGGACATTGAGGACCAGACCCTGTCGATAGTAGAGAAAGCAATTTCTGAGAACGACCTGGTAATTATTACCGGGGGAGTCTCAATGGGTGACTTCGACTTTGTTCCTTCAGTACTTGAAAAGGCAGGTATTAAAATTCTTTTTACAAGGATTGCCGTTCAGCCCGGGAAACCTACCACTTTTGGGCTGCATCCTGAGTCCGTTGTTTTCGGGCTTCCGGGAAATCCCGTATCTTCTTTCATTCAGTTTGAACTTCTCATCAGGCCGTTAATTTTCCAAATGATGGGGCATGAATGGAAGCCGCTTATGTTAAGACTGCCGATGAATGAAAAGTTTGAGAGGAAATCTGCTGAAAGGATGGCGTTTATACCGGTTACGGTCACTGACGAAGGATTCGTATCGGCTGTTGAATTTCATGGCTCAGCTCATATTTCAGCCCTTCCTGATGCCACAGGGATTATTGCAATGCCTGTTGGCAAACTGGTTATTGAAAAAGAGGAAATAGTAAGTGTACGACTAATTTAACAAAACAATGAACTTACCGGGCAGCTTTAAGGTGCTGATAATTACACTGAGCGACAGAGCCCATAAGGGTGAATATAAAGATTTAAGCGGACCAGGGATAAAGGAAAGGCTGGAAGAGTTCTTTGCAACACACAAATGGGATTCGGAAATCAGAATTATCCTCATTCCTGATGACGCCCATTTACTTAAGGATATTATTCAGGAAGCATCGAAATCTTCAAATATGGTCTTTACTACCGGAGGAACAGGAATTGGCCCGCGCGATATAACAGTCGAAACTGTCAAACCTTTGCTGGATAAGGAAATTCCGGGAGTAATGGAATTTATAAGGATAAAATACGGAGCGGAAAAACCAAATACACTTTTAAGCAGGGGAATTGCCGGCGTCATGGGGAAAGCACTTATTTATACTCTTCCCGGTTCTCTGAAAGCGGTCGATGAATATATGTCTGAGATCGTCAAAACCTTGAAGCACACTGTTTTAATGCAATATGGGATCGATACCCACGAAAAACATTAATCTGTCAGCCTGTTGAGAGTATTTACGGTTTGAACTCCGATAACCCTGTCGTATCTTTCGCGCGGATTTCTGTGATAGACAAGTACTGTGTAGTCGTTCTCGGCTTCATAATGACTTCCTTCAAAACTGGTGGCGACACCATCCTCAACCCCGTCTTTCTTAAAGAGATACTCATAATTGTACCACCCCTGTTTTAAAAGCATTACACATTCAAATGCTTTCGCAACAGGATTATAGATCATAAGGTTATTATTGTTGTATAACCAGTTGTTTAAAGCACCGGAAACATACATTCTGCCCCCTGCGGGTACATTGTATGACGGCAGAGTAAAATAAACATACACATAATCGGCATCGGTATCGGGATTCTTCTGCTCCTGAACAGCAACGTAATACTTACCGTTGAAATCCTGCCAGTAGAAATATGGTTTGAATTCCCTGTTCTCAGAGGGGACAAGATAAACATGATAGTTGGCAATAAGGAAATCGATTTTTTTCACATATTGGGATATGTACCTGGTACTTCTGATATCAAAATACCTGAATTCATTTCCTCCATGGAATGCGGTCTTGTCAGATAATGAACTGTATTTAAGTTCGTTACTGCTGATAAATTCAGGTTTTAAATTCCTTTTGGCATTATTCCATCTGCCATTCTGCAGAATAAATGCAAAAACATCCCTGTATGGATCAGCAAGTTTTACGGCGGAAAAATTAACTGTAAAGTCAACCTGCTGTTTTGTATAAATATCAGCTGTCATTCTCGATCTGTGAGGCGCAATATTAATTATAACCGTTTCTTCAGAAACAATAAAACGCTGAGAGAGAACAGGATTATCAGGCTCGTTCAAAGGGTAAACCATTAAAATGTAATTTCCCGAAAAATTAAACTGTACTCTGTCGTTGGGGAAAGTAAGCTTGTAATGGATGTAATCTACGGTTGTATTGAATGAAGCATTATAATCTTCCAGCGGGTTTTCAGGGAAACCTTCCATATAATCCGATGGATAGATGTTCGACTGTTTCCAGTCTTTATCACAATGGATGAACTTATAATAATAATTCTCGATCTTGTTTCCGAGCAGGTCGAAATGCAGGATCAGTTTTTCGTTGCTACGAAGTTTAATTACAGGATAGGAAAGGTTCCACTCAACATTATACAACTGGACAGTTTTAATACTC
>Ga0209254_10001150_pt1 | contig 23370 bp, 23 predicted proteins | sample FrelakmetDIP11DI_FD_187148 | JGI IMG/M metagenome (GOLD analysis project Ga0209254, IMG submission 187148) | Freshwater lake sediment microbial communities from the University of Notre Dame, USA, for methane emissions studies - DIP11 DI (SPAdes)... | ecosystem: Environmental > Aquatic >...
CGATTCGATTATAAGTGATTTTACACTGTTGAACCCGAGTTTTATATTAATGGCTGTTACATCAATTCTTGGGCACATTATTTCGCTAACGTTAATATTACCAAAATTTATGATTCCTTTGAGGATCTTTTCATCTTCATTTATATCATCTGACGTGAGCTCAAGGGCATCCGACAAGTCATTCATGCTTATACCGGAGTGTTTTGCCCTGGTTCTTTTTTTGACAAATGAAGTTGAGAAGATAAGAAGGGAAGTTACTGGTTTGAAAAAAGTCTCCAGGAATTTCAAAGGGTACGCCATAAACATGGCAACTGGTATCTGATTCCTTGATGCATAGACTTTAGGCATAATCTCTCCAAAGAACAACAGTAAAAAAGTAATTCCGACGGCTTCAATAATAAAACCCAGGAGAGGATTTGCGCTTAAATCGAATGTCCTGGAGCTCAGGAATGCTGCAAGCAGTACTATAGTAATATTGACAGTGTTATTAGCTACCAATATTGTGCTTAGGAGTCTGTCGGGCATACTGTGAAGCCTTAGGACCAATTCAGCTTTTTTGGTTTTTTTTGTTTTAAGTTTTTCAATATCTTCAGGACGCAGGGAGAAGTAAGCTACTTCTGAACCAGACATCATACCGGAAACAAAGAGTAAAATAATGAGAATAAATATTCCTATAATAAACTTGTAATCAGGAGCATAGATAATTATGTCCTGGACTGGAATAATATATGAAGATAAAAATTCTGATTCCAAGTTTGTTTAGTTTAGTTAAACCTGTCAGAAAGGCAGATCATCTTCATTACTTGCCTGGTATGCTGCGGGCGGCTCATTGATTTCCGGGTTGAATGGCTCCTTCTCAGCATTAATCACTTTATTGGGATCAGGCTGGGCAGAAGCTGGAGTTGAACCTTGTTTTTTATCGAGGACCAGAAAAGTATCTGCCAGGATTTCGGTTATATACTTGTTATTCCCATCCTTGTCGACATATGACCGCGTTTTGATTTTGCCCACAATATAAACCTGGGCACCCTTTTTTACAGTTTTTTCAGCAACTTCGGCCAATGCTCGCCACAACACGATATTATGCCATTCTGTAGATGTAATTGTTTCACCTTGCTGGTTATTATACGATTCACTTGTAGCAAGCGGGAATGTAACTTTTGCAACTCCTTTATCGAAATAACGTATTACAGGATCTTTTCCCACGTTACCTACAAGTATAACCTTATTGATTGACATATAATTAAAGATTTAATTTTGTTTTTATTTCCGGTTGTAAAGTTAATAAAATTTGGCCTTAATACAATCCGGCAATTTATTTAAAAGTGAACATCCAAATTATCAGCAGGTTACAATTCATCGTAAGTTTCCGGACTTTTTAGATAAGATTCTCCTGTTAACAGGTGAGTTAACCACTGTTCTTTTTCTATTTCATTGTATTTAAGGCAATAATATTATTTTTTTAAAAAAATTATTCTGAAGGTGTTTCAATATAAACAAATAATATTTTTATATTTGCAGGGTTGAAAAAAACGAATACTCAAAATAATTTGTTGAATCTTAAACTTCACGAAAATGACTAAAGCAGACATTGTTAATGAAATTGCCAAGAATACTGGTATTGAAAAAGTAACAGTACAGAAAACTGTTGAAGCCTTAATGGAAACCGTAAAACATTCTATGGTTACCGGTAATAACGTTTACCTGAGAGGTTTCGGGAGCTTTATTGTTAAGAAAAGAGCAAAAAAGACCGCAAGGAATATTTCAAAGAATACAACCATTATAATCCCTGCTCACAATATTCCATCATTCAAACCGGCAAAGTCATTTATCACCAAAGTTAAATCACACGTTAAGAAGTAACCCTCCATGCCAAGCGGAAAAAAAAGAAAAAGACATAAGATGGCTACCCACAAACGCAAAAAGCGTTTGCGGAAGAACAGACACAAGAAGAAGTAGAAAGAAAGGGTAGTCTGAACTTGTAAATACTAAACCTAAAGGTCCTACGATCTTTAGGTTTATTGTATCAGTATGTTGGTTGGAGGTGAAATATATTAGCTCAGATTAATATGGTGACGTGGTAAACAAGGATTTAATTATTGATGTTAGTGTTTCTGAGGTTTCCCTGGCATTACTGGAAGACAAGCAGTTAATTGAGTTAAATAAGGAAAAGAGAAACATAAAGTTCTCTGTCGGTGATATCTATCTGGGCAAGGTAAAAAAAATTATGCCCGGGCTCAATGCTGCTTTTGTCAATGTCGGTTATGAAAGGGATGCTTTCCTGCATTATCTTGATCTTGGTGCTCAGTTCCGCACCCAGCATAAGTTTTATTCTGCTGCAATTCAGAAGCAGGGTCGGATCATTCCGGTGCATAAAAACAAACCGGAGGAGGATATTGATAAGGACGGCAAGATAACAGATGTCCTTTCAACAGGCCAGACAGTCATTGTTCAGATTACAAAAGAGCCTATTTCAACAAAAGGGCCAAGACTTTCATCGGAAATATCTCTTGCCGGGCGGAACCTTGTCCTTATTCCATTCTCCGACAAAGTCTCTATTTCTTCTAAAATTGAAAGTGCTGAAGAAAAGAACCGGCTTAAAACTTTATTGCAGAGCATAAAACCAAAAAACTATGGCGTTATAGTAAGAACAGTTGCCGAAGGGAAAAAAGTTGCTCTTCTCGATGCCGAACTTAAAGAACTGGTTAAAAGATGGGAGTCGGCTTTCAGTTCAATAAGGAAAGAAATTAAAACCCCGAGACTGTTTATCGGAGAAATGAACAGGACTTCAACCATCCTGAGGGATATGCTGAATGTTACCTTTAACAGTATCCATATCAATGATCAGGTTCTGGCTGAGGATATACGGAAATATATCAGGGAGATAGCTCCTGAAAAAGAGAGAATTGTAAAAGTATATCATGGCACCCTACCTATTTTTGATCATTTCGGAGTTAATAAACAGATCAAGGCCCTGTTCGGGAAGACCGTATCTTTTAAACATGGAGCCTATCTTATTATTGAGCATACGGAGGCCCTTCATGTTATTGACGTGAACAGCGGAAACAGGTCAAGATCGGGTAATGACCAGGAAGCAAATGCCCTTGAAGTGAATATTGAAGCCGCAGCAGAAATATCGCGTCAGTTGCGCCTGAGGGATATGGGGGGTATTATTGTGGTCGATTTTATTGATATGCAGACGACCGAAAACAAACAGCTCCTTTATGAGAAAATGAAAGAGAATATGGGCAACGACCGGACAAAACACAATATCCTTCCTCTTTCAAAGTTTGGCCTGATGCAGATGACCAGGCAGCGGGTAAGACCGGAAATGAATATTGTAACTGATGAGAAATGCCCCTCATGCCAGGGTACGGGACAGTCACGTCCTGCCATTCTTTTTTCTGATGAGATTGAAAGGGCACTCTCATTCATTGTTGACAAGATAAAAACCCGGAGCATAATCCTCAATGTGCACCCTTACACAGCTGCATATCTGAAAAAAGGATTTTTCCCTATATTCATGAAATGGAATCTGAAATACAAAATATTCCTTAAAGTCCAGGCAGTTACATCTTACAGTATCCTTGAATACCATTTCTTTGACAGGTGGGAAAATGAAATAGACCTGGTTTAGTCTTTCTTGTTACTTTTCAATCCTGAACGGCTTCCCGTTATTCTATTGATTTATTACTTTTACTGACTATTTAATAGAGATTATATGCTTAAAAAAGTATTCTTTGTTGGTGCAGTATTTTTACTTTCCCTCCTCAGTCTGAAATCACAGATATATGATCCTGTAACATGGAACTTTGGTTATGAGAGGAAGGGGAACAACCTATATGAAGTGATTTTCACTGCCATCATCGAAAAAGGATCACATATTTATTCGATTGATGTTGCTGAAGGTGGTCCTATTCCTACCTCTTTTGCAATTGACACAACTGATGGTTTTAAACTTGAGGGAAAGATATATGAGGTAACAAAAGCAGAAGAGATCTTTGATGAAGCATTTGGGTTTAAGATCAGATCATTCAGTGAAAGGGCTGAATTCAGACAAAAAATCAATTCTGATAATAAATCCTTTACAGTAAACGGAGTTGTAACCTTCATGTCGTGCAACAATAAAACCTGCCTTCCTCCGAAAGATGTTGATTTTTCAGTTAAAATTGGAAAAGACGGGAATAATGTTTCATTAACATCCACAGGTACCAGTGATATTATCCCAGGATCACCAGGAGGGGGGAAAGGATTACTAAGATTTTTTCTCCTCTCAATGCTTGCAGGATTTGCAGGCGTTCTTACTCCATGTGTTTTTCCGATGATACCGATGACGGTTGCATTCTTCTCGCGGGGATCAGAAAAAAGATCAAAATCAATAATCAAAGCAGTTGTTTTCGGTATCTCAATACTATTTATCTATTCAATACTTGGGATTATTGTATCCCTTACCAGTGCCGGAGCCGGTTTTGCAAATACACTCAGTACCCACTGGATTCCCAATCTGTTGTTTTTTACCTTGTTCGTTCTTTTTGCTGCCTCATTTTTCGGGGCATTCGAAATAATTCTGCCTAACAGCTGGGTTTCAGGTGCTGATTCAAGAGTTGATAAGGGTGGATTGATTGCTGCATTTTTTATGGGTCTGACAACAGTGATTGTCTCTTTTTCGTGTACAGGGCCGATTATTGGAGTTCTTCTCGTTGAAGCAGCTTCAGGTGATATCTTGCGCCCCACTATAGGTATGCTGGGATTTGGACTTGCATTTGCCTTACCATTTACTGTTTTTGCTCTTTTCCCCTCGGTGATGACAAGAATACCAAAATCGGGTGGCTGGCTTAATTCTGTTAAGGTCGTGCTTGGATTTATTATGCTTGCTTTCAGCATGAAATTCCTTATGACCATTGACAGTGTTTATTCCTTTAATATTCTTTCGAGGGATATTTATCTCGCAATTTGGATAGTAATTTTTTCATTGACAGGATTCTACCTTCTGGGGAAAATAAGATTTCGTCACGACAGCGATCTTAATTATGTTTCTACTTTCAGGATATTTCTCATTATTGCCGTATTTTCTTTTGTCGTTTATCTTATAACCGGACTGTTCGGAGCGCCGCTTAAAGGATTATCCGGATTGCTCCCGTCACCCGAAACTTCAGAACTCAGGCTGTCTGTGACGGGTCAGCAGGGGACGACATCAGAGTACCCGTCTGTCAGGCCTGTTTCTTCCAGTGAACTCTGTTCTGAACCTCTCTACAGCAATATTTTTGATATGCCTCTTGGCCTTAAAGGATATTTCGAGTTCAATCAGGGATTACAATGTGCTAAAGAGCAGGGGAAACCGGCCTTGCTTGACTTTAAAGGGCATGCCTGTGCCAATTGTAAGCTTATGGAAGCAAGAGTGTGGTCCGACCCTGAAATATTAAGAAGGCTAAGAGATAACTTTGTTATTGTATCCCTTTATGCCGATGACAGGACTTTATTACCTGAGAATGAATGGATAAGATCTTCAGTGGATGGAAATTTGAAAAAAACCATCGGAAAAATAAATGAAGACATTGAGATTTCCTTGTTCAGAACAAATGCCCTTCCTCTGTATGTTATTGCTGATCATGAGGGAAATCCTCTGAACAACCCGATGTCTTCAAATATGAATGTTGAAGAGTACAAAAGGTGGCTCGATGAAGGAGTTGAAATATTTCAAAAGAGCCACGGAAAGAAGTAATCAGAACCTTCCGAATTTAAATGTCATCATATAGGTCCATCCCTCTATTGATTTGGAACTGACAGGTATCGTTCCGGTGGCGCCCACATCAAACGGAGTGGTAAACCTGTAGGAAACCCCTAATGCCAGACGGAAATTTCGTGTGAGGTTGAGTTCGATTTCAGCCCCCGGTTCTGCGATCAGGAAAGCTTCAGTATCTTCAATCATGTTGTGATAGTTATCCATTTCCTCTGTTATATAAGAGACTCCTCCGGCTCCAAGTAAGACTGGGAAGGAAATGTGTACAGGAAAGTTCGGCATAACTATTGGTTCAATATAGAATCCGCCGTATCCACCTGTGAGAAATACGTCCTGATTGAGACCAGGATCATAATGGTACTCATTAATGAAACCGCTTCCCCCAAATCCTAAGCCAACAGAGTGACTTACTATCCATTCGAATCTTCCTCCGAAAACAACTGCCTGTTTCTGATCGATTTCCGAATAGCCAACTGTGAATGCACCATAAAACCCTCTTGCATGGTAATCTCCAAATAAGGTTTTAAATTCATCTTTATTATTATCCTGAGAAAAGAGTGTGGTAGTAAACAGCATTATTAATACTGATAAAATGGCTGGTTTTTTCATATCTGCTATTATTAATTATTTTAAAACTAGAAAACATAAGAAACTGAAACTGCAAAATCCCATGGCACTATTCTGACGAAGGAAGGGATCGTAAGTTCGACGAACGGCTTTAAGTTCAGGCTCACATTAACCGGAATTTCGTGGATCCTGTATTCTGTGGTTATCCATCCGTCAATTCCGAAAAGAGGACAAAAACGCTCTCCGTGAAAATAGTAATCCTCACCCCGGTAATTTACATGATCAGAATAAATGAACCCAAGATGACCACCATAACCCCACCCGAAATACAGATCAGGAGATATTCCGTCGAGAGTTGTCTGATACACTATTCTTAAACCTGTAAACTGCATGCCTCCTTTTCTGAAACTTAACATTGCATTATAGGCTATTTCAGCATTACCTGCTTCAGAACCAACCTGATAAAATATCCCGCTGTTATAGCCAAGCCTGAACCCTGCCTGCTGTGTTGACATCTGTCCTGATAAAATTGCGGGGAACAAAATTATCGCCAGTAGGCCTGATATAATTTCTTTTTTCGTCATAATATGATTTTGATTTTAATTTTTATGGTATGATAGCCTGCCCCGATAAAGCGGGGGAACCTCTATGTTGATTAAAGTATATGCATTAGTGTTTGAGTTTACATACAAGTTGGATTCATATTTCGTTTTTTTGGATACTTTACAGGTAAAGACACTAGTTTTCATACAGAGTTGCAGGTTGAACAGATTATTTTAAGTAAATATTACCCCGTGTTGCATCAATTTTAACTTTTGATGATCCTGGATTTTTCCCGACAGTACCATTAATAAGGTATTCCTTTTTTTCCTTATTCATTGCGGTCTGTTCACTGTTAATGTTCTTTGACGGCAGTACCAGGTAAGTATTTACATGCTTTATATCCAGATTGTAAGATGTAGTCTCATCAAAACAAAGGGATATATCTGAATAGCCTGAGTTTATTTCAATAGTACCAAAGCCCGGTTCAATAAGACTTGCATTCATATTTCCGTATCTTGTTACGAGATTGACATCCTTCTTAAGAGTCTTTATGTCAAAATCGGTGAAATATGAATTTCCTTTCATCGAGACTATATTCCCGATGAAAAATCTATCACGTCGCGATTCGAACCTTATCTCTCCGGCTTTTTTGATTTCGTACCTTGATGATACTGAGTTTATTGTAATATCATCCGTTTCTTCTATCGAAATTTCGGAAAAATACGTATGAATTTTTCCTGTCGCTATCGACCTGATCGTTGCATCGCAGAATGTCATTGAAACATCCGATTCTTTTCCGAGCGATCCTGCCTTGAAAGAACCGTTTGAAATGGATATGGAAAAATCACCGCTGCAGTTCTCAATAAAAACGTCACCATATTTATTTGTGATCTTAAGATTCAGATAATCGGGGATACTGATATAATAATTAATCTCCACGCGCGATTCATATAATTTGAGCTTGTTTGTCATCCCTTTGAATTCTTCGAAAATCATGTTGATATTCTGAGTGAAATCAGTGCTTGCACTTATCCGGGAATTTGATTCAGTGATATTTATATTAAGACCGTCGAACATCTTTCTTAGTTTAGCCTGGTTTGGAGCGTACGCTTTGACTTCAGCCTTTATATAAGCTGAATCCTTATCCAAAGGCGTTATGTAGATATTCCCGTATTTATTTGAAATCTCGAGTGAAGTATTTCTGTTTATGGGGAAATTCTTCATATAGCTGCGTGTTTCTGACTCGTTCTGGGCAGTTAATGAGCCGGATACGAATATTATCAATAGAAATGCTATGGCTGCTCTATAATTCATATTTTATATTTTTTCCTGGATTATCTTCATTTTCTTTCATTAAAGTCAGAATATCCTCAAGAAGCCGGATTTTTATCCTGTAGTTCTGTATTAAAGCTTCCACAACTTCCTGGTTGGCTATATTATCCTTAAGATCTTTCTTAATCTCCGAACATATACTGTCAAGTTTCGAAAGATCACTGGTCAGTTCTTTTTCAATTTCAGGGTTCGTTGTCAGCAATGGTGTAGCTTTTCTGTAGAGAGAGTTTACCAGATTGTTATAATATATTTCGGTTTCATTCAAAGAAGGGGATGCCTGATTCAAACCGGCAGAATTATTTATTTTATTGACATAGCTTTTTTGTTTAAAAGAGGGTTTAAGAAAGACAATTGCAGTTCCGAATATTACAACAACCATTGCAGCTACAGAAATCCACTGCCTTCCGATCGATCTCCCTTTTCCTGTTTCTTTCTCAATTCTCTTCCATATGATCGAAGGCGGATTGTACAGATCGAGATCCTCCTTTATCCTCCTGATGTGTTCTTCAAACTTATCCATACACTTGATTTTATGAAAGTATATTTCTTAACTTTTCTTTTGCTCTCGAATATTGCGATTTCGAAGTTGATTCAGATATGCCCAGTATCTGCGAGATTTCCGAATGATCATAACCTTCGAGCAGGTAAAGAGTCAGAATTATCCTGTAACCATCCGGAAGCAATTCGATACCCTTGAAAATCCTTCCTGTATCATAGGTTATCTCCTCTTCTTCTTCATAAACTACAGGAGGAAGGGTGTCATAAAGAGTAAGGTCTATTTTCTTTTTTCTCATGTAATTTATGCATTTGTTCACCAGTATCATTTTTAACCATGCTCCGAATGTCGATTCAAACCTGAATGAATTTATGTTCCTGAAGCAATCCACGAATGCTTCCTGAAGAATGTCTTCAGCATCTTCCCTGTTATTCAATATCCTGTGCGCCAGGTTATACATAGCTTTGGAATATTGTTTGTAAAGTTTGAACTGTGCCTGGCTACTGCCTTTTTTGCACTCCTCTATCAGCTGAGCATGTATATAAATGTTTAAATTATCCACCTGATAAGCTTACCTGTTTACAAAGACAAAATTAATATTAAGGAGTTGCACTGTTTAATCAGATTTTCCTCTTTTTTTCAAAACCGGTTTTATAAATAAAACTGATACCAGAATGATTATGCTGAGCATTAATGCAAGTTTCATCAGAAAATCACCATACTTCACATATGGAGTTATCCGGTTTTCAGGATGAATATTGCCTTTTATTGTTTCTGTTTTCCACCATGTTGTTTTAAATGTCGCTTTGCCCCTTATATCAATAAAGCACGAAATACCTGTATTGGCTGCTCTGACAATTGGTCTCCGTGTTTCAATTGCCCTCAATGAAGAAACTGAAAGATGCTGTTTAAAACCGCTGGTGTTTTTCCACCATCCATCATTGGTAATTATAAAGATGGCAACAGCTCCCTGTTTAATGGCATCAGTAAGATATTCACCGAAAACAGATTCATAACAGATAACAGGGACAACTTTTTGTAAACTTGCTGAATTTACAAAACAGGTTCTTTTATCCTGGATTGAATATCCGCGGTTAATTCCTCCAAGTTCAGGAAGGAATCCTGTGATCATCCTGAAGATTCCTTTTTCCGGAATAAACTCAAATCCCGGAACAAGTTTTGATTTATGATAGATTTCAATTTCAGCACTCGTATCGATCTTTACAGCTGAATTAAAATATTTATTAATGGTAGCAGATTTGGGTTGACTTCTCTCATTTTTTTCTCCGGTAGTAGTTTTAAAGGATGATGATGTAAAACTGACCATTCCTGTTACAATGGTAACTGAAGGGTATTTTCCGGCAAAAGCCCTTATCATAGTTATATATTTGTTATCCCGAAGCAAATTTTCATCGGCCGGATCATCGATTAATGTTTCCGGCATAACCAGCCAGTCTGTATTTTCTGTCACCTCGGAATCTGCCAGGGAGAGTGCTTTTTCAAGCTGTTTTTCAGAAGGGATGGTGAATTTTTCTCCGAACGGATCGAAGTTCGGCTGTACTATCACAACCTCGGTTGCACCCTCCGAAGAACTCTTTATCGTATAATACCTGGCAAGTGAAAAAGCAGAAGGCAATATAACAATGCCAATCCAGACTGTGAGATAAACGATTCTGCCCCTTCCTTTTACAAAAAGATTATTCAGAAACAAAAACATTAACAAATTTGAAAGCAGGATCCACAGAGTTCCTCCGGCGCTTCCGGTGACTTCGTACCACTGGACAAACATGATATCTTTTGATAAACCGTTTCCTAGGTTTATCCAGGGAGACAGGACCAATGCCCTGAGACAAAAAAACTCAAAAGTAAGCCAGAAAGTTGTAAGTGAAATATAATAAACCAGGGGCGCCTTCACTTTAATCCTGACCATGTGAGCAAGCCAGAAAGTAAATGACATAAGCAAGCCGGAAAGAAGAATTACACATATGGCCGCAGTTATGCTTACACTCCTTATCCAGCCCAGAGTCAGGATAGAAAAAGTTAAGAAACCTGGCAGAAGATACAGAAAGCAGAGATAGGAAGGATAGTTGCTTTTGTTATCGTAAAAGTGGTTCTCAATATAAAGGAATGGTACAAATCCAATGAGGAGGATAAGTCCCTGGCACCAGGGTGTCCAGGCCAGTCCTGATAGAATTCCTCCGCATACAGATAAGGCGGCAATCTTGTACTTATCCATTTATCCGCAGAATGAATTTCCTCAGACTCGCTCTGTTGATAATATATACTCCTGCCAGGATAACAACAACCGAAACAATCATTGAGACAGTGAACTCTTCATTATCTGCAACGCCCCATAAAGTGGAAATTATGGGAATAAAATATGTTACCATCGATCCGAATACAGGAGATGTGTCCCTGATAAGCAGATAAAAGAGTGCCTGGGCCAATGCGCTTCCCAACACTGCAAGCAAAACAATGCAACCAAGATTCCTCAGCCAGTGTTCAGTTGCAGTAGTTTGTGAAAAATCTGAAAACAGCAGATAACCTATTGCCATCGGACTGATTACCAGAAATGCAAGGGAGGTGATCTGTAATCCGTTAATTCCCCGTACCCTGCTTACCTCATTAGCATTGATACCATACAGAAGCGTGGCAAGGATCACAAGAAGTCCGTAAGAATTAAATGAAAAGGAACCAGCATATAAAAGTCCGACAGCACCTGTTAGTCCGAGTAAAACTCCTGTAATCTGCGATTTTATCACCATCCGTTTGTAGAATATCAGGCCCACCACCAGAGTGAATACAGGGCTTAGCGTGTTCAGCATGCTTGCAAGGGAACTGCTGATTCTCGTCTGGGCAAATGGAAACAGATATGCTGGTATGCCACTTCCAAAGAAACCAATTATTAATATTGAATTAATATTCGTTCTGTTTATCTTATGCAGATTTCTCAGGGATATCGGGAGAAGACATAAAAATGTTATCAGAATCCTTAATGATCCAATCTGCAGGGAGGAAAAGGATTCAAGTCCTTTTTTTATCAGAATGTAGCTTGTTCCCCAAGTCAGGGAAAGTATTGCTACAACTACCCAGTGCCATATTTTTCTTTCTTCCGTCATTGTTGTTCAGCCAGTAAAAATAATGTTCACCAGTTAATGTGAGGATAAATTTGAAGGCGATTTTATTGTTTTTTGTAAAATAAATTTGTAAATTTACGAGTTATTAAACCTGAAAAAGCAGAATAGAGGATTAATTTCCTGGCCCGAAACGAAGATTTAAATTAATGATACTTAGAGTGTGATACTTTAAAAAGAAGCTTTTACTGTCCAAAAGCAAATTTTCCATTCTTTTCATGGCTGCCCCTGGTTCAAACATCAGGGGCTTTTTTTTAAAGTTATTGGTTTATAACATTATGTTTTAGAGAAGAATCAGAACTTTTGATTCTTCATTTTAGTTATATTGCACCCTGCAAAAACCATATATCCAATATGAAGAACATTATATTCTTGTCGCTTATAATCTTTCTTTTACCAGCCTGTATGGATAGTGAGGACCGTTTGTTTCGACTCGCTGAAAAAATACATAAGAAAACGCTGACTGTCGATACACATTGCGATACTCCGATGGAATTAGCAGAAGAAGGTTTTGACCTCGGGGAGCGTCATACCGATGGTTGTGTTGATTTTCCAAGAATGTCCGAAGGCGGACTAGATGCTGAATTTTTTGCTGTATTTACAAGCCAGGGACCCAGGAATGATTCTGCATATAATAAAGTGTTCGCGGAGGCAATGGAAATTCTGAAGGCGATTCATGAAAATGTTGAAAAGAACTCAGATTTAGCTGAAATTGCGTATTCTCCTGATGATGCTTACAGGTTAAAAAGAGCTGGTAAAATATCTGCCTTTATAGGTATCGAAAACGGGTACCCTATTGGAAAGGATCTTTCAAAGGTAAAACAGCTTTATGATCAGGGAGCACGGTATATTACATTATCCCATACTAAAAACAATGATATCTGTGATTCATCAACTGACCCCACTGGTCCTGAACATAATGGTCTCTCCGCTTTTGGCAAAGAAGTGGTTAAGGAAATGAACCGTACCGGAATAATGATTGATGTATCACATATCTCTGATAAGGCCTTCTTTGACGTGATCAAACTATCCAGTCTGCCTGTTTTTGCATCACATTCGTCATGCAGGGCATTATGTGAAACGCCAAGAAACCTTTCTGACGAAATGCTGCTTTCTCTTAAGGAGAATGGAGGAGTAATTCAGATTTGCATTCTCAGTGAATATATCAGAACTCCGGATCCGAATCCTGAGCTTAAAGAAAAAATAAGTGAATTATGGAAAAGATATGGAGAGTTCAACACACTCTCTGATGAAAAAAAGAAGCAGGCAAGACTTGAATACAGGGCATTAAAGGAGAAGTATGAAAAGCTGGCTTCGGTAAAAGATGTTGTGGACCATATAGACCATGTCGTTCAGGTTATTGGGATAGACTATGTAGGTATCGGAACTGATTTTGATGGTGGGGGAGGTGTAGACGGATGTATGACAGTTGCTGATATGAAGAATATCACAATAGAATTGCTGCGCCGGAGTTACTCAAAAGCAGATATAGCTAAAATCTGGGGCGGTAATATTATGAGGGTCTTCAGGAAAGTTATACAGGGTAAAGAGGCAGAAGTTTAATTAAACCTTTCCCAATAATACTTATGTAAAGATAATCTTCAGGAACTTTTTACCCGTGAGAACTTAAGGGTTCTTAACATCCAGAGTGGAAGCGGTTTGTATGAATCCCTTTTCCTTAAATCAACATACCAGCCAAATTTTTTAAATACAGGAATCTTATGCGTCTCGACAAACTCAATTAAAATGCCGTCGGGATCTTCAATATATGCAAAATGACCTGCTGCTTCGCCCATATCGAAGCTGTTTCCCTGGTGGCTCGCCTTGCTGTCAACGATAAACGGAAATCCCGCCCTGGCGCAATATTCCTTCAGATCATCCATCCCCCACATGTCATAGCATAAATGGATAAATCCGGGATCGCCCCAGAATCTGTCTTTGAAAATTCTTTTACCGGGAGTTGATACAGAACTGACAAGTTCTAATACACTCTGACCAAATATCTTACTGAAGTACCCGGAAAATGGTTCTGACCTTTTCAGAAGAACTCTCCTGAATTCGTTTGATCCGCCAGGCAGCACCGAAAAATCGGGAAAAACTCCAGTGGAATCGTAAATTACTTCATCATAGCCGAGAATATCAGAATAGACTGCCTTTGACCTGTCAATATCAGATACTCCAATGGTCACACCATATGAACCGCCGCATATTTTCTTTTCATCCATGAACCAGCCGTTTCCCTCAACCATTTGAAAAATATTTCCAAACGGATCCTTAAGAAAGAAAGTCTTGTTACCTGACGGATCTTTGGCGGGGTCCCCAGGTATTTCAGTTCCGCTCTGACTAAAAAATAAATGGGCGGTATCAATACTTTTTACCTTCATTTTGCAGATAAGTATTCCAAGATCCCCGATTCTGATTTCTTCACTTATTTCTTTGGGGTCTCTGCCTTTATGCTGCCATACCTCAAAGCCGCCTCCGCTCTGAAGGTTAATGGCCAGCACGGCATGCCTTTTCTGGGGTTTCCCGCCGGTAAACGGGAGCATAAGTTTTGCTTCAGCCTCTTCCTCAAAAATACGGCAATCCATGCCAAACATTCTGATATACCATTCCCATGCTTTTTTTAAATCTTTTACTCCGACTCCTACCTGCTGGATCCCTCCAAGTTGATATTGCTTCATTCGGTAATTTATTTTACTTCTTATGTAGATTTAATTTTGTCTCCGATTCTGAAAAACAGCCATGGCCAGAAGCGTCTGATATACAACATGATCAGTTCACTTCTTCCTACAAGGATCTCTCTCCTGTTCTTAATTATCCCCCTGATGATTTTTCTTGCTGCCTTAGCGGGAGATAAACCTTTTTCCTGTCCATCGTCCATTTTTCCATATTCTTTGCCTCCGCTGTCGAGGGCATGAAAGGAAATTCTGGTCCGTACTCTTCCGGGGATGATAACTGAGACACGGATATTGTTGACTTTGTTCTCGAGATAAAGGGTCTCGAAAAAGCCATGAAGAGCCTGCTTTGAAGCGGAATAGGCAGATCTTAAAGGAAATCCGAATCTTCCTGAAATACTGCTTGTTGCAATGATGTGTCCCGACTTTTCCCTTATCATATATGGCAGGACTGCTTTTGTAATAGAAATTGTTCCAAAGAAATTAATTTCAAGGATTTTACGGTCAAGCCATACTGGTGTCTCATCTATTCTTGACCTCTGGCTTATTCCTCCTATATTTAAGAGATAGTCAATTCCGCCGAAAATATTAACCTGCTGTTCTACAAGTTTCACAATACCGGAGGTTTCAGACAGATCGAAAGGGGCGCATGTTATCATCACGGAATTCTGGCCGCAGGCGTTTTTAACACGTTCCAATCCCTTTGAGTCGTTGGAAGAGATGATGACTATTGCTCCCAGTTCAGCAAATTCATAGACAAGAGCCTCCCCTATACCTGAAGAGGCTCCGGTAATCCATACAACTTTTCCGCTGAAAAAATTATTTTTCTTCATCTTTCAGCACCCGGACAAGAGAGATAAGCTCATCATAGTTTTTTCGCAATAACAGGTAATCAGGATATTTCTTTGTAATATATTTTCTTAATCTGAAGCCACCTGTTATTCGCCTGAACAGAATATTATAGTTCCAGGCAAATATGCCGGCAACAGGAATAGTCAGGAAAATGATGACTGCGAGCCACCAGGGTGAAAAAATCAAAAGTGAAATAATAAGGTAGATTGGCAGGAAAATAAAAGCCAGGACGAGTGATATACCGAAGCGGATAGTGCTGTGGAACTGAAGGTCTTTGGTCTTGCGGATCTGCAGTTCCGGCAATGTAAGGAAAGTCAGGGTAAAAATATTTCCGAACAGCCATACCGGAAATGCTGCAAATAACCCGGCCATACCTGAGATAAGCCATCCAAGAGGATGTTTTTTCTTTTCCAGCAGCCTGTAAGTGATGTTTAGGTCTCTGGCTTTATTTTTAATCCTGAGACTCAGGGTACATATCTTTGCATAAGTCCCGGGATCAGCTACTTTTAGCTGGTTGAGCCTGTCAATCAGGTTTCTGTCCCTGAACAGTTTTGGGTATTTTATATCGTCGCTGTATCTCCCGTTAATTATACTTCTAAGTTCATCAATTGCCTCATAGTCATCCTCTGATTCGATATGGACCATAACTTTCTTGATTTCAGACGAAAGCCGGATTCTGAGTTCGTTAAGGGCTTTCTCAGGGGCTTCAGTGTAAAGTTTATGATATTCAGATACTTCAACCGGTTTCCCATATACAACAGTAAGCACTTGTCTGAATCTGGTATAGTTAGAAAACTCTATTCCAACAGGAACAATCTTGATTTTGAGTTTAAATCCAGTAGCTTCATCTGCATGAAAGGCGACCCTGCAAATTCCTTTTTTTAGTTGTCTGAGTCTTCTGAATCCGGCATGATCTCCTTCAGGAAGTATTACCAGCCCGTTTTTGTTCCTTAATACATCAACTGTTTTATTAAATATCTGATCATTTGCTTTTAATGTACTGAATCCGTCACGGATTCTGTAAACAGGGAGTATCTTAAGGAAGTATAGTAATGAAGCAATTAACTTTCTTCTAAAAATATCGGCCCGGGCAAGGAAAACGGGCTGACCTTTATGTGTAAACAAAACAGCCAGGGCATCCATCAGGGCATTCTGGTGATTGGGTGCAAAAATCATATGGTTCTCACGATTAATATTCTCGAGCCCCATAACTATGATTTTCCTGTAAAAAACATTATCATGCCAGAAAGCAATAGTCTGTTTTAAAAGAGCATAGCGAGCGGAATATTTTTCAATATTTTCCTTACCCATTTAATCAGGATTGTTATGATACCCCAGCAGGTTTAACTAGTTAATAAAGGTTACATGCAAGTTAAAAAAAATGATGTGTGGAAATAACCCCACCTGAAAAATATTTTTCTTTTCAGCGAATTATAAGTCTTTTTACCACCTCTTACGCATGGTTATTGTCCTCAGCAAATCTGTCAAGGTTTCTTCTTTCCTTTTTTGTGGGTCTGCCTGAGCCTTTTTCTCTGAAGCTGGATAATCCCGGCTGCCGGAATTTAAGCTTATTCTTCTCAATTTCAGGTGTCAGGTCTTCAATATAATCACTGGTCAGTTTAGCTGAAACACGGTTTTCTACAGGAAGGATAACACGGTATGTAAAGATAACCGGAAGTTTTTTTACAGTGATTATCTCCTCTTTGTTAACAGATCTGGAAGGTTTTACCTGTAAATTATTAATCAGGATCCTTCCTCTTCTGCAGGCTTCTGTTGCATTACTTCTGGTTTTAAAGATCCTGACCGACCAGAGGAATTTATCAATTCTAATTGGTTTGATCTCCGGCATTTTCTGATAATGAAATAGTCTGATCAGTCTTTTTATCTGGTTTATCACCAGCATCTTTCAGCGGAGTTAGTTTTACTGACCTGTTAAAAGCTGTCATTGTAAGTTCGGTACCTGTTAACCCGAATGATCTGATCATTTCGACCACAAGATTTATTCTTTCTTCAATCAGTTCCTTCTCTTCTTTGTCCCATCTTCCAAGTACATAACTAACCTGACCTCCTTTCCTGAAACTATTTCCTATACCAACCCGGATCCTTGCATATTCATTTGTTGACAGTATTGTATTTATATGTGCAAGACCATTATGACCTCCATCACTCCCTTTAGGCTTCATCTTAATGCTTCCCAGGGGAAGTGCTATATCATCTGCAATTACCAGAAGATTTTCGACAGGTATCTTTTCCCTTTTCAGCCAGTAACCGACTGCATTTCCGCTGAGGTTCATAAAAGTGGAAGGTTTAAGGAGTACAAATGTTCTCCCTTTATATTTTACCTCGCATAATGAGCCATATCTCCGGTCTGAAAAGAGAGCACCTGATGCCTTTGCAAAAGCATCAAGTATGGTAAAACCAATATTGTGCCGGGTATCATGATACTCTTCACCAATATTCCCCAGGCCAACTATAAGGTATTTCATTGTGCCTGATTAAAGAAACAGACTTCTGTTTACAAGGTTATTTTTCAGTGGTGGCAGCTTCGGCTCCTTCGCCGGCTGGTTTTTCAGCAGCAGCTTCACCCGATACTGTTTCTTCCTTCTGCACAACACGGGATGTGGCAATCGAAAGAACAGTAGTGATTTTCGGATCGATCAATTCGATCTTTTCATACGAAAGATCACCTACTTTAACAGAGTGATGTATTTTAACTTCAGTAATGTCAATCGGCAGCGATTCAGGAATATCAGTTGCAAAACCCTTAACCTTAAGGTGTCTCTTCTTTATCCTTAGTTTACCTCCTGCTTTCACACCAACCGATTCGCCCGTGACCTTAATCGGAAGGCTCATTACAATAGGTTTATTCTCAATTATTTCGATAAAATCTGCATGTATGATCCTGTCTGTTACCGGATGGAACTGGACATCCTTTATGACAACTTTATATTCTTTGCCATCAAGATCCAGGTTTACAATATGTGCATCAGGAGTATAGATAAGATTCTTAAAGCTGTTTTCGTGTGCCTGGAAATGAATATTTTTCTCCTGCCCGTAAATTACACAGGGTACATTACCCTCTTTCCTGGTCTTTTTTGAACTTTTCTTTCCCAGTTCAGTTCTTAATGATCCTTTGATTTCAAGTGTCTTCATATTATAAAAGTTATTGTGCTACTCAGAGTTATTATCACGATAACTCCCCATTACACGTTCGACATAAAAAATTGGAGTGCAAATATATTACAAAGGAATCAGAATACAAAATTTGTGCTGATCGACTGATTTAGGTTAACAGCCTGAATAGTATTTGCAAAAATTTCAGCAACAGACAGGACTTTGATTTTGCCGGATTTATACGAAAACGGGACCGAATCGGTTACCACCAGCTCAGTGATCGAAGAGTTTTCTATTCGTTCAATGGCATTCCCTGAAAGGATGGGATGTGTTGCAAAGGCTCTTATACTCCGGGCACCTTTTTCTTTCATCTTTTGCGCAGCAAGTACAAGTGTTCCTGCTGTATCGACCATATCGTCGATAATTACTACATTCCGGTCCTCCACTTCGCCAATAACTGACATTTCCTCAACAACATTTGGTTTCTTCCTTAACTTGTAGCATAATACCATTTCAGACTGAAGATGCCTTGAATAGGCATTTGCTCTCTTTGAACCACCCATATCCGGGGCGGAGACTGTAAGGTTTTCAAGTTTCAGGTTTTCTATGTATGGTGCAAAAATAGCAGAACCAAAAAGGTGGTCAACAGGGACATTAAAAAAGCCCTGTATCTGATCAGCATGCAGATCCATTGTAATAATCCTGTCAACACCTGCAGTACCAAGCAGGTCGGCCGATAACTTTGATCCTATTGAAACTCTGGGCCTGTCCTTACGGTCCTGCCTGGCAAATCCGTAATAGGGGATTACTGCTATAACCTTATAAGCAGAGGCCCTTTTTGCAGCATCAATCATCAGGAGCAGTTCGAACAGGTTATCTGCAGGAGGATTAGTGGATTGAATTATAAAAACCATGTCGCCTCTTACTGATTCATCAAAAGCCGGCTGAAATTCTCCATCACTGAATTCTGTAACTGAACTCTGGCCAAGTTCAACACCGAGTTCGTTTGTGATTCTCTTGGCCAGACTTCTCGAAGCCCTGCAGGAAAATATCTTCATAGGTGCTTTACCATACATATTCCTAAGATTTTACTGGTTTGTTCTTACAAGCTCTTCAGGTTACAAAAATAAGAATTCCAAAAAATATCAGATTGTTTTTGATAAATTGTTGATAGTTTCTTCGATGAATTGCAGGATCTCATCCCTTCCTGCTTTGCTGACTATCGATGTTGTAAAAGTTATTGGAAGTGATTCCCATATTTTTAACATTTCCAGATTATAGTCCTGCACAGATCCCTCAAGAGTATCTTTTTTAAGTTTGTCTGTTTTTGTAAAGACTCTGACAAATGGAATCTGATTCCTTCCCAGAAACTCCATAAACAGCATATCAGATTTCTGAGGTCTGTGTCTCGAATCAAGCAGAACGAACAAACAAATCAGATTTTCCCTTTTAAGGATATATTCCTGAACTGCACTGACCCAGCTTTCTCTCATTTTTGCAGGAACCCTGGCATAACCGTATCCTGGCAGGTCTACAATATACCAGCAATCGTTTATAAGAAAATGGTTAATAGTCCTCGTTTTGCCAGGGCTGCCTGATATCTTGGCAAGATGCGAATAGCTTGTGAGAAAGTTTATCAGCGATGATTTTCCTACATTTGAACGACCTATAAATCCGAATTCAGGCTTCACAGGCATGTTACACTGTCCAATCGAAGTGCTGCTTTTTATAAATGAAGCTGAACGGATAATCATGATATTGAAACTTATTTCAGATCATTGTAAGGAAGATTTATTCTTTTGTAAGTCAGATAATTATTCCCAAATTCTGTAAGGATCGCTGCAATTATCCCAACATTATCAGCCTGATGTGTTCCGGTCTTTTTAAGTACAAGATACGTTTGCCCTCCTGAAGGATTTATCTTTACACACTTCAGGGTATCAAATACTCCATTTGTGAATTCACCCCTGTAAAACCTTACTTTAGCTGTTTTTGCTGACAGATCGAGGTTAATTTTTATTTTTCCGGTGGTATTATAGTTATCAGTTATAGTATAACTTATCTCAGGATAATTCCGGATCAGCTTCCCATCCTTTGTATATTCTTCAAGTCCCGGAGTCCGTAATCCCTTGATATAGTTTATTTTTGCCTTAGGCCGGCCATTCCTGTAGTATTGTATCTGAGTCCCGTGAATCGTATCGTGCCTGAATGGAGTCGATCTGAATACCTTTCCTTCGAGATAATACCACTTTGCAGAGTCCTCCCTCAGCCCGTTTTCATACCAGAATTTCTGATAAAGCTGACCTCCCTGATAAAATGATTTCATTTCACCATGCCTTACACCATTCTTGTAGGTTATCTCCTTGATCAGATATTCCTTGCTGTAGAATTTCTTTATCCCTGTGAATCCTGTATCAGGTAGTGCCAGTGTATCTTGTTTATTGTCAGATTCTTTTGGTGAAGATCGCTTCCCGGAGCAGCCTGGGAGAAGCAACAATAAAATCAGGATAGAAACCGGAATACTAATTCTCTTCATGATCTTAAGTTAATGATTCTGAAAACTGTTCACTTATTACCGATGTATATTTCAAGGATTGAAGCTTCCGGTTCCGGAGCAAGAACCAAATTGTTAACGACCGCAGGTATTAATACAGTCTCCCCCTTTGTCACATTTTCTGTCTTTTTATCCCAGTTAATCGAAAACCTGCCTTCTGTACAAATGTACACAACAAAAGAATCAATTATATTATAGTCCCTTATAATATCCTTATTAAACTTAATAATGTTAGTGTTAAAGAATTCACAGCTAACAAGATTTTCCGGCTTGTTTATGATCAGCTCTTTTTTTATTTTGTTTTTACCGGTTGCATTCAGGTCAACAGCTTCCAGGGCAAGATCAGTATGGAGTTCCCTTGCTTCTCCCGATTTGTCAGTTCTGCCCCAGTCATAGATTCTGTATGTAATGTCCGATGTTTGTTGAATTTCAGCCAGGACAATACCTGACCCAATAGCATGAATTCTGCCGGCAGGAGTAAAAAAAGTATCTCCGGTTTCAGCACTTTCGATATTCAGAAGATCAGCGATGGTCCCTGTAATGACTGCATTGCCATACGCTTCACGTGTCATCTTGCTGGAAAAACCTGTATAGATTTTTGCATTCTTTTCACTCTGAAGAATATACCACATTTCTGTTTTTCCATATGCTTCATGCCTCTTTTTAGCAAGCTCGTTACCGGGATGTACCTGTATGGAAAGATCTTCCCTTGCTTCTATTAGTTTAATTAACAAAGGAAACTCATTGCCGAATTTTTCATAGATAGCTTCACCTGTAATATCAGACATGTAAATTTCGATTATTTCCTCTATGTTATTACCGGCCAGAAATCCGTTGCTTATAACTGAAAGATTATCAGAAATACCAGAGAGTTCCCAGCTCTCTCCGATATTCTTAAGGTTACCGGTTTTTTTACCATATTCCCTGGCAAGTGAATCTCCTCCCCATATTTTCTCTTTTAATATAGGATCAAATTTTAATGGATACAATAGTGACATAAGGTTATTGGCTAAGTTCTGTAACGGTTTATCAAGTGATTAAAGAGACCTGGGTTGCCGGAGAGCCTGAAGTGATTCTGCCCCCCTGCAGCACATTCTGTTTTTTAAACTTTAAGTACTCCAAACTTTAGGTCACTTTAGGCACTTCTTCTTTGCAAATTGTTATTTTTGATGAATTGTTCAACGTGCAAATTTAGTAATAAATGCTGATAGTCGGAATTGCAGGCGGAACCGGATCAGGAAAAACAACTGTTGTAAAAAAGGTTAAAAGCAGGTTCCCCGATGAGGAAGTTGTTGTAATCCCTCAGGATGCTTATTATCGCGACAACAGTCATTTACCTCCCGATGAAAGGCAGAAAATTAACTTTGACCATCCTGATTCACTGGAATTCAGTTTGCTCACCGGACATTTGCAAAATCTGAGAAATGGCAATAGTATCGAGATGCCGGTTTACTCATACCTTACCTGCCTCAGGTCGGTTGAGACTATAACCGTGAAGCCTGCAAGGGTGGTACTCGTTGAGGGGATCCTTATTCTTGCTGACATTAGTCTGCGAAATATCCTGGATATCAAGGTTTTTGTGGATGCCGATCCGGATGACCGTCTGGGGAGGGTTATCAGGAGAGATGTTGAGGAGAGAGGCCGTTCAGTGACAATGGTCCTTGACAGGTATAATAAAACAGTAAAACCCTCACATCTTCAGTTCATTGAACCCTCAAAACGATATGCCGATATAATAATCCCGGGAGGTGGTGAAAACCAGGTGGGGATAGAAGTCCTGATTTCAATAATAGAAAAGCACTTATAAAAACAAACATAAATATGTTGCAAAGTATTAAACCTGAGGATATTCTCTTTCTCGATATTGAAACTGTACCAGCGGTTTCTTCATACACTAACCTGAGCCAGACTTTTCAGGCTCACTGGGATAAAAAGTCGAAACAATTCAGGGACAAGGAGCAGTCGGCATCGGATGTGTATGAGAGAGCCGGGATCTATGCCGAATTCGGCAAAATAATCTGCATTTCGGTTGGACTCATTAAAGAGAAGAATCCATTTTCTTTCCGATTAAAATCGTTCTACGGTGATGATGAAAAATCAATTCTGTCGGAATTTTCAGCTATGCTGAACAAATTCTCAAAAAGCAGGGATGCTCTTCTTTGCGCGCATAACGGGAAGGAGTTTGATTACCCATATATTGCAAGGAGACTGATAATAAATGGTATGATAATACCTGACATGCTTGATAATGCCGGGAAAAAACCATGGGAAGTCAAGTTGCTTGATACCCTTGATTTATGGAAATTTGGTGATTATAAAAGTTATACATCACTCGATTTGCTTACTTCTTCTCTTAACATCCC
>Ga0209254_10001151_pt1 | contig 23365 bp, 20 predicted proteins | sample FrelakmetDIP11DI_FD_187148 | JGI IMG/M metagenome (GOLD analysis project Ga0209254, IMG submission 187148) | Freshwater lake sediment microbial communities from the University of Notre Dame, USA, for methane emissions studies - DIP11 DI (SPAdes)... | ecosystem: Environmental > Aquatic >...
TGCATTCCGGTGACTCTGCCTGTTCTCTGCCGCCCTACAGCCTGGACAGTGATCTACAGGATGAAATGCGTGCGCAGGTAAAGAGAATGGCACTGGAATTGGGTGTCAAAGGCCTGATGAATGTGCAGCTGGCCTGGCAGGATGGCAAGATCTACGTTATCGAGGTCAACCCGCGCGCCTCGCGCACCGTTCCCTTTGTCTCCAAGTGTATAGGCGTGTCGCTGGCCAAAGTTGCTGCCCGCTGTATGGTGGGTCAGACATTGGCCGCGCAGGGGTTCACTCGAGAAATCGTACCGCCCTACTACAGTGTTAAAGAGGCGGTCCTGCCCTTTAGCAAATTCCCCGGTGTCGATCCGATCCTGGGGCCTGAGATGAAGTCCACCGGCGAGGTCATGGGCACTGGCGACACCTTCGCCGAGGCATTCGCCAAGGCTCAACTGGGCGTCGGCGGCAGTGGGCCACCTACCGGGGGTACCGCACTGCTGAGCGTGCGCGATGTGGACAAGCCCGGTATCGTGGCCGTGGCCCGGGACCTCGCTGAATTGGGTTTTTCACTGGTGGCGACGGGAGGCACCGCCATGGTGCTGGAGCAGGCAGGCCTTACCGTGCGCCGCGTCAACAAGGTGCTTGAGGGGCGGCCTCATATTGTGGATATGATCAAGAATGATGAGGCAGACATCATCATCAACACCACCGAGGGCCGCCGTGCAATCGAGGATTCCGCGCCCATCCGCGCCAGCGCTGAGGCCCACCGGGTATTTTACACAACCACATTGACTGCGGCCCAGGCGATCTGTATGGCGTTGAAATTTAAAGGTGCAATGACAGTGCGACGCCTCCAGGACCTGCATAGGAGAATTGGCGCATGAGTAAGTTTCCGATGACGCTGGCCGGAGAGACCGCACTGCGGCAGGAACTGGAGCGTCTGAAAAAGGTGGAGCGTCCACGCATTGTGCAGTCCATTGCGGAAGCACGTGCGCACGGTGACCTCAAGGAAAACGCCGAATATCACGCCGCCCGGGAGCAGCAGAGTTTTACCGAAGGTCGCATCATGGAGATCGAGGGCAAACTGGGCAACGCCCAGGTGATTGATATCACGGCCATTCCCCGGACAGGCAGAGTGATCTTTGGGACAACGATCGACCTGATCAATGTTGAAACGGGGGATACTGTGCGGTATCGCATCGTGGGCGAAGATGAGGCCGATGTAAAAGGCAATATGATCTCGGTGGGGTCACCCATCGCGCGGGCGCTGATTGGCAAGGAAGAGGGGGATGTCGTCATCGTACGGGCGCCCGGCGGCGATATCGAGTACGAGATTGACCAGGTGCATCACATTTGATCGCTGCTGGCTAATTTGTGGTTGCAGAAGGCGCAACACTGCGAGTGTGGCGGCATTTTTTATAAATCCCTAACAAATTTAAGCCACAATAATGAAAATAATTCTCATTTAGACTATGATCTCATTTTTATTGGGGTCGAATGAATGCTATGAAGCTCAATCTCTGGTCTCTGAAATCGGGCGACCGCTGTGAAATCCTGGGCTATGACAATGCCCTTGATGAGAAGTACCGCATCCGCTTGATGGAGTTCGGTTTTCATCCCGGTGAGACGGTGTCGTGTTTGCACGCCGTCGCCTTCGGAGCACCCAAGGTCTACCGCGTCAGCAATACGGTGTATTCACTGGACGATGAAGTAGCTAGTCACGTTTGGGTGAGGATAACTTCGCCCAATGAGTAAAGTTCTACTGATGGGCAGCCCCAATTCGGGTAAAAGCCTGTTGTTCAACCGGCTGACCGGACTGCACCACAAGGTCGCCAATTTTCCGGGCATTACTGTTGACGTCAGCTGGGGCCGCGTGCAGGCGGTGCCGGGGATGGAACTGATCGATTTCCCCGGCACCTACTCGCTGCAGGCTATCTCCGCGGACGAAAAAGTTGCGGTCGAGTACTTCGAGCGTTCGCTGATCGACCCGGACGTCAGTCAGGTACTGTGTGTGGTCGACGCCACGCGCCTTGAAAAGAGCCTTTATTTCACACTCCAGGTGATTCGCGAATGCGCGCGACACGGCAAGCAGGTCACGGTGCTGGCCAACATGATCGACGTGCTGGATTCCCACAAGCTCAGCCTTGATACCGAGGCATTGGGCGTCGCGCTCCGGGCATGCGTGCTTCCCGTTTCCGCCCGTTCCGGGAAAGGGCTGGAGGCGGTGTTGAGTGCACTGAAAGAAGCGCCATTACCGTGTGCAAGCGCAGCGGATGCGGGAGGCCAGCAAGTGTACTCATCCGACGAGCAGTTACGCGCCACCGCACATAAGCTAGCGCAGCGCTTCGGCGCCAAGGGCGATGTGTTGATCAGGAACCAGACGCGCCTGGATAGTATCTTCCTGCACTCCGTGACCGGGGGGATCGCCTTTTTCTTCATCATGTATCTGCTGTTCCAGTCCATATTCACTTGGGCCGCGCCGCTGATGGACGCGGTGGAAAGCGTGCTCGGCAGCATTGCGGCTGTGGTCGTGCCGCGGATTGGCAACCAAACTGCCAGGGATTTCACGGCAGACGCGCTGTTTGGCGGCATCGGCGCCTTCCTGGTGTTTGTCCCGCAGATTTTTATCCTGACCTTTGTCATCGGGCTGTTGGAAGACTCTGGCTACATGGCACGTGCCGCCCTGATTTGCCACAAGCCGCTACGTCTGTTCGGGCTGACGGGAAAGAGTTTCATTCCCATGCTGTCGGGCGTTGCCTGTGCTATTCCGGCGATTTACGCCGCCCGTGCCATCGATTCCCCGCGTAAGCGCTTGCTGACTTACATGGCGATACCCTTGATGCCCTGTTCCGCCCGTTTGCCCGTGTATACGTTATTAATCGCTGCATTTATTCCTGCAGGAACTGCATTCGGCGGCCTGGTTGGATGGCAGGGACTGGCAATGTTTGCGATTTATTTCTTCGGTATGTTTTGTGGCCTGTTGGTAACTGCATTGGTGTCACGCACCAGCAAGGACCACTATAACGACCTGCCCTTTGTGCTGGAGTTGCCACCGTACCGGGTTCCCAGCCTGCGGCCCCTGTTGCGTAACTGCTGGAATCGCTCCAAGCACTTTGTGACCAAGGCGGGGAAGATCATTTTTGCGGTCACGGTAGCCGTGTGGTTTTTAGGCTACTTCCCCAATTTCGGTGCAGATCTGGGCACTTCCTGGTTGGGACATATGGGCCAGTTCATCGAACCCCTGTTTGCACCACTGGGTCTTGACTGGCGCTATGGGGTTGCCATTTTAAGTTCCTTCCTGGCCCGCGAGGTATTTGTCGGCACGTTGGGCACCATTTTTGGGATTGAGTCTGCGGATGAACAAATGGCGCCGCTGGTGGAGCACATTCAGAACAGTGACCTCGCCGTGGGCTCCGGACTCGCGCTGCTGGTATTTTTCGCCATCGCGCTGCAGTGTATTTCCACTCTGGCGATTCTCTCCAAAGAGAGTGGCTCAAGTTCGCTGGCGGTGAAAATGTTCGCGGGCTATTTCCTGTTCGCATATTTAGCAGCACTGGCGGTGTATCAACTGACCAGCCTTTTTACCTGACGCTGCTGCGCACTATTCAGGTCGCTCATGTTGAAATAGCCGGACCTCGGCCACTACCAGTTGTGCCATCATCTTGACCAGCAGCGCATGATTTTCCTTGCGAATCCCTTCCAGTCCTGTGTTGATCTGGCGATAGAGGTTGGCTTTTTCCTGGGCTCCAAGGTGTGCAGGCAGCTCGACGGTGAAGCTGTACTGTTCAGATTCACTCAATTGGGCGTACATCTTCGTCAGCTGCGTGGCAGCAAAATCAACCAGTTGTTCATCTGCCCCTTTTGCCGCCAGTAATTCGCGTAGCTGGCGGTCCAGAAAAGCCAGGCCCTGGGTTCGCTGTGACGGAAATTCGAGGATGTCGCCCATATTTACAGAGGTTTAATCAAATTGGACAGTCGCGGATCAGGTGTGGGAGAGCGCCGCAGCAGAACGATGACATTGCCAATACTCTGTAAGATCTCAGCCCCGGATTGCGCACTGATCTGCCTGGCTATTTCCGCACGCGCCTCGCGTGAGCCCACGGCCAGCTTGACCTTGATCAGCTCATGGTCGGTCAGAGCTCGGTCCAGCTCGTTGATCACACCCTCGGTGAGGCCCTTGCCAGCGATGGTGACCACTGGCTTTAGTTTATGGCCGATCGCGCGCAGCTGTTTGATGTCCTGATTGGCTTTCTTGCTCATAGTCGTTCCAAGGTACAATGCCCGCCATTGCAGGGGCGGGCTATTCTACACAAGGCATCCCGGGCAAGAAACCGAAAAGACAGTGGCCTTTCATGACCAAGAAACGACCCTCTAGTAAAGCCTGGCTAAAAGAGCATCGTGATGATCCTTATGTGCAGCAGGCGCAACGGGAAGGTTATCGCTCGCGGGCTTGTTACAAGTTGCTGGAGTTGCAGGACAAGGACAAGCTTATCCGGCCCGGTATGACTGTGCTCGATCTGGGCAGCGCTCCGGGTGGCTGGTCTCAGGTGGCGGTCGCGCGGGTGGGAGATCACGGCAGGGTGATCGCCTCGGATATATTGCCCATGGACAGTCTGGTCGGCGTGACATTTATCGAGGGAGATTTTACCGAGGAGCCGGTATTCGAGCGGATTCTAACTGCCCTTGGTGATAAGCCGATTGATCTGGTGATATCCGACATGGCACCGAACATGAGTGGCGTAAACGCAGTGGACCAGCCGCGCGCGATTTATCTGGCGGAGTTGGCCCTGGATATGGCTCAAAGGGTGTTGGCCCCGGGGGGCGCATTTGTAGCCAAGCTATTCCATGGGGAGGGCTTCGATCAGGTATTCCAGGACGCCAAAGGCTCTTTTCTCAAGGTTTTGACACGCAAGCCCAGGGCTTCAAGACCCCGCTCCAGGGAGGTGTATATGGTGGCAAAGGAGTTCCGGGGGCGCTGATGGTGGCAGTATCACGTGCCTTGAAACATGGAGAGATTGCCCCAAATATAGTAAATTATTGAACAATAACGTGGCGAATTGATCCAATCGGTTCAGCGTTGCGTTTTTTACTTTGTTATTTCCCAATAGGCTCTGTGGGAGGTGGCTATAATGTGAAGAGCCGGGGGTGTCATATTTGCCCCCGGTTATGACCCCGGCGCTGCGGGCTTTCGGGGTTCGGCAAATATCCTCGTTGGAGTAACGACATTGAACACTATGGTAAGGAATTTATTGCTCTGGCTGGTGATTGCTGCGGTCCTGTTGTCCGTATTCAACAATTTCAATATGCAGGGTGCTCCTGAGCAGGTGGGGTATTCTGATCTAATCACCGAGATTCAAAACGAACGGGTGAAGAAAGTTGTAGTGGATGGCCTTACGATCATCGGTGAACGCTATGACGGCTCCCGCTTTGAAACCATTCGCCCTATGGTCGAAGATCCCAAGCTGATGGATGACCTGTTGGAACACAAGGTCGTGGTGGAGGGCCGTAAGCCGGAACAGCAGAGTGTTTGGACCCAATTGTTGGTAGCCAGCTTTCCCATCCTCATTATTATTGGTGTGTTTATGTTTTTCATGCGCCAGATGCAGGGTGGCGGTGGTGGTCGCGGCGGCCCTATGAGCTTTGGCAAGAGTAAGGCCAAGCTGTTGGGAGAGGACCAGATTACGACCACCTTCGCTGATGTGGCAGGGGTGGATGAAGCAAAACAGGATGTGCAGGAGTTGGTGGAGTTCCTGCGCGACCCCAGCCGCTTCCAGAAGCTGGGCGGACGTATTCCACGTGGTGTACTGATGGTAGGCCAGCCCGGAACCGGTAAGACCTTGCTGGCCAAGGCCATTGCCGGTGAAGCGAAAGTGCCTTTCTTTTCAATATCCGGTTCAGATTTTGTGGAAATGTTCGTCGGTGTGGGTGCGTCGCGTGTGCGCGACATGTTTGACCAGGCCAAGAAGCAGGCGCCCTGCATCATTTTTATCGATGAGATCGACGCCGTGGGGCGTCACCGTGGTGCTGGGCTCGGCGGTGGTCATGACGAACGCGAGCAAACCCTTAACCAATTGCTGGTAGAAATGGACGGTTTTGAAGTGAATGACGGTGTAATCGTGATCGCTGCTACCAACCGTCCCGATGTTCTGGATCCGGCTCTGCTGCGTCCCGGGCGCTTCGACCGCCAGGTGGTTGTAAGTCTGCCGGATATCCGCGGCCGCGAACAAATACTGAAGGTACACATGCGCAAGGTGCCCCTGGCGGAAGATGTGGAGGCATCCAAAATTGCCCGCGGTACGCCGGGTTTCTCCGGTGCTGACCTGGCGAATCTGGTCAATGAGGCCGCGTTGTTTGCCGCCCGCAGCAATGTGCGAACCGTCGGTATGAACCAGTTTGAGTTGGCCAAGGACAAGATAATGATGGGCGCTGAGCGCAAATCCATGGTCATGTCCGAGGATGAGAAGCGCAATACCGCTTATCACGAAGCGGGCCACGCGATTGTGGGCCGCCTTATGCCCGAGCACGATCCCGTCTACAAGGTAAGTATTATTCCACGAGGGCGGGCACTTGGCGTGACCATGTTCCTGCCTGAGGAAGATCGCTACAGCCACAGTCGCCGGTTTATCTTAAGCCAGATCTGTAGCCTGTTTGGTGGTCGTATTGCCGAGGAAATGACGCTCGGCAAGGATGGTGTGACTACCGGGGCATCGAATGACATTCAGCGCGCGACAGACATTGCCCGCAAAATGGTCACCAAATGGGGCTTGTCGGAGAAAATGGGGCCCCTGATGTATGACGAGGCAACCGAAGAGGTTTTCCTGGGTCGCAGTGCCGGCCAGCCGCACCTGGTGGTGTCTGCAGATACCGCCAAACAGATTGATCAGGAGATCCGGCGCATCATTGATGAATGTTACGCTACTGCGAAAAAAATTCTGGAAGAAAACGCCGACAAATTGCACCTGATGTCGCAGGCGCTGATGCTCTACGAAACCATCGATGCCGGACAGATCGATGACATTATGGCCGGGCGTGAGCCCAGAGAGCCCAAGGATTGGGGCGGTACCGACTCAGATGCTGCCTCTGATGTCCACAAGGGCACCTCGCAGGATAGTTCCTCCAGTAGTCCGATTGGGGGGCCTGCTGGCGAGCATTGATTGCGGTAGGCTAGTGTCTCACCTGCAATATTCAGGCGGCCCTGTGCTGGAATGCGCCGGGCGCAAGCTCGATTTAACTCACCCGGTTATCATGGGTGTTATCAATACGACTCCAGACTCCTTTTCTGACGGCGGGACCCTGTACCGGGGTTCGCGGCTTGATATGGAGAGCGCAATGGCGCGCGCGCGGGAGATGGCAGCGGCTGGTGCCGCTATTCTGGACATCGGTGGGGAGTCTACCCGGCCGGGTGCCCATCCTGTCTCCCCGGATGAAGAAATGGATAGGGTGTTACCACTGGTGGGACGTATCGCCGCCGAATTGGCGATAGTGATTTCGGTAGACACCAGTTCGCCGACGTTGATGCGAGAGGCCGCCGGCGCCGGCGCGGGTCTGTTGAATGACGTCCGCGCACTCACCCGTGATGGCGCTCTGGCGGCGGCGGCGGGTACCGGCTTACCCATTTGTCTGATGCACATGCAAGGTGAGCCAGACACTATGCAGCTGGCACCACATTATTTCGATGTAGTGAACGAGGTCGATGCATACCTGCGCGGCAGGGTAGAGGCGTGTGAGCGACAGGGTATAACTCGAGAACGTTTACTGCTGGATCCCGGGTTTGGGTTCGGCAAGTCCGTTGCCCATAATCTACAATTGCTGCAAGGGTTGCCCCGATTGGCGGCAATGGGTTTACCGCTGGTGGTGGGGCTGTCGCGCAAATCTTTAATTGGAAAACTGCTGGGCCGGGATGTGGAGCAGCGCTTGCCGGCCAGTTTGGCACTCGCAGTACTGGCAGCCGAGCGAGGCGCCCAGGTTATACGGACGCATGACGTCGCCGCCACTGCAGACGCGGTGGCAATCTGGGTGGCATTGCAGGAGTGGGCAGGTATATGACTAAACGCTATTTTGGTACCGATGGCATTCGCGGCAGGGTGGGCGAGTTTCCCATCACACCGGATTTTATGCTCAAGCTTGGATGGGCCAGTGGCCGCGTATTCTCCAGAGAGATTGACCGCGAGGGGCGCTGTCTTGTCATTATCGGCAAGGATACGCGTGTTTCCGGATACATGTTTGAGTCTGCGCTGGAGGCCGGACTGGTAGCTGCCGGGGTGAATGTAAAGCTACTGGGGCCAATGCCGACACCAGCGGTTGCGCTCATGACCCGTAAGCAGAATGCTGATGCTGGCATAGTGATCAGCGCCTCACACAATCCCTTTTATGACAATGGCGTCAAGTTTTTTGGTGCTGACGGGTCAAAACTGTCCGATGAGATAGAGCATGCCATCGAGGCGGAACTGGAGCTGGAGCTTGCCACAGTGCAGTCGCGCAATATTGGCAAGGTACTGCGGGTCGATGATGCTGCCGGGCGTTATATCGAATTCTGCAAGTCAACAGTGCCCAAGGGTTTCAGCCTGCGCGGCCTGCGCATCGCCGTGGATTGTGCGCATGGCGCGACTTATCACATCGCTCCAAGCGTCCTTAGCGAGCTGGGGGCGGAGGTGATCACCATGGGCGTACAGCCGGACGGTTTCAATATCAACGAAGGCGTCGGTTCCACCGATATGGCCGCACTGTCGGAACTGGTCAGGCAACAGGGTGCGGATATCGGTATTGCGTACGATGGTGACGGCGACCGTGTGTTGATGACGGACGAGAAGGGCGAGATCATTGATGGGGATGAGTTGGTCTATATCATTGCCATGTACCGCCTTGCCACAGGGATCAGTGACGCCGGTGTCGTGGGCACCCAGATGTCGAATCTGGGACTTGAGTTAGCCCTGCAGGAGGCTGGGCTGCAGTTTGTCCGGGCCCAGGTAGGCGATCGTTACGTCAAGGCACAGATGGAGGCGAACGGTTGGCTGTTAGGCGGTGAATCTTCCGGGCATATCATATGCTCCAATGTGACGACTACAGGCGATGGCATCATCGCCTCACTGCAGGTGCTGATGGCACTGCAGGCGGCGCAGGGCAATCTGGCGGCACTGCGAGCGGGCATCACCATGTACCCCCAGACCATGATCAATGTCATGGTGGGTGGCAAAATCAAGCTGGACGATTATCCTCAGATAAGTGCTGCAGTGGCATCTGTAGAGCAGCGACTGGGAGCTGAAGGACGAGTTCTGCTGCGCCCTTCTGGCACTGAGTCCAAGGTTCGGGTGATGGTAGAGGGCAAGAGCCGCAAGGAAGTGCAGCTGTTGTGCGCAGAGCTGGCGGCAGAGGTCGAGCGGATTCTCGCTTCGTGACTACGTGGCCATCCCGGCCCGAGCCCAGGGATATTCCTCTTCCTTGTCACCGGGAGCTATCTTGGTTAAGATTGCGACCGCTTTTTTCACCGGGAGGCTCAGATGCGCCAGCTTCTGGTTGTAGGTAACTGGAAGATGAATGGCTCCCGGGCCAGCGTGCAGGCGTTGCTCAGCGATCTGGTGAGCGCTGCCCAGTCGTTCAGACCGCAGGTGGTTGTATGTCCTACATATGTGCACTTGGAGCAAGCTCTGGAATTGTGCGCGGCGACCTCCATCTCAGTTGGGGCGCAGGATTGTAGTCACAGTCAGTCCGGCGCCTATACCGGTGAAGTCGCCCCGGGCATGTTGGCTGAACTCGGTTGTCGTTGGGTGATTCTGGGACATTCGGAGCGGCGCCAGTACCACGGTGAATCCGATGCGTTGGTTGCAGCGAAGTTGACTGCTGCGGTAGAGGCGGGTTTGCAGCCCATTGTATGTGTGGGCGAAACGCGCGAGCAGCGCGATGCTGGCTCAGCTGAAGCCGTTGTCAAAGCGCAGTTGAATTGCGCACTGGAGGATCAGGCAGACCTTCACTCGCTGGTGATAGCGTATGAACCGGTGTGGGCGATTGGCACGGGGCTTACCGCCACCCCGGGCCAAGCGCAGGATATGCACGCGTTTATTCGAGCCACTATTGGCGATATTGCTGGAGTAGACCAGGCGGCAACACGGGTATTGTATGGCGGAAGTGTAAAGGCGAATAATGCGGCGCAGCTGTTTTCACAGCCTGATATCGACGGCGCACTGGTTGGCGGGGCTGCCCTCGTGGCAGCAGACTTTTTGGCGATTATAAACGCAGCCACTGCCTGACAAGAGATTTGTAACTGCCCCCTGGAGGGGCGACGACTATGGAACAGTTTATATTAGCGGCACACCTGCTTATCGCATTGGCTATCATTGGCCTGATTATGTTGCAGCAGGGCAAGGGTGCAGAAATGGGCGCGTCATTTGGAGCAGGGGGTTCCCAGACGTTGTTTGGCAGCTCGGGCAGCGGTAATGTGTTGACCAAAGCAACTGCCTGGCTGGTCGTCCTATTCTTTGCCACCAGTTTTAGCCTGGCGTTGCTGGTCAGCAAGCGGTCGGTCGTCGCCGATGAATTGGACCTGGTGATCCCTGCGGCGGTCGAGACCAACGCTGCCGCAGTAGAGGATGAATTGCCCGCGCTGGACAACACTCCCCCGGCAGCCACAGCGCCAGCCGAAGAAGACCTGCCCAGTACTGATTGATGTAACGAAAAACATTGCCGAAGTGGTGGAATTGGTAGACACGCTATCTTGAGGGGGTAGTGAGCTATGCTTGTGCGGGTTCGAGTCCCGCCTTCGGCACCAACATTCTTGATACAGCGTGGACCCTTATTAGTCAAAAAGGATGACCATTGCCTTGTCGAGCCAATCTGCTGATTTTAAAATTTAACTAGTTGATTTTAAGGGGAAAAATAGTTGAATTGAGAAGCTGGCAATCTCATTGCTCCCGCCACGAGGTTTGCCAAAGGGCAGCCGATCTGATCACGAAAATGGTTCATCATTAATATCGGCTGAGAACTTGTCATGTGCAGAAGTTATTTATTCCGCACGCCAACGTCCTCGAAAATTAGTCGGTATTTCGGTCCTCACAAGGTTGACCGGGATAGGACCCCTACCTATAATGCACAGCCTCGAAATTGGGCCCCTTAGACGAGAGGGGTCCAGAGTGGCGTGCCGAGGGGCTTGTCACAGTCGAGGAAGTTTTGATGCGGGGTGGAGCAGCCTGGTAGCTCGTCGGGCTCATAACCCGAAGGTCGTCGGTTCAAATCCGGCCCCCGCTACCAATTAGCACTGTCAGCTCCTGAATCGACAGTGTGAAGATGAAAAAGCCCCTTTTTAGGGGCTTTTTTCGTAAATGGAGACAAAATCTGCCTATGGCGAGCAAAGCTCAGCAGATTGCAGGCATGCTGGAATCCACGGTGGCTGCACTCGGCTACGTGTTATGGGGTGTGGAGCATGTGGCGCAAGGCAGGCACAGCGTCGTGCGGGTTTATATCGATAGCCCCGCTGGCGTTACTGTCGATGATTGCGCCGTCGTCAGCGGACAGGTGAGTAGCATTCTGGATGTTGAAGATCCGATTACCGGGGAATATACCTTGGAAGTGTCTTCTCCCGGCATGGATCGCCTGTTGTTCAATCTGGAACAGTATTCCGGTTATGTGGGTGAAATTGTGGACTTGCGCTTGCGCAGCGCTTTTGAGGGGCGTCGCAAGTTCAAGGGAGTTTTGAAAGGTATTGAGGGTGAGGACGTAGTGATTCAGATGGACGATCACGAGTTCCTGTTGCCTTATGGTGCTATTGAAAAGGCGCGTGTACAACCCCGCGTCTGAACGCGGCAAGTAAACTGGCGAGGCTAGAGATGACGAAAGAAATTCTGTTGGTGGCTGAGGCTGTCTCCAATGAGAAGGGGGTGTCAGAAGACATTATCTTCGAAGCGATTGAACTGGCGTTGGCAACGGCGACCAAAAAACGTTATGACGAGGATGCTGATATCCACGTCACCATTGATCGCAAAACAGGTGACTATGTTTCTGTACGTCGTTGGCTGGTGGTGCCGGATGACGAAATGGCCCTGTTGGGAACGCAGTTCACCACAGAGGAAGCGATAGAGCAGGATCCAAATTTGAAACCCGGCGATATTTACGAAGAGCGGGTAGAAAATGTTGAATTTGGGCGGATTGCAGCGCAAACAGCCAAGCAGGTGATTGTGCAAAGAGTTCGTGATGCCGAACGCGCCCAGGTCGTGCAGCAATACCTGAGCCGAGTTGGTGAACTGGTCGCCGGTACAGTCAAGAAAGTAACACGCGACAACGTTATTGTGGATCTGGGCAATAATGCCGAGGGGTTGTTGCCGCGGGATCAATTGGTTGGGCGAGAGACGTTCCGGGTAAATGACCGCGTACGGGCAATCCTCAAGGAGATAAGCACCGAATCCCGCGGACCCCAGTTGATACTGAGCCGCTCCTGTACGGAAATGTTGATAGAGCTATTCAAAATCGAAGTGCCCGAGATCGCGGAGGGAGTGATTCAGATTCGCGCCGCAGCGCGTGACCCTGGTTCTCGTGCCAAAATCGCTGTAAAAACCAATGACCAGCGCATTGATCCCGTTGGCGCGTGCGTTGGTATGCGCGGCTCACGTGTGCAGGCGGTATCGAACGAACTGGATAATGAGCGTGTCGATATTGTGTTGTGGGATGACAACCCTGCACAACTGGTAATCAATGCCATGGCGCCGGCCGAAGTCGAGTCCATAGTGATGGATGAGGACAGTGGCACCATGGATGTAGCGGTATCTCAAGAGAATCTGGCCCAGGCGATCGGTCGCGCAGGCCAGAACGTGCGCCTGGCTGCCCAGCTAACAAAGTGGACCATTAATGTGATGAGTCTGGAAGATGCTGCCGAGAAGCACGAAGCGGAATCCGGTCAGGTTATTAAGGTCTTTGTCGATGCCCTGGATATCGATGAGGATGTGGCCGAAATTCTGGTGGAAGAGGGATTTACAACGCTGGAAGAAGTCGCCTACGTGCCGCTGCAGGAAATGATGGCCATTGAGGGCTTCGATGAGGAGATCGCAGAGGAGTTGCGTGCGCGCGCCAAGGACGCCTTGCTGACCCAGGCGATTGCGTCTGAGGAGCAGTTGGGTGCCCATGAACCGGCAGAAGACTTACTAACCATGGACGGTATGGACCGCCATCTGGCCTACATCCTGGCTAGCCGCGCGATCGTTACTATGGAAGATCTCGCGGAACAGGGCGTGGCAGACCTCATGGATATCGCGGATATGACCGAAGCGCGTGCCGGTGAATTGATTATGACTGCAAGGGCACCCTGGTTTGCCGAGGCAGAGTAGTAATCTGGCACGGCAAGGTTAACCGCACTACGACAGGGTACCAAGGAGAATATTGAATGGGTCAGGTGACAGTACAGCAGCTCGCGGAAGTGGTAGGCGCCTCCTCTGAACGTCTTTTGACGCAGATGAAAGAGGCGGGATTGCCACACACGGAAGCAGAAGAGGCTGTGTCTGATGAAGATAAGCAGACTTTGCTCAAATACCTGAAACGGAGTCATGGGGAAGCTACGGAGGCTCCCAAGCGTATTACATTGAAGCGCAAGACTCTAAGTACATTGCGCACATCCGGAGCACAGGGCAAAAAAACCGTCAATGTCGAAGTACGAAAGAAACGTACTTATGTGAAGCGCGACGCGGACGAATTGGATGATGCAGGGGCGCTACTCGATGATGAACTACAAGCGCATGATCTTCCTGATGCAGAAGATGCGATTTCTCAAGCTGCAGCGGCAGTAGAGGCCAAAGCAGCTGCAGCAGCCGAAAGAGAGCAGCTTGCTGCGGCAGTGATGGAGCTGGAAGCTACCTCCGATGAAGATCCGGCTAACCTCGATCCCGAAGTTCTGCGGCAACGGGCTGCGGCCCGTCGCAGGCTCAAGGAAGCTGATGAAGCCGCTGTGCGGCAAGCGGCAATCGATGCGCGCAAGGCCGCAGAGGAGTTAGTCAAGCTTGAATCTCTGGCGAAGACTAAAGAGAAAGCAAAGGAGGGTGTAAAGCGCCCCAAACGCCTGCACGAAGTTTCATCTACTCCTCCTGGCGGAGACGACGATTCTCGTAAACCTCGAAGCAAGTTGGCTCGCAATGCACCTGTCGGTCGAGGCAAACAGCGCAATCACAATTTGTCTCTGGCGGACCTGGAGTCAGAATCAGGTATGAGTCGCCGTCGGGGCGGCCGCAAGAAAATCAAGGCGGCCCATGCAGAGCACTCCAAACACGGTTTTGAAATGCCCACGGAAAGGAAAATACACGAAGTTGAGCTTTTGGACATGATTTCTGTTGCGGACCTGGCTCAGCAGATGTCAGTCAAGTCCGGGGAAGTTATCAAGGAGTTAATGAAGCTCGGCGTGATGGCCACGATCAACCAGATGATAGATCGGGATACGGCGACGCTGGTGGTGGAAGAGTTTGGTCACTCGGTCAAACTCATCAGTGCAGATGCGTTGGAAGAAAGGCTGGAAGAAACCCTGTCGCAACACGAGGGTACAGAAGAGCCGCGCGCGCCAGTGGTGACCGTGATGGGCCACGTGGATCACGGCAAGACGTCCCTGTTGGACTATATTCGTAAGAGCAGGGTGGCCTCGGGTGAAGCGGGTGGCATTACGCAACACATCGGAGCCTATCATGTGGAAACTGAACACGGCATGATCACTTTCCTTGATACCCCAGGGCACGCGGCGTTTACTGCGATGCGCGCGCGCGGGGCAAAGAGTACGGATATCGTGATCCTGGTGGTGGCTGCTGATGATGGTGTCATGCCCCAGACTGAAGAAGCCGTTAAACACGCCAAGGCTGCTAAAGTACCGATTATTGTGGCGATAAATAAAATCGACAAGCCTGGGGTAGATCTTGAGCGGATCAAGAGTGAGCTTGCCGCCAAAGATGTCATTCCCGAGGAGTGGGGTGGTGATACGCAGTTTATCAAGGTCTCTGCACACACTGGTGAAGGCGTTAATGAGCTGCTTGATGCGATTTTGTTGCAGGCGGAATTGCTGGAACTGACCGCCGCCCGCGATGTGCCTGCACAAGGTATTGTTATCGAGTCCCGTCTGGACAGGGGGCGCGGTCCGGTCGCCTCCCTATTGGTCCAGAGCGGCACTTTGCGCAAAGGCGATATAGTGCTTGCCGGCCTGCAGTTCGGGCGAGTGCGTGCCATGTTGGATGAAAATGGCCAGGCAATCGATGAGGCGGGCCCCAGCATACCTGTGGAAATTCTGGGTCTGGACGCCACCCCTGCGGCTGGTGATTTGTTCGCTGTTGTCGAGAGTGAAAAGCGCGCGCGTGAAGTAGCGGACTTCCGTCAGGAAAAGACTCGCGACAAAAAAATGCAGCGTCAGCATGCCGCCAAGCTCGATAATATGTTCGAGAGCATGGCGGCCGGCGGAAAGAAAATGCTCAATGTTGTGGTAAAGGCAGATGTGCGCGGATCACTGGAAGCAATTCAGTCCGCCCTGCTGGAACTCGGGAACGAAGAAGTTCAGGTCAATATTGTAAACGGCGGTGTCGGCGGTATCACAGAGACAGATGTCAATCTGGCGGTAACATCCAGTGCAGTCATATTCGGCTTCAATGTGCGGGCTGATAACACGGCGCGCAAATTAGTGGAGGACGAAGGCGTTGATCTGCGCTATTACAATGTTATTTACGATCTGATTGACGATGTGAAGCTGGCTCTTACGGGCATGCTGGCGCCGGAATTGAGGGAAGAGATACTCGGCATTGCCGAAGTTCGCGACATATTCCGATCACCCAAGTATGGTCAGATTGCGGGTTGCATGGTAGTCGAGGGAACCGTCTATCGTTCCAAGCCGATACGCGTGCTGCGCGATAGTGTAGTTATCTACCAGGGCGAGCTCGAATCTTTGCGTCGTTTCAAGGACGATGCCAACGAGGTGCGCAATGGCATGGAGTGCGGAATCGGTGTGAAGAACTACACTGATGTGAGAGTGGGCGACCTCATCGAGGTATACGAGGTTAAGGAGATAGCCCGCTCACTGTGAGCGGCTCTTTATTGAGCGCGACCAATGGCCAAAGAATATGCCAGAACCCAGCGCGTGGCGGATTATCTGCAGCGCGAGTTGGCCGCCCTGATCCAGCACGAAGTGCGCGATCCCAGGGTGGGCATGGTAAGTATTACCGGGGTAGACGTGAGCCGCGATCTTGGTCACGCCAGAGTCTACTATACGATGATGGGTAGCGATTCGAGCGAGGATGCAAGCGAGTCAACCGAGGCCCTGAACAAGGCAGCGGGCTTCCTGCGCAGCCAACTTTCCCGGAGTAGCAATATGCGCAGTGTGCCGCAGTTGCGGTTTTATTTTGATTCCAGCGTGGGCCGCGGCCGCGACCTGGAAAACTTGATCAGACGCGCTGCTGAAGCCGATCGTGATTTGGGTCTGCGCGATCATGACGAGGCAGGGGACTAGCTGGTGTCGAGGCGTCGCCGCGGGCGTGCTGTGGATGGTGTTTTGGTGTTGGATAAGCCTAGTGGGCTTAGTTCCAATCAGGCATTACAGAGAGTTAAACGCTTGTACTTCGCGGCCAAGGCCGGCCATACCGGCAGCCTTGACCCGTTGGCGACGGGCGTGTTGCCCCTGTGTTTTGGCGAGGCGACCAAATTTTCCCAGTACCTGCTGGATGCGGACAAGGCCTACGAAAGTACTTTTGTACTGGGCACGCTTACTGACACCGGTGACGCCGAAGGCCGGGTGTTGGAAAACACGGATGCGAGTGTAATTACCGAGCGGGATGTGATCGCCGCTCTGCAGGCTTTTGAGGGAGAGATCGAGCAGGTTCCCTCGATGTATTCCGCGATCAAGCGCGATGGACAGCCGCTGTACAAGCTGGCGCGCAAGGGTGTGGAAGTTGAACGTAAATCGCGTCCGGTGGTCATAAAGCGGTTGCAGCTGCGCGCCTTCCGCGGCGGCGAGAAGCCCGAGGTAGATATTTATCTCGAGTGCAGCAAAGGTACCTACGTCAGGTCGCTCGCAGAGGACCTGGGACGGGTCCTGGGTTACGGCGCCTTCGTTAGTGCACTGCGTCGGACCAGGGCTGGACCTTTCACTATTGAGGACAGTCTGGCACTGAGCACACTGGAGGCGCTGCAGGACAGTACTGAGTTTCATGGGTTGGATAACTTTTTATTACCCGCTGATGTAGCTCTTGGTGCGCTGCCCCTGGTTCGACTCAGCGAATCCGGCGGTTTCTATATGCGCCAGGGGCAACCGGTGATGGTGCCAAACGCGCCCCGTGGTGGTATTGTGCGCGTCGCACTGCACAGTGGCGAGTTTTTGGGGGTTGGAGAGATATTGGACGACGGGCGCGTGGCGCCGCGTCGCCTGATTGTCACCTGAAGGTGACGCGAACCTGTCTGTAAATCTGCACGGACAGGCTCTTTCATTAATGAAGGGCGGTACGCCGCCTCAGGCAGATTAAGCAAGAGGAAACTAGCATGGCATTAACAGCTGAAAAGAAAGCAGAAATCGTAAAAGAGTACCAGGTAGGCGCTGGCGACACCGGTTCCCCGGAAGTACAGGTAGCACTGCTGACCGCGAACATTGAGCAGTTGCAGGGGCACTTCCAGTCGCATTCGCATGACCACCACTCTCGCCGAGGACTGATCCGCATGGTTAACCAGCGACGCAAGCTGCTGGACTACCTCAAGCGCAAGGACACACAGCGCTACAGTGATCTGATCAAGCGACTCGGTCTGCGCAGATAGGCTGTATCCCTGCCGGGGCGTTCATGGGAACGCCCCGGTGTCATATTGAGAAATGGAGAAATAATGTGAATCCAGTAACCAAAACATTCCAGTACGGCGGCCAGACAATCACCCTGGAAACCGGTCGCATTGCTCGTCAGGCGAGCGGAGCGGTCCTGGTGACGGTCGAGAACACCTCCGTACTGTGTACCGTGGTGGCGGAGAAAACCCAGCAGCCGGGCAAGGATTTTTTCCCCCTGGCAGTCCACTACCAGGAAAGGACCTATGCCGTCGGCAAGATTCCCGGCGGCTTTTTCAAGCGCGAGGCGCGCCCGAGTGAAAAAGAAACCCTGACTTCTCGCCTGATCGATCGTCCCATCCGCCCTTTGTTCCCCAAAGGTTTTATGAACGAGGTGCAGGTCATCTGTACTGTGCTGTCGGCGGACAAGCATATCGATCCGGATATCCCCGCCATGATTGGCACGTCGGCAGCCCTGGCGATTTGCGGCTGTCCATTCAATGGTCCCATAGGTGGCGCTCGCGTCGGCTTCAATGAGGCCAAGGGATATTTCCTGAATCCCACCTATGCGCAGTTGGCTGAAAGTAAACTCGACATGGTAGTCGCTGGCACCAAGGATGCGGTGTTGATGGTGGAGTCCGAGGCCAAGGAATTGACCGAGGACCAGATGCTGGGCGCTGTGCTGTACGCTCACCAGGAAATGCAGGTAGTCATTCAGGCCATCAATGAGCTGGTGGCAGAGGCGGGCAAACCCCGTTGGGAGTGGCAATCTCCCGCAGTCAATACAGAATTGCTGAGCACGGTTGAGGGCCAGGTCAAGGCTGAGTTGGGCGATGCTTACCGCATCACCGAGAAAGCGGCGCGCTACGAGCGTGTCGGTGCGATTCGCGAAGCGGCCGTCGCCGCACTGGCGATAGACGGTGGACCCTCTGCCGACGAAGTGAAGGAGATCTTCAAAAAAGTCGAAAAAAATCTGGTGCGCAAGCGCATTCTATCCGGTGATCCTCGTATAGACGGTCGCGATAACCGTACTGTTCGCCCCATCGCCTGCGAAGTGGATGTGCTGGCCAAGGTTCATGGCAGCGCCCTGTTCACCCGCGGCGAAACGCAGGCAATCGGCGCTGTGACGCTGGGTTCCACGCGAGACGCGCAGATCATAGATGCGCTGGAAGGCGAGCGCCGTGATCCTTTCATGCTGCACTACAATTTTCCTCCTTACTCTGTGGGTGAAGCTGGTCGTGTTGGCTTCACTGGTCGTCGCGAAGTAGGTCATGGTCGATTGGCGCGTCGTGGCCTGGCGGCGGTGCTGCCAAATAGTGAAGAGTTTCCCTACACCATCCGCGTGGTTTCCGAGATCACCGAGTCCAACGGTTCCAGTTCCATGGCATCGGTTTGTGTTGGTTCGTTGGCATTGATGGCTGCAGGCGTACCCCTGAAAGCACCCGTAGCCGGTATTGCTATGGGCCTGGTGAAGGAAGGTAACCAGTTTGCCGTACTCACCGACATCCTGGGTGATGAAGATCACCTGGGCGACATGGACTTCAAAGTGGCCGGTACTGCGGCGGGCGTGACAGCCCTGCAGATGGACATCAAGATCGAAGGCATCAATGAGCAGATTATGGAAGTTGCTCTGCAACAGGCGCAGGTCGCTCGTTTGCATATTCTCGGCCAGATGAACGCAGTGCTGCCGGCAGCCCGCGCGGTAACCTCCGAAAATGCGCCCAGCATGATCACGCTGAAAGTCGATTCCGACAAGATCCGGGATATCATCGGTAAGGGCGGCGTGACAATTCGCTCCATCACAGAACAGTCCGGCGCGACTGTTGATATTGATGATGATGGTACTGTGCGTATCTTTGGTCAGGACCAGGCCTCTCGGGACGCGGCTGTCGCTCTGGTTCAGGAAATCACGGCAGAAGCAGAAGTAGGTGCGATATACACTGGAACCGTAGCGCGTATCGTGGACTTTGGCGCTTTCGTGAATATCCTGCCTGGCAAGGACGGGTTGGTACATATTTCCCAGATTGCCAATGAACGAGTGGAAAATGTATCCGATCACCTTAAGGAAGGTCAGACAGTGCGTGTCAAGGTGTTGGACGTGGACCAGCGTGGCCGTATCAAGCTTTCCATCAAGGAATTGCTAGAAGATGAGGCAACGGCAGTAGAGGAGACTGCTGCACAGGAATTTGTTGAGTAATCTCCAGCACTAGAGAAAAATCTGTTGTATAGAGGGATGTGCCGCGAGGCGCATCCCTTTTTTGTGCGGGGACATCTACACCGGACGGTTGGCCACCAGGTTTTCCACCACTGACGGGTCCGCGAGTGTGCTGGTGTCGCCAAGGCTGTCCAACTCGTTTTCTGCAATTTTGCGCAGGATGCGGCGCATGATTTTCCCTGATCGGGTTTTGGGTAGTCCCGGTGCCCACTGGATAATATCGGGTTTGGCGATGGCGCCAATTTCTGCCACACACAGGGCTACCAATTCCGCGCGCAGTTTTTCGGTGGGCTCCACACCCAGCATTGGCGTGACGTAGGCGTGTATGCCCTGGCCTTTGATGTCGTGGGGGTAGCCCACAACGGCGGCCTCAGCGATCAGTTCATGCAGTACCAGTGCGCTTTCAATTTCGGCTGTACCCATGCGATGTCCGGACACGTTGAGCACGTCATCTACGCGGCCGGTGATACGATAATAACCGTCCTCGTCGCGGCTGGCTCCGTCACCTGTGAAATAGTAACCGGGGTAGGGTTTGAAATAGGTGTCGATCATGCGCTGGTGGTCGCCGTACACCGTGCGAATCTGGCTGGGCCAAGAGGACTTGATCACAAGATACCCGGCGCCGGGCCCTTCAATTTCAGCACCGGCCTCATTCAACAGGGCCAGCTCAACGCCAAAGAAGGGCAGAGTGGCTGAGCCCGGTTTCAAGTCGGTAGCGCCAGGTAGCGGCGTTATCATTTGGCCACCGGTTTCCGTTTGCCACCAGGTGTCTACGATGGGGCAGCGCGCATCGCCGACCACGTTGTAATACCATTCCCATGCCTCCGGGTTGATGGGCTCTCCTACGGTGCCCAGCAATCGCAGGCTGGCGCGCGAGCTGCGAGTGACCGGATCATTACCCAGTGCGTGCAGCGCGCGGATAGCGGTAGGTGCCGTATAAAAGGTATTGACCTGGTGTTTATCGATAATTTCCCAGCAGCGGCCCGCGTCAGGGTAGGTAGGGATGCCCTCAAACATGAGTGAGATGGCGCCGTTGGCGAGCGGGCCATAGAGGATATAAGTGTGGCCAGTGACCCAGCCGACATCAGCGGTGCACCAGAAAATTTCACCTTCGCGATAGTCGAACACATACTTGAATGTCATGGCGGCCTGCAGCAGGTAGCCGCCGGTGGTATGCAGCACCCCCTTCGGTTTGCCGGTAGAGCCAGAGGTGTACAGGATAAATAGCGGGTCTTCCGCATCCATGGATACCGGCGCGCAGTCAATGGCCGCATGATCGACCGTGTCGTGGTACCAGATGTCCCGACCTGCCTGCCAGGCGATCTCTGCGCCGGTGCGCTTTACCACCAGACAGGTATGAACATTGGGACAGGATGCCAGCGCCTTATCCGCATTGGCTTTGAGCGGAATGTGCTTGCCGCCGCGCACACCTTCATCAGCCGTGATCAGTGTCTGGCAGTCAGAATCCAATATACGATCTTTCAGCGCTTCAGGAGAAAATCCGCCGAACACGACTGAGTGCACCGCGCCGATACGGGTACAGGCGAGCATGGCATAGGCGGCTTCAGGAATCATCGGCATGTAGATGCAGACACGGTCGCCCTTGCGTACACCGCGGGCCTTGAGGGTATTGGCCAGTTTGCACACGTGTTCGTGCAATTCGCCATAGGAGATACGTTTGCTGTCGGCGGGATCATCTCCCTCCCAGATCAGCGCGGTCTGGTGAGAGCGTTGCGGGAGATGCCGGTCAATGCAGTTGTAGCAGACATTGAGCTTACCTCCAGCGAACCATTCGGCTTCGCCGTTGGCGAAGTCATAGCGGACGACTCGGTCCCACGCTTTTTCCCAGGACAGAAACGCGTTGGCCATCTCTGACCAGAAGCCCTCAGGATCCTCCAATGAGCGCTGGTACATCGCCTGATAAGTTTCGGCGTTGATGTGAGCATCTTTGAAATTGGCGGGTACTGGACGAGTCAGAAATTCAGACATGGCGGTCTTTCCGTCAGAGTATCAGGTCAGTACAGAATAATACTTGCACGACTCTTTTGTGCAAGTTGCTCCATGCAGAAAGGTCAAAAATGGATCGTGGGTAATTAGTGGCCGCTGGCCAGCATGCCCCAATCGGATACAGGATTGAGGGATAGTCTCACGTTGTCGATGAGACGGGTAGATCCCAGTCGGGCAGCTGCCAGGATGGCTATTTCCTCAGTGTCTTCGGTGACCGTACGCAGGGTGCGCGCATCACGAATCGCAAAATAGTCCGGATCAAAGCCAGCTTGCAGCAACTTCATGCGAGCGTGCGATTCCAGTTGGAGAAAATTGTCAAACCCGCAGGCGATGGCCTCGCGGCAACTATTCAGTGTCTGGTTCAGGACAGGCGCAATACGCCGCTGATCAAAGGAAAGGTACCCGTTGCGAGAACTCCTGGCCAGACCATCCTGGTCCCGATTGGTGGCGACACTTACTATGGCGATGGGCATGCACAGGTCTTTGACCATTTTGCGGACAATGGACAGTTGTTGAAAGTCCTTCTCACCAAAAACTGCGACGTCGGGCTGTACGATATTGAACAGTTTGCTGACTACTGTGGTGACGCCATCGAAATGACCCGGTCTGCTGCTGCCGCATAGCGTCTCGCCTAATTCCGGAACATGCACGAGAGTCTGGGCCTGCATTCCTTCAGGGTAAATCTCCTCTACGCCAGGCGTATATAACACCTGAACCCCCTCGCTGAACAATTTTTCCTTGTCCGCAGCCAAAGTGCGGGGGTAGGCGTCAAGGTCTTCACTGGGACCGAATTGCAGAGGGTTAACGAAAATGCTGACAACGACCACGTCGCACAATTGGCGCGCCTTGCGCACCAGATCCAAGTGTCCTTCATGCAAATTGCCCATCGTCGGGACAAACGCGATGCTTTGGCCATTGCGATGAAAACCGCATAGCGCGGATTGTAACTGAGCGTTGCTGCTATAAGTTCGCATATCTACCTTATCCCTGTGCTACGGAATGGTGACGCTAAACCAGTAAAAAGCACTAGTTTTTTTACCCGCCCATTAGAGTGTATCACCCCGGGGTCGCGATGAAGTATGCCCCAACACCTCCCACCCGGCAACGGGTTTTTAGGGAAAATTCACAAAAATTGTTACGAAAAGAAGCACTCTGAAATCACATCTGTGTTCAGGTGACACGTGTTAACAGTTGGCTCTAACGAAGGCTTGCATGGTCAGGATGTGCTTTGCCTGGAAGTTCAACGGTAGGTATGTTCTTCCTGCGGATATTGTCCGGATTTGACCGCATCAACAAAGGCCCTTAGGCCGTCGGGGATAGTCGACTGTCCCACCATGAAGTTTTGCACGAAGCGGGCAGTGTGCTGGGATAGCCCCAGCAGATCGTGCATGACCAGAACCTGGCCGTCCGTATCTGGCCCT
>Ga0209254_10001152_pt1 | contig 23338 bp, 16 predicted proteins | sample FrelakmetDIP11DI_FD_187148 | JGI IMG/M metagenome (GOLD analysis project Ga0209254, IMG submission 187148) | Freshwater lake sediment microbial communities from the University of Notre Dame, USA, for methane emissions studies - DIP11 DI (SPAdes)... | ecosystem: Environmental > Aquatic >...
CGCGGGCGGGGGGGGGGCGGCTGGCCGCCCGGTCGGGCGCCGTATTGTTCAGAATTGCCAAATAGCCTAGTCAAATTATCGGTCTTTTTCTGGTCAATGAACTTGCGTAACTTGGCTCCGCACACCAACGGAGGATCACGCCATGTTCGCCTGCAAGAACGTTGACCGCTTCACCACCCGCATCCTCGCCGGCCTCGTCGTCGCCGTGACCATCGTGTTTGGCTCGCTCACGCACGCCGTGGCGGGCCTTCAGGCATTCGCGTGACGTGCGGCAACTGACCTTCCTGCGGCCCGGCAGGCTCGATCCCGCGGCGAAGGTGATCGTCACGCGACCCGGATGAGGAGCTTCCCGGCGACGTGTCCCGCGCGCGACAGCTCGACGGCGCGCGCGGCGTCGGCGAGCGGGAATTCGCCTGCGATCTCGCAGCGCAGGCGGCCCTGCTCGACGAGGGCCACCAGCTCGCGCATCGCGGCCTCGCTCGGCTGCAGCATCACGGCGTGCCGGCGCACGGGGCCGAGCCGGTTCAACAGCGGGTCGATGGTGTAGGTCGCGGCGTTCGGCAGCGTGCTCGCGTAGTGTCCCCCGCGGCGCAGCAGCCGCCGGTGCTCACGGCGCGGCAGGTTGGGCACGCAGTCGAGCACGGCGTCGAATCCGCGGGGCCACTGCGCGACGGGAGCCGAGCGGTAGTCGACGAACTCCCGGGCGCCGAGCGCCGTCACGAGCCCGCGCCGTTGCTCGCTGGCCACGGCCGTGACCCGCGCGCCCCGGGCGCTCGCGACCTGCACGGCGAGGTGCCCCACGCCGCCCGCGGCGCCGTTCACCAGCACCCGGGAGCCGCTGCGCACCTGCGCAAGATCGCAGAGGGCGACGGCCGTGACGCCGACGCAGGGCAGGGCGGCACCGAGGCGGTCGTCGATGACTGCGGGTCGCCTGAAGACGAACCCCGACGGCACCGCCACTTTTTCCGCGAACGTGCCGTGCGCGCACTGGAAGGGATCGACGAAGCCCATCACGGGATCGCCGGCCGACCAGCCGACGACGCCCGCGCCGACCTCGGCGACCTCGCCGGCGAAGTCGCTGCCCATGATCCTCGGCAGTCCGCCCCTCACGAGGAACCGAAAGCTGCCCGTCGCGATCTTCCAGTCAACGGGGTTAAGGCTGGCGCAGGTTACGCGTACCAGCAGCTCCCCCGGCGCCAGCGGCGGCGTCGGGACGTCCTCGAGGCGCGGGACCGAGCCCCGACCGACGCTCTGGTAGCGGAAGGCGCGCATCGCAGCTGCAGAATACACGACACCGTCCCCGAGCCGTGGGCCCGAGGACGCCGCATGGCGTGTCGTCACGCCATGCGGCTGTCCGCCCGGCGTGGCCGGTCAGAACGAGTACTTCGTCGTCAGCTGCAGCCGGTCGAGGTCACCGTCGTCGCCGTTCTCGCGCTCGGCATTCGCGTTGCGGTACTCCGCGCCGATGTCGAGTTTCGGGAACGGCGAGTAGAACACGTTCGCCGTCCAGCTCCAGCTCGACTTGAGCGCGTTCACGCCGGTGAGGTCGGCGTCGTTGTCGTAGTCCTGCATGGCATACGAGAACGTGCTGCGCAGCCGGTCGGTCCAGAAGTGCCGGTAGGCGACGAAGCCCGCATAACCGTCGATCGACTCGAGCTCGCCGTTGCCCTCGAGTACGGCGTCGTTGGCGAAGTTGAGGCCCACGTATCGCCCGAGGTTGCCATATAGCGCCATCCAGCGGATGTCGTCCTTGCCGAAGGTGAACTTGCCGGACAGGCTGAGCGCGCCGGACCAGGTGGAATCGTCGATCGCGTTCGCGCCAGTCGTCTCGTGGGCAAGTTCGCGCACCAGCCCGGCGACCGCGACATGGCCCCAGCTGCCTTTCCACGCGTAGCGTGCTGTGAGGTCCGGCGTGAATCCGTCGTCGGAGGTGATCCGCGCGCCGCCTCGATACGGAGTGATCGTGGTCTCGCGGTTCTCGGCCGACAGCGACAGGCCGCCCGAGGTCCAGCGCACCTGCGGCTGCCGCACAAAGGTCGTGCCGTCCGTGGGGCCAATGAAGTCCGCCGCCTCCGGCAGGGTGGCGGGATCCATGAAGTTCGACCAGGTCTGTCCGACGAGCCAGTGTCGCCACGTCACGTAGGCGTGCCGCAACACCGGCGCATAGGTGTTGCTGACGCGCTGGTCGCCGGTGATGGAGCCGAAGAAGTCGATCTCGAACCGCGTCGAGAGCTTGTCCCCGCCTTCGAGGATGGTGTCGGTGCCGAAGTTCACGCGCGACTGCTTCACGTGCGCGTTCAGGTCCGTGCCCTCATCATCCGCGCCGATCGGGATCGTGCCGGGAATGTAGAAATCGCGGCCTGAGGAGCTGTCGGCAATCTCGCCATCGGATGTGTTGGTCCACAGGGCATCTGCCTTCACGAAGCCCGTGAGCAGGAACGTCGTGTTCGGCGCCGCGTTCGGCGTGATCGACACGCCCTGGACAGGCGCGGCGGCGGGCTTGGCCGGTGCGGCCGCGGCGGTGGCCGGCGCGGGCGCTGCGGCCGGGGCCGCTGCGGCAGCCGGAGCGGGCGCGGCGGCCTGCAACTGCTTGACCAGCTTCTCGAGCTCCGCGACGCGGGCTTCGAGTTCCTGCTCCTTCGCGGTCTGCGCGAGCGCGGCGGCCGGCAGTCCGAGCGCGGCGGTCATGAGCGTGGCTGAAACCAGGCGGCTGAGCATCTGGCGATTGCGGATCTGTCTGGACATCGACCGGTCCCCCGTGTGTAGGCTCGGGCGATGCTGCGCCCGCGGCGCGGAGCGGCGGTATTCGCCATTGGTCGAACCCGCCCTGCAATGCGCGGCGGGGCGGTTATATTCGGCAGCAGCATGACTCGCCAGATCATCGTCGCCGACGACCATCCGCTGTTCCGCGAGGCGCTCAAGGCTGCGGTCGGCCGGGTCGACTCGGCCACGCGCTTCGTGGAGGCGGACTCCGTCGCAACGCTGCTCGCCGCACTCGAGACCGAGCCCGACGCCGACCTGCTCCTGCTCGACCTGAACATGCCGGGAGCGCAGGGGTTCAACGCGCTGGTGCACGTGCGCGGCAGCCGGCCTGACCTGCCGGTGGTCGTGGTCTCCGCGGACGACGACGCGGAGACCATCGCGGGCGCGCTGCGTTACGGTGCGCAGGGATTCATCTCGAAGTCGACCGAGGCGGCGCAGATCGGCCGGGCCATCGAGTCCGTGCTCGCGGGAGAGATCTACACGCCGCCCGGGTTCCACGCGCCGCGCGCGTCGGGCAGCGGGGGCAACGAGGACCTGCGCATCGCGCGACGGGTCGCCGAACTCACGCCCCAGCAGTTCCGCGTCCTCGGCATGCTGTGCGCGGGCATGCTCAACAAGCAGATCGCCTACGACCTCGACGTCTCCGAGGCCACCGTCAAGGCGCACGTCACGGCGATCCTGCGCAAGCTCGGCGTCGCCACCCGCACGCAGGCCGTGCTCGCGGCCGGGCGGCTCGCGGTGGACCGCGCGAGCATCAATCTGCCGCCAGACGTGGAGTGAGTCAGGCCCGGGTGATCGGCCGCTGGCTCGCGAGCGCTCCGAGCAGCGCGCGCAGCGCGGCCGGCTTCACCGGCTTACGCAACAGCGTGAACCCATGCTGGCGGGCACGCTCCGCCAGCGCCGCGGAATGGTCGGCGGTCACGAGTGCGCCGGCCGGCGGGGACCCGCCGGAGCGGCACAGCTCGACCAGCAGTTCGAGACCGTCGTCGTCCCCGTCGGCAAGCCGGTAGTCGCCCAGCACGACCGCGGGACTATCGCGCTCCGCGAGCCGTCGCGCGGTCGCCGCGTCGGTGGCCGTGATGACCTGCACGCCCCAGCGTGTCATCAGCGCGCTCATGCCCGAGAGGATCTCCGGTTCGTTGTCGACGCACAGCACGGTCACGCCGACGAGGCTCGAGGGCGCCGCCGCCGCGGGCTCGGGTGTCGTCGCCACGGGCTGCGCCGGCGCCGCGGCGCCGACCGGCACCCGCACGCGGAATACGGCGCCACGACCCGGCGTGGAGCGCAGGCCGAGCTGCAGGCCCAGCAGGCGGGCGATGCGGTCGCAGATCGACAGGCCGAGCCCGAGTCCCTGCTCGCCCCAGGGCGAGGTACGGTCGAGGCGCTGGAACTCGTCGAAGATCGCCTGCTGATGCTGCTCGGCGATGCCCGGTCCCGTGTCCCAGACCTCGATCTCGACCGAGGCGCCGCGGCGTCGGCAGCCGACCAGCACGCCGCCGCGCTGGGTGTAGCGCAGCGCGTTCGACATCAGGTTCTGGAGCACCCGCCGCAGCAGCACCCGGTCGCTGCGGACGCGGCAGGCAGGCCGCGTGACGCGCAGCCGCAGGCCCCGGCGCTGCGCCACCTGGGCGAACTGCCGCTCAAGGCCCTCGAACACGTCGGCCAGGGCGAAGTCGACGATCTCGGTGCGCATCGTGCCGCTCTCGAGCCGCGCGATGTCCAGCATGTCGTCGAGCACTTCCTCGGCCGCGCGCATCGAGCTGTCGATGTGGGCGGCGAGCGTCTTGACGGTCGCATCCTCGGATCGCTCCTCGAGGGCCGAGGCGAACAGCCGGGCGGCGTTGAGCGGCTGCAGCAGGTCGTGGCTCGCCGCAGCGACGAAGCGGGTCTTGGTCGAGTTGGCCTCCTCGGCGAGGCGCTTGGCGACGCGCTGCGCCTCGAGCGCCGTCTCGAGCTCGCGCGTGCGCTCGGCGACCCGCTGCTCGAGCGTCAGCTTGGCCTCGATCAGTGCCTGCTCGGTCTGCTTGTACTCGGTGACGTCGGTGTAGGTGGTCACGTAACCGCCGTCCGGCATCGGTCGCCCGCTGATCGCGTACACGCGGCCGTTGCGGCGCGTGCGCTGGATGACGTAGGCGTGACCGGCCCGCATGTGCGCCAGGCGCTTGCTGACCTGCTCCTCGGGATCGCTGTCGCCGAACTCGCCCCGCCCGGCGTTCCAGCGGATCAGGTCGGCGACCGGCCGCCCGACGTACACCATGCCGTCGCTGTAGTCGAACATCTCGATGTAGCGGCGGTTCCAGGCGACGATGCGCGCCTCGGGGTCGGCCACCGCGATGCCCTGGGAGACGTTCTCCATGGTGGCCTGCAGCAGCTGGCGACTGAAGCGCAGCTCCTGCGAGGTCTCGTCCAGCAGTTCCGCCACGTCCTCGGCGGCGATGCCGCGGCCGCGCAGCGCGTGCGTGAACATGAGCCGTGCGGAGGACGCGCCGATGGCCCCGGCCAGCACCCGTTCCATGTACTGCAGCAGGCCGCGGTCGGCGGGCTCGGACGGCCGCGGGATCGGCCGGCCGGCCTGCCGGCAGTAATCCCGCAGCGCTTCCTCGGTGGCGGACCCGCCGAGGATGCGTTCGGTCACGGCGAGCAGGTCGCCCACCCGGGCGCCGCCGGCGTCGGCGACCCCCGGCACCGGCAACGCGCCGCGCAGGAATGCCTGCGCCGTCATGCGCTCGCGCAACGACACGCCGCGCAGCCGCGATACGAGCACCATCGCGAACAGGTTCGCGCCCACGGCGAGCGATGCACCGCCGAGCAGCGGCGTGCCGACGAAGGGACCGACACCGAAGGTCGGCAGCAGCAGCGAGTAGATCCAGAGCACGTAGCCGGTCGCGAGGCCCGCGAACACGCCCTCGCGCGTGGCGCCGCGCCAGTAGAGGCCCGCCAGGATCGCCGGCGCGAACTGCGCCACCGCCGCGAACGCCAGCATGCCGATCGAGGCGAGGCTCGCGGGCGCGCTCGTGTTGCGGTAGTAGGCGTAGGCGAGCCCGGCCACCAGCACGATCGCGATGCGCCGCAGCCAGAGCACCAGCCGGCCGACGTCGGCACCGGTGTCCGGACCGAGCCAGCGGCTGCGCCACAGCGCCGGCATCACGAGGTCGTTCGTGATCATGGTGGACAGCGCGATGCTCGTGACGATCACCATCGCGCTGGCGGCCGACAGCCCGCCCAGGAATGCGAGGACGGCGATGCCGGTGGCGCCGTGCGTCATCGGCAGGGTCAGCACGAAGGCATCCGGCTGATGGTGCTCGCCGAGGTTCGAGCCGAGGCCCGCGAGCACCACCGGCACGACGAACAGCGTGAACACCGCCAGGTAGGCGGGAAACAGCCAGCGCGCCTTGCGGAGGTCGGCGGGGTCCGCGCACTCGACCACGCCGACGAGGAACTGGCGCGGCAGGCAGACGATCGCCGCCGCCGCGAGCAGGGTCGAGGCGGCGAACGACGGGTTCGCGAAGTCGTGCAGGTGGCCGAGGCGCGTGGCGTCGAACTTCGGCGCATCCTCCAGGTGCAGCAGTGCGAACACGCCGACCGCCACGAACGCGAGCAGCTTCACGATGGACTCGAACGCGATTGCGACCATGACGCCCTCGTGGTGCTCGGTCGCGTCGAGGCGTCGGGTCCCGAACAGCACGGCGAACAGCGCCATGAGCATCGCGGCCCACAGGGCGGTGTCCGCGTACCAGACGGGGTGCGCGCCGTCCGACCCCGTCAGCACGTCGATGCTGGTGCCGACCGCCTTGTACTGCAGCGCAAGGTAGGGCACGGCCGCGGTGAGCGCGATCACGGCCACCAGCGCCGCCAGCGCCGGGCTCTTGCCGAAGCGCGAGGACACGAAGTCGGCGATCGAGGTGACGTTGTGGGCACGTGCGACGGCCACGAGCCGCGCCAGGAAGGGCATGCCCACCAGGAACACGAGCGCCGGACCGAGATAGACCGGCAGGTAGGCCCAGCCGTCGCGCACCGCGGTGCCCACGGCACCGAAGAACGTCCAGGTCGTGCAATACACACCGAGCGCGAGCGAGTAGACGTACGGCCGCCAGCGCGTGTTGCCCGGGTAGACGGACCTGCGCTCGCCGTAGAACGCCACCGCGAACAGCAGCCCCAGGTAGGCGACCGCGAGCACGGACAGGTACAGGCCGGAGACCATGGGCGGACTGTAGCGGACGGACGGCGGGTGAGGCCACGCCGCGCTTCTCGTACAATGCGCCGCCCGCCCCCTGGCCGGGGCCAGAGGATCCTGACGCCATGCTCGACGCGAAGCTGCTCCGCACCGATCCCGACGCGGTCGCCCGCAACCTCGCCCGTCGGGGCTTCACGCTCGACGTGGAGCAGTTCCGCGCGCTGGAGGAGCGCCGCAAGGCTGCACAGGTTGCGGCCGACGAGATCCGTGCCGCCCGCAACGCGCACGCCCGGAAGGTCGGCCAGGCCAAGGCCCGCGGCGAGGATGTCGGCGCGCTCATTGCCGAGGGCGAGGCGCTCGCGCGCCGGCTCGAGGGCCTCGACGGCGAACAGACGGCCGTGCAGGCCGGGTTCGACGAACTCGTGCTCGGGCTGCCCAACGTGCTGCACGAGAGCGTGCCCGACGGGCGCGACGAGACCTCCAACCTCGAGGTGCGTCGCTGGGGCACGCCGCGCGAGTTCGACTTCACGCCGCTCGACCACGTGGCGATCGGCGAGCAGCTGGCGATGATGGATTTCGAGGCGGCGGGACGGATCGCGGGCGCGAGGTTCGTGGTGCTGACGGGCGGCATCGCGCGCCTGCATCGTGCATTGATCCAGTACATGCTCGACCTGCACACCTCGAAGCACGGCTACACCGAGGTGTACGCGCCGTACCTCGTGGCGCGGCACTCGCTGGTGGGCACCGGGCAGCTGCCCAAGTTCGAGGCCGACCTGTTCCGGGTGGTGGGAGGCGAGTCCGAGTACTTCCTGATCCCGACCGCCGAGGTCCCGGTGACGAACCTCGCGCGCGAGACGATCCTCGAGGCGAACACGCTGCCCCGGAAGTACGCGGCGCACACGCCGTGCTTCCGCTCCGAGGCGGGCTCCTACGGCAAGGACACGCGCGGCATGATCCGCCAGCACCAGTTCGAGAAGGTCGAGCTGGTGCACATCGTGCGGCCCGAGGACTCCTACGCCGCGCTCGAGGAGCTGACCGGGCACGCCGAGCAGGTGCTGCAGGGCCTCGGGCTGCCCTACCGCGTCGTGGCGCTGTGCTCGGGCGACGTGGGCTTCGGCAGCGCCAAGACCTACGACCTCGAGGTGTGGCTGCCGGGCCAGCAGAAGTACCGCGAGATCTCCTCCTGCAGCAACTGCGAGGCCTTCCAGGCGCGGCGCATGCAGGCCCGCTGGCGCAACCCGGCCACCGGCAAGCCCGAGACCGTGCACACGCTGAACGGCTCGGGGGTGGCTGTCGGCCGGGCGCTGGTGGCGGTTCTGGAGAACTACCAGCAGGCGGACGGGCGGGTGAGGGTGCCGGACGTGCTGCGGCCCTACATGAGCGGGGCCGAGTTCATCGCCGCCTGAGCCCGCCTACAATTCGAGCCTCGGAGAGGTGGCAGAGCGGTTGATTGCACCGGTCTTGAAAACCGGCGTCGCCTAACGGCGACCGAGGGTTCGAATCCCTCCCTCTCCGCCAGCTCTCGGGCCGCGCGGTCGCCGAAGAGACTCCAATCGGGGAGCCGCTTCACAGTTCTGGTTGCACCGCCGACGTTTAATGGGTGTCACAGGCTACAGACGAGGCTATGCTGGGTCGGCGGCGCAGTGCTGGTGGAGGAGTCAACCGCGAGTCTGGGTCGGCGACCCTCGACGATCCGTGGACGACGCGCTGAAGACAGCGATGTGAATTGCATTGGGGAATGGACGGATCGCATGCGCCCCGGAAGCCTCGAGTTCCATACCATCACCGACTCGGACGGGTTCCGGAGTCTGCGGGCGGAATGGGTTTCGCTCTGCTCCCGGTCGAATCGCGGTCACCTGTATTCCAGTTTCGACTGGTGGCTCAACGCCTGGCTGTTCTACGCGGAACCACTCGACCAGAAGCTCAGGCTCGTGACAGGAAGGCGCGACGGACGGCTGGTCCTGGTCTGGCCTCTCGTGACCGATCGCCGGATCCTGCGCATGCTGTCTTCAGGCACGCTCGAGTACCGCGACGTCATCGTGGAACCATCCGGGTTCGCCGGCGAATGGGTGCGGCAGGCGTGGTCGTACGTCCAGTCGTCGGTGGACGCCGACGTGTTCATCATGCAGAACCTGCGAATGCCGAATGCGCTGGCAACCGAGTTCAGGCGGCAGCCGGCCGCCAGTCCGATCGGTGGCGGGTGGTGTCCGCTGATCCGGCTCGACCGCTTTGCCAACTGGGACGCGTACGCGGCGACGCTGCCGAAGTCGCTGATCGCCGATCAGCGTCGACAGTGGAAGCGGATAACCAGGGATATGCCGGGGATATCCTTCCGGGTGGTCGATAGCGAGGACGAGCTGCAGCGGGTCATGGAGTGGATCCGTCGACACAAGATTGCCTGGGCCGAAGCGCGGCAGTTGTTCCCCGGGTGGTATGTCACGGCCAGGAAATGGGAGAACCTTCGGCGGGCAGCGAGATCGGCGCTGGCCGAGGGCCGCCTGATCATGGTTGCGCTCGGAGACGGGGACCGGATCGTCTCCGCGGGCTGGGGATTCGATTGCGGCGACGAGTACCTGTTCCACGCGTACGCGTACGACGCCGCCTATTCAACGTACTCGCCCTCGAGACTGCTTGTTGAGCGGCTCGTCCGGACCTGCTTCGACCGGGGGATTCGTTCCTTCGACTTCATGCCCGGAGGGGAGCCCTACAAGCGAACCTGGGCAACCGACTACGTACAGACCGAGTCCTACGTGGGCCCCCTCAACTGGCGGGGAGCGTGCCTGCTGAGGCTTGCGAAGATGAACCCCCTGTCGGGTTCAGTGGCGGAGACCGTTCGCCCGCTCTATCGACGACTGCCTCGGCCGGCTCGCGACAGGCTGGGGCGCGTACTTGGCGCGCTTTCCACGGTGACCGATGCGCAGACGCTGAAACCTCCGGCTCCGCCCCCGACCGAGGTGACTCCCGCGCCGGACGGTTCCCGCGACGAACTCGTCGCCCCGGCAAAGCGTCCAGCGCGAGTTGGCCGATAGCGAGCCGGGCAACGTCGGCCTGGACAATCGGTCGGACGAGTTCGACCGCGGGGAATTGGCGGTGAACGCCGTCGCGAATCTGGACGTCAGGATGACCCCGGGCTGACCTGCCGGATCCGCCGGGGTGCAGTGGTCCGTCGGCTCACCGCGACGGTTGAAGTCGACCGTGGTCTTCCGGTGATACGCCCGCAGGTCGAACAGCCGACCGGCGGACTCGCTGCCGGTGTCGACGAAGATGGGCATCGGCGACCGTCTTGCGCGACCAGCCGGTTGCAGGCTTCCACGACATCATGTGCACGACGCGGCTGTCCCGCGACGACGCCGAGCGCTTCCCCGCACGCGCACAGCGACGGGCGTGGCGGCCCCGGGTCTGTGACGCTGGTCGCAGTCGACGGGGCGACCACGCGACAGAATGCACCGGGCATGGCAAGTGTCGGCGGTGTCGGCGTCATGTCGGCGCCGTGCCGGCAGCGGGGGAAGCTCAGGTGCCGGTCGCGATTCTGCGGGTCTCGATGGTGTTCCCGGTTCTTGCCGCCCTGTCGGCGTGCGGAGGCGTTGACGATCAGCCTGCGCACAAGGTCGCGACCGAGCCATCCTCCAGGTCCGCGCAGCCGATATCCTCGACGGCGTCGTCGGCTCCATCGGCCAAAGGCGGCGTACAGAAGCCCAAGGTTGCGATCGGACAGTTCTCATGTGCTTCCGCTGCGCCACCGCCTGTCTTGCCCCGGGGTGAACTCAGCTCGGCTGCGCCACCGGCCGCGGGCGTGGTCGACCTGATGACGGTGCCGGTGTCGCCGGTGAGATTTACGCGCTACGAGATTCACGCCGGGATGAGCTACTCGTACGGCTTCGCGGTGCAGGACTTCGACTGCGATTCACGCCCGGATATCAGTTTCTTCGACTCTGAGGTCGCCTCTCGCAACCTGCTGAGGTCAGGCGAAATAGGTGCAGTCGGGTACGTTCACTGGAACGGTGGTGCCCTGCAGCGCATCGTGAGCAACGAAACCTATCCCGAGGTCCCCGCGCCATCCCTCGAGGTGACTCTTTTCGAGCGGCACCTGTCCATGGACGTCAATGGCGATGGACGCCCCGACGTCGTCGGCGTGGTCAATTCCCACGGTGCAGTCGTGGCCTACCTCAATCCGGCGGTGCGCGGCGTCGAGTGGGATCGGCAGTACCTCTCCACTGCGACGCCGGCGGCCGTCAACATCGCGGCAGGCGACCTGGATGCCGACGGCGATTCCGACCTGGTCGTCGCCATGCGCGTTCAGCCGACGACGGCACCCGACCCGGCCGTCCGCGGCCTGGTCTGGCTCGAGAATCCCGGCCGTGCGGCCGGCGAGTGGCGGCAACATCCGGTCGAAGGCTCGGCGGACCTGGTGGATCCCCGTAACCTGAGTGCCGCCGACCTCGATGGCGACGGTCAACTCGACATTGTCGTCGGGGACGCCTCGACGGGCCTGCTGTCCTGGTTCAAGCGCGTCGGCGGAGCTGCCTGGGAGCGGCGCGACATTGCCAGTGTGACGACCATCCACGGGCACTTCGGCACGACGATGGACATCGACCGCGATGGCCACATGGACATCCTGCAGCCCGTGTATCAGGGCATCGTCTGGGTGCGGAACCGTGGGCGCGGTCAGGGCTGGGACGTGATTCCGATCGCCAGGTTCGAACGGGAGATCGTCCAGATCGTCGTATCGGACGTGGTTCTCGGGGATCTCGACCTGGACGGGAAGTCCGACATCGTCTTCAGCATCCTGACCTTGAGCGAGTCTCCCACCCGGATGCGTCGCGGTGGCGTCTACTGGCTCCGGCAGAACCAGGGCGCCTGGGATGCGTTTCGGATCCTCTTCGAGGAGAACGCAACCGTCGGCCTGTCGCTGCTCGACTACGATGGCGATGGCGACCTGGACGTCCTCTCTAATTCCGAGTACCAGCGCAATGCGGTTACGCTCTGGATCAATGAGCATGGCGGGACCGACGGCTGATGTCACGCCCTGAGGCAGGGGCGTCGACGACTGGAACAGGTCGCGCCGCCCGGCGCCCCAACGGGACCCGATCAGAAAAAGAAACCCCGGCAGCGCCGGGGTTTCTGTCGCTCACTTCGATCGGCGTTCAGGCTTTGCGACGACGCGCGAAACCCAGGCCCGCGAGGCCCAGTCCGAGCAGCGCCAGCGAGCCGGGCTCCGGCACGCCCACCAGGGAACCGCGGATGAAGTCCAGGTGCCGGTACACCGGCACCAATCCGCTGAACTCGCCAAACGTGTCGTTGAGCGATTCGTCGATGTCGCCGAAGTCCGACCCGAAGGTCAGCCCGTACGAGGTTACGCTCGCCACCCGGCCGCCGACGAAGTTCGGGCCGCCGGAATCGCCGCCCGCCAGGGTGGCGGTCGAGCCGGTCCCGACGATCGAAGTCTGGGCCTGCCAGGTGAAGCCACCAAACGAGCCGGAGGCCGTGCGCATGGGCGCCGCCTGCGTCGCGGCACTGGCGCCGAGCGCCATGACGACAGCCGCGCTGATGACCGAAACCTTGATGTTCACTGCCCTGCGCCCTCGCGGAAAGATGACGTACCCCGCGTCATCGGGAGGCCGATACAAGATGCGCGCCAGAACCACGACGCCAGGGAATTCAAGCGCTTGGCCTGGCGGCGCCGGTCCAGGGCCGGAAAATCGCAAAGTCCGTCGACAGTGCCGCCCGGCGCGTTGTCCGCACCCGTCGATCAGTCGTTGCTGTCGCGGTCGCGGCGCTGACTCCGCGACGACTCGCGACTGCGTGCGTAGGCCTGAGCGAAGGCCTCGGCGAACGGGTGCGGCAATCCGTCGGCCGAATGCTGCATGAGCAGGCGGTGCAGTTCGGCGTAGTGCTCCCAGTACCCGGAGCGCGGGTCCTGCCCCGGGGCGAGCGACCGCGCACGACCCTGATCGAACTGGTCGGCGACGCTACCCGGCCCGAGCTGCCCGAGCAAGGCATCGAGCCCGGCCCGCATGGCCGTCCGCAACGCCGCTTCGTGGTCCCGGGCTTCCTGCAGCACGTCGCGCAGCGCGTCCACGGGACCGCCCTGCACGCGTCCGTGCGACTCGAGCAGTCGCACCAGGGCCTCGTCGACACCGGTCGACGTCCGCAGCGGGTTCAAGCCTGCACCCGTGGGGGCGGCCGCGGCGGGTGCGGTCATGGCCCGCGACCGGGCGAGGTCATTTAGTCCGACCACGGCTTCGCGCAGTAACTGGCCGGCAATCAGCGGCAGCATGGCCTGCGCCTCGGGCGTCAGCGAGGTCGGGTCGATGCCTGCCCCGCGGCAGAAGGCCTGGACCGCCGAGCCCAGGTCGCTCCAGGTGGAGGCCTGCTGGTGGAACGGCTGCGACTGCTGCCGCGCCGCGATCCGGCTCTGGCGCCGTGCCATCGCGTCGGCGAGCTCCTGGCGGGTGATGGCGCGCGTGCTGAGCGCCCAGTCGGGCGGCGCCGGCTGGGCGGCGGCCGGTGCCGGGACCCGGGGCGATGCGGCAGCGGCCGGTTCGCGGTGCGGCGACCCCTGTTCGGGGCGCGTGCCGCCCGGCCGCGACACTTTCCGACCCCGCGGCAGCTTCAGCCCGAACGCGTTGCGGACCGGCATCGAGCCCGAGGACCCGGCGTCGGACCCCGGCAGCAGGGCGCGTAAGTCGAGGTCGGCCCCGAGGCCGGCGTCGAGGTGCTTGGCGGCCGAGTGCTCCTCGGCGGCTGCCGGCAGGAAATCGAAGCGCGCGTCCACGCTGACGATCATCTCGTAGTCGCCGATACGCAGCCGGTCGCCGTCGTGCAGCTCGACCTCACCGACGTCCGCGACCGGGGTCTCGGCGTCGTTGACGAATACGCCGTTGGTGCTCGTGTCGCGCACCCAGTAGCCGCCGCCCCGGTACTCGATCTCGCAGTGGTGGCCGGAGACGACGCGCTTGTCGTCGGGCAGCACCCAGTCGTTGTCGGGAGCGCGGCCGATGGTGCCGCCGTTCACGCCGAACACGCGCGAGCGCTGCTCGCCGAGCTCGCGGTAGTGGTCGCTGATGACGCGCAGTTTGATGGCCATGATTGCGGCACCCTTGTAATATGGCCGGGTTCACTCCGCAAGCGCGTGGGTCACATGCCCGCCAGTCAACTCTTCAAGGTCCTCTTCCACGCCCAGGGCAAGGTGTACGAGATCTATGCCCGGAAGGTCGGGCACGGCAGCCTGTTCGGCTTCGTCGAGGTCGAGGAACTGGTGTTCGGCGAGCGCTCGGCCGTGGTCGTGGATCCCTCCGAGGAGAAGATCAAGGCCGAGTTCGAGGGCGTGAAGCGCACCTACCTGCCGCTGCACTCGGTCATCCGCATCGACGAGGTGCGCAAGGGCGGCGCAAGCAAGATTTCCCCGGTCGACTCCTCCAACGTCACGCAGTTCCCCTTCCCGGTGTATACGCCCGGCGAGCCGGGACCGCGCAGCAAGTAGCCCGGCCGGCGGCTGGCCGCCGGACACCCGCTCCGGTATCATTGCGCGCCCCTGCCGGACCGGCGGCGGCCTGCTCACATGCTCACCCTCAGCGGCGCACCCGCGGTCTCCGATTTTCGACTCGCCAGGCTCCTCGGGGCCATACGCGGGTGTGTGAACCACGTCACGGGAATCGAATCCCGCTACCTGCACTTCGTGGACGTCGAGCGGGAACTCGACCCCCATGAACGCGAGGTGCTGGAGGCGCTGCTGCGCTACGGCCCGTCCGCGCCGGCGGGCCGCCCGCCGGGCGAGCCGCTGCTGGTCGTGCCCCGCTTCGGCACCGTATCGCCCTGGTCGAGCAAGGCCACGGACATCGCCCACGTCTGCGGGCTCGCGGCGGTGCGTCGCATCGAGCGCGGGATCGCGTGGTTCGTGACCGGCCCGCAGCGCCTGACCGACGCCGGGCGGGAAGCGGTCGGTGCGCTGCTGCACGACCGCATGACCGAGACCGTGCTGGGCGATGCGGCGGCCGCGTCCAGCCTGTTCAGCCACGCGGCGCCGAAGCCGCTCGCGACGGTGCCGCTGCTCGACCACGGCAGGGCCGCGCTCGAGGCCGCCAATGTCTCGCTCGGCCTTGCGCTGTCCGGCGACGAGATCGCCTACCTCGAGGCGGCGTACCGCGAGCTCGGTCGCAACCCGACCGACATCGAGCTCATGATGTTCGCGCAGGCGAACTCCGAGCACTGTCGCCACAAGATCTTCAACGCCGACTGGATCGTGGACGGCGAACGCAGCGCGAAGTCGCTGTTCGGCATGATCCGCAACACCCACGCCCGCAACCCGCGAGGCGTGCTCTCCGCCTACCGCGACAATGCCGCCGTGATCGAGGGCTGGCACGGGCGCCGCTGGTTCGCGCCCGCGGGCGGCGGCGCCTACACCGCGGCCGACGAGCCCATCGACATCCTGATGAAGGTGGAGACGCACAACCACCCCACCGCGATCTCGCCGTTCCCGGGCGCGGCCACGGGCTCGGGCGGCGAGATCCGCGACGAGGGCGCGACCGGGCGGGGCGGCAAGCCCAAGGCCGGCCTGGTGGGCTTCAGCGTCTCGAACCTGCGCATCCCGGGGGCCGAGCGGCCCTGGGAGCAGGATCTCGGCAAGCCCGACCGCATCGCCTCGGCCCTGCAGATCATGCTCGAGGGCCCGATCGGCGCCGCCTCGTTCAACAACGAGTTCGGCCGCCCGAACATCTACGGCTATTTCCGCAGCTTCGAGCAGCGCGTCGAGTCCGCCGGGCGCTCGCCGCTGCGCGGCTACCACAAGCCGATCATGATCGCGGGCGGGCTCGGGAACATCCGCCGGCAGCACGTCGAGAAGGCGACCATCGTCACCGGCGCCAAGGTCGTCGTGCTCGGCGGGCCGGCGATGCTGATCGGTCTCGGCGGTGGCGCGGCCTCCTCGGTCGGGGCCGGCGCCAGCGCCGCCGACCTCGACTTCGCCTCGGTGCAGCGCGGCAACCCCGAGATGCAGCGTCGCGCGCAGGAGGTGATCGACGCCTGCTGGACGCTCGGCGAGAAGAACCCGATCCTGCTGATCCACGACGTCGGTGCCGGCGGCCTCTCGAACGCCGTGCCGGAGTCGGTCGCGCAGGGCGACTGCGGCGGCCGCGTCGAGCTGCGCAAGGTGCCGAGCGACGAGCCCGGCATGTCGCCGCTCGAGATCTGGTGCAACGAGGCGCAGGAGCGCTACGTGCTGATCGTCGAGGCGGCGCAGCTCGCGGCCTTCGGGGCGCTGTGCCAGCGCGAGCGCTGCCCGTTCGCCGTGATCGGCGAGGTGACGGGCGACGGACGGCTCCGTGTGGAGGACCGGCTGTTCGGCGACGTGCCGGTGGACATGCTGCTCGCGACGCTGCTCGGCAAGCTGCCGCGCATGACGCGCGACGTGCGTCGCCTGCCGCACGCGGCCGACGACTTCGATCCCGCGCGCGTGGACCTGCGTGAAGCCGCGCTGCGTCTGCTGCGCCTGCCGACCATCGCCGACAAGGCCTTCCTGGTGACGATCGGCGACCGCTCGGTGGGCGGCATGATCAGCCGCGACCCGCTGGTCGGGCCGTGGCAGGTGGCGGTGAGCGACGTCGCCGTGACGTTGAGCGACTACTTCTCGAACCACGGCGAGGCGATGGCCATGGGCGAGCGCACGCCGCTCGCCCTGCTCGACGCCGCGGCCTCGGGTCGCATGGCCGTGTGCGAGGCGGTGACCAACATCGCGGCGGGCGACATCGCGCGCATCGAGGACATCCGGCTGTCGGCCAACTGGATGGCGGCCTGCGGCGAGCCCGGCGAGGATGCCGACCTGTACGACACCGTGCGCGCAATCGGCGAGGAACTGTGCCCGGCGCTCGGCATCGCCATCCCGGTCGGCAAGGACTCGCTGTCCATGAAGACGGCGTGGCGCGAGGGCGGCGAGGACCGCAAGGTGGTCGCGCCCGTGTCGCTGATCGTTTCCGCCTTCGCGCCCGTGCAGGACGTGCGCCGCACGCTGACGCCGCGGCTGCGCACCGACTGCGGGCCGACGCAGCTCGTGCTGGTTGATCTCGGCGGCGGGCGCAACCGCCTCGGGGGCTCCTGTCTCGCGCAGGTGTACGGCAAGGTCGGCCGCTACACCCCGGACTGCGACGAGCCGCCGCGCCTGCGCGCGTTCTTCGAGGCGATGGTGCGGCTGCGGCGCGACGACCTCGTGCTCGCCTACCACGACCGTTCCGACGGCGGCCTGTTCGTGACGCTCGCCGAGATGGCGTTCGCGGGCGGCTGTGGCGTCGAGGTCGAGGTCCGGTCGTCGGGGCGGGCGGCCGTCGCGGCGGAACTGTTCGCCGAGGAACTCGGCGCCGTGATCCAGGTGCGCGAGGCCGACGCGGAGCGCGTGCTGTCGCTGCTCGGCGAGGCGGGCCTCGGACCGCACGCGCACGTCGTCGGCCGGGTCGTGCCGCAGGATCTTCTGCGCATCGCCGGGCCGGACGGTGAGCACCTCGCCGCGACGCGCACCGAGCTGCGTGCGGCCTGGTCCGAGACGAGCTTCCTGATGCAGTCGCTGCGGGACAATCCCGACTGTGCGCGCGAGGAATTCGAGGGCGCGACCGACCCGGCCGACCCCGGCCTGTTCGCGAGGCTGACGTTCGATCCGGCGCAGGACATCGCAGCGCCCTGCGTGCAGACCGGCGTGCGGCCGCGGATCGCGATCCTGCGCGAGCAGGGAGTCAACAGCCAGGTCGAGATGGCGGCGGCGTTCCACCGCGCGGGTTTCGAGGCGCTCGACGTCCACATGACGGACCTGATCGCGGGCCGCCGGCGCCTCGACGATTTCCGCGGGCTCGTGGCCTGCGGCGGATTCTCCTACGGCGACGTGCTCGGGGCGGGCGAGGGCTGGGCCAAATCCATCCTGTTCAATCCCCGGCTGCGCGAGCAGTTCGGTGCGTTCTTCGAGCGGCCGGAGACCTTCACGCTGGGCGTGTGCAACGGCTGCCAGATGCTCTCGGCGCTCAAGTCCCTGGTGCCCGGCGCGGAGCACTGGCCGCGCTTCGTTCGCAACCGTTCCGAGCAGTTCGAGGGGCGCGTGGGGCTCGTCGAGGTGCTGGCGACGCCGTCGGTGTTCTTCGCGGGCATGGCAGGCTCGGTGCTGCCGATCGCCGTCGCGCACGGCGAGGGGCGCGCCGAGTTCGCCGACGCCGGCTCGCTCGCGGCCTGCGCGGCGAGCGGCCTCGTGAGCCTGCGGTTCGTGGACAACCTCGGTCGCCGGACGGAACGCTACCCCGCGAATCCGAACGGCTCGCCGCACGGCATCACCGGTCTCACCAGCCGCGACGGGCGCGCGACCATCGTCATGCCGCATCCCGAGCGCGTGTTCCGCAGCGTGCAGAACTCGTGGCGGCCGGAGGAGTGGGGCGAGGACGGCGGCTGGATGCGGATGTTCCGCAACGCCCGCGTCTGGCTCGGCTGAGGCGCGCCCCCGGCGCCCGGCGGGGCGTGCGGGCGCGGGCCGGAGTCACTCCGCGCCGGCGGCGCGGCCGATCTGCATGATCTTGTCGATCGATTCCTCGGCGAAGAATCGCCGCACCATCATCGACTGCTGCAGCTTCCCCTTGCGGACGTACGCCTCGTACAGGACGTCCTTGACGAGCTCGAGCAGGATGCCGGCCTCGTAGGCCCCGACCTCCGGCATCGACGGCCACGGATCCGCGTCGCTGCCGAACAGCACCTTCTTCACCGCGGCGAAGGTCTCCGCGTCGATCTCGGCCATCTCGCGGGCCTCGGCGAGCTGGTTGAAGATCCGCAGCCGGCCGTTCTCCCCGAGGTCGCGGATCATGGTCTGCGTCGTGCGCCGGCACATCGAGGCAAAGGCGTTGAACTGGCCCGCGGAGTAGCAGGCGAGGGCCTCCCGGAACAGCTTCTCGCCGTCCTCGGGCAGGTAGGTGAAGTTGAATTTCTCGCGCACCCGCTCGAGCTCCACGTAGGTGTTGGCGAGTTCCACGCGGTTGGGCCCGTAGATCTTGACCGCGTAGCGCAGGAAGATCGGCGCGTTGCAGGAGTCGCAGCGGTAGACCACGCCGACGTGGCTCGGCCGCGCCGCCACCAGTTCCGGATACTGCGGCACGGACACGGCGGTGATGTGGGAGAACACCTGGCAGTGCGGGCAGTTGAGCGCCAGGCTGCGCTCCTGGTCGTGGTGCAGTCGGCTGTTCGCGTCGACGTGGACGGACATGTTCATCAATCGTGGCGGGGCAACGGCGCCGAGTGTAGCCGAAGCCCGACCCGGCCGGGCAACGCTCAGCGTCCGGGTGTACCGGACTCCGCGTCGGGCGCGCTCCTCGTCCTGACCGCGAGGGCCGTGCCGTCGAGCCGGACCTCGAACCTGGCACCGTTGCCCATGGGTTGCCACGGGCTCTCGAGCGTCGTGCCCCGCGCGATCCGGGACCAGAACGACATGCTACGCGCCAGCATCCACACGTCGGTGCCCCGCGGTTCCTCGAGCGCGAAACCGATCGCCTCCGCCGGCTCGTCCGCCGTTCCGGACGGACGAGCATCCAGCCGCTCCAGCCGGTACCGGGGACGCAGCCCCAGCGCCGCGGCGCGGGGCGACCAGCCCAGGGCGCGCGCCTCGAGCCGCCACTGGCTGCCTCCGAGCTCGAAGACCTGCATGCGGCCGGCGGGCAGACGCGTGAGGGTCGCGCGGAAGCGACCGGCGCCGACGCGCTCGAAGAACAGTTCGGCCACGGCCTGCCCGGGCACCGCAGGCTCGTAGGCCGAGAGGTGCCGCAGCACCGGCCAAGAACCGGCCACGAGCCCGGCCGCGAGCAGCGCGAGCAGCAGGTTGCCGGCGGCAGCCCAGCGCCGCCCGGCCAGCCAGCGACTCCAGGCGATCAGCGCCGTGACGACGGCGAAGCCCGCGATCACGAGCAGCGGCGCGTACATGCGGACTCAGTCCAGGAAGCGCGACCAGGCGCCGGCGCGGACCAGGCGTGCGAGCGCGTCGATGTCACGGTCGAGGCGGTGATCATGGCGGCGCAGCGGTACGTGCTCGCGGATCACCGCCTGCACGCGCTGCAGTTCCGGCGTGGTCGCGAGCGGCTGCATCGAGTCCACGGCCTGTGCCGCGGCCAGCAGCTCGATACCGAGCACCCGGGCCGTGTTCTCGCACACCGCGAGCAGCTTGCGGCCGGCCCAGGGCGCCATGCTGACGTGGTCCTCCTGGCCGGCCGAGGTGGGCAGGCTGTCCACCGACGCCGGGTGCGCCAGCGTCTTGTTCTCGGACACCAGCGCCGCCGCGGTGACGTGCGCCATCATGAAGCCCGACTCGAGTCCCGGCTCCGTCGCCAGGAACATGTTGAGGTTCGGGTTGACGCGTCGGTCGAGCAGGTCGATGCGGCGCTCGGAGATGCTCGCCAGCTCGGCGACGGCCACCGCCAGGAAGTCGCTCACGAAGCCGACCGGCTCGGCATGGAAGTTGCCGCCCGAGAGGATCTCGTCGCCGAAGATCAGCGGGTTGTCGGACACGCCGTTGACGGCGGCGCCCAGCACGTGTCGCGCATGCGCCAGGGTGTGCTCGACCGCGCCGAACACCTGCGGCATGCAGCGCACCGAGTACGGATCCTGCACGCGCTCGCAGTGCTCGTGGCTGCGGCGGATCTCGCTGTCGGTCAGGAGCGTGCGCAGCCGGCGCGCGACCGCGACCTGGCCGGGCAGCCGGCTCGCCTCCTGGATGCGGGCGTCGAAGGGCGCGTGGCTGCCGGCGAGGCCCTCGACCGTGAGCGCGCCCGCGACGATCGACGCGTCGAGCAGGCGCTCCGCCCGGAACAGTCCTTCGAGCGCGAGCGACAGGCTCAGCTGCGTGCCATTGAGCAGCGCGAGGCCTTCCTTGGCCTGCGGCGCGAAGGGCTCGAAGCCCGCGGCGCGGCTCACGTCCTCGCCCTCGAGCGGTTGGCCCCCGCGCGTCGCCTCGCCTTCGCCGATGAGGGCGAGGCCGATGTGCGCGAGCGGCGCAAGGTCGCCCGAGGCGCCCACCGAGCCTTGCGACGGCACGACCGGCAGTACGTCGGCATGGAGCATCGCCAGCAGCAGCTCGGCGAGCAGCGGGCGCGCGCCGGAGTACCCGGCCGCGAGGCTGTTGGCCTTGAGCAGCAGCATGCGGCGCACGATGTGCGCCGGCAGGGGCTCCCCCGTGCCGCAGGCGTGGCTGCGGATCAGGTTGAGCTGCAACCGGCGGGTCTGGTCGGCGGGGATGACACGGTTGGCGAACGCGCCGAAACCGGTGTTGATGCCGTAGGACACCTCGCCCCGGGCGACGGCGCGCTCGACGGCCCCGACCGAGGCCAGCATGCGCTCGCGTGCCGCGGCCGCCAGCACGACCCGTGGCCGCTCCGCCTCGAAGCTCGCGAGCTGCGCGAGCGTGAGCTGCGTCCCGTCGAGTTCCAGCACCGGTGTCTCTCCCGCGGCTGCGAGGTTGCTCCCGCGACCAGTGTACAAGGCTCAGGCGTGCAGCGATCGGTAGCGCACGCGGTGCGGCTGCTCCGCGTCGTCGCCGCGGCGGCGCTTCAGGTCCTCGACATACTCCGAGTAGTTGCCCTCGAACCAGACCGCCTCGCTGTTGCCCTCGAAGGCGAGGATGTGCGTCGCGATGCGATCGAGGAACCAGCGATCGTGCGAGATCACGACCGCGCAGCCCGGGAAGGAGAGCAGCGCCTCCTCGAGCGCGCGCAGTGTCTCGACGTCGAGGTCGTTGGTGGGCTCGTCGAGCAGGATCACGTTGCCGCCCGACTTCAGCACCTTGGCGAGGTGCACGCGGTTGCGCTCCCCGCCGGAGAGCTCGCCGATCGACTGCTGCTGCTGCGCGCCGCGGAAGTTGAAGCGCCCGACGTAGGCGCGCGACGGCGTCTCGTAGCTGCCCACCTTGAGCATGTCGAGGCCGTTCGAGATCTCCTGCCAGACGGTCTTCCTGTCGTCGAGCGACTGGCGCGACTGGTCCACGTGGGCGAGCTGCACGGTGGGCCCGATGCGGATCTCGCCGGAATCCGCGGTTTCCTGGCCGGTCAGGATGCGGAACAGAGTGGTCTTGCCCGCGCCGTTCGGGCCGATGATGCCGACGATGCCGCCCTGCGGCAGGTTGAAGTTCAGGTTCTCGAACAGCAGCTTCTCGCCGTAGGCCTTCGACAGCCCCTTGGCCTCGATCACCAGCTCGCCGAGGCGCGGGCCCGGTGGGATGTAGATCTCGTTGGTCTCGTTGCGCTCCTGGAATTCGCGCGACTGCAGTTCCTCGAAGCGCTGCATGCGGGCCTTGCTCTTGGCCTGACGGGCCTTGGGGTTCTGGCGCACCCACTCGAGCTCGCGCGCCAGCATCTTCTTGAGCGCGCCCTGCTGCTGCTCCTCGACCTGCAGGCGCGCCTCCTTCTGCTCGAGCCACGAGGAGTAGTTGCCCTGCCAGGGGATGCCGTGGCCGCGGTCGAGCTCGAGGATCCAGCCGGCGACGTTGTCGAGGAAGTAGCGGTCGTGGGTCACGGCGATGACCGTGCCGGGGTAGGTCTCGAGGTAGTGCTCGAGCCAGCGCACGGACTCGGCATCGAGGTGGTTGGTCGGCTCGTCGAGCAGCAGCATGTCGGGCTTCGACAGCAGCAGCTGGCACAGCGCGACGCGACGCCGCTCGCCACCCGAGATCTTCGTCACGTCTGCCTCCCAGGGCGGCAGGCGCAGCGCGTCGGCCGCCACCTCGAGCTGGCGGTCGAGGTTGTGGCCGTCGGTGGCCTGGATCACCGCCTCGAGCTTCGCCTGCTCGGCCGCGATCTTGTCGAAGTCGGCGTCCGGGTCGGCGTAGGCCGCATAGACCTCGTCGAGGCGCCTGAGCGCGTCCTTGACGTGGGCCACCGCCACCTCGACGTTGCCGCGCACGTCCTTGGTGGCGTCGAGCTGCGGCTCCTGCTGCAGGAAGCCGATCTTGATGCCCGGTTGGGGCCGCGCCTCGCCCTCGAACTCCTTGTCCACGCCTGCCATGATCCGCAGCAGGGTCGACTTGCCCGAGCCGTTCAGGCCCAGCACGCCGATCTTGGCGCCCGGGAAGAAGCTCAGGGAGATGTCGCGCAGGATCACCCGCTTCGGCGGCACGATCTTGCCGACGCGGTTCATGGTGTAAATGAACTGGGCCATGGGGTCACGCTTCGCTGGGGCCGGAAAAACGGCGGCGATTATGCGGCCTCGCCGGGCAGCGCGCCACGGTGCGCGATCGTGCTGCTGCAATCCGGTGGAAGCCGCGATTCGGAGCGGATCTCCGTCGTGCGGGCGGCGATGTTCCGGGTGCCGTCGCGGGGACGCCGTGAAGACGTCCCTGTCGGCTCGCGCGCCGCGTCCCTGCGGCGCGACGCCCCGCGACGGCACCCGGAACACCGCCGCCCTTCC
>Ga0209254_10001153_pt1 | contig 23320 bp, 17 predicted proteins | sample FrelakmetDIP11DI_FD_187148 | JGI IMG/M metagenome (GOLD analysis project Ga0209254, IMG submission 187148) | Freshwater lake sediment microbial communities from the University of Notre Dame, USA, for methane emissions studies - DIP11 DI (SPAdes)... | ecosystem: Environmental > Aquatic >...
CTCGTAGATTCCCGTTCGGCCCTTATACCCGTCCGTGCACTGGGTGCAACCGACAGGGCCAAATATCTGGATGCCCGTCGCGATTTCGTCCGGCGTGAAGCCCTCCTTGAGCAGGGCTTCGTCCGGAATCTCCAGTTTGGTCCTGCAGTTCTTGCACAGCCGCCGAGCGAGGCGCTGGGCGATGATCAGGCTGACCGACGTGGCGATTGCGTAGGGCTTCACACCCATGTCCACGAGTCGCGTCAGCGTCTTAGGGGCATCGTTGGTGTGCAGTGTCGAAAGCACTAGGTGGCCGGTCTGTGCCGCCTTGAGCGCGATCTCGGCCGTCTCGATGTCGCGGATTTCGCCGACCATGATGACGTCCGGATCCTGGCGCAGGAAGGCACGCAATGCCCCGGGGAAAGTCAGACCCACCTTCGGATTGACGTTCACCTGGTTGACGCCGGGCAGCATGATCTCGACCGGGTCTTCGGCCGTCGAGATGTTGGTGTCCTCGGTGTTAAGGATATTAAGCCCCGTATAAAGCGAGACGGTCTTGCCGCTGCCGGTGGGACCGGTCACCAGGATCATGCCGTGCGGACGGGCCAGGCATTCGAGGTAGAGCTTCTTCTGGAAGGGCTCGTAGCCGAGCGAATCGATGCCCAGCGTCGCGCTCGACGAATCGAGGATACGCATCACGATCTTCTCGCCGAAGAGCGTCGGACAGGTGCTGACGCGGAAGTCGATCGAGCGGTTCTTCGAAATCCTCAACTTGATGCGGCCGTCCTGCGGGACGCGCCGCTCGGCGATGTCGAGCCGGGACATGACCTTCAGCCTGGCCGCGAGCTTGATCGCGAGCTGCACGGGCGGTGCAGCGACTTCCTTGAGCACGCCATCGAGCCGGAACCGGATGCGGTAGGAGCGCTCGTACGGCTCGAAATGGATGTCCGATGCACCCCGCTTGATGGCGTCCATCATCACCTTATTGACGAAGCGGACGATTGGGGCGTCTTCAACGTCGGCGCGTTCGACACCTTCGTCAATAGCGTCTTCGTCAGGCGTGACCTCGAGGCTGTCGAGTTCAAAGTCCGAACCCGCCAGTTCGGGCATTGCCGTGTCGACCTGCTCCAGCGAGCGGGTGAGCAGCTTGTCGAGCTTGTCCTCCTCGACGACGATGGCTTCGACCGACAGGCCCGTGGCGAACTTGACCTCGTCGAGCGCGTGCAGGTTCGTAGGGTCGGAGACGGCTACGAAGAGCCGCTTGCCGCGCTTGACCAGCGGCAGCACCCGGTGCTTGCGGAGCGTCTTTTCGCTGACCAGCCGGACGATCTCAAGATCGGGTTGAATCGCGTCCAGGTCGAGCAGGGGGGCGCCGAACTCCTGGGAGGCGGCGATGGCGATCTCGCGAGCGTCGGCGAGGTTGTACTCGACGAGGTAGGTGACGATGTGCTGACGGCGCTCGCGGGAGGCGGCCAGGGCCTCTACCATCGCGGTATCGGCTACCAAGCCATCGATGACCAGGCGCTGGGGAAGGCCCTGTAATCCACTCCTTGAGGCGACAGATGAAACCGCGTTGTCGTTCATTGGGTTAGGTCAAGTTACGAGCCGTCCGGGGCGGCAAAAAGTCACCATCAAGGGAATATCGTAACCTTGCAGCACTGGGAATTGTTAAATTCACGCGGATTGTCTACCAATGCCGTGAAATTGCGATGCGACCAGCGTCACAGCTTGTTGCGGCGAACCAACCAAGGGTGCAGACCCTGTCTGACCATTACTACTTTAGGGGGCTGAGAGCGTGGGGCCGCTGGAGGCCGACCGGGGTCTATTTAGGACGGCCCGCGAGCCCGACCCCGACGTTGATCGTCCAGTCTTGAGGGTGGCGCCGGAGGGTCACTGTTCGCTTACGGATTTGAAGCATATGAAGGATGATGTCAACAACCGAAGACGCATACGACCAGGTCGAAAGTTGCGATTAGCCGCGATCGCGCTTCGGGAGAATGGCCTGATCTGGTGTGTCCTGCTCGTCGCGTATTACGTCTCGAGCAGTGTTGCCCACCGTACGTTCGCCTGGATGACCTTGCGGCGGCAGCGGCACGGTATTCCGGGTCTCAACAGCCCCACGCTCAATCGCGAAATATGGGACGGCTGGAACTGGGAGGCTGGAGGGGAGGAATGGAGCGGCTCGGCTCAATGGATGGCCTCTCTTAGGCGTTGCGTACTCGAGGCCCGCATACCGATGCAAAGCAGTGTTCTCGAGATCGGTCCCGGTGCCGGACGGTGGACCGTCGACCTGTTGCCGCGCGCGTGCCAGTACGTCGGCGTAGATATCTCGGATATCTGTATCCAGAAGTGCCGGAGCCGGTTCCGCGATGCTAACCACGCACGGTTCATGACCGGTTCCGGAAACGACCTCGCGGATGTGGAGAGTGGATCCATTGACGCGATCTGGAGTTTCGACGTCTTCGTGCACATCAATCGACGCGAGTTCGAGCGTTACGCAGACGAATTCGTCAGGGTGTTGCGACCGGGTGGCATCGGGGTGATTCATCATGGTTCCATTGCGGGCGCGTCCGGCGGCTGGCGCAGCGACGTGACGGCCGCTGCGGTGCAGGAACTCCTTACCCGACGCGGTTTGCGTATCGAGGACTCGTTCGGTGAGTGGACCGATCTCGGAGAGGTGCATCGCTTGTCCTACGACGACCTGATCACAGTGTTCCGCCGCCCAACATGAGGCCTCTTATCTCAGGTCTGCGTTTGCACGGCGGTTGCCCGATTGGCGCGTCCGTGGAGCACGTCACGTCGCATTAAAGGTCGGCGCGATAGAATTTGCGGGGATTTCTCGTGGGCTACCAATGCGCGGACTGGAACACCTGATCGATATCTCGGGCCCGCGGTCGTCCGCAGCGCGCCCAGAACTGCTCGTATCCACTTCGATTCCAGTGCTGTCGCTGTTTGGGGTGACGTTCCTTGTCAGCCTCGGGTTGGTGATCTGGTTGATGCGCCTCAGGGTAGGCGTGTACGAACTAGAAAGCCTGCCGATCTTCCTCTCATTGTTCCTGTTGCTGGATTACTGGCCGGCGATCTTGGGGCTCGTAGTCGCCGCTTTCGGTCTACTGCGGCCGGTGCAGCTTGTCGCCCTGCAATTGGTCAATGCCATCGGCAACCGGCCTTACGTCACGTCGGCGATGGCGTTCGCCCTTCTCGCGCTCGGCGCGCGGTATGCCTATCATGCCCATCCGCTTTCGATGGACGAGTACGCGCCGTACTTCCAGAGTCGTGCGTTCGCGGCTGGCGACGTGGCCGGGAGCTTCCCTCCCAGGTTGCTCGACTGGCTAGTTCCGCCCGGCTTCCAGAACGTGTTCCTGGTGGTGTCCCGGGAAACCGGCCAGGTCGCCTCGGCCTACATGCCCGGTTTTGCGTTGCTGCTGACGCCATTCATGGCGCTCGGCGTGCCGTGGCTCTGCAATCCGGCCCTAGGCGCGGCTTCGGTCGTGGTACTACACCGTCTCGCCATGGAGCTTTTCGGCGATAAACGCGTCGCGGGCTTGGCGATATTGCTTGCGATCGCATCGTCGGCCTTCTCGGTCAACGCGATGTCCTTTTACTCCATGACAGCTCACGCGCTGGCCAATGGGCTCTTCGCTCTTCTGTTGCTCCGGCCGTCGGTCTGGCGCTGCCTTATCGCCGGCGTCGTGGGCTCCGTCGCGCTTGTGCTTCATAACCCTTTGCCGCACACGCTATTTGCGCTGCCGTGGCTAATTTGGCTGGCTGTGAGGCAGGACCGCTTGCGCACGGTGCCCGCGATCGCCGCAGGCTACTTGCCGCTGTTTCTGCTCCTTGGCGCGGGGTGGAGTCTTTTCAGCGCCGATCTCCAAGCTACTGCAGTTGCTTCCGGTGCCGCCGACGCCGGCATCGTCAAGCGTTGGGCGGCCGGCCTCTCGGAGTTCCTGACGCCACCGTCTGCAGAACTGCTGTTCGCGCGCGGGATTGGCTTGGCGAAGCTCTGGATCTGGTCGGTGCCCGTGCTGCTGGTCGCAGCCATCGCCGGCGCGTGGGCTGGACGGTCCGATCACCGCGTCCGGCTGCTCGCGTTCAGCTGTTTGGTGACATTTTTGGGTTTCTTGTTCGTGGTCTTCAGCCAAGGGCACGGCTGGGGCTTCCGATACTTTCACTCCGCATGGCTGTGCCTGCCGTTGCTTGCGGTCGCCGCGGCTCGGCCCTTTGCAGTGAATCTTCCTGCGGTCCCGCACACGACATTTTCATATGTCGCAGCGGTGGGCGTACTCGCCCTGTTAATCCTACTGCCGCTGCAGGTTTGGCAGGTGCACTGGTTCATCTCACGGCACCTTGAGCAAATGCCGCACAGCAGCGAGGGCGTTTCCCGGCTCGTAATCGTCAATCCTGTGGCCGGGTACTACGCTGCAGACTTAGTGCAGAACGACCCGTTTCTGCGGGACCCGATCATGCGGATAATCAGTCACGGCCGAGTCGCCGATAGGGAAATGATCCAGCAACAGTTCCCGGAACTGGAGAGACTCTCGAAGAGCTACCGAGGCGAGGTCTGGGGAACCAGCAAGCCGGAATAGGTTGTTGCCACGGTCATTTCTTTGCGTCTGCGCCAACATAGTAGCCGACCATCTCCCGCGCGGTGATTGCATCGGCTTCACAGCGTCGGCCGACAAAATAGAACCCTCCACTCGCATCGTGGGCCGGAAGTTGGTTCGCGAGCGCTAGATCCAGAACTGTCAGCCAGCCGAGCGCGATGCGCGTGGCAGCCTTGATGCAGCGGCGGAGCCACAGGCGACTGGTCCAAGACAATAGGAAGTATTCGACGCTCCAAACGAGCACGCTGGCCGGTCCCGTGGCGACGCCGCTGTCCAACTCGACGAACCTGCGGAATAGCCAGCGGTGGCCTGACCGCGTGAACCGCATAAAGTCGAACTCCCCCATGTGCACTTGCTGCATGAATGGCGTCGTTGCGTAGACGACACCGCCTGCATGCAGGACGCGATGCATCTCGTCGACGCAGCGCTGCGGCTCGAGCACGTGCTCGAGCACAGCTTGGCAAATCACCATATCGAAGCTTCCGTCCTCGAAGGGCAGGTCCGAAGCATCGCAGACGATGTGGGCGGTGCCGGCCAGAGAGACATCCGTCTCGAGGATTGTCGCGCCTTCGACCTCGGCGACGTCTAGATACGAGGCCGTGCCATCTCCCGACCCGACGATGAGCACCCGCCGCCGTCGGGGTTCATTCGCCTGGAGTTCGGCCGCGAGTCGTCGGTAATTCTTCTTTCGACCGACGTCTCGGCTTGGGGAGGGCAGCATGCGGCCGATGTGCTCAGCCAGCGTGCCGGCGGCCTTGAACGTCGTGACCGCACGACTCTCGAAATCGGTTTCGCTAAATATGCTGCGCTCCGGATTGATCAGAATCGGTATACCGTCGACGAGCCGGAAAGTCCGGCCGCAGTCGGCCGCGCAGCACTTGACCTGCAAGCTGGCCAAGGTGACCTCGCCCCTATGGCAGCAAGGGCAGCGCAAGCGAATCGCAGGGTCCGTGACCTCAGCAAATCGTGCTGGCATTGCCTCGGTCTCTTCGCTCTTTCTCAAGCCAGGCCTGGAACATGAGAACGCTCCAGAGGATGAACTGCCAGTTGCGTTTACCGCTCAGGTGCTCGTGCCATTTGCGCCGGATAAGTCCAGCGTCGAAGAAACCTTCGTTCGACAGGCGTGACGAGCCCAATAGGTCGTCCGCCCAGGTTCGCAACGGGCCCCTCAGCCACTGGTCTATGGGCACGCTGAAGCCCATCTTCGGTCGTTCGGTAAGTGACTCGGGCACGTAACGTGAGAGCAGGCGCCGAAGCGGCAGTTTTCCGCGCGCGCCGGATGCCCTGAGCGAGGGCGGGAGCGACCAGGCAAATTCGACGATCCGGTGGTCAAGCAGGGGCACCCGGGTTTCCAGGCTGACGGCCATTGCCGCTCGGTCAACCTTGACCAGGATGTTCTCCGGGAGGTACGTGAGGGAATCGAAAAGCATGGCCTGAGAAAGGAAGTCGGCCGGTTGCCAGCCGAGCCCTTCCCGTCCGGCAGAAGCCAGTCTCGGCGCCCGTAGCACGATCTGCTCGTCGGGCTCGACAAAGGAAAGCATCGCCCGGTACAGGTCCATGGCAGAGCGGGCCGCTAGAAACCGAAGCCCCTTGTACAGGTCATCACCGAGCAGGGGGCGGCGCATATGGGCGGGAAGCAAACGCAGCAGAGGCCGTGATAGCGCGGTCCAAGCCGAGGGCGGTATGAGTGATACTGTGCGTGCCAACGCCCGGCGCGCCGAGCGCGGCAGACTCTCGATCGCCTTCCACAGGGTCTGGCTCAGGAAGTAGCGCGAGTAACCGCAAAAGAGCTCGTCGCCTGCGTCTCCGGAGAGCGCTACCGTGACATGCTGCCGCGCCAATCTGGCAACCAGGTAGGTCGGGATTTGAGAGTTATCGGCCAGAGGCTCTGAGTAGAGATCCGGCAACTCCGGCACCACGGCGGCTGCATCCCGCGCAGTCACCAGCAACTCGGTGTGTTCCGTGTCCAGATACTGCGCGATGCGTCGGGCGAACCGGGACTCGTCGAACTGCGTCTCCTGGAATCCGACTGTGAAGGTGCGGACAGGATCACGGCTCAACTGCTGCATCATCGCAACGATCAGCGACGAATCGACACCACCAGACAGAAAGGCGCCAAGTGGCACGTCCGACAGCATCTGACCGGACAGCGATGCCTTTAGGAGGTCGTCCAGTCGGTCCGCCGCATCGTCCAGCGAGCCCCTGAATGGGTCGGCCGAGGCCTGTTGAGCGGCCTCGAGCAGCGACCAGTACCGGTGAAATCGGGCGCTGTCCGGACTCGGGCCCGTCCTGCCGCTGTCTACTTCGAGTAGCCCTCCGGCCGGAAGCTTGCAGATGCCCTCGTAGATCGACGCCGGGCCGGGTACATAGCCGCAGTCTATGTACTCCGTCAGCGCCGCGCGATCGATTCGGTGCTCGAAGGACGGGTGGGCGCGCAGCGCGGCCAGCTCGGAGCCAAAAAGCAGCTTCCCACGCTGCCATCCGTAGTAGAGGGGTTTCTCACCGATCCGGTCCCGAGCTAGAGAGAGCCGACGCTCCGCACGGTCCCAGAGCGCGAGCGCGAACATGCCGACGCATCGTCGCAGTGTCTCCTCAAGTCCCCAGGCGTCCACGAGGGCAAGCAACGTCTCCGTATCGGAGTGACCGTGCCACGCCGGCGCGTGTCCTGCACGTTGGATCGAATTGCGAAGTTCGAGGTGATTGTAGATCTCGCCGTTGTACACGATGACGAACCGACCGCTGGGCGAGATCATCGGCTGATGCCCAGCCTCCGACAGATCGAGCACCGCGAGTCGGCGGTGGGCAAGGACGATACCGGCATTCGAGTCGCTCCAGACTCCGTGGTCGTCGGGACCGCGCCGCGCGATTGCGGATGCCATGCGCACGCCAATATCGTCGGCCGCTGGCAAAAGTGGTCCCGGCTCGAGGAAGCCGGCAATTCCGCACATTAGTGTCCCGCCGCGTGCAGTTGACGGTAGAGACGCGCATAGCGTTCCGTGCTCATGCGCTGGTCATAGTGACGCGCGACCCGGTCGCGCGACGCATGGCCCAAGATGCTGCGTGCCTCGCCGTCCAGTGACACAAAATGCAGCCAGGCCGAGCAAAGGGCTGCGGCGTCGCGTCGAGCGACCACTCGCCCTGTGTCGCCGAGGATGAGCTTGGCGTCGCCTGCATCGGTCGCGACGCACGGGACCCCGCACGCCATGGCCTCGCAAAGCACATTGGGAAAACCCTCGCCCCATGATGAAGACGACGTGGCGAGATCGAGCGCCGCCAAGATTCTCGGGATGTCGTGACGCTCGCCGAGAAAGTGCATCCCGCCGTCGGTCGCGTAGCGGCCGAGCAGCGCCTCGATCTGCGGTTCCCGCGCGTGCATGCGTTGTCCCGCGAGCACGAAATGCACGTCTGAACGGGCCTGCCGCAGCATCTGAGCCGCGGCGAAAAAGGTCTCATGATCCTTCTGCGGGTGCAACCGCGCAATGTGCCCAATCAGTACCGCCCCCGGCGGCAGCTCGAGCTCGGCGCGAACGGCAATCCGCGCTTCGGCGTCTGGCCGGAACCGTGTCAGGTCGACGCCGTTGCAGATCACCACCATGCGGTCCCGGTCGTACCCGATTCGACGGTGTACCTCGGCGACGCTTTCCGCGCAGCAGACGATGCGTGTCGGGACTCGGGACGACATGGCAGCGCAGAGCCGTACGATCAATCGTGTCAGTGGATGGGATTCGCTGGGAGAGAGATCTGTGGCTCGCAGGTTCCAGACGACGTTACGATATCCCGCTATTCGCGCCGCGAGTCCGCCAACGAGATCCGATTGGTACAGCCAAGTTTGAATGATATCAGGCTGGATCGCGCGCAACTGTCGAGCCAACTTCACGGTCACAAACGGGTTGGGAACTCGCGCAGACGTGCCTAGCGCTAACACGGGTATTCCATATGCCTCGAGTCGTGGCGCGAGCACACCCCGGTCCAGCAGGCACACGACGGTCTGGTCAAACTCGTCCCGTAACGCCGCCGCCAGCCGGACGAGCATGGACTCGGCGCCACCAGTCGCGAGGTTGTTGATCACGTGAACGATGCGCGCGCGCGACTGCACGTCAGTATGCATCCGAGTATTGCGGGCCGATCCATTCGTACACGTACACGTACTCGCCGTAGCCGGGAGCGTGCACGCCGGATCTCGACAGAAGGTCGGTGCGAGCGGTGTGCGTGACCCGCGCGAAGTCAAGTGCGTTCATCGCGGCCTCCACGTCGTCTGCGGAAATCGATTCGTAGGGGAATGCCCCTGGTCAGTCGTGGACGTCGTGCAGAAAGTCCATGCCTCGGATATTCATCGGAACTACGCCAGATAGTCGTCATAGCTGCGCTCGGTGAACAACATGCCGAGACGGACGACGGTCACATAGGCATTGCGTGCGAACTGGCGGCGACTTTCGGCCGCGTCGCGGTGCCCGCGTTTCTCGATTGTCCAAAGCGGACGGCACCAGGTCCATCGATACAAGACGAAGGCGAATGTTCCGCTAGGACGCACGAGTGCCGCGGCTCTCCGCAGCGGCTCATGCATCCGGCCGGTATGGTGAGGGACGCGCCGCGAATGCACGACATTTAACGTCTTAAATGAAGCGGTGTCGATCTCGAAAATGCTGCCGAGACGCACGTCCGCAGCACTGGCGGGCGCATGGCCCGCAATCAACTGCTCCGCCGTTGCCACGGAGTCTGGATCGATGTCGAATGCCGCAACGTCCGTCGCTCTCGGCCTCAGATCTGCCAGGGCGTGAATGCCGTAGTCGCGGCCGATGTCCAAAACGCTGCGGCCCGCGAGGCTGTCGGCCGCTAGCAGTCGCCGCAGTTTTTTGGTCGCATCATGGATCTCTGAGCCGGTCAGGGTTACCGTGGAGCTGCGCCAATTCCGTCCGGAATCGAAATGCGAGTCGATGCTCGTCAGGTCTGTCACGTGCCCCACCGAAAAGCCTTGCCGCTGCGTTCCATCACGCGAATGCGACTATGCCGGCCTTGAGAAGGTGGCGAGCATGTGAGGGTCAATTCTTCGCCGTAACCAATACCGCGCGGCACGATTGAATAGCCAGCCATACCACCAATGATCCCCCCAGTGCCCGATCCAAGTGCGCTCATGCACCAGGTCGTGTTTCGCCATGACGGATTGCAGCGAGTCCTCTGTCCAGCTTCGCATATGCTGCCACCTATGGAACACCGCTCCACACTCAGGGCAATACTGCGTTTCTCGCTCGAGATCCTCCGCGTGCGGTGTGCTTACCACGAGTCTGCCTCCCGGCCTCAGCAGGCGTTTAATCTCGGCGATCGTCGAGTGCAATTGATCGTCCGTCAGATGTTCGATGACCTCGAGAAGGAGGACGGCGTCGAATGAGGCCGATTGTAGATGGCTAGGCAGGTTGGCCGCATGAACAGCGCCCTCGAAACCGGGTTCCGAAGCACCGCGGGTTTGCAGAGCCATTACAGAATCTGCTGAGAAATCGAGCCCCGTATATCGCCATTTCTTGCCGAAACGCTGGATGTGGTCCCAGATATGGCCTGGTCCACAGCCGAAATCGAGTACGCGTAGTGATGCCGAGGCTGGGAGCTGGGACCTCTGTAGGACGAAGCCACCGTAGGCCTTGGAAAAGTACAGATCACTGGCAATGCGACTTCTGGAATAGTAGTTCCAGAGCCGCGAGATCTTGTCATCGGTCCATAGGATCTTGTGTTCCAGGCTTTCGGTCATGTCCAACTTCCTGACGACAGAACGTCGGTGATGGCGACGGCCACTACGATAATCGCTGTTGCCAGAACGAGAATGACCTGAATCGGACTGAGCATCTGTCGCGCACGGACGATGAGAGCGATGTCTGCGGTGCGAAGTAAGAGGACGAGAAGGGCGCCACCGACGATTCCAGCACAGGAGACGAGCCAAGGTGCCAGCGCCAGTGCCGCACCGAGGCTTATGACATAGGGGCGGTAAAGATCAAACTGGCCACGGGCACGCAATGTTACAGCGCTCCACTGCGCACCGATGTTCAGCGCCAGGCCGGCGAGCAGCAGACGAAATGTCAGCACCTCCGGTGGACTCGACCTTGCGACGAACAGGTCCAGTGCTGGGCGAGCAAGGATCGCCGCCGAGATGATAGCGAGGCCCGCCAAGCCGAAGAATGTGTCCATTAGGAGCCCGTGAGGGCGGAATCTGTGGAGCGCGCTGCCGTCCCCCGCGGTGGAGCGGGTCTCGTCGTTAAGGAACAGGTTGGAAACCATGCCACTTAGGGCGCCGGCGCGACCGGCGAGCTCCGATAACGGTGTATAGAGCCCTAACGCGAATGGACCCGCCTGGACCGCGACCGCGCCCTTATCGAGGAAACTAGAAACTGCAATCACGAAGTGGGACCCGATTCCCTGGGACGCGAGCTGCGTGATCTCACGGCTTTTTCGGAGCGCGGGACGGACCAGCAGCCGACGAATCGCGAGCACCGTGAGTACAATCAGCGGTGCGATCAACATTGCCCAGGCGGCGCTCAATGCACGTCCCGAAAAAACGGCCAGCGCCGACCCAAGGACCAATGCGATCGACCAGGAAATCGAGTGCAGTGCAACGGCGATGTGGGGTCCTCCGGATGCTTCGAGGCGTGCTAGCCCCGGACTCGTGGCCAATAACACAAAGCACGTAAATGCTAGAGGCGCGGCCTCGATCCAGGCCAATGACAGCAGAAGCATACCCACAACCATGACGCAAGCGGCCGCCACCGCGCCGAAAAGCAGCGAGATCGCAGCAAGCTGTTCAAGCTGCTCGCTGTCCTCCCCGGATCTTGAAGCCGCTGTGACTACTGCGATCTGTCGCACGCCGTCGAGCGCCATTACCAGAGACACGATGGCAAGGTACAGTCCGAATCGGCCGACTTCGGTCACTGGCAAAGTTCGGCTCAGCCAAGCGAATGAGCCGAGCGTCGCGACAGTCTGCATTATTGCAGCCGCACCGGCCACAAGGACCATGCTCAGACTGCGGTGCGTCACGAGAGATTGCTTACACGATCCGGCAACAGCATTGAGAGATAACCGTCTCCGCAACGATCCCAGGACCAGAGCGACGCGGCCTGCTCGGCCCGACGGCGCCGCGCCGAGAAGTCCGAGCGCTCTTGCAGCATCAGCCGCAATACCGAGGCCCAGCGCCCCAGGTCCGTTGGTTCATCAGCGAGGCCTTCAACCTGAATCAATGCCGCGCCGCTCGGACATGCGCCCCGTACCTCGTCTGTCGAGAGTACGGCCGTGCCACACGCAAGGGCTTCCTGAACCACTAGCGGGAAGCCCTCGCCCGAACTCGGCAACACGAGCACGTCGGCGGCCGCTAATGCCTGCGCAAGATCTTGTTGGGAGAGCCGACCCAGACAGATCACATTGCCGAGACCCCAAAGTTTGGGGTCGTCCGGTCCCGATCCAGCGAACAACCATTTGACATCCGATGTCAGGCCGGCGAGACGGCGGAGAAACGGCAGGCCTTTCTTCCGCACGAATCGTCCGGCAAAGATCGCGACGGGCTCGTCGGCCCGCAAGCCAAGCCGGCGGCGAAAATGGCTACGCTGCCCTTCGTCTGAAAACGCAAACACGCTGTTGTCGAGGCCATTAAACAATAGTACGCGACGCACGTCCGATGCGTCGGTTCTGCCGAAAAACCCCCTGACGTTCGCGCTCACGAAAACGACGCGGGACGCAAGGCGCATGGTCGGCCACGCCAGAACTTTAGCAGCCACGGTATAGAGCAAGGTTGCCCAGCGAGTCGGAAGGCCGAGCGCACCCATGTGCTGGGTGAGCACGACTGTCTTCTGCCGTAGGCGTCCAATAAATAGCGCCATCAGGCTTCCAACGTACAGATGCTCGTGGATGTGTACTGCTCGCGCTCGTCCGATGGAGCGCCAGAGTGCGGGAATGGCCGAGGGCATCCACAGAGGATACGGGAGTTGGGTGAGTCGCTCGACCACGTTGATCGCGCGGATAGGGTGAACCTGCAGGCCGGGTTTCGCTGGAGGCGGTTCGTCGGTCGCACTGGCGAACCAGTCCACCGAAAGTCCCGCTTCCAGGTACTCGTCTACCAGCCGGGCCGCGACCAGTTCAATACCTCCGCCGTGGGACGGGAAGAAATGTGTGACAACGACGATGTCCGGTGGCGGGCCGGCTACGTCTTCTACATCGTTCATTCGCCGGGCCGGTTGCGTGAAACGATGAGGTTCAGCAACAGGCTGCTGACGACGATGTTGATGCCCAAAGCAACCGCCGAGGTGCCCACGAACGCCAGATGGACTGTGTCGTTCATGGGTGTGCCGGGGTTCATCAGCCAGTGATACAGGATGCCGCCATCAACACAGATCCCTGCGAGCATGAGGACTGCGCCGACGATCAGACCGGCGTCCAGCGAGAAGCGTTGTTGGACCCACCGAGCCGTGCGGCTGCGAAACCCGTCGTAACGCTGCGCGAGCAGCGTCTTCGCAAAGACGCCAAGGTTGAACAGATTGAAGCCTGCGAGGGCCAGAAGGCAACCTAGCGCGAGGAAATGGATGCCTAAGTAGAAGCCCCCGACAACGGCCGGCCCGCTGACCAAAACCGCCTGCAAAATTAGTCCGGCCGCCATCATCAGGATCCCGGGCGCAAGAAACGTGTAATCGGGCGCGTAGGTAAGTATGAAACGGAGGTGCCGCCATCCGTCGCGGAAGGACCGCAGGTGGGGAGGTCGGCCGCGCTTGTCGGGATGTAGGACGATCGGAATCTCGCCGATGCTGAGACCTTGGTGCGCTGCGTTGGCCACCATTTCGGTTGCGAATTCCATGCCCGGTGTCTGCAGCAGCATCCGCTTAAACGCGGAACGGGTAAAGGCACGCATTCCACAATGGAAGTCGCCGATTGGTACCCCGAAGGATCGTCGCGCGATCCAGGACAGGACCGGATTGCCAAGGTAGCGGTGCAAGTGCGGCATGGCGCCCGGCATGATTCCACCCAGGAACCGATTGCCCATCACGAGGTCATAGCCCTCTTGCACCTTGCGGACGAAGGGCTCGATCGCCGACCAGTCGTACGAGTCGTCAGCATCACCCATGATGATAATGTCGCCGCGGGCCTCCTGGATGCCGCGCTGCAGCGCCGCTCCGTATCCCTTGCGTGGCTCGACCACGACGCGCGCTCCCATGGCCCTCGCGATATCGGTAGACCGGTCCGTGGAGCCGTTGTCGGCAATGACCACCTCTGCGACTACACCCATGGCGCGGAAGGTCGCCTGCGCCTTGGCTATGCACAAAGCGAGCGTCCGCTCCTCGTTCAGGCAGGGAATGACTGCACTGACTAGGATGGCCTCTCCCGGCGCGGTCCGGGGTCCTTCTGGCAGGCGAACGATGTTGCTGCTCACGGTGGCCACTTCATGCGGTTAGAAAAGACAAGGCCCCCGCATCCTGCGAGGGCCTTGCAATAGACTGAAGTCAGTTCCTACGGGCCCACGTCATGTGGGTCATCGGAAAACTACTGACGGCAGTTGCTGGGCCGGTACTTGCCTGCAATGACGGTTGCCACTCCGGCCGAGGTGGGGGAAGTCGTGGACCCAGCGGTCGCATTGGCACTCACTGAGAGGACGCGGTCGCCGCATCGCCAGACCACATCCAGATTCGGGGTGGCAAGGGGCTGCAGCGCGAGCGTCCCACCACTGACAGCGGCGTTGACGTCGTTGCCGTAGGTGATCGTGATGGTGCCGAGGCTGACATTGATGCCCGACACATACTTGCCCGTCGGCGTGGTGGTAATACCCAGTGAGTTATTATCGGCCGGCCAGATGCCGCGATCCGCGAAGAACTCAGCGACCGAAGCCTTGGTCGACGAGGCCATGGCCAAGCCCTCGGAGACCTGCGACCGGACCACGTAGTCCTGATAGGCCGGGATAGCAATTGCGGCAAGGATGCCGATGATGGCGACCACGATCATCAGTTCGATGAGCGTGAAGCCTTTTTGGATCTTCTTGAGCATGTCTTTACTCCGTTTGAATAGCGTTGGAATCAGCGGCACAGAGCCGGCGAACTGGATCTAGCAAGCTTCGTGCCAAACCGATATGTGTCTTTAAGCGATTGAAATAATTAGATAAAAAGAATAGTCGACTCGGTCCGCCGAGGAACGCAGCCGCGCCCAGCTGACCATGCATGACCAAATCTGACACGAATTGTCACCGAACCAGTCCTCGGCTCATTAAGCGGCAACCGCTTTCTCCGGCCTCGACTCGTCGGGCGGATTACCCGGGGAGTCTGTTCGCGCCTCATGGTAGTCCTCGTCGGTATTGATTGACCAAAGCGCGGTGCGATCCCGCGAGCCGGTCGCCAGGCAATCCACCGCCGCCTTGGCGGCCAGCATTGAGTGATCCTGGTTGTTGTAGCGGTGCATGCCGTTGCGTCCCACCGGGAACAGATTTGGAAACGACGACAGGTAGTCCCGCACGCGGCCAATCTCGCGGTATTCGCCGAAGTAGGCCGGGTAGGCCTTGGGCACGCGAACCACCGTTCCGTCGATTACCTGGCGGCGATCGATCAAGCCGATCTTCTCGAGTTCCCTGGCGGCGAAGTCGAGGAACTGCCCATTGTCCATCGACCAAAGGTCGTCGCCTTCGTTGCAGAAGTACTCCAGGCCCAGCGACACGGTGTTCGGTTCAGCGACCATATCGGGACTCCAGTTGTTGAAGATCTGGAGCCGGCCGAGCCGCACGTCCGGTTCCTGAATGTAGATCCAGTTGTCCTTGGGTGCTGCGGCGGGTCGCACGACGCCTCGCCGGTCGGCGGAGGTCATGCCGCGGACGATCAGGCCCGCCGTCACGAAATCCCGGTATGGGAGACCACTCGCCACGCGGCGCACGTCGGCGTCCCCCGGTTGCAACTGCTCGACCAACTGGCGGATGGGCATTGTCGAGATCACGGCATCACACCCGATCCAGCGTGATTCGCCGGATCGCAGGTCTCGCACCTGCACCCGCCGGATCGAGTCTCCGTGCTGCTCCAGTCCCACCACCGCGTGCTGCAGATGCACTTGGCCGCCTGATGCAATGACTCGGCTGCAGACTTCCTCCCACATCTGGCCCGGGCCCAGGCGCGGATACAGGAAGCGCTCGATCAAACTTGTTTCGACGCCTTTCTGCGCGACGTCGTTGCCGCGCCCGATTGAACTGCGCAAGGCGTGTGCCAGCGCCTTGGTCACCGACAGACCCTTCACGCGCTGAGCGCCCCATTCGGCCGAAATCTCGCTGCAAGGTACGCCCCAGACCTTCTCTGTGTAGTCCTTGAAGAAGGTGAGGTATAAGCGATGCCCGAAGCGATTGATGAAGAAGTCCTCGAGGGTCGCCTCGGGATGACGAGGTAGCACTTGCGCTCGTCCATAGCTCGCGCCCAGCAGTGCGGCTTCGACCAAGCCAAGATTCGACAACATTGCCGGACTAAGTTTAAGCGGGTAGTCGAAGAACCGGCGTCGGTAGTAAATGCGGGAAAGCCGCGGTCGCAAGAGCAGGACGCGGCCGTCATCGGCCGAAGCGTGCCGTGCAGCTGAAAACGCCCTGGTTTCACCCTGGTAGCCTAACTGCGGATCCCGCATGTCCTCAGCTAATCCCGAGACTGGAAGGATGTCCTGCCACCAGTTCATCACCCAGTCGGACTTGGAGAAGAACCGGTGACCACCGAGGTCCATGCGATTGCCGCGGTAGTTCACTGTCTTTGAGATGCCACCGACCTGGGTGTCCGCTTCGAAGACGAGCGGTACGCAGTCCGTGCGTCGCAACATTTCGAGGGCTGCGGTGAGGCCGGCGGGACCCGCCCCGGCAATGACAACGGTGCGAGCCATCAGCGATGCTCCGATTGAATGGTCGAGGGCGAACCGGTTGGCGAGAGCTCCGTAAAGAGCAGCCAGCGCCGCATCCCGAAATTGGCGATGAAACTTACGCCTGCAGCCGCGATCTTGGCGAGCAGGTAGTGCAGTGACAACCAGTCCACGAGTGCGTACATGAGGAAGAGGTTCAGTGCAATACCAATACCGCCGATAATCGCAAAGTAACCGAACTCCGTGCGTCGATCGGCGATGCGTCGGTAACGGAACGCGTGTCGGATCGATACGCAGTAGACGACGACAGTGCCGGCCATAAACGAAAAAGTGGCAGCGCCGAGGTAGTGAAGGTCGGCGCGATCGACCAGCAGCCAGAGAAGTCCGAAGTCGACGGCGAATCCGGCCGCGGCGCCCGCTGCGTAGACAACGGACTCGCGCAGTATTCTGCTCACTGAGCTTGTCCCGGGCGATAGTCGCCACAGTCGTACAGATAGATGAACTGTTCCGAGCGCGGCCAATCCTTTGCGGGAGCGCCGACTCCGATGTCGTCCTGCGAGACCACGAATCCTAGAGCCGGATCCCGGCAGATACTGGCTAGTACGTCGTGCGTAAGCGGCTTCAGCGCAGCCGGCATGTTGAACCAGAAACGCGGATCAATGAACGCACGCAGACTCTCCGCCCGGCGGTGTAGCTCAACGGAAGCCTCGGACGAGAACACGACGCCGCCCGTCTGAGATACCGTCAGGTAGCTGCGGCGATCGAGCAAGAACCAAACCTCACGCAACCCGTTCCACCAGAACACCTCGGCGTCGCGCGGAATGACTTCGCGCCAGTCGGCGAAATGCGCGAAGTTCTCACCTGAGTAGGTGCGATCGGTCCACTTTGGAACAGCGAATGCGACGGCTGCGACCAGCAGTGCAGATCCTCCTGCCGCAATCGCAACCGGTAGGGCCCTGGCATGCGCAATGATAGAGCCGCTCCAGGCCACGACGACGAGGACCACGGCTGGCGTGATAAGTGCCAGAACCCTTAGAAGGCGTTGCGTCGACTGCGACAGGTCGAGATCTTCGCTTATCATCATTGACCGCAGTGAGGCTGTTACGACGGTCGCGAAGAGGACAAGCACAAGAATGGCGATCGACCCGCGCTGGAGAAGCCGCTGCGTGGTCCCAGGCAACCTATCGCCCACCCGCGAGGCGAACAGTGCTGCGATCGCGAGTATCGAACCCATCACCATCGGTATGAGCGTGCGGGTGCTGACCGGTACAACGGTGAGCCACGCCGCCGACAGGAGCAATGCGGCTGCCCTACCCGCCGGGCCCGACTGCCACGCCGAGTAACAGGTGGCAGGCAGTGCCGCTATCGCAAGGAACCGGGCGAGCCATAGCCAGCGCCACGGTTGTCCCTGCATCAGAATCTTGAGGTGCCATACCTCGCTCGCCAGAGCAGCAAGCAGCAGGCCGGCGAGTGCTAGCCAGAACGCGGCCCAGACTGCACTGCGCGCCGGGCTGTCGACCAGCACGATCGACGCGATCGCCAGTGTGACGACGCTCAGCAATGTGTTGTTCCAGTCCCCCGGCTGCCACTGATCCAGAAACAGGAAGCCGCTCCGCATTCTGGCCGATTCAAGCCATGCTTCGTGCATGCTGGCTGAGTCGCCGCCCAACACCACGCTGCCTGTGACGGCGCACACCACAATTGCTAGTGCGACCAATGGCACTGAGCATCTGCCCGCGCGTGCCGCATCCGCGGTGAGCAGAACTGCCAATAGGAACACCGGGAAGGCCATCAGTGGGTGTATCAGTGTGGCGAGGACGAACGTTACGATCGCCACTGATCGGTCACCACGCAGCCAGATCCAGAGCGCCAAGAGTGACAAGGTCTCTGCCGGGAGTCGAGCCGTCAAGAAAGGCTCAGCAAAGTGAAAAACGCTTTGCCCACCATATGATCCCGGGATTGCGACTACCAAGCCAATTGCCAGCAGCGCGAGCGGCGCACCGAAAAGCCGGTGGCTTACTAGGTAAGCAGCACCGTACCAGATGACGTGACATGCGAGTGTCAGCCCCGATGCCGTCGCCTCCAGACCGAACTGCTGAATAAGGAGCGCGTAGGCCTGCGGGAAAATCGTGTAGCGATCCTGCGATTCGTATCGTAAGAAAATGTCCTGCCCCAGCACAGCTGGATCGATGCGAGCGAGCGCCTGAAAAGCATAGGCCTGTGCATCGTGCGTCAACCCGACGTACGGCGTGAGCAGCAGCCACAAGGCAACGTAAACGGTCAGCAGCGCGAACAACCCCAGCGCCCCGGGCTCAGGGAGAGCCGACCAGGAGGATCCAGAAAATGGCTTTTCGGGCTCTAGTGGCATGCTTCGGTGGCTCAGAGGCAGCGATTCGGGTGGTGACCAGCAGCAGATTATGTCTGCTCGCGGCAAATCACTGTGATTCAGTCCGCAACCCGTGGCGTCAACTGCGGACTTCAGTGTGCTGCAACGTGGTCCGCTGTGGTTGCGCGGCAGTCATACAGGTAACGGTACTTCGCCCTTGTGGGCCACTCGGCATCAGCGACTTGGCTACCCAGGTTCTTCTCGTCGACCACGAAGTCCGGTCCCCCGGGGCGGCAAATCTGCATGAGCCGCCCGGTGGTCAGACGCCTAGGCTTCGCGCCCGAGACCGAAGGCTCGATGAACCAATAGCCGACCGGCAGCAGGGGCGTCAGGATCTCGGCGCGGCGCCGAGCCTCATGGGCCAACTCCTCGGAGAAGACGATCCCACCGAGTTGCGAAATGGTCAGGTAGCTACGGCGGTCGAGCAGAAACCACGTCTCCTGCAGCCCGTCGTGCCAGAAAACCTCGGCTTCAGCGGGAATGAGCGTGCGCCACGCAGCGAAGGCAGTTCTTTCGGGGAACGAAAAGGACTTCGTCAGCCAGGTGGCGGCGGCGCCGGGTGCCGCAGAGGTCGCGAGGAGGCCGCCGCATATGCCTACGATTGCACCGCGCGCAGGTCGCCACGAGTGGATCGTGAGCCACCACGCGGCGCCGGCTATTGCGGTTGAGGCTGCCGGCATTGTCAGGACGTCGGCAACGACCTGCACCCAAATCGGATCCGTGCCGAAGTCAAAACGACCACGAACGATGGCGACGGCGGACAGTACCAGGCCCAGCATCGCGAGCGCCAAACCGGTGGCTGCACCCGCTGTCATGACGCGTACGACCTGAGGTCGCAGGTGACCGGAGTACAGCCAGATCAACACGGCAGCGCACACGAGCAGCCCGGATGCACCAATCGGGGGCACTGCATCTGCCGAGGACCAGTGAGCCATGACCCATGCAGTCCCCATTATGAGTGCGACGACGCGACCGGACGGTGCCCTTTGCCAGGCGGCGACGAGGGTTGCGGGAAGCAGGATGAGAGCGATCACGCAGCCGAGCCAGAGCCATCGCCAGGGCTGTCCCTGCAGCAAGAGCTTCAGTGGCAGCGCCATATCGGCAAACACAGCAAGTGCGAGGCCGCAGGCGCCTATCCAGAAGGCTGCAGTCGCCAGCTTGCGTGCCCACCCGTCGAGGTACTGCGCTGACAGCAACACCGAGAGCAGCGGCAGTACGTTGATCTGCCAGTCCGATGTCAGCCAATAGCGCGGAAACAGGAAACTGCTCCGCGACCGAGTCATCTCCAACCAATCATCCGGCATCAGTGCAGTATCGCCGCCCAGCAGGAACGATCCTGCGATGCATGACAACGCGAATGCAACGGTGGCGAGCGGCCAGAAGCGACGTGATTCTTGCCAGGGCGCGCAAAACGCGGCAAACGCCAATGCCGCCGGAAATGCCATGATCGGATGCAACGCCGCTGCCAACACGACAAGTGCAGCCGCTCCGACGCGGCGACCCTTCACCAGTAGCACGAGCGACGCAAGGCAGGCCACCTCGGCAGCCGGCCGCGCGCTCAGGAACGGCTCGGCGGTACGGAATACCATTCCAGATCCATACCAACCCGGAATCGTAAGCAGGAGTCCAACCGAGAGCCAGGCCCGCTTCGCGCCCAACAAGGTTCGGGCGAGATGCCATGCAACGGTTAACCAAGCGACGAACAACAGAAGCGTTGTTAACGCCGCGGCGTGGTCCAGGCCGAGCCGCACGATTACCCGCGCGTACAAGTATGGAAACAGCGTAAAGTCGTCCTGCGACTGGAACCGCAGGAACAGGTCGCCGGCGAGAGTGCCAGGGTCAATCTTCGCGAGTGCCTGTGCCGCATAGGCCTGCGCGTCGTGCTGCAGGCCCCAGTACCTGCCGGTCACCGTCCACAATGCGAGGTACACGAGCAGCAGGGCAAAGACGCCGAGCGTTCGGGTTGCCGCGGTGCGAGACGTGTCCGCTGCTCCCGTGGACGGCGCTCTTGTTTCAATTGGATTTTGCAAGAAGAAACTCGCGACGATTGGTTGCGAACGGAATGAGCTGCAATTATCTTGCCTCCCTCTTGCGCGGATTGTGAACTTGGTTCCAACGAGCGCCACGGATCGACCGCAGTCTTGGTCCATCCTAACGCTTCGGCTGCACCCGCCCGCCGGTACCAACAAACGGGGCTCCAATTGCTTAACCGTGATCGCCTGCTGCTGATCGGCCTCGTCGGCTCGATCCTTCTCGTGCTTGTCGCGTTGCAGATGAGTTCGGCGTCGTATGTGGACGGCCAATACCTTCCAGTAGGGCACGACGCCTTCTATCACGGCAGCAGGATCCTGGATGCCGTCCGTACGGGAAGCGTGCCGCAATTCGATGCGAGGATGCATTCACCCACGGGCGACTGGGTGACTTGGCCGTGGGCGTATGACGCGCTCCTAGGTGCGGTGACCCGCAGCGGCCACGCGCTATTTGGCTTGGATCCAATGGCCGTCGCGGTTCACATTCCACCCGTGCTCGGCGTTCTCGGGGTCGCCTTGCTGCTGGCGGTAGTCGCAGGTCTCGGGTTGTCAGTCGGTCTGGCGTTCATCGCCGTGCTGTGCTTCGCGCTGCACGCATACACGCAGTTCCAGTTTGGTGTAGGGGCGCTCGATCATCACGGCGCGGAGCAACTCGCCGTCCTGGCATTGTTGGCTTTAGGTGTCACGTGGATGCAGCGACCTGAATCCCGAGGCTTGGCGTCCTCGGTTGGCCTGTGTCTCGGTCTGTCGCTGGGAGTGCACGCGAGCCTCGTGGTTCTGCAACTGCCGGTGCTGGTGGCGCTGTTGCTTTCTTGGCTGCGCCACGAGAACTTGAGCATGCGGGCAGCGATGGCTTTCGCCTCGGGGCTGATTGTGGGTGCGCTGGCCATACTGCTGCCAGCGCAAACGTTTTGGCAGGCCCGTTTTGATCTCTACTACCTGTCGTGGCTGCAATTCTATTGCTCGCTGGTGACCGCAGGCATACTACTTGCCACGAGCCGGTGGCAGTCTTCACCGCGTGTGTTGGCTGGCTTTGTCTTGGTGGGGTGCGTTCTGGTCGTGCCCCTGATTGCAACCATTCGCTTTTCGGCCTCGTTCCTGACAGGCGACCTGCCTGCCATCGCTCAGATCGATGAGATCCGATCGCCATTTTCGATTGCAGCTGACCCTCTCGGCGTGCGACGGATCAGTCAGGTGTACACGCTGCTCGTTTGGATTACTCCGATACTTCTACTCGCTGCCCTCGGCATGAGCGTCAGCGAGCGAGATCGCGCCCGCCGGTACTTCTGGGTCTGGTCGGCGTTCGGGCTGGCGCTCTTGATGCTTCAGCTCAGGCTGGGTGGCCTAGGTGTCGTCTTTCTCTATCTGCCGCTGCTCGTGCTTGCGTCGAAGTTCACGGCGTCGCGACCGCATGCCGCTCGCGGTGTTACGGCCGCCATCGTGGTAACGCTGCTGATTGCGTACGCTCCAACGCTGCGATATCAGCTCGTTGGCGCGCGAGTGCCAGCCATGGACGAGCAGTTCGCGACACTGCGGCCGATTCTTCCTGCGCTCGCGGAGATCTGCAGTCGGCAGCCCGGCGTCGTACTGGCGACGCCAGGAGATGGACACCTGGTCCGCTACTTCACCGATTGCTCGGTGGTTTCCAACAACTTTCGCCTGACTCCGACGGACCTGGAGCGCATCTCGACGTCCCTGCGTCTGATCGAGGGCCCCGCAGACAAGCTGCGGCAGGACGCGCCCTACGTCATGTACGTGTTGGCGCGACTGATTGCCCCGGCAGAGTCCGCCGATCCAGTGCTTTTCAGCGAGTTGCTGAATCCAGCCGGAGACCTGCCGGAAGGCTTTCGCACCTTGGTGGAGGCCGGCGTTACCCAGCCCGATGGCACGAGATACGACTACCTCGGCGTCTTCGCAGTGGCTACTCAATCCCCAACTTCTTAACCCGATACCGCAGCTGCCGGAACGTCATCCCCAACACCTCCGCCGCCTTCGTCTTGTTGTACCGCGTCTGTTCCAGCGCCTTGAGAATCGCCTCCCGCTCGATGTGCTCCAACTGCCCCTCGAGCCCATCCGCGCCCGTTTCCGCTGAAACCGGCGGCAACTCCATCACCGCCCCCTGCTTCAACTGAATGTCGCCCGGCTCCACCCGATCCTCTGAGCACAGCGTCACGGCCCGCTCGAGAATGTTCTCGAGTTCGCGCACGTTTCCCGGGTACGAGTAATTCAGCAGCTTCTCCAGCGCCTCGTCGCTGATCTCCGGTCTGGGTACGCCGATCTGCTTCGAGACACGGTCGAGCAGCATGTCGACGAGCTGCGGCACGTCATCCAACCGCTCCCGCAGCGCCGGTACGTGCAGCTCGATGACGTTGATTCGGTAATAGAGATCCTCGCGAAACTTCCCGGCCTTCACCAGCTCCTCGAGCTTCCGGTGCGTCGCTGAAAGGATCCGCACGTCCACCGGGACCTCGCGCGTCTCGCCGACGGGTCGAATG
>Ga0209254_10001154_pt1 | contig 23318 bp, 25 predicted proteins | sample FrelakmetDIP11DI_FD_187148 | JGI IMG/M metagenome (GOLD analysis project Ga0209254, IMG submission 187148) | Freshwater lake sediment microbial communities from the University of Notre Dame, USA, for methane emissions studies - DIP11 DI (SPAdes)... | ecosystem: Environmental > Aquatic >...
CTTCTCTTGAAGAATCTCATCGACTTGAAGAGCAATACTTTTTGATTCAAGAGGTGTTTCTTTAACGATTTCAGGAGATATTGCGCGTGAAAGGACGTCAGTGAGATTCATGCTTGGAGGAGAGATTTCAGGCACTATCTCATTCTCCGTTATTGATTGGAGAAGAATCAATTCTTCTTTGGTTAGAGTAGCTGGAGCTGGTCCTGGTATTTCTGTAGACCCTTCATTCATTGGCGTAATCGTCTCTGATGGAGGCACAATATCAAGTTCTTCTTCAACTTTTGAAGGTTGTTCCAAGGTAACAGCGCTGAATACCTGATCTGTTTTTGGTTCACCAATCCAGGATCGCAAATTATCAAGTAAAATAAATAATGCTTGTAGCGTTTTCTCTTTTAATTCACCAGCTCTCTTGTATAGCCTCTTCTTGATTTCAATTGCTAGCTCCCCTGTCATGCGGTCCTGATAAACAGTCATTATCTCGTTCAGGTTGCGATTACGTTTGGCTTGAGATGATTTGGATGCATGTCGTAAATCAGATAATAAAAAGCCTACTAATGCCCCCACACCAAAACCAACAAGCCCAATAAATGCAAGAGGAATTAAGTAGTTAATATCTGGTATCATAAATCTAGTATATCATGATCCGATTATAACGGTTGACACACTGGGCAATAATGAGTGCCTCTTTGACCGACAGTGATCTTAATAACAGGCGTATTACAATCAGGGCAAGGTTCTCCAGTTCGTTGATAAACACGGAATTTATTTTGGAAATCTCCACCACGGAAAACCCAATCTATACTGGATCCGTTATGAAGAATACCTTCTTCTAATACTAAACGAATGCTCTTCCAAAGGCGACCAGATTCATCTCGAGTTAATTGATGAGAGTGTCTTAAAGGATGTAAATGAGCAAGGTGAAGCGCCTCATCTGTATAGATATTTCCAAGACCAGCTAAAACTTTCTGATCCATTAGAAGAGGTTTTAATTGACGTTGGTGACTTACAATAATTTTATGAAAATCATCGGTAGTGAAATTGGGATCGAGAGGTTCAGGACCCAGGGATGCAAGTATATCGAGCTGGTTTTTGACTAACCACACTCGTCCAAATTTTCGAGGATCATTGAAGGCAAGACGATGGTTCCCTGGAAATTCCAAAAATAGACGGTGGTGTTTAGCGATAGGCGCAGTCGATGCCTCAACTATTAGATCTCCACTCATTCCAAGATGGAAAATCAAGAAATCGGTAGTTAACCTGATAACAAGATATTTTCCTCGCCTTCCAATTTCATTTATAATTTGCCCGATAATTCTTAGTTCGAATTCATGGGCAGGTGGCTCAATGAGACTGCGAGTCCAAATTATGACGGCGTTTTGGACAGTTTTTCCAATTAATGACTTGCTGTTTGCACTATCATGAGAAAGGTTATAACGAATCGTTTCAACCTCAGGTAGCTCTGGCATTACCTATTAGTTATCCCATTCTTCTCTCAAAATGCTCATCTGTAAAATATCAAAATAAACCCCATCCTTATACATTGCCTTTCGTCTTCGCCCTTCGTGGACAAAGCCAGCTTTTTCATAAGACCGTATTGCACGCGCATTGTTTTCATAAACATCCAGAGAGATTCTGTTCATATTCAATGTCAAGAATCCATGTTTCACCAATAACTGTACCGCCTGCGTACCATACCCCTGATTCCAAAATTGTTTTTCCCCAATACATATCCCAAATTCCGCAACTCGACATCGCCAATCGATTTGATGAAAACCGCAATTACCGATTGGCAACCAGGTTTCACCTTGTTGAATCTCAATTACCAAGGGGTGTTCTTCACGGGGGCGCTTCATCATCTCATCGAACCAATTCTCCTCATATACCAATGAGAAAGGTTGATACATCAATAATCCTTGCCGTATTTCAGGATCGTTAAACCAAGAAACAAAAAGAGGAAGATCCTCCCTCTCAATTGCACGGAGTCTAAGCTGCTCACCAATAATCAATTATGCCTCCAACAAAACCAGAATTTCATCTAATTACCCATGAGAGATGCCACCGCCTGAAAGGGTGATATCTCTCGACTTAATAGCCTCTTCAATACCGATTGATATTGATCTTCCTTTAATGTCTCTCTCCAATTCAATATCAATGTTTCACGTAGCAATTGATCTAACTCAGACTGCATTCTAGCTTGTTCCCGCTGACGAAGTTCACCTATCGAAACAATATGAGCATAATGCCTGTCAATAGTTTCTACCAGTTCCTCCACTCCATCACCTTCAGTGGCTATTGTGAGGAGAATTGGTGGAAACCATAATTTCCCAAGTGAGACACTATCTCGGGGGACATCATTGAGCAATCCTTCTGAGGAAAGATGAAAGGTTGGATTGATTGCTTGATCTTGGAAAATATGCGGCATAGGATGAGCTAATTGCAACATACTATTTAGAGCGCGCTTGGTTGCATCTGCACCTGGTCGATCCGCTTTATTTACCACCAAAATGTCTGCAATCTCAAGAATTCCAGCTTTTATTGCCTGGATATCGTCTCCCAAACCAGGTACTTCAATTACTAAAGTTGTATGAGCTAACCGGGCAATATCCACCTCTGCTTGCCCTGCACCTACTGTCTCAATGATAATTACATCAAAACCTGCTGCATCTAATACTAAAACAACATTGCTCGTGTTAACCGCTAATCCCCCCAAAGAACCACGTGAAGCCATAGACCGGATAAATACACCTCGATCACCAACCAAATCTCGCATTCGAATCCGATCCCCTAAAATTGCACCACCAGTGAAGGGACTTGTTGGATCCACGCATACAATTGCAACCCGACGTACACCTCCATGCTCTAATTTTCGGTAACATCGAGCCATCTGGTTTACTAATGAGGATTTTCCTGTTCCTGGGGCACCAGTTACTCCAATTAGATGAGCATGACCAGTATGAGGAAACAGAAAATCTAGTGCTTCTCGCCCCTCAGGAGTATTGTTCTCTACCTGTGTTAATAGACGTGCGAGTGATAACCGGTTCCCCTCTAATACTTCATCAGCTAACATCGTTAAGATGCATACAGACTAGTTGTTTGAATAGGCTACGGAATGTTGAATATCCTTGACGATCTGGTCAGTCAAGGTTCCTGGTCCATATACTCCAGCGACACCTAGCTTTAGTAAAGCATGAATATCCTCATCAGGGATTATCCCACCAACAAAAACTTTTACATTGGCTTGATGATTGCTTTTTAGCAACTCCAAGATTCGTGGAACCAATGCCATATGTGCTCCAGATAAAATTGATAATCCTACTACATCGACATCCTCTTGTAATGCGCTCTCTGCTATCATTTCGGGTGTTTGGCGAAGACCAGTATATATCACTTCCATACCAGCATCGCGTAATGCACGAGCAACCACCTTGGCGCCCCGATCATGTCCATCCAAACCCGGTTTCGCAACAAGTATACGAATCTTCTTCTTGATCATTATTTCTTCCTGGTAAGATGAATGATTAAACTCGTTAATCCATAATTCCAAATTTTTCTATGTAGCGATCAATGTCAAGAAATTTAACAGAATATCACTTCTAATTTTGGTTTACAAGTAATTTTCAGATTGAGTTGGATAAGAAAATTTTTATTCATGGTGTAGGGGAAGGCGTCAGAGTTGTTAACAAAGCAATTTTAGCTGCATCAATCAAGGGTAATGCCAGTTTTATTGGTCGTAGTGCATTTATGAATCCTCCGGTTGGGATGCACATATCATTTTGGTTTATTCGTCCATCCAGATTTGTATCAGTTACGATCCGGCAGTCCACTACATCTTCTTTACCCCCGTAACCTAACTGAGTAGGAATTGCCACCAAATATCCATCTTCATCCATTGCCAGACCACCACTTGTCCCTCCAGAAATAGATGCAGAAGTCTTAATCCAGGCACGCTCACCAAATTTCCTTTGCGACGTAAAACCTCCTACATCACCACGAGTAAGAGTGATCGTATCTCCACCGATGTTTGGATATCCTAAGATTGTCAGAGAATCCCCAAGCTGCAGAGAATCTGAATCTCCCAGAGGAACGTATGGTAGATTCAAATCTTGAGGATTCACCTTCTTAAACCTAATATCTGATGAAATCCTTAATACAGCAATATCTAAATCTTTGTCAATAATTACTGGCTCCGCATAATATCTATCAATAGGAGGCGCAGAAGGATCTAAAGATAAACCAATAACAAAAGCATCAGCTTCAAATTGAGGTCCTGGGTCGATCAGGTGTGCGTTGGTGAGAATCAGACCATCAGGAGAAATTATAGTTCCAGAGCCACCCCATGCATCGCGGAAATAGCTGCTATATTTTATTTTCGCAGTGAGTCTAACAACCGCTGAAAAAGGTATCGTAACTGGCGTAGGTGTTAGTGAAGGAGGAATCGGTGTAATTGTGGGTGAAGCAGTGGCTGACGGTATTGGGGAATCAGTAGGAACAATCGCTACTGCGGGTAATATTTCTAATCGAAAAGTTGCTTTGATCACTTCTTCATCCAGGACTACACTTAGAAAATCCGATATATCACCATGTTGCCAAGGCATCATGGAAATCTCAAATTCTTTGCGGCTATCAGGTTCTACCAGATAACCTATTTTAAAACCTGCTTCATCCCCATAAAATTCTTGTTCCATGCTTCCAGGAAAGACATTCTTCACCACAGCTAATTGGAGCAGCGACTCAGGTATACGAATTTCATCAACCTGTACATAATCATTCCCATCATTTTGTACTGTGACTATCATAGAGAATTCCTCACCTGCTTCAACATTCGGTGGAGATTGCACATACACCTGTACTTCTGCTGGCTGGGGAGATAGAAAATCCAGGAGCGGGTCTTTTCCACTCATATAAACAACTACTATCAATGCGATAGTAGCTAAAGCAACAACAGCTATCAAAATAAATAGGTAATTGCGAACAGATTTCACGTTAAATGTCCTTCACTGGAAAAACCTTTAAAGATTATACCCTTGAATTTAGATTATCGCCTTCCATTATTGTTTTGATTAAGGTAGGCGAGGACAAGCCGATTTCGGGAAAAATGCCCCAGCGTAACAACTTCCACCCACATGGAGCCGCCAAGCAATTCTTGAGAGATTTTCTGGGAGCTATAGCCTTTTGCATAAAAATCTAACACCTTCCCACCCAACTCCTCCAGGTAAGATATCTTCGATGACAATTCTTGTCCAGGATTTTCTCGGACTCGTGAACATCCTGGGAAGAGGATACTTATTGATAATCGAGCTATCCGCTTCAGTGATTCAATAATCTGCCAGATATCATATCCTTCGCGTAATGCTCGATCGCGACCTCCAACGTAAAGATCACCGCTAAATAACCATTGTCGATCCAGCTCGTATAAACAGACATGATCAGGACTATGTCCAGGAGTATAAATGACTTGGAATTTATGAAACTCCGTATTTACATATCCTCCATCTTCGACTGATCTGGCTTCTGATGGTTTTGGCCACCCCCAAAATAACTTCCTATAAGGATGAAGAGGCTGAGTACGTCGAGGGTCAGATAAAACGGGTAACGCTTCTGGATGTGCAAAAATATCCATCTCCTTTCGATTAGACTGTAATAAGCCGTTTCCACCGATATGATCCTCATGAGTATGAGTATTAATAATATGCCGCACCTGGAGATCTTTAAGAGTAGATGTCAATTCTTTTGAGGTATGTGCACAACCTGTATCGATCATCGTATCACCCACCATGTAGCAAGTTGTCCAGTAACGCCCTTTCCCCGCAAGAGTCCTAGCTAAGTCGAAACGAACCACCTCCTGATATTGTGATTTCTTCAGCATGTAGGAATATTGTAGCATGCAAGAATGCATCGTGCAAACTACAAACTCTTGTTACAAACCTCACTTTTAACAGCTATAAAACGAGAGAAAGGGGAATTACTTTCCAGCAAGTAATCTCCTGCAATTTGACTTATGGATTTTAATCGCAATTAGGTTCCGAGTGGAGATTGCAACCTTTGGTTGAACATATTATATATTAGGAACATAGACAGAAGCTATTAGAAGCAGAACAAAAATACTATTTGTTGTTTATGACCAGTGCAGCAATTACTCCAGGAACCCAACCGATTAATGTTAATATCGTAGTGATCAATATCGATCCACACCCTTTATCTATGACTGCCAGTGGAGGGAAAATGATGCATACAATAACGCGCCAGCAACTCATAATTAATCCTTTCTAAAAGAAATTACATAGGAACTGTATTATTATATACGCACCCTGGAAACATCGGTTGCATCACCTAATGATAGTTTCACTACATAAATCTTTGATTGACTAATTCGGTAAACAAGCTCGAAATGATCCAACGAAAACCATTTTACGCTATTACAATCCAGTTTACTTTGGTTTTCTTACTGATTATCAGCTGCAGCTTGCCTGGAAAATTGATTGAAATAATCCGGACTCCAACATCATTGCCAACTCATACACTGACCCAATCACCCACAGAAACTCTCACTCCCACCCAGGAATTCACCTCTACCACCACGCAGACTCCCTCACCTACCCCAACCCATTCTCCCACTGTAAGGACTCCCTCTCCAACTCCTTCACAGACCCCAATTCAGCCTACAATTACACCTGGTTCGAACCAAATTGTATCCGGGCAAGATATCTGGACACTTACCTCCGTGGACTTTCCTAAGTATATCTCCACAGTCGCGCAGGTTTTCTATCCAACCACAGGCAAGAAACCTCTCATATCCTACGTGTATATGCGAGCAATTTTTGATTGCACAACTAACAAATCTCTACTTGAGCAATATACAGGATATGATATGGGCTTGACTTTCGTTCATAGATTTAATGGTTATTCCGATGTATATTTTCAGGATTACAGAGGAAGTAAAATTCTAGTCACTCTAATGGGTTCATGTTGGCTGGCTGCACCAATCCCAATCACCGAAATTAGAAACACATCGTATATATTATATTTTCAACACCTCAATCCGATTGTTTTATACCCATCAATTCATCAATTACTTCCAAATGAAAAGTTTGTATACGTTTCCGACATTTATGGTAGTCCGGAGATTTTTACAATCAATGAAGATGGTACCAGTAGAGAACAACTGACTAACCAATCAGGTTTAGATGTTGAACCTGACTGGTCCCCGGATAGAGAATACATAGCATTTACATCCGAAAGGGATGGTAATAAAGAGGTTTTTCGAATGGATTCTTCAGGTGGGAGTCTTGTTAACCTAACAAATAATCCATCAGAAGAGGGCGGCGCATCATGGTCCCCAGTTGGGGGATTAATTGCCTTTCATTCACGAAGGGATGCCAATTGGGAAATCTACTCAATGACAGTTGACGGAAAAAATCCTAGAAACCTGACAAACCACCCAGGTGATGATATGTTCCCTTCCTGGTCCCCGGATGGAAGCCGGCTTGTTTTCCAATCGAATCGTGAAGGGAATTGGGAGATTTTCGAAACAGACACCATCGGGCTTGATTTCCGACGCCTGACGAATTCGACCTCCCAGAATCTTAGACCGGTCTGGTCTCCCGATGGATACTCTATAGCTTTCTGGTCTTTACAAGATGGGGTATGGCGCTTGAACATAATGGACACTTGTGGGAATAATTTGAAAACAATAATCCAATTTGTGAATCCAGGTGAAAATCCAAGCCGCGCTTCCTGGTCTATAGATTCTAAAAAGCTCCTCATTTCTCTGTTTCGAGATAATAATCGAGAAATCTTCATAATTAATCTCGATGGAACAGATTCTCAACGATTAACCATCAACTCCTTTGATGATTTTGATCCAAATTGGTGAAAAACAGCAACAATTTATCTTAAAAAATACGTCAATCTACCGATGTACAGATAGAGCTAATTTGCTAAGATGGAGTGAGATACTTATTTGACTTAGATACGAATTATTATCAGGAGGTACTGCCATGAATCAGGAGCACAAACGAATAGAGAATATTTCAAAATCCGCGCTTCCGTATATCAAACAATTTCCAATCCGGAGCGATCTTCATGTTGGCGCGACACCTGGCTGCTCTCAGGGATTACAATACTGGAAATCCGAGTACCAGAGATTAAAACAAACAGCGAAGAGCCTCGGTTGTATATAATTCTTCACAATTTATAGGAGTAAATGATGAAAACAAGAACTTCAATCCGAGCCGGAGGAAGTGGATGCAGCCCGGAAACAAAAGCATATATGCAAAAAGCAGCACAGATGGAGCAAAAACTATACAACTGCCAAACCAGTCAGAGTTATCAGGCTCCTTACCAACCTCCTTATGGCTACACTCCTCCGACTTATCCACCATACTATGGTTATACCTATCCTGACCGAAGTGGTTGGTGTGGATAGAATCGAATTGAATCAATCAGCGGAGAAAAGAAATGAAGATACGTACTGATTTAAGATCTGGAGCAGCCTGTTATATTGTTCAAGCTGGTGATACCTTGACCAAGATTGCATCCCTATTTGGCACCACTGTAAATGCAATCTGGGAATCCAACCGGACTACAATTGGACCGAATCCCAACCTGATTTACCCGGGACAGCATTTGTATATCCCTGATTAATAATAAAATCCTGCACAATCCTATAGAAAACGAGTGATCTATAAACAACGATCACTCGTTACTTATTCTGAAGCGAGATTTGCTTAGGAACTAGAGTAATTCGTTGAATTTATAAGCAGTGATATTTCTTAATTTATTGTTTGGTAGATTTTCTTGACAGCAGGGCGTATTTCTCTTCTTGAGACAAGAATGCTATTTCCAGAGAATTAGCCTGCAATTGGCGTATTTGAGTCTGATTCAGTCCTGCCAAGGGAGCGGCGTACTCATATTCATACCTTAAATCAATACCACTAATACCCGGATCATCTGTATTTAATGTCACCAATATTCGATTCTCCAAGAACTCCCGAATCGGATGTATTCCATAACTATTAACCGTGGTAGTTTGTACGTTGCTGGTCAAACTACTCTCCACCCCAATTCGATGTTCAGCCATGTATTCCATCAGTTTTGCATCTTGTGTGGCTGTAACCGCATGCCCGATGCGGATTGCCCCGAGGCCATTTATAGCTTGCCAGATGCTCGAGGGTCCATCCATTTCGCCAGCATGTATTGTGACGCCCCAACCTACCTCCCGTGCTCTCCGGAAGTGTTCGACAAAAATCTCTCCTGGAAAATTAGCTTCATCGCCTCCAAGGTCTAACGCTTTTATCCGATTTCGCTGGGTAAGCAGGGCTTGGAGCTCCTCCCATCCTTTTTCACTGCCATAAGTCCGGCTAATAATGCCAATCAGATTAACCTCGATCCCAAAATCTCGTTGTCCAGCTGTAATCCCATCACAAACCGCTTCAACGACTCCTGCTGGATCGAGTCTATTTGATTCAGCCATGAACCACGGACTGAAACGAAGTTCGATATAATCGATCCCTTCCTGTTTGGCATCTTCAACATTCTCATAAGCTATGCGGTAGCAGTCATCATAATCAACTAACACAGCTACCATCCAATAGAATTTTTTAATAAACGCCATCACACCCGGTTGAGGGTCGGTAACTTGCACATAAGGGCGAAGACCTTCTATATCCCAAGCCGGTAAAGGCAAATTGTGCTTTCTACCTAGATCAAGGATTGTCTCCAGTCGAACATTTCCATCCAGGTGGCGGTGAAGATCAATAAATGGTAAATCTGAAAAAACCAGATTATTCTCCTTAATTGAATTAATTGGTTAGAAGTTGTTCGATGATTTTCTTAAATTCCTCAAACGCTTGCGCTCCAATTACTGGTTGTCCATTGATTAAAAAGCTAGGAGTACTTCGTACACCGATTTCAGAAGCTACATAAGAGTTTTGTTTAATTTCTTCGGTATGCTTACCTGAATCCAAACACTCATTAAATTCTTTTACATCCAACTTAAGTTCAGTCGCAAATTTTTTCAAATTCTCTTTGGAGAATGCTCCTTGATTCTCGCCGGATTGTTTGCTAAATAATAGATCATGATATTCCCAGAATTTATCCTGGTCAGCAGCGCACTCGCTGGCTTCGGCTGCCCATAGAGACTCATCACCTAAGAAGCCATAGTTCCAATATCCAAAACGTACTTTACCTTTGTTGACATACTCTTCAATAATTTGGCGACCCGCGCCATTGGCAAACACGCCGCAATACGGTCACTGAAAATCACTGAATTCGATAATGGTCACGGGGGCATCAGCTGAACCTAGAAAATGCTTAGTATTATCGGTCAGATATTCCATCATTTGCTGATTGGCTGCTACTTGGGTTTCTACTTCATGCGCTTGTGCGGTTGCAGTTCCTTTTGCTGCCTGAGCTTCAGGTCCAACCAGAGGCCTTATAAAATATCCTAAGAACATACCGATGACCAGCATTGCTAATCCTATTATGATTACTGTCCAGCTCAACCATGAAGGTAGATGAGTTTGCTTAGGCTTATCTTCTATCTGAGTATTATCTTTATCTAATGCGTTATCGTCTTCTTGCATTCCAGTTCTCCTATTTGAGATTGCTGTAAAATATAGATGCTTTGATATAGTCGTGAATTGTTATTGTAACCCATATAGATTATTAAGAAAAGATACACTCAAGTCCCATAGAATAATAAAATCGTTGAAATTGAAAATATAATTATGAGGAGACATAGAGATTGAGAAGAATTTTAATCGAAGTTAGTAACCTAATTATTGAGGCTGAACTCAATACGAGTTATACATCCGACGAAATATGGAAGGTTTTACCTATTGAATCAACTTATCACCGTTGGGGCGATGAGATTTACTTTCCAATTCCTGTAAAATCTGACTTAGAGCCTGAGGCACGAGAGGATGTGAATATTGGCGATCTGGGATATTGGCCTTCTGGAAGCGCCTTTTGTATATTTTTTGGTCCGACTCCAGTGAGCAAAGGAGATCTTCCGAAAGCCTACAGCCCTGTCAATATCCTCGGGAGAATAACTGGGGATGCAACTCTTTTCCGGGCAACTAAAGATGGTGAAAAAATTATTATTAGACGTTATGAAGAGGAGTTTTAATTTCTATAGCACCAATCTTGAAGTTTAGATAGTCCTTTTACGCCTTGCTGCAACGATCTCAGAGAGTATCGAGAGAGCCAGCTCCTCGGGTGTCTTAGATCCAAGATCCAATCCAATGGGCGCATGAATCCGATCCAGTTGAGATTCAGTTATTCCCTGATCGCTTAGTCTCTGGTGTCGCATTTGGTTTGTCTTTTTACTCCCAAGTGCACCAATGTAAAAAACTGGACTATCTATGGCGATCTTCAGGGCTGGATCATCAATCTTCGGATCGTGTGTGAGGACCGCTACAGCAGTTGTACTATTCAGATTGATTTTCTGAAAAGCTTCCTGAGGCCACTCCTGGATTAATTCATTTACGTGAGGAAAACGCTCAATAGAAGCAAATGCCCGACGGGGATCAACTAAAATAGTCTTGAATCCTACAATCTTTGCCAGGCTTGCAAGAGCTATGGCAATATGCACTCCCCCTACAATCACCAAGGTAGGTGATGGCATGCTCACATCCACAAATAATTGGATTTGCCCTTCACCAACCATTTCGATATTAATACTCTTAGGCTTACCATTTACCATCGATTCCTTAGCATAATCCCAAGAATTCTCGTCAAGACTTTCTTGAATTCTCCCTATGGTGGAACCATCTTGTTTAATAATGATTTTTTGTCCCACAAGGTTCATTGGGCCATCCACAACTGTAATCACTGAAATGGGACGGGATGCCTTGACCTCTTTAGAAACGATTTTGAATGTTTCCAGTGTAAACGGTTCAACAAAGATATCAATGCTACCTCCACAAGCCAAACCTACCTCAAAGGCAGTTTCATCCGAAACTCCAAAGTGTAACAGTTGCGGAATGTCCATCTTTAAGGTTTCCATACCTGATTCAATCACCTGCCCTTCAACGCATCCTCCACTTACTGAACCGGTGATTTTTCCACTTTCTGTAAAAGCCATTTTTGCCCCCACTCCACGTGGAGACGAACCCCATGTTTGTACTACAGTAGCTAATGCAATTTTTTCGTCTAGACTGAACCAATGCTCAATTTCTTTCATTACATCTAACATGTCAAACAATCCTTCAATAGTGATCTTTTGATAATTGATTAAGAAAATATGCAGGATGATAATACCACAATAGAAAATCCTTCATCCTTCGACCACCCTTGAGTTGAATATTCAGCAACACGGAAAGATTATAATCACATATTACCTATACGCAATTGGTCTGTGAATTAGAACCTTCAGGTTTCAACCAGCTCATAAGTGACTCATAGTATACTATTAGGACAATTTTGATTATATATATGATATAATATCCGCATGCGAACTTCTTATGAAACTCCCATCATTAGTAGGAAAGAATTCATCCACATCGGATTGAATATAGGTGGGGTAGCTGTGCTGAGTGCATTCCTGAATGCCTGTTCTGGCAATAAATCATCACAGGAAACTATCTTGGAAAATACAAGTTCTAATACCACTTCTGCACCAGCATCTACAGTAGCACCCTCTGCTACAATTCAACCCGAGCAAACCACCCCTGTGCAACCTACCAGAACAATAGAGTCTACAAAAATCCAACCTGGAGATACTACCCAAGTTGCCCTCGTATGGACCAATAATCGATCTCAAGGCGTAAAGACCGCAATCGAGCTCATGGATATAAACCAATTTCAAGAAAAACGAGTTTTCTTGAAGCCAAATTTCAACAGCTCTGACCCAACACCTGGCTCCACCCACCCTGATGTTCTACGCGCATTGGTGCTCCTGCTCCAAGAGTTAGGAGCTATTGGGATTACAGTAGGAGATCGTAGTGGAATGGGGGATACAAATACGGTTATGCACAACCTAGGTGTATACCAGATGGCGGAGGAATATAGATTTGATACGTTAGTGCTAAATGATCTACCAATGAAGGACTGGGTGGAATTTCAACCATCTGGAAGTCATTGGAAACAGGGATTTCTGGTTGCCCGTCCTTGTCTTGAGACTGATTCCTTAATCCAAACCTGCTGTTTGAAAACCCATGCGTTTGGGGGGATTTTCACCATGTCGTTAAAAAATACTGTAGGCATGGTAGCTAAACGCCATCCATCGACTGGATATGATTACATGCAGGAGTTGCATTCCTCCCAACATCAGACAGCGATGATTGCGGAGATCAACGCAGCTTATACTCCCAACTTAATCATTATGGACGGAGTAGAAGCATTCATCAGTGGTGGTCCAGCGCAAGGTGAAAAAGTGGCACCAGGAATTGTTCTGGCTGGCACCGACCGGATCGCAATGGATGCAGTAGGAGTCGCGGTTCTTAAAATGTTTGGAGCTTACCTCCCTGGTCCAATCTTCGAACAGAAGCAAATTGCCAGGGCAGTTGAACTAAAACTTGGTGTGGACAATCCAGAAAAGATCAATTTCATCACTGGGGATACAGAGAGTGCAACTTTCGCAAATCAGATTCGCCAAATCCTCCTATCGAAAGAATAACTTCGATATTTATTCCATGTGAAAACTTAAAGAAGGCTTGAGTTACTATTTGACTTAGATTTATTTCTTCCCTAAAAAAACGTGAATCTCACCTGTCTCTACTTGGCTATGATGAAACGGAATACAAAGTGGAGAAAAACCAGCCTTTTTCATAATTTCCATCCAATCTGCATCACTGAACAATCCACAAATATGGGTGTCCGTGAAGCACCCGATCTCTTTTTTGCCCTCTTTAAGTAAATAAACCATATAAGAAACGTAGCTTGAATCTTTAAGATCAGGATCCCAAGTCCAGGAAAGATAACGAACGCCTCGCTCTCCCTGATCATGACCTCCATGCTCAGTGTTTGCCACGAAAGTCTCGCGAGTGAAATCTGGCACAAACAGAGCAGCCCCTCCAATTCTACAATGGTCAAACGCATTTTTAATCGTTAGGCTCAAGTCATCTTTCGTCGTCATATAAACAATTGCATCATTTATGAAAACTGTATCAAATAGCTCCCCTAACCTTACTGATCGCATGTCCCCATGGATATGCTTGCATTCTGGATTTAACTTCTGGCTGACGCTCAACATCTGACGGGACAGATCAACTAGAGTCATTTGGAAGTATTTTTTAAGGTGGGAGGCATTATTTCCTCCTCCCGAACCTAACTCTAACATGGTTTTAGGCTCTAGATGGCAGGCTGAGATCAAGGTTTGATAATAAAAGGAAGCTTCTTCAGCATATTCCTCGGGTGCAGAGAGCAGAGGCCACCATTCCGCCAGTTCGGAGTATAGAATTGGGAGCTTTAAAGATTTGTTGACTTCTTGTGTATTTGAATTCATCGAATCCTCTTCATTGTACGCTTTCTTCAGATCATTTTGTAAAATAAATAACTTACTATTAGTGCGGGTCATTATACCTTGAGGTGATAATCCGTCATTGCCGTAATACCAGATCACTACTGCTCATGTCTGGATTTGGCCGATAAAATCATAATTGGGATTGTCAAGGGAGAATCTGTCGATCTGAATTATTTTACTCATTGAGACTCCCCGATTAAATGATAATAATGATTATTTGCCATAAATGTTTAACTTAATTGCCGCGGAAATTTTTCACTTGATGTTGATAAATCAGGAAGTGAAATCAAATCCATAATATAATAAACAGAACTAAAATCAAGGAGGATGGCAATGAAACATACATTATTTTTACTCAATATGACCCTGATCGCTATTTTGATTCTAGCTGGATGTAAACCAGCCCAAGCTCCAACATCGATGGCTACCGAAGAAACCATCGCTACTGCACCACCAGTCGCCATAGAATCCGAGGTTCCACAAGTAGAACCTGTTATCATGCATATAGGTTGGTTAGGTGAACCGGATACTCTTAATCCGGCTTATGCATTCTTGACTGAGGCTTACACTATTTTTGACCTGATCTATGGAACATTGACTACTGAAAGCCCAACAGGAGAATATATCGGTGAGTTAGCTGAGGATTGGACGCACTCTGAGGATGGCCTGGTATGGACCTTTAATCTCAAGGACAAGATCAAATGGCACAATGGCGAAGATTTCTCAGCGGAAGACCTGGCGTGGGCTATAAATGCCATTATAGAAGACCCGGACGGATGGGCTGCTTCGGCCAATTATGTTTCAGGATTTGTGGATGTTAAAGCATTAGACCCAAAAACCTTACAAATCACATTGGAGAACCCGATAAGTAACATGGAATATCGCGTTTCTTTTTTATACGCGGTCTATCCAAAGGATTTTCAAGAATTCACCACCCCTGAAGATTTGCAGAACTTTCCGAATGACCAACCTGTAGGTACTGGAGCTTTTAAAGTGAACACCTTCGATAAGGATAAAGGTGTCTTGATTCTGGACACTCACTACCAATATCACGGGACTGTACCCAAGATTGACCAAGTCGTTTTCCAAACCTTTGACAACGCAGACGCCATGATCCAAGCCATTAAAGTGGGAGACGTCGATGTCTTGAATGAAATACCCAACAGCGCCTTTGAAGCCCTCAGTTCATCAGAGAATGTCCGAGTTGTGGCTCAGCCTGGTCGATCCTTGGATGAATTAATCATCAACTCGGTTCCAGAAGATAATGACCCAGCTCCTAATCGCAACACTGCTTTATTGGATCCTCAAGTACGTCTAGCGATTGCACATGCCATAAATAAGCAAGACTTGGTGGATATCGTGTTACAAGGACTTGGTGAACCTGGCACCACCATTATTCCCCCCTCCCTGGGAGGCGGCTTCTGGCATAACCCTCTTGAGGACGTGACCTTCGACTTGGATAAAGCTAACCAAATCCTGGAAGAAGCTGGTTACCTAATGGACCAGGACGGAGTGCGCGCAAAAGGTGAGACGAAGCTTGAGTTCCGTCTCCAATACGCCTCGGATAGCTCGAATTATCCACGTGTTGCCGATTTGATGGCAGAGTGGTTCCGCCAGGTGGGAATCAAGGCTAATGTTGAAGCAGTGGACCCTGATAGTCTTACAGCGGCGATTACTCCTACTGGCGATTATGACCTGGTCATATGGGGGTGGGGGTCTGACCCAGATCCAGATTTCATGCTCAGTGTAATGACCAGCGATCAGTTTGTGGAAGGTGGATGGAGCGATAGCGGATATTCCAACCCCGAATATGATCAGTTATACCTTGATCAACAAATGGTTGTAGATCCAGATGAGAGGCAGAAGATGGTATGGCAGATGCAGGAAACGGTATTCAATGATAGACCTTACATCATCCTCTATTACGATCAATCACTGGAAGCATATCGAACTGACCGATTCACCGGCTTTATTGAATCACCTTTAGGGATAGCCATATCCCTCTCCTTACAACAAGTTGAACCAGTTAAGTAACTGGTTGCTCATGCATTCAGGTTTTTGCTGGTAATTATCAAATTTTTTGCCTTTACCAAGAACATAGATCTTAACATCTGGAGGTTAGCAGATTATTGAATAGTGAACTGGCATGATTATCTCTTAAGGAAAATCACATTTGCCCTGATCACCTTGGCAATCGTGGTCACTTTAAATTTCTTCCTGTTCCGAGTGCTGCCAGGAGATCCTATACGATCAGTAATTGGTCGCAACATAAAAATCTCTATTGAAACCCAGGAAGCACTTAGAACACAGTTTGGATTGGACAAACCTATCTTTCCAGACCAATTCCTGGCCACATTAGGCCAATGGGCGCGGGGAAACCTGGGAGTCTCATGGTCACTACGTCGTCCAGTGAGCGAAGTGCTGTTCTCCAAGCTAGGGAATACGTTTTTACTCTTGACTCTTGGGCAAATCCTGGCGATCGTTTTCGGTATCGCGCTAGGCTTACTTGCGGGTTGGAAGCGCAAAACATCCATCGATGTAGGAGCCCTGACATTTTCTCTTATCGCTTGGGCGATGCCTACATTCTGGTTGGGTATCATCCTTTTAGCTGCAGGGAGTGCCTGGTTTGGGTTACCTACGGGTGGGATCGTTTCTCCCACTAATGTTGGTAAGCCTCTCATCCAGGTACTCCCCGACCTTGGACGTCATCTAGTTTTACCGACATTGACTCTTACAATTCTATACATGGGAGAGTACATGCTCATCATGCGATCCTCGGTATTGGAAGTACTTAGTGAGGATTACATTTTAACTGCCAAAGCGAAAGGGCTAAATCATTGGCAAGTGCTTCGACATCATGCCCTCAAGAATGCAATGCTTCCGCTAGTGACCTTGATCGCTCTCAATCTAGGGTTTACCGTCTCTGGAGCAATCTACGTCGAAACAGTTTTTTCATTCGATGGTTTGGGAAAACTCTTCCAAACTGCACTTGTAAAACAAGATTTTCCTTTACTTCAGGGTGCTTTCCTACTTCTAGCTGTTAGTGTGATAGCAGCTAACATGGTTGCGGATATTTTGTATCTTTATCTAGATCCTCGTGTAAGAACTTCTTAGCAAATGAAAAAGATAGAGATACTCATTATCATGATACGTGAAAGCTTATAACTGCCCATTGTGACAATGAAGAGTTTACACATAAACCAGAATCTTCTCAATTTTTGGAGAACTTTTAGCCACAACCTCATGGGAATCCTGGGAGCTTTCCTTGTATTCAGTGCGTTGTTTGTAGCGACCTTTGCCCCTCATCTGACACCTTACCGACCCAATGAGACGATCAGGGACGAGAATGGACGTGGTTTAACCTATGCCCCTCCATCAGTGCATGGTCCGCTGGGAACAGACGACGCCGGACGCGATGTCTGGTCTCAGATGGTATATGGCTCTCGAATCTCTCTAATGGTAGGATTCCTGGCAGGATTCATCGCCATGTTTATCGGAAGTAGCTTAGGCATCCTTGCAGGATTCTTCAGCGGGTGGACAGACAATCTGCTCATGCGAACTACCGACATCCTACTGGTGATCCCGGACTTACCTTTGATGCTAATTCTAGTAGCGACTCTACGTAGATTAGAGATGCACATCTCACCGATCCTGGTTTTAGTTATAGTGATCGGATTTCTGTATTGGACTTCCACCGCACGCCTGATTCGCTCCCAGGTCTTGAGCACAAAAGAACGACAATTTGTCGCTCGTTCCAAGGCAATCGGCGCTGGTTCTGCCCATATCATTCGAAAACATATTGTTCCTCAGATCATGCCACTGGTAGTGGCTGAAACAGTTCTAATCATCTCTACAGCCATTCTGGTGGAATCGGGCTTAGCATTCCTGGGTTTAGGGGATCCTACCCAACCATCATGGGGAACCATGCTTAACTTTGCCTTCGACCGAAATGCAATATCCAATGGAGCCTGGTGGTTCTATTTACCACCAGGTTTGGCAATTGTATGGGTCACCCTAGGTTGCGTTTTACTTGGAAACGTTTTAGAGGAAATCCTGAACCCTCGATTATCCTTCCATCACCTAGAAAGCGAGAAACACATGGTGGCTCGACCCTCCACTGTTACAGCGGTGGCATTAGCTTCTTCAGCATTAAAAACTGCCATTACAAAAAAGGAAAAACCCCCAAGCAACTAATCGGATCTCAAAATCGATAAAACTTAAACTTGTGGTTTGATAAAGTTTTAACAAGATAGATTTGAGAGATATGCAATTATCTAATCCAGCCCCTCCTTCAGAAAAACCTTTACTAAGCGTTCACCATCTCAGCACCGATTTCGTGAATCCTAAGGGTGAACCTGCCCATGCATTGGAGGATGTGAGTTTCGAAGTCTATCCTGGACAGACCCTGGGATTAGTGGGGGAATCGGGATGTGGAAAAACAACGGCTTTGATGTCTATTATGCGTCTATTACCTGCCAGTGGGCGAATAATCCAGGGAGAAATTATTCTCAACGGAGTAGATTTACTGTCATTGAGCGAGCAAGAAATACGCCAATATCGTTGGAAAGAAATATCAATGGTCTTTCAGGGGGCGATGAATGCTCTAAATCCCGTTATCCCGGTAGGAGACCAGATCCGTGAGGCAATCTTACTTCATGACAAAATGAATAATTCGCAGGCGAATCAACGAGTAGTGGAACTGCTTGAGATGGTGGGCATTGCCCAATCCCGAAAAGATCAATACCCTCACCAATATTCAGGGGGTATGCGGCAGCGTGCAATGATTGCAATGGCGCTAGCGTGCTTACCAGATATCCTTTTCGCCGACGAACCTACCACTGCCTTAGATGTAATGATCCAAGCTCAGGTTCTGGAATTGCTCAAAAGGATCCAGGATGAGCTAGGATTGGCTATTGTACTAGTCACTCACGATTTAGGAGTCATCGCAGAAGTGAGCGACGCGGCTGTGGTCATGTATGGAGGAAAAGTGGCAGAATACGGTTCAATCGATGCAATTTTTAATTTTCCTCAACACCCCTATACTCAAAGGCTTTTAGAAGCATTTCCTGACTTGAACCGCCCAGCTGAAAACCTGGCATGCATCCCTGGAGAACCACCCCGGTTGAATGACCTGCCTCCAGGCTGCCGTTTTGAACCTCGCTGTCACCTCCGCATTGAGGGTGGTATTCATTCCATTTGCGCTTTACAATCGCCGGAACTCGTGGAAATCCCCACTTCAATAAATGAAAAAACAAATGAGAAGAAAATCCCTATCCGTCACCTGGCTGCCTGCCACCGCTTAAATATTGCAGGATGTGAATGAAGACTGCTGGGGTAGCTTACCAAAACTCAGACATTCGTCTTCATAAAAATATCCTAGAAATCAGGGATCTTTTCAAATATTTTCCTATCCGGCAATCTCTAACAGATTCACTGATGCGAAAGCCTTCAAAGACGGTAAGAGCAGTAGATGGAGTCTCATTCAATCTCAGGAGGGGTGAGGTGCTCGCATTGGTAGGTGAGTCTGGAAGCGGTAAGACCACCATTGCTCGAACACTGATCGGATTGGAGGAGCCTACTGCTGGAGAAATCCTATTCGATGGGCAGCTTCGTTTTTCTTCGCTGGAAATGAGCGATCCGAAAATTAAGGCTATTCCTCTAAAAAGCTTAAGACAACGAGTCCAGATGATCTTCCAGGATCCCTATGAATCTCTGAATCCCCGTGCCACCATTACCGAGATCGTCTCGGAACCATTGGAAGTACACAATCTATTTCTGAATCGGCAGGAACGACTTAATCGAGTAATACAGGCTTTGGAAGATGCTGGCTTGAGACCAGCGGATGAATTCCTCCACCGGTTTCCACACGAGTTATCTGGTGGACAGCGTCAACGAGTGGTCATTGCCTCGGCAATGGTTTTGGATCCTGAGCTGTTGTTAGCAGATGAACCGGTATCAATGCTGGATGTATCCATTCGAGCGGAAATTTTGAACCTGCTCCGTGACTTGCGAAGACAAAGAGGGGTAAGCATTTTGTTCATCACCCACGACATGGGAACTGTGGCGTACTTTGCCAATTATCTGGCAGTCATGTATTTGGGAAGAATTGTAGAGTCTGGGGAAACCAACCAGGTACTGCAAAATCCTCAACACCCCTATACGAAGGCATTGCTTTCAGTGGTGCCGGTACCCAATCCTCGCCTTCGTCGCCAACGATTTATTCTTCAGGGCGAAACCCCGAATCCAGTGGACATCCCAACTGGCTGCCGTTTTCACCCACGCTGCCCCCAGATAAAAGGAAATTGCCAATTAACAGATCCCAGAATGGTGAGTTTGAGCGAAAATCACCAGGTAGCATGCTTGCAAGTGAATACATAGATTTAATCCCTGATCAGGTCTCACAAAATATTAATGTAAAAAAGCAAGGAATGCCTTGACAAATTTAAAACAATTAGTATAATAAAGATTATAATTATCTTATAAGTCTTATTTAGGAGGCACCCGATGAGCACGATTAGTGATACAAAACAATTGAAGAAATATGTAACTCGATTAGAAGAACCACCCGCCACCCGAGCCTTGTTTGGTGATGTACGGTTTGCATGGATTTGGCTAATCATTCGCATTTACGTTGGTTACGCCTGGTTGATGGCGGGATGGGGGAAGCTGTTCAGCCCTGCCTGGACTGGTGAGAAAGCTGGCGCAGCAATATCCGGATTTGTGGCAGGGGCATTACAGAAGACCACTGGTGAACACCCTGATGTTCAGGGTTTCTATGCCTGGTTCTTGCAGAATTTAGTCCAACCTTACCCGGTTTTTTGGAGCTATTTGGTTGTGATTGGTGAAATACTGGTAGGAATTGGTCTGATTCTAGGAATCTTTACCGGTATCGCGGCATTCTTTGGGGCGTTTATGAATATCAACTATCTCTTAGCTGGTACAGTCAGCGTCAATCCGGTTCTTTTCATTCTCTCCATGTTCCTGGTATTGGCCTGGCGGACTGCAGGCTGGTGGGGCTTGGATCGATGGATTTTACCTGCACTGGGTACTCCCTGGCGACCTGGCCTGGTGTACAAGAATGGCGAGAGCAATACAATCGAAGGGGAGGTCCAACCCGCAGGTTTGGATTGATTGATCAATCATTATATTAAAAAACTTCCGAAGTCTCCAAAACTTCGGGAGTTTTTGTTTCCTTTATGATCCCCTATTTCCGGACAATTGGTAAGTACAGACGCCCATTGGCAGTGCCAAATCGCCCCCACACATCATATTGACCAGACCACTCGTTATAAGCTACTAGAAAACGATCAGTACCAAAAGCTGCTGTTGGAGCATATTGAGTGTTTGCAGATGAGGTAACTGCAAAGATATCGCTGGCTATGGCTCCAGTCGCATTCACCCAACATCCAAAAACATCAACGCCGTTATCCCAAGTTACCAGGTAGGGATCACCTGTTCGAGCGTAACTCAGAGAAGGATTTCCCTCATCGGATCCTTCTGGAGTGCTGAGGGTCGGCTGTCCTCCTAAGTCGTTATTTGCCAGGACAAACCGACCTTTGATGACACTGGTCCCTGTATCATGCTCCCAGGCCACAAAGGCGTTATTATTGGTTGGATTGATAGCGACATCAGGGGTAAGCTCATCTCCGGTATCATCACTGATTTCGATCACATCGCCGCTTATCGAGCCATTTTGATTCAATCGCTGACCACCGATATCGAAGTTCCCTGTCGTATTATGGCTGAATACCACCAGGTATTTTCCATTACCAGCAACCGCCAGAACCGGATATTGAAAAATTTTGTTCGTCCCAGCAGCAATTTCGAAGTCTCCGCCAAGGTCGGGTACTCCACCTACTCCTACTTTTCGCCCACGTATATCCGCATCCGTAAGACTGTTTACTTTTTTCCAAACCACCAGGTATTCGTCCGAAACCGGATTATAAACCACGTCCGGATTGCTACAGTCAACACATTCGGCAATCGTAAAGTCCGCTGAGTAAAGCGCGCCGTCCGCGGTGAGCACTTTCCCCTCGATGTCCCCGTTGGTATTGTTTTCCCAGACCACCAGGTAACGAGATTGGGTACTGTCAAAAGCCACCGAAGGCATGTCCAAACTGTCCGGATTGTAGAGCACAACGATTTCACTACCCAACAAGTTTGCATCTTTATCCACCCTCCTCCCATAGATGGCAACGCCTGTCGTAGGACGATCGTCCTTCCATACTACCAACCATTGGTCACGGTTGGGGTTATAGGCGACGCTGGAAGCCATTTGGCTGGAAGTATTGGTACTGGGAGTGATATTAAAGTTGTTCCCCATAAATGAAAGTATTTGGGATTGGGCTATAACACCAGACACTCCCAAGGAGAAAATAGCAACAAATATAACAAAAAGAAGAAGTAATTTTGTTGCTCTATTGGACCATCTAGGTGTTGAAGAAGTCATAAACATCGTTGCCTCTTTCTGTATTCTTATCGTACTGTTTAAGTTATATAGCTATTGTCACAAACATTCATAAGCTTGTCAATGAGTTACTGTTAAGGTTTACCGGGATTTTACAACAGTTTATATTCGGACTTATTTTGGTTATCGGTTATCCGAAATTTAGAAGAAAATCTCGTTTATGAACTACCACAATCCACTTGACATTTGGCAAGTTTTTCTGTATTGTATAATGTGAAGGATACTAGCTATGGTCTATGCATTGAGGATTGAAAAACACTTGCTATTCGTGAATGGAGGTGGAGGATGGAAGAGTTAAGAGAATCGGAAAGCGCTTTGGTTCATGAAATGAAGCTGGTGCTGGCATACGATGGCTCGGAGCATGCCCAAGCTGTAATTGACCTGGCA
>Ga0209254_10001155_pt1 | contig 23313 bp, 20 predicted proteins | sample FrelakmetDIP11DI_FD_187148 | JGI IMG/M metagenome (GOLD analysis project Ga0209254, IMG submission 187148) | Freshwater lake sediment microbial communities from the University of Notre Dame, USA, for methane emissions studies - DIP11 DI (SPAdes)... | ecosystem: Environmental > Aquatic >...
GCCAGATCGCTTTCGACGAGTATTTCGGTATGGAACAGGCGAAGCTTCTGAAACTCCGGGCTGTTCAGGTAGTCTGCAACGATGCGGTTCAGGCACACGGTTTCCATGACCGGCACGCCGCGGCGCGCGAGGGTGAGCAGGTCCTGGACGATGGCGGCGGCCTTTTCCCCGGAGTTCTTGATCGTCAGAATATCTTTGCGGAGAGGGCTTTCTTCCGGCAGCTCCATGAGCAAAAGATCGGGATAGCCGACGATACCGCCCAGGATGTTATTGAGGTCGTGAGCGACGCCGCCGGCCAAGGTCCCGATGGCTTCCATTTTCTCCAGGCGGGCAAGCCGCTCCTCGAGGGCTTTCTTTTCCAGGTCGCCGCGCTTTTTTTCCGTGATGTCCTGCAGGGTAGCGAGAATGGCCTCCCGCCCGGTGAGGGTGATCCGGCTCGCGCAGAGTTCGATGTCAATAATGTCCCCGTCCCTGCGGATATCCCGGATCTGGTAGGAACGGTGGTCATGGTGCGGCCACGTCTTGCGGCGCTCGCTGAGTATGGGGCGATCCTCGGGGTGGATGAATTCCACCACATTTCGCCCCAGGATGCTCTCCTTGTCGCTGTACCCGTGCAGGGCGAGCCAGGCAGGGTTGACATCGATCATCCGGCCTTCCCGGGAGACGCTCATCGCCTGCACGGAGCCCTCGAATAGGGTGCGGTATTTTCTTTCCGACTCCATGAGCGCATTTTCGGCCAGCTTGCGGTCTGTGATATCGCGCAGGATCGTCAAGACCGCTGCCGGGCGCCCGCCGGCGTCCCGCATGGCCACGCTGGAGACGCAGTGGAAGAAAGCCTGCTGCCCCTGCCGGGTGGTGAGCGTCGTGTCGCTGCTGTGAATCTCACCATCCTGCAAGGTCCGGAGCATATAACATGGGTAGGGATCGCAGGGCCGTTCCCGGCCGCAGAGGGCCTCGTGGCATTTACTATTTACGCAGCCCACGTCGAAGGCTTCCTTGGCCTTGTCGTTGCACCAGACGATGTTCAAGTCCCGGTCGATCATGATCATGCAGTCGCCCACGGACCGGAGTATGGCGTTGAGTTTGCCCTCGCTGGCCCGCAGGGCTTCCTCGGACAGCTTGCGCTCCTCCATCTCGGCGGCCAGCTGGATGTTCGCCCGGTAGAGCTGCGCAGTGCGTTCTTCCACGCGCGCCTCCAGTTCCTCGCCGGCCTTCTTCAGTTTCTCCTTGGTTTCCTTCAACACCGAAACGGTGCTCTTGAGCTCTGCATTGACGTTCTCTAAAGTCGCGGTTGCCTTCTCACGGGTTCTTTCGAAAAAGTAGGCGAAAGCGGTGATGACCAGAAAAGAGGGGATGAAGCGCAGCTTGAAATCCCAGGAGTAGGTCGTCCAAGGGCTCGGCGGATTCTCCCAAAGGAAGAAGGCAACGGCCGGGAGCAGAAACAGAAGGTTTGCGATAAGCCCGGGCCGGGAGCCGAGAATGAACGCGGCGATCAGGGGAAAGGTAAAATACCAGACATGGGCCGTGTTGTTCACCCCGCCGGTGAAGAGCAGGTAGTAATAGAGCAACGCAACGATGTTGACGCCGCAATAAAAAGCGGTCTTGTAGTCATTCGTCCGGCGCAGGTAGAGGATCAGAAACCCGAAGGCGATGCTCGCGCCGTAATCAAACGCGGCGAGCCAGATATTTTGCTGGAAATAGGCGAGGGTGCCCAGCAGGATGAGGTTGAGGATGCCAACCAGCCCGAAGGCGTTGAAAACAATGATCTTGCGGGAAAGGTCACGTCCCTGAGCATCGCCCATTCCACCGCTGATCAGATCGAAGGAGATCCTCTTTAAGCCCTGGACACTAACGGTCATGGGGTCATTCCAATCCCGCTGGAATGGAGCTGCATCGAATTTTTGAAAATGTGGCATAGCGCAGCAAAGACCATGCCATATTCTTCTCTCAAAAAAGAAGAAAACAGGTGATATCAATTTGATATTTATCGTATTTATACGTTTAGCGGGCGTTCCGCGGCGGGAAACGGAAGAGACCCTTCGCCAGCTTTTTGACACAGCGGCGCAAGGAAGAACAAAAAATGAACCCCTGGATCAGGGCTGCTGCGGATCCCGAGGAAGGTGGATGGTGAAGAGACTGCCTTCGCCCAGCCGGCTTTCGACGGTGACGTGGCCGCCGTGGGCCTGGGCGATGTGCTTGACGATGGCCAGCCCTAGCCCCGTGCCGCCCAGCGACCGGCTGCGCGCCTTGTCCACGCGGTAGAAGCGTTCGAAGAGCCGCGGCAGATGCTTTTTTTCGATGCCGATCCCGTGGTCCTGCACCTGGATCTGGATTTCGCAGTCGACGGTCCGGGCGCGGATCTGAACGGATTTCTCACGATCGCTGTACTTGAGGGCGTTGTCGAGGAGGTTGACCACGGCCTGCTCGATGAGGACCGGGTCGACCACGGTGGTCAGCTGATCGTCCCCGCCGAGTTCGATCCCGATGTGCTTCTCTTCGGCCTGCGGCCGGCATATCTGCACGGCATTCTGGAAAATGTCGCGCAGCCGCGTTCGTTCGCGCTTGATGTCGCCGCGCTCGCCTTCATTTTCGATGCGCGAGAGCATCAGCAGGTCTTCGATGATGGCGTTCAGCCGGTCGACGTGCCTGGAGATGATGCCGAGGAAGCGTTCGGCCTCTTCCGGAGTTTCGACGATGTTCTGATGCAGGGTTTCCACGAAGCCCTTGATCGCGGTCAGGGGGGTCTTGATTTCATGGGACACGTTGGCGACGAAGTCCCGGCGCACATCCTCCAGGCGGCGCAGCCGGGTGACATCGCTGAACACGATGAGCATGCCGAGCGGCTCCGGCCCCACGTCCAGCAAGGGTGCACTCTTCACGTTCAGGGTGCATTCGCCGTCGCGGTAGACCGTGACGTCCTCCTCCAGCGGCGTCCGGCTCTGAAAAGAGCGGCTGACGAACTTCTGCAGGGCGATGTTGCGGATGGCCTCCGGGATGCTGCGGCCGCGGACCTTTTCGGGATCGATGTCGAACCATCGGGCCGCAGCCATGTTGATGCTGATGATGCGTTCATCGCGGCTGACGGCAATGACGCCCTCGAGCATGCTGGAGAGCACGGCTTCCAGCTGGTTGCGCTGGCTGACGACGGTCTGCAGCCGATTTTCCAGCTGGGCGGCCATGCGGTTCAGGGACTCGGCCAGGCCGGCCAGCTCCTCGGAATCGGGTATCGGCAGGCGGTGCGCCAGCTCGCCCTGGGCCAGACGCGCGGCGCCCTGTTTGAGCGCCTGCAGTTTCCGGCCGTACTGGCGGGAGATGACGAAGGTCACCGCCAGGGCCAGCAGGCCCAGGATTCCGCCGATGCCCCAGAACTGCCCCCGTGCATGTGCAATCAACGCCTCCATGCGGGCCAGCGGAATGGCCGCGCGCACCACGCCGATGGGCAGCGAATCCCGCGTGACGGAGACGGCCACGTAAACGACGTTCCGCTGAAGGGTGTTGCTGAAGCGACGGGATGCGGCCTGGCCGCCGGCCAAGGCGCCGGCGATTTCCGGCCGGCCGGCGTGGTTGTCCATGTTCTGAGGCGTTTCCCAGGTGTCGCCGATGACGACGCCGGAAGGCAGTATGACGGTGAAGCGCGTTTCCGAGGCCTTGCCGGCCTGCTTGCAGACGGCGTCGACCGCGGATGGATCGGGTGGCTCGAGGTGCGGGAGGATCTGGTTTCTGAGGAGGCGGGCGCGTTCGGAAAGCTCGACCACGACCAGATCATTGAGAAAAGCGTCCAGCGAGTGGACGAAATACCATCCGGCCGCCGACAACGCGCCGATGGTGATAAAGATGTATGAGAAGAACAGGCGCCAGATGAATTTCTTGGGCTTCTTCATGGTGTTTCCCTGAAGCGGTAGCCGACGCCGCGAACCGTTTCAATGTAGCTTCCGTAAGACCCCAATTTCTTTCTCAGCCCGACCACCTGGACGTCGACGCTGCGATCGGTCACCGGGTAGTCGCTGCCGCGCACGGCATCGACAATCTGCGAGCGCGTGAACACCCACCCGGGGCGGCGCGCCAGAACGCAGAGCAGCTGGAACTCCGTGAAGGTCAGGTCCAGCGCGGCTCCGCCGGCGGTGACGGAGCGGCGCCCCGGATCGATCTCGAGCTCGTGGACCGTGATGACCTTGGTGTTCTCCACCGCGGCCCGGGACCTCCGCCGCAGGACGGCTTTGACCCGCGCCGTGAGCACCCGCGGGCTGAAGGGTTTGGTGATGTAGTCGTCGGCCCCGATCTCCAGGCCGGTAACGATATCGGCGTCCTCGCCCTTGGCGGTGAGCATGATGATCGGCAGGGTCTTGGTCTTGGCGTCGCTTTTCAACGCCTTGGCCACTTCCAGGCCGTCCAGCCCCGGCAGCATGAGGTCGAGCACGACCAGGTCGAATGTTTCGCGGCCGGCCTTTTTCAAGGCTTCCTCGCCGCTAGACGCCAGCGCCAGCTGATAGCCTTCGCGCGTCAGATGAAAGCGCACCAGTTCGAGGATATCTTCTTCGTCGTCGACGACCAGAATTCGTTCTTTGGCCATTTGGGTCCATCCTGCCGAGTGCGTCCCGCGGAGGGTCGCGGAATCGTGTACCTTGATGCATCAGCGCCACATATACCATCAATCAATTTATTTGTAGAGAATTGGCGACGGGTTAGGTTGAGGTTAGATTACTGTTAAGCGCCGCGGTTGACATTTCTCCGGGGGGACCTTAAAATGAACATATGATCAAACATTCATATATCGGCCGATGACGCCAGCGGAGCGGTTGGACATGGAAAGCGGAATGGAAGGCCTGCGGGTGGTGCACCCCGATCGCGTGCGATGCGCCCGCGGAGAAGCGTCGCCGGATGATGAGCTGGCCGCCCTGGCCATGATCTACCGGGTCCTCGGAGACCCGAACCGGCTGAAGATCGTCATGGCGTTGCGCCGGGATGAGATGTGCGTCTGCGACCTGGCGGCGCTGACCGGCATCAGCGAATCGGCCGTTTCACACCAGCTGCGCCGGCTGAAGGATCTGGCGCTGGTGCGCAGCCGGCGCGATGGGCAGGTGGTATATTATACCCTCGACGACAAGCACGTCGTGCTGCTGCTTGACATCGGGCTGAGGCATGTGCGTGAGAAATAGGAGCCCGGTGAAAGGAAACCGTGATGGCGCTTATAATCGACATTCTGAATGAATCCAGGCACCTTCTTCTTGATTCTGCGGTGTACATCATCTTCGGTCTTCTAGTGAGCGGGCTTCTGCGGGTGTTTCTCAACCCGAGCTCCATCGCGCGGCATCTGGGCAGCGGCCGTTTTTCGTCGGTGTTCAAAGCGGCCCTGATCGGGGTGCCGATCCCGCTTTGATCCTGCGGTGTGCTGCCCGCAGCCGTGTCGCTGCGCAAACAGGGCGCCACCAAGGGCGCCACCACCGCCTTTTTGATCTCCACTCCCGAATCGGGGGTGGATTCGATTGCCGTGACCTACGCCATGATGGACCCGGTCATGACCGTGGCCCGGCCCTTGTCGGCGTTTTTTACCGCATTTGTGGCGGGCGCCGCCGAAAACCTCTTCAGCTTCCGAAACGGCGACCCGCCGGCGGTCCCGGACCTGACCTGCCCGGTGGACGGATGCTGCGACGGCGTCAACTGCGACCCCCAGGTCCACCGGAACCATCACCGCTTCCACGAGAAGCTGCGCGCCGGTTTCAGATTCGCGGTCAGCGACCTGTGGGGTGACCTCGCGCCCTGGTTCTTCATCGGACTTTTGCTGGCCGGTCTGATCACGGTTCTCATCCCCGATGATTTTTTCAGCCGGCACCTGGGATCGGGCCTGCCGGCCATGCTGCTGATGCTGGCGGTCGGCATTCCGCTTTACATCTGCGCCACGGCCTCGACTCCCATCGCCGCGGCCCTGATTCTGAAAGGGGTGAGCCCGGGAGTTGCCCTGGTGTTTTTGCTGGCCGGTCCGGCAACCAATATGGCATCCATAACCGTGCTGGCGGGAACCCTGGGAAAGCGGGCGACCGCCATCTATCTGGCGGCCATCGCGGTGTGTTCGGTGCTTATGGGCTGGGCACTCGACCAGGCCTATGCGGCGATGGGGATTTCGGCCAAGGCCGTGGCCGGGCAGGCCGCGGAAATCGTACCGGCCTGGCTGCAGTGGGCGGCGGCCCTGCTGATCGTCGCCATTTCGGTCAAGCCGACGGTTCTGAAGCTGAAATCATGGCTTGAAAAAACGGAAACGGCCACCGAACCCCCGGCAGCAGCGGCGGCCGCCTTGCCGACCGCTCCACCGGCCTCGGCGGCTTTGTGCAGCGGAGCCACCTGAGCGTGCGCCGAAGCGCCGGTCGGCGGCCGGCGGGATCTGCAGGCGCCCCTCGATGCCGGAGAACGCAAGCGGTAGGATAGTGCCCATCCATTTTTTTGTTGACATTTTTTTCTTATCATCTAATATTTACCGGTTCTTATGACAATCATTTTTCAGGAGGCTTCCGGATGTACGCAGTCGTAAACACGGGCGGAAAACAATACAAGGTCCAGAAGGGCGAGACCCTGCGGATTGAAAAGATCGCGGGCGAGGTCGGCAGCCAGGTGACCTTCGACAAGGTGCTCATGGTGGCGGATGGCGAAACCTTTCGCGTAGGCCAGCCGCTGCTGGAAAAAGCGATCGTGCAGGCCAGCATCGTCGAGCAGGACAAGGCCAAGAAAATCATCGTGTTCAAGTACAAACGCCGCAAGCGCTACCGCCGCAAGCAGGGCCATCGTCAACCCTACACCGCAATTCGCATCGACGGCATCGAAGCATAAAGGAACCAGAACAATGGCACACAAAAAGGCAGCAGGCAGTTCGCGTAACGGCCGGGACAGCGCCGGGCAGCGCCGCGGGGTGAAAATCTTCGGCGGGCAGCGGGTCAAGGCCGGAAACATCATCGTACGGCAGGTCGGCACCAAGTTCCACCCGGGAACCAACGTGGGAGTGGGCAAGGACTTCACCCTTTTTGCCAAGATCGACGGGGTGGTGGCGTTCGAACGCAAGGGGCGGTTGCGCCAAAAAGTCAGTGTTCATGCATCCGAGTGAAATTTATTGATGAAGCGTTTATAACCGTTCAATCCGGAGACGGTGGAAACGGGTGTGTCAGTTTCCGCCGGGAGAAATACGCCCCGCGGGGCGGGCCGGACGGCGGTGACGGGGGAAAAGGGGGCGACGTGGTCCTGGTGAGCTCCGCGGACCGTCGAACGTTGTACCCCTTTCGTTTCCAGCGCGAATTTCGAGCCGAGCGCGGTGCCGGGGGCCAGGGCCGGCAGAAAACCGGAAAAAGCGGCAACGACATCCGCATCGAGGTCCCACCCGGAACACTGATCCGGGACGCCGAAACCGGCGAGATCATCAAGGACTTCAAGAGCCCCGGTGAACCCTTCATCGTCGCCCGCGGCGGACGCGGCGGCAAAGGCAACACCCACTTCAAGTCTTCCACCCACCGCACCCCGCGGTTTTCCCAGCCCGGGGAACCGGGCCAGTTCCTGCGGCTCAAGCTCGAACTCAAGCTTCTGGCCGACGTCGGGATCGTCGGGCTGCCCAACGCCGGCAAGTCCACCCTGATCAGCGTGGTCTCTTCGGTCAAGCCCAAGATCGCCGACTATCCGTTCACCACTTTGGTTCCCAACATCGGCGTGGTCAAGGCGGGCACGGGCGAACCGTTCGTCATCGCGGACATTCCGGGCCTGATCGAGGGTGCGCACCGGGGCGCGGGCCTGGGGATCCGTTTCCTGCGGCACGTCGAACGCACGCGCATCCTCGTGCACCTCATCGACGCGGCGGGCATCGACCTCCAAAACCCGCTGGCACCCTATCAAACCGTCAACGCCGAGCTGGCCCTTTACGGCGAATCGCTCGCCCGCAAGTCCCAGCTTGTCGCGTTGAACAAGCTGGACCTGCCGGGCGCCGAGGAGCGGGCGGCCGCGTTCAGGGCGGCCCTGAAAAAACGCCGGAAGGTCCATTTGATTTCAGCCGCGACCGGCAAGGGAATCGCCGCGTTGCTGAACGAGATCAACCGCCGCCTGGATGAGCTCCGCAATGACCCGTCGCCAGATTCCGATTGAGCGCTGCAAACGAATCGTGGTGAAGGTGGGCAGCAACGTGCTCACCGCGCGCAGCGGCCTGAACCTCAGGGTCATGCGCGCGATGGCCCGCCAGATCTGCGGCCTGATGGACCGCGGTCTCGATGTCATCCTGGTTTCCTCCGGCGCGATGGCCTCGGGAGTCAAGAAAATCGGGCTCGACCGCCGGCCGGATGAGCTTCCCCGGCGCCAGGCCGCGGCCGCCGTGGGCCAGGCCGGCCTGATCATGGAATATGAAAAGGCCTTCGAGCGTTACGGCCGCAAAGTCGCCCAGATTCTGCTGACCAGCGAAGACCTGACCAGCCGCAAGCGTTACCTGAACGCCCGCAACACCTTGAACACGCTGCTCGAATGGAAGATCGTTCCGATCATCAACGAAAACGACACGGTCTCGGTGGAGGAGATCAAGCTCGGGGACAACGACAACCTGGCCGCCATGATCGCGCTGCTGATGGATGCCGACCTGCTGATCGTGCTGAGCGACATCGACGGGCTTTTCACCCAGGACCCCCGCACCCATGCAGACGCGGAGCTGATCCCGGTGGTGCGGGTGATCTCCAAGAGCACCGAGGCGGCGGCCGGCCGCATGCCCGGGGCTCTCGGTACGGGCGGCATGACGAGCAAGATCAATGCCGCCCGCAAGGTCACCTCCGCCGGCGTGCCCATGGTGGTCGCCAGGGGCGACGCGCCGGACATTCTGCCCCGGCTGCTGGAGGGCGAGGCGCACGGCACCTATTTCGTTCCGCGCCGGGAGAAGCTCACCCGCCGCAAGTGCTGGATCGCCTTTTCCCTCAAGCCCAAAGGCAGCCTCGCCATCGACGCCGGCGCGGCGACCGCGCTGATCGCGCGCGGCAAGAGCCTGCTCCCCAGCGGAATCGTCGGCGTCAAAGGCGAGTTTACGGTCGGCACGCCGGTCGAGCTGCAGACGCCGGCGGGCGAAACCGTCGGCGTGGGCCTGGTCAACTACAGCGCGGCGGACATCCGCCGGATCATGGGGCTCAAGTCCCAGCACATCGGGCAGGTGCTGGGGCATCAACCCTACGACGAGGTCATTCACCGGGACAACCTGGTGATCACGGCGACCGGGGCGATGGAAGAGGCGTGATGGCCGGGAACGGGCCGATCCGGGATCCTGGATGCTCGATTCTCGATACTCGATACTATAAGATCGTGTCGTCATCATTAGTTATCCAGCATCGAGTATCCAGTATCCGGCATCATTCCGATGGGAATTGGATCTAGCGAGAAGGAAAAATGAGCACCATCGAGCAGACCATAACGGGCATGGCGCAGGCCGCCCGCCGGGCGGCCAAGGCCCTGGCATGCTGTTCCACCCGGCAGAAGAACGCGGCGCTGCAGCGCATGGCGGAGGAGGTCTCCCGCCGGGCCGAAACGATCAAGGCCGAAAACCGCAAAGATCTGGCCGCGGCCCGCGCGGCGGGCCTGTCCACGGCCATGATCGACCGGCTGACCGTCAAGGACGCCACCCTGGCCGCCATGGCGCAGGGGCTGAGGGCGGTGGCCGAGCTGCCGGACCCGGTGGGCAGCCTGGGCCCCGCCTGGATCCGGCCCAACGGGCTGCAGGTGGCGCGCATGCGCATCCCGCTGGGCGTGATCGGGATCGTCTACGAGTCGCGGCCGAACGTCACGGTGGATGCGGCCGGCCTGTGCCTCAAGGCCGGCAATGCGGCGATTCTGCGCGGGGGCAGCGAGGCCTTTCACTCCAACTGCGCCCTGGCGGCGGCCATCGCGCAGAGCCTTGGCGACAGCGGGCTGCCGGAGGCCGCCGTGCAGGTCGTTCCGGTGACGGACCGGGCGGCGGTGAACGCCCTGCTCCAGCAGGAGGACTCCATCGACCTGATCATCCCGCGCGGCGGCGAGGAGCTCATTCGCTTCGTGGTGGCGCACTCGCGCATCCCCGTGCTCAAGCACTACAAGGGCGTCTGCCATGTCTACGTGGACGAAGGCGCGGATCTCGCCATGGCCGAAGAGGTGTGCTTCAACGCCAAGGTGCAGCGGCCCGGCGTCTGCAATGCGATGGAGACCCTGCTCGTGCACCGGTCGGAGGCCGGGCGGTTCCTGCCGGCGATGGCGCGGCGCTTCATCGCGGCCGGGGTGGAGCTGCGCGGATGCGAGCAGACGCGGCGGCTGGTGCCGGAGGCCGTTCCGGCCGCGGAAGCGGACTGGCCGGCCGAGTATCTGGACCTGATCCTGGCGGTGCGCGTGGTGGGCGATATGGAGGAGGCCGTCGCGCATATCGCCGCCTATGGCTCGAATCATACCGAGGCCATCGTCACGCGCGACTATGACCGGGCGCATCGGTTTGTGCGCGAGGTGGACGCTTCCGTGGTGCTGGTGAACGCCTCGACCCGCTTCAACGACGGCGGCGAGCTCGGACTCGGCGCCGAGATCGGCATCAGCACGTCGAAACTGCACGCCTTCGGGCCGATGGGACTGGAGGAGCTGACCACGCGCAAGTTCGTGGTGCTCGGCAGCGGGCAGGTCCGGCCATAGGAGGGGCGTCGAAGTGGCAAGAGTCGAATTTTCTGCGCTGACGATGCAGCGGACCTGAATATGCGCATCGGCTTGTTCGGCGGAACCTTCGATCCGATTCATTTCGGGCACCTGCGGGCGGCCCTGGAAGTGAAGGAGGGCTTCGGACTGACCCGGGTGTTTCTCATCCCGGCCGCCGCGCCGCCGCACAAGGCCCGTGAAGGGGTGGCGCCGGCGGGCGATCGGCTGCGCATGGTCGAGCTGGCCGTAAACGGCGAACCCGGCCTGATGCCGTCCGATGTGGAGATCCGCCGCGAAGGGCCCTCCTACACCATCGACACGGTCAAGCATTTTCGACGCGAGTTCGCGGGCGTCGCCGAGGTTTTCCTCATCGTGGGGCTGGACGCCTTCCTGGAAATCGACACCTGGAAATCCTTTCGCGAGCTTCTGGCCCTCGTCCCGGTGATCGTGATCTCGCGTCCGGACGCCGCCGGCCCGGCGAGCCATGGCGGCGCCGAGGCGCTGCTGGACTTCATCCACGCCAGGATCTCGCCGGAGGCCGCCGCCACGGGCGCAACAGGCGAATTCAGCGGCCCGGGCCTGCGCGGGGTCAGCCGGTATGCCGTGACGGCCCTGGATATCTCCAGCCGCAGGATCCGGGAACTGGTGCGCACGGGCCGTTCGATCCGGTTTCTGGTGCCCGCCGCCGTGCACGACTGCATTCAAACCAAAGGACTGTATGCATGACCGAAAATCCGGATGCAGAGCTGGAACTTTATATCCAAGCCGTTCGGGAAAAGAAGGCCGCGCACGTGGTGGCTCTGGACGTTCGTGAACTCACCTCGATCGCCGATGCGTTCATCGTCTGCAGCGGCCGCTCCAACCGCCAGGTGGTTGCCATCGCCGAGCACGTCGAAAGGCAGCTGCGCAAGCGGAAGATCAGGCCGCTCAGCGTGGAGGGCATCACCGAGGGGCATTGGGTGCTGATGGACTACGGCCATGTGATCATTCACGTGTTCTTCGAGTCGGTGCGGTCGTTTTACGATCTGGAAGGCCTCTGGAGCGACGCCCGGCGGATTCCGCTCCCGGCGGCACCGCACGCCAAGCCGGCGCCCGGCGGCAGGACCCATCGTCCCGCCGGCGAAGAAGAGGGGGCCTGAGCGCAATGCCCGATGCCCTCCGCCCCTTTGCGACGCTGAAGGATTTCATCACCGGCCGAGAGGTGCCGAACATCGGGGCCGAGGGGAACCGTCAGGACCTGGAGCGCTACCTGGTGGAGCAGAAGGGATATGCGCGCGAGGATATCGAGGTGGAGGTGCCGATCGAAATGGACATCGCCGGCGAGCGCTACCGCTCCGTTGTCGACCTGGTGGCCCGGGCGGGAGGTCGGCGGATGGTCGCGTTCCGCTGCGCGGCGGGGTCCATCGGCTCCTACGAACGCGAGATCCTGGCCGCAGCACGGCTCCTGGACGACCGCCAGATCCCCTGGGCCGTCGCGTCCGATGGCAGAGACGCCGTGGTTCTCGATACGGTCTCCGGCCGCCGGGTCGGCGCCGGCCTGGACGCCATTCCCGGACGCAGCGAGTTAGAAGCGCGACTGCCGTCGATCGAATTCAAGGCCCTCGCCCAGGATCGCCGCCTCAGGGAGCAGCTGATTTTCCGCACCTATGACCGCGAGGCCGTGCATCGGGCGGGGCGCCGGGCCGACCGCTGACCCCTGTGGGTGCGTTGACAGGGCGCCGGTATCGGGGTATCGTAATTTGAAGAAGACATGGAGGAGCACCTTGAGTTTTGCCGCATGCAGAGCGACATAGAAGCGCCTCGGTTCCGCCGCGTCTGATCCATCGCCGCCGGTTCCTGCGGTGGGGACTGGCGGCGGCATCGGTATTCTTCGCCCCCCGCGTGCTAAGAGCGGCCGCCTGCGAAGCGGCTTCCCCGTCGAATAGACGCCTGGCCTTTTTCAACACCCATACGGGCGAACGGCTTGAGGCCAGTTACTGCAGGGCCGGCGGCTACGATCCGGGTGCGCTGAGGGACATCAACCACATTCTGCGGGATCACCGCACCGGCGAGGTGGGCGCCGTCGCACCCGGTCTTCTCGATCTCCTGCACCGCATCGGCCAACGATTCGAAATGCCCCGGCCGTTTCACGTCATCTCCGGCTACCGTTCTCCCGAAACCAACGCGGCGCTGCACCGCAGGAGCAGCGGCGTGGCGTCGCAGAGCCTGCACGTGGTCGGTCAAGCCATCGACATCCGGGTGCCGGGAATCCGAACCGGGGAGCTGAAGACGATCGCCCTTCAGCTCGCCGCCGGCGGAGTCGGGTACTACCCCAGCTCCGACTTCGTCCACGTGGACATCGGCCGGGTGCGGTCCTGGTAGTCCATCCCCTCCGTTAGGTCCGATCACTTTCCGAGAAGGCTCTATCCAGGCGGAGCCGCACTCCGCAGCGCCCGGTCGAGGGTCGGGTCGCGTTGGTAAATGTCCGGCCAAAACTGCAGCCGCCCGTCGGGGTTCACACCGGCCGTCATGTAGATCAGGTGAATGGGAATCCTGCGCGGCAGACGGACGGTGCGATGCGCGCCCGAGTCGACGGCGGCCGCCACCGCCTCGCGAGGCCAATCGGAGGAGCCCTTCAAAACGTATTCGGCCAGGTCGATGGGCTTTTCGATGCGGATGCATCCGGAGCTGAAGCCGCGCATGCTGCGTTCGAAAAGCTTACGCGAGGGCGTGTCGTGCAGGTAGACGGAGAATTTGTTGGGAAACATGAACTTCAGCCGGCCGAGGTCGTTGTGGGCCCCGGGGTCCTTTTTCAGCTTGTAGCCGAAATTCCCGGCTGTGAGGTTGGACCAGTCGATATCGGCCGGGTTGACTTCAGCGGCGCCGGCGCTCCAGCTCTCAAAGACGCGGATTTTCTCGCGGGCGATGTAGCCGGGATCCTTGCGGGCCTTGGGCAGGATGTCCTCGACGGCGATTCGTGTGGGGATGCTCCAATCGGGGTTGAAAACGACGTGATCCATCAGGCCGCTGAAGACCGGCGTGCGGCGGTAGTGGCGGCCGACGACCACTCGCATGCGCAAGACCTCCTCGCGACCCTCGATGACGGCCAGATCGAACTGCGGTACATTGACACGGATGTGACGCGCCCCCGGTTCGCGCGGCAGCCAGCGCCAGCGCTCCAGGTTCAGCTCGATCTGGCGGGTGCGGCCGCTCAAGGGAACGTTCAGGGCCTGCAGGGTTTGGGCGCCCATGCGCCCGTCGATCTCCAGGCCGTGCCGCGCCTGGAAGCGGCGCAACCCCTCGTGGAGCTCGAGATCGGGATCCGCGCCGGCTTCCCCCGGGTTCTGCGGCAGGTCGCCCGAAAGCCGCAGGCGTTCGCGCAGCCGTTCGGCAATGTCCCCGCCTTGGCCCCGCTCCCAGGACGTCTTGTCCGGCAGCCGGGGCCAGTCGACGGCATCCCGCCCATCGCGACAGCGCTTCAGGGCTTCCCTGAGGGCCGTGTATTCCGGGTGAGGCGGCCGGAGGCTTTCGAGCGTCTCAGCGATGCGGCGCGATTCGATGGCCCGCTCGAGGATCCGGCCGAGATCGCCCACCGGCTCGATTTGAGTTACCCATTCCTCCTCGAACGTCACCGGGTTAACCCGCCCGGCCCGCAGGTGAGATCCCAGCGTCAGGAAGGCATCCGTCAGCAGAAATTCCAGATCCGCGGAGGCATCGGCATCCGGTGGTCGGCCGGCCTCCGCCGGTTGCCTGGCGAGCTGCAGGAGCCTGCGGATGGATCCCAGATGGTAATGCTGCGGGGACAAACCGTCGTGCCGGGACGACTCAATGCATTCAACCAGCTCGTCCGCAAGGGCCGAGCCGCCATCGGTCGTGATCCACGCCGGCTGATAGTTCCGCCGCGCATAGAACCCGGGCAGTTCGGCGATCCCGCAGACGAGCTCTCCCCGACAGACCATCCGGTTGGCGGTCTGGGCGGCGACGATCCGGGACTTCAGCTTCGAGGCGAATTCACCGCAAGGCGGGGGGGTCGCTCCTGCCGCCGACGGCACCGACAGGGCAATGAAGGAAAGCGCGGCGGCCAGCACACGCAGGGCGTAGCGAATGAGGTTGCCGCCGGCGCCGGGCGGGCAATTACAGGGGGCCGGGGACGCAGGCGCTTGAGCGTGCACGGGAGGCATCGGACGGTTCGGCAGGGTCTATACCCCGGCTATGTCCTTGCCGCAGTGCTTGCAGATCTGGGCCCGCTGCTTGACGATTTCGGCGCAGAACGGGCACTCGCGGGTGAAGTGCCGCGCGTGGATCTTGGCAACGGCCTCCTCGACCTTCTTTTGGAGGATCTCGCTGGCAAAGCGCATGTTGCGCATGGGCTCGATGGCTTCGATTTCCCCGATGTCTCCGATCATCTCCGCGGCTTTGAGCCGGACACGGGGCGGTTCCAGAGGATCCTGCAGCAGCTGCAGGATCGCCGGGCCGTCCTTGGTGGTGTAATAGTCGGCCAACAGATTGAAACCGCGCTTGATGGCCTCCTTGAGCGCCTCCTGCTCCGCCATGGCCTCATCGTCGACGATCTGCCCGCGCATTCCCATATCGCTGAAGACCGGGATGCATTCGTACACCTCGCTTCCGGGGTAGTTCATGCAGCGGTAGGAGGCGCGGTGGGCGTAGCTTTCCTCGATGTGCTTCCAGCCGGACTGGTAGAGCGGGCACTCGTCGTTGAAACACACGAAGAGGTATGGAGTTCCCCAGCCGAGCCCGTCGCCCATCCTCATGGGCGGCTCCTCCCAAAGGCTCATCTCCACGTTGCAGTGCGGGCACTTGGGCCGCGGCATGGCCATTACCTTTTCTAGTACTTCTTCTCTGGTTTCAAACGACATGTATTCGCCTCCATTATGAGCGATCCATCTGGATCGAGTTTGAAGCGCCAACATAAGCGCCGCCGAAAGGCTTGTCAAATCGCTGCCGACGCGGAAACAGCGTCCTGCGGCCCGCGCCTCGTCAGGGGCCGCCCGTCATTCCGCCGGCCGTTTCAGCCGCTTCATCCGCTCCCGGACGAAATCATATTCGATCCAGTTGTCCAGAAAGGTCCCGAGGGCCTCCCGGTAAAGGCGAATGGCCCGCTGCCGGTCGCCGGACCCCTCGGCCCAGAAGCCTGCCGCCGTGAAGGCGGTGAGAATGTTTTCGGGAGCGTCTCCGGCCTGCTGGCGCAGGACATCCTCGGGCTGCCGGCCACGCAGATAATCGGCCAGGGCGAGAAACCAGGGGTCCGGGGTCCGGCGGGCGTAATCCGCCAGGCATTCATCGGCCTCCGTCTGCCGGCCTTGATGGCGCAGGATTCCGGCTTCCAGCAGCCCCAGCCCCAGGCGCATGGCCGTCGGCCGCCCGGGGGTCTTCAAATAGGCCTGCAAGTAGCCCAGAGCTTCGGGGAAGGCGTCTGCGGCGGCGCTGGCATAGGCCAACATGCCCGCCGCCGCGCGGTTCATGGGGTCCAGTTCGAGAATCGTTTGCAGGGCTTCGCGCTTCTCCTCAAACTCCGCCTGGGCCAGCTTGGCAAGCGGGACAGCCAGCTGCTCCTGGCGCTTTTTCCGGATTTCCAGAGACTCCTGCAACCGGCGGTCGAAGTGCTGCAGGCGGGCGCTGTATGCGCTCCCTTGATCAGGGGTGTTGAACAAGGCGCGCCTATGGGCGCGCAGCTCGTCCAGCTTGGACCGCGCCAGCAGGAACTCCCATGCGTCGGGATCCGCGGACAGCACCGCCTCTTCGATCAGGTGCTCGGCGTCCTCCACCTGTCCGGCGCGCAGGCGCAGGAGGCCGCCGACATAGTGCAGCCAGCTTTTCTCCGATGAAGTGGTCCAGGCGTTCAATGCCGCCGGTATGTCCACCCGGCCTTCCAGCACCTGCAGGAGATAGCCTTGAAATTCGGCCGGACTGCGCCAGTCGGCCGACGCAAGGTAGCGGTGATGGGGCGTTTCGTCCCGGCTGCCGGCGAGCCAGTCGATCAGCGCCAGCATGAACCGGGCCTGGTCGTCTTCGGGGTCCATGGAAAGCGACTGCGTAAACCGCTGGCGGGCGCCGGCATAATCCGCATTGCAGAAATGCAGCATGCCGGCGGCGGCAACCATGCTCGGCTGCGGGTGGCGGCCGAGCTTTTCATCGGCTGCGGCCATGGCATCGGCCCAGCGGCCCTGGACGGCCGTTGCGCGGATTCCGGCCAGCGACGCCTCCATCGAAAAATCGATGACCCCGTTCCATTTGGCGTGGCCGGCCTTGAAATCGCTCAGCAGCTGCACGGCGCCGGTGATCGGGAGAATAAGGCCGATGTCCCAGACCGGAGTCGCCATCGGCACCAGTCCATGGCTGAAATCCATGGCCACGGCCGAGACGATCCCGATCACCTGCCCGCGCGCGTCGATCACGGGTCCGCCGCTGTTGCCGCCGTGCAGCGAAGCGTCGATCTGGAACATGTTCTCGAAGGCCCGGCGCACGTTGCCCCGGACGACGCTGGCATTGACCGTGTCCGCCTGGGTGCGGCTCCCGAGGGGAAATCCCAGGGCGATCACCCGGCTGAGCTTGGCCAGCTTGCGCGGGTCCATGGCCAGGTCGAGCGGCAGGGGCGCGAGTTCCTTCGGAAGCCGGTCGACCTTGAGCACGGCGAAGTCGTCTTTGAGCGGGGACTTCAGCAGTTGGCGGGTGCGCAGCGGCGGCCGCGCCACGCCCGCAATCTCGACCCGGGGCGAGCCTTCGCTGGTGTAGGCATTCTCGGTGAAATAGATGTCCGCGATGTCCGCGCCTTCGATCATCCGTCCGGCGCGGTTGAAGGCCGGGGTGCCTTCGAACCACAGGTAGAGGCGGTGCCCCATGACGGGCTCCAGATGGCGCAGACGCATCTGCTGGACGGCACCGGCGAAGACCGGGTCCTCCAGCCAGGGGCACACCACGTGGCGGCTGGTGAGCAGATGGCCATCGCGGTCCGCCAGGAACGCCGTTCCCTCGGCCACGTTCCGGAACACCTTGGCACCGTCGGCGGTCTCAAGCCAATAGTCCGCCAGAACGAAAGCCACTGCGGGAGCGTACCGGTTGGCATAACCCTCCAGGAGGCCCTCGGTGTCGCGGCGTTCGCGGTCAAGGTACAGCCAGGCCAGCACCCCGGTGGCCACCATGAGGGTGAAGGCCGCGGCCAGCCATCTGATCCGCTTCTGCATCCCCTGGATCAACCCGGTCACCGGCGCGGTCGGCTCGGGTGGTCGAGCCGCTTCGGAGGATTGCGAAGCCTCCTCTATGTGGTTGAGGGACGCGACGATCTCGGCCATGGACTGCGGTCTCAGGTCGGGGTCGTCGGCCAGCATCACCCGCAGCAGGATCTTGAGGGCCTCCGGCGCATCGAGAACGTCCACCCGCGCTTCGAGATCGTCGATCTCCAGATCGCCCGAAAGCAGCTCGACGAATACTTTGCCAAGCGACCATATGTCGCTGCGGAAATCGAGGGGCCGCTGGTTGACGATATCCGGATGGCGGGCGAGAAGCTGCTTGAGCATCGGCGCCGGTCGATCCAGCTTGGGGTCGATGAAGCGTGAAAGCTTGTAGTCGATCTTGACGCGCAGGTCTCGGCCGGCGGCGCCCGGAACGACCATGATGTCGTTGAGGATCAGGTGGGGGATGAAATGGCCGTGAGCGTGCAGGACCGTCAGGATCTCCGCCGTCTGGCGGAAAAGGTCGAGCAGCACGGCGCGATTCGCCAGCCGGCCGGAGGCGAGCAAGGATCCCCAGCCCTCAGTTTCCACCCACTCGCTGATGCGGTACCACAGCCCATCCTGGGAGCGCCGGACGGCGTGGTGGCGCACGAAGCCCTCGCCCGGAAGCTTCTTCAATTCCTCGATCTCGCGCTGGAGCCGCGCGGCGATCTCGGCGTTCACCCCCGACCGCGGGGTGAACAGCCGGATCATCACTTTCTCGTCTGTGCGTTCCCGGACGGCCTGGCAGAGAAAAGTGGAATAGCCTTCGTGGAGCACATCGAGGATGCGGTAGTCATCGATGCTTTGACGACGTGCGCTGAGTTCTCGACCGCAGGCGGGACAGGCGGCGATTTCATCGGCGACGGGTTGGCCGCACGTCGGACAGAGTTTCATGATTCGATTCTGCGCGGAAAGGGTGTGATGCGCGAGGATACGGAACCCAGCATTTAAATTAGCATGCTCCGCCGCCGTTTGCCAGGGAATGCCGCGGGACAGGTCCCATAAAAGAACAGGGGCAGGGATCTCACGATCTCTGCCCCTTCCATGGCTTCCAAGGATGCCGTTGTTTCCAGAAGTGAGCTTTCAGCCTTTTGGTTGCGAAAGCTGCTCAAGAAAGATGCACGTGCACCTGAGAAGCCAGCCGTTCTTCACGACGGTCCCGAGGGTTTACCGCCTCGAGGATAACCATTATCGATGCAAGAGACATACACATCCAGCGCCCGTACTGCAAAACCTTATGAAATCGGTTTGTTGCTTATCAGGCCGGATCAGGTGCCGCAGAGATTGGGGCACTGGGCTACCAAGCTTGAGCAATTTTATTCACAGTGATCCGGCAGGCGTGCGATCTCCGGCTCAGAAGGTGGCCCGGTTCCAATAAAGGATCAGGATCAGGGCGCCGAAGAAAATGCGGTACCATGCGAACGGTACGAAGGACCTGCGCGACACGTAGGACAGCAGACTGCGGATGACCAGGAGCGCGGAAAGAAATGAGACGACGAACCCCACGGTGAAAACGGGGATGTCCGCAGCCGTCATCAGATGGCGGACCTTGGCAATTTTGATGACCGAGGCGCCCAGCATGGCCGGGATCGCCAGAAAGAAGGAGAACTCGGTTGCCGCCGTGCGCGAGAGCCCCAGTGCCAGCCCGCCCATGATCGTGGCGCCGGAGCGTGAAATTCCGGGAAAGAGGATGGCCAGAACCTGGATCAAGCCGACGCCGAAGGCCTTTCGCAGCGGAATGTGATCGACGCTCACCACGCTGGGGCTCCGGTACCGGCGTTCGATCAAAAGGATCGCCAGCCCGCCGACCGCAAAGGCCAGCCCTACCGGGAATGGCCGGAACAGATGCGCTTCGATCCATTTTTCGCTAGGCAATCCGATGACAACCGCCGGCAGAGTGGCGGCGACGAGGTTCACAACCAGGCCGCGCGCCAGTGGGTCGCCGGACAGGTTGAGGGCCATATCGATGAATTTCCGGCGGTAAAGCCAGATGACGGCCAGGATGGCGCCGAGTTGGATGAAAACGATGAAAGCGTTCTCCTTAACGCCGGTGAAATCGAGCCAGTCCTGGCTGAGGATCAGATGCCCGGTCGAGGAGACCGGAATGAATTCGGTCACGCCTTCAACGATTCCTAAAACGCCAGCCTTCAGCAACCGTGCGAGGTCCATCCGTCTATCCTATCATTTCAGAGGGTGATCCGATGCGCTCAACCAGCAATCCATTGCCAGCAATTGCGATCATGACCGCCCTTGATCTCCAGCGTTTCTTATCAGAGTAAAATAGAAAAGCATTCAAGTGAAGCACTTTTTTCTCAAGCCGAATCCGATCCCGCAGAGGTTTTATTCGGCTAAAATTCAAAAGAAGTTAAAATCACTCTTGCACGGCTGATTTTTTATTTGTATTAATCCTCAACTTTTATTAGAATCTATCCAATCCTCCATTGCCTTTGTGGCTGTTTTGTCGTGTGGATTCTCACCTCCGGCAAGAATGAGGTATCGTTGTTAGAACCGCAAGGCAACCCGGGCGGCAACGCCTCCGCACCTGATCATGTCTTCCGGCCGCCAGCTGTCGGCGGCATTTGCGTTTGTTTGAAGTGGTGGTTCGCGTGAACCTCTTAAACCGAGTCAGGAGAAGCAGCGAGAACTGAACCCAGGCACTACGTCAGGAAAAGGAGGGAGGAGATTATGCGCAAAGGGCTAATTACGATCGGCGTTCTTGTGTTAATTGCAGGGTTGACGTCAGCGCTTCAGGCGGGGGGCATCATCAACAAGCAGAATCTGAGTGCCGACTACCTCCGCACGATGAACCGCAACGCCGCCACCGACATGGCCGATGCCGCCGCGTTCAACCCGGCCGGCACGGCGATGATGCAGGACGGCCTCTATATGAAGGCGGATGTGATTTACCTTTTGAAGGACTATTCCAACGATCTGCCCTCTACCTTCGCTGTTCCGGGGACTCCGTTTTCGGCCAATGCCGGTGGCGGGACGCAGGATTCCGACGAGCCATCGGTCATCCCGGGCCTTTTTGCAGTGTACAAGCAGGACCGCTGGGCCGGTTTTTTCGGAGTTACCATCCCAGGCGGCGGCGGCAAGGTGCGGTACGACGACGGTAACGCCCGGACGGCGCTTCTTTCACTGGGATATGCCCGCCTTTTAGGATTTACACCGGGGCCTGCGACGCTTAATGCACCTGTGACGACAGAGCAATTCATCGAGGCCGACAGCTACTATGTCGGATACAGCCTCGGGGCGTCTTACAAAATCTTGGATTCCCTGTCGCTCGGGGGCGGAATCCGATATGTGGATGCCTACCAGGAGTTCAAGGGCAGCGCCAAGAATCCAGCCACCGGACGCTCTTTGGACGTCAAGATCGAAAGAGAAGACGAGGCCTTCAACTACTTTCTCGGCCTTGACTACGCGCCGATCAAGGACCTCAACTTTGCCATCACCTACATGTCCAACACCCCCCTGAATTTCAAATCGGATACAAAAGACTCCACCTTCGGCGTGGCGCCTGCGGGCCAATCCGTCTCCGAGAGGGTCGGTTGGGTCGATGGAACCCATGAGCGCGAAGACCTGCCGGGCTATCTCGGCTTCGGGGTGTCCTACTTCATCATCCCCGGCACTCTCCGGATCGAGCCGAATCTCACCTACTATCTCGAGAAACAGGCAAAGCTCGAAGGCCCCCGCTTTCAGGACTCGATGCCCGGAAACAGCTACGATTACGGCGTCACGCTGGAATACATTCTGAACCCGCAGTGGAAGTTCAGCGTGGGCTACCTGCGCACCGATATCCAGGGGATGCAATCGGAGGACCTGCTGCCCGAAGCCCCCGAACTGGATGCCAACACGATCGGCCTGGGATTGGTTTGGAGCCCGCTTGAACGCTTGAGCCTGACCTTGAGCGGCATCAAGGTCTGGTACGAATCCAGGGAGACCGGCGCCGATTCGACCGCGACCGGGCGTGCCCCGGCGGGCACCTCGCTTGAAAAAGACATTTGGGGCGTGGCCCTCGGCATTCAATATCGCTTCTTCTAGTGCCCACAGAGGGGGTGGGGGGGGTGCCCCCCGCCCCCTCAAATTCGCTCTTCCTTGCTACTCTCCATCTGCCCGACCGCTTTAACGATGACCTCTGCGGCGCGGTCGATCTCTGCTGAGGTCGTCATGCGGCCGGTGGTCAACCGCAGCGTTCCTTTGGCCCATTCTTCCGGCACGGCCATGGCCTTGAGCACATGCGAAACCTCGACGCTGCCCGCATGGCAGGCGGCACCGGCCGAGGCCGCCACTTCCATGCCAATGGCCTCCAAAATCCCATTGGCCTCCAGGTTGCGGAAGGCAAGGCTCAGGGTGTTGGGCAGCCGGCGCTCCGGGTGACCGTTCAGGCGAACTTCTGTGAGGCTGGATGCGATCGCCGTGTGCAGGCGGTCGCGCATTGCCTGCATGTGCCGACGGTGTTTCTCAAGGTCCCGGGCCGCGATCTCGCAGGCTTTCCCCAGTCCCACGATCTCCAGGATGTTTTCGGTCCCCGCGCGACGGCCCATTTCCTGGCCGGCGCCGTGCATGAAAGCCTCCAGCTCTACACCCCGGCGGATGTACAGCGCGCCCACGCCTTTGGGCGCATAGAGCTTGTGGCCGGCCAGCGACAGCAGGTCGACCCCCATCTCCTGGACGTCCACCGGAATTTTTCCAAGCGACTGGGCGGCGTCGGTGTGGACCCGGACGCCGCGGGTCCGGGCCAGCGCCGCGATCTCGGCCACGGGCTGGATCGTGCCTACCTCGTTGTTGGCGTGCATGATCGTGACCAGGATGGTGTCCGGCCGCAGGGCGGCCTTAAGGTCCGAGGCCCTCACCACCCCGTCCGTGCCGACCGGCAGGTAGGTGATTTCGCAGCCGGATTTTGCCAGGGAGGCGCAGACCCTGAGAACCGCCGGGTGCTCGAAGGCCGAGGTCACGATGTGCCGGCCGCGGTCGCGCAGCGCCTGCGCGGTTCCGATGATGGCCCAGTTGTTGGCCTCGGTGCCGCCGCTGGTGAAGACCACTTCCTCCGGGGAGCAATTCAGAAGACCCGCCACCTGCCGGCGGGCGGTGTTCAGGGCTTGCCGGGGCGCCGCCGCATAGAGGTGCCCGCTGGAGGGGTTCCCGAACTCTTCCTCCAGAAAAGGCCGCATGGCGGCGACGACTTCGGGGTCGTGGGGCGTCGTGCCGTTGTAATCCAGGTAGATCGGCTTCACTGGGTCCCCCCTTCGGGCGGATTACGGTTTCTGCAGCCGAAGTCGCTCCAGCTCCGTGCGCAGAAAATGCGCGCTTTCCATTTCGCGGCCATCGCCGAGGCGAATGCGATAGGGCCGCCCCGTGGTGGTGGAGAACGACGCCACCCGCTCGATGAAGTCTTCAGCGGATGCGACGGTCGAGCTTTTCAGGCGGTACTTTCGGCGCAGGAATTCCGCCGCCGCGG
>Ga0209254_10001156_pt1 | contig 23307 bp, 23 predicted proteins | sample FrelakmetDIP11DI_FD_187148 | JGI IMG/M metagenome (GOLD analysis project Ga0209254, IMG submission 187148) | Freshwater lake sediment microbial communities from the University of Notre Dame, USA, for methane emissions studies - DIP11 DI (SPAdes)... | ecosystem: Environmental > Aquatic >...
TATTGTTCTTTTTCGTTGGGGAAATCGCCTTTTTTTACGTCCGAAATATACTGCCTGACTGCATTGGTTATATCAGCATATAAATTCATGTATTGCCTGAGAAACCGCGGCTTGAATTCGTAGTTAATGCCCAGCATATCGTGCATCACCAGCACCTGACCATCGCAATCACCTCCAGCGCCTATGCCAATAGTGGGTATGGAGAGGCTTTCTGATACTTCTTTTGCCAGTTCCGCTGGTATTTTTTCCAAAACAATGGCAAAACAACCGGCTTCCTGAAGGATCAGCGCATCTTTTTTCAGTTTTTCTGCCTCAGCTTCTTCTTTTGCCCTTACCTGGTAAGTACCAAACTTATAGATACTCTGAGGAGTAAGGCCCAGATGTCCCATTACCGGTACCCCGGCTGAAATGATCCTTTTTATGCCTTCTGTAATTTCTTCTCCGCCTTCCATTTTGATGGCATGCCCGCCTGTTTCTTTCATAATTCGAATAGCAGAGGCCAATGCTTCTTTTGAATTTCCCTGGTAAGAGCCAAAAGGGAGGTCAACCACTACCAGGCATCTTTTTACACCACGTACAACTGACTGTGCGTGATAGATCATTTGGTCAAGTGTTATGGGCAAAGTAGTTTCATGACCAGCCATCACATTACTGGCAGAATCTCCAACCAGGATAATATCTATTCCCGCTTCATCGATAATTCTGCCAAAGGAAAAATCATAAGCAGTCAACATGGATATCTTTTCTCCCATTTCCTTCATTTTATGCAGGGTATGGGTAGTGACCCTTTTGATGTCCTTATTTACACTCATGATACATTAATTTAATGCTGTTCCGGAACAAAACAGATAATTTTTCCGTATGACTTTTTCACCTGAAAACGAAATTAAGGAAAAGGAAAGTAATCGTTAAAACTGCATCACTTCATCGTATAGATGATGGATAAGGCCGTCTGCCAGGCCAATTTTTGGTACATAAATCTCTTCGCAATCAACCCACCGCATTACATTTATATATATTAACAGGGCGGGAACAATAACGTCGGCCCTGTCTTCACGGAGTTTGTACATACTCATTCTTTCTTCCAGGGTGAAATTGCTTAGCTCTTTATAATAATCTCTCAATAACTGGAGGGGCAGGGGTTTACCTTCTTTTCTTTTCGACAGTGAAAAAATCTTATTGATATTTCCGCCGGAACCAATGGCGGTTACATGTTTAAATCCTTTTGTTTTTGTTTTGATAAACTCTTTCATGCTTTCCCACTGAACGTCAGGTACCATATTTTTCAATAACCTGATGGTTCCGATATTAAAGGATTGTTTGAAGACAAGTTTACCATCACTGAAGAAAGTAAGTTCTGTACTGCCTCCTCCTACATCGATATACAGGTAAGATTCGTCTTTATCGAGGTTCTCTGCAATATGGTTTTCATAAATCAGAGTTGCCTCAGCATCTCCGCTGATAACTTCTATTTCTATACCCGTTTCGAGTTTAACTTTACGGATGATATCTTCTGCGTTTCGGGCATCCCGCATGGCTGAAGTTGCACAAGCTTTGATATATTTTACATCATAAGCATTCAGCAGGTGTTTATATGCCTTGATGGTTTGCAGTATCATGCCGGTTTTCTCTTTCGATATTTCTCCGGTCTCAAATACGTCAAAGCCTAACCGAAGTGGTACACGTACCAGGTTCAGCTTTATGAACTCAGCCGTACCATTTTGGTTTATAAGCACTTCGCTGATCAGCAATCGTGCCGCATTACTTCCAATATCAATAGCTGCCAGTCGCAATTAAAATAAATATTTGAAGCAATATTATGATTAATGTACAATGCCGGAGGTCGTATTATTCCACAAATGTCAGTAACTCTACACTGAAGGCAATAGTTTCTTTCCGGAAGGGAGCGTTTTTTGCAGTAAATAATGATAAATTTCTACCTGTGACCTGATTTTTTTACCTTTTGAAGTAACATATTCATTTTTCAACTCATTGTCGAGTTTACGGGCTTTGACATTATCGTTGAGCTGGATATCCAGGATACCTTTTAATTCGGCAACAATCCCCGGTTCTGTTACCTGCACGGCAACTTCCACGCGATGATCAAGATTTCTCAGCATCCAGTCAGATGAAGAAATGAATACTTTCTGATTGCCATTATTATGGAACACCATGACCCTTGCATGCTCAAGATATTCATCCACTATACTTATGGCATATACAGGCTTGATAAATTTTTTATTTTCAGAGTACATGCAGAAAATACCTCTGATGATCATCTTTATTTCAACACCAGCAAGGGCAGCTTCATATAATTTCTGGATGAGTATCTCGTCTGACAGGGAATTCAGTTTTAGCGTAATGGCTGCTTTTTTGCCGGCTTTGGCCCATCTGATCTCGTCATTGATCATTTTGATCAGTTCCCTTTTCATAGCAATTGGGCTAACAAGCAAAGTATGACACATACGGAGAAACTTGGCGCCGGTCTTTGGCTTCTCCAGGTAATTAAAAACCCTGTTGACATCAGCCATGATATTCCGGTTTGAGGTCAGCAGGCAATGATCACCGTATATTTCAGCTGTTTTCTCATTCAGGTTACCGGTACTTACAAATCCATAGTGGATGGTTCTGGTTTTGATCCTTTTCCGGATCAGGCATATTTTAGCATGTACTTTAAAATTGGGAACACCTACAAGTACTTTGACGCCCTCCTCTTCCAGTATTTTTTTCCATTCGATATTATTTTCCTCATCAAACCTTGCCCTAAGTTCAATAACAACCGTTACATCCTTTCCGTTACGCACGGCATTGATGATGGCATTGATCACTTTGGAATGCCGGGCCAGCCTGTATGCAGTGATCTTGATGGTAGTTACTTCAGGATCTACGGCCGCTTCACGCAACAGATCGATGATGGGATTGAAAGAATGGTAGGGAAAGTGCAACATTACATCCTTTTCCAGGATCTTATCGGTGACCCTTAATACGGCATTAAGTTCCGGATGTGCAAAAGGTTTTCTCTTATTTGGTTTAACCTTGAAAACATTTTCCGGGAACTCCATGAAATGACGGAAATTATGGATCCGCCCGCCCGGGATCAAATGGTCTTTCTTGGTAAGTCCCGTTCTTCGGATGAGATATTCCAATAGTGCCGGGTCTATTTCCTTATCATAGACAAATCTGACGGGTTTACCTTTGCGCCTGTTTTTAATACCTTTTTCAATCTTATCAATGTAGGAGATGGGTTCGTCATAATCAATATCAAACTCTGCATCCTTTGTCACTTTGATTATATGGGCCGTAAAAATTTCATACTCAAAGAAGGAAAAAATCCGGGGAAGGTTGAACCGGATGATGTCTTCCAGTAAAATGATATTATGTTCACCCGGTTTTGACGAAGGCAAAATCACAAACCGGGAAACCGCACGCGTGGGCACTTCGATCAGTGCATATTTTCTTTTATAAGCAGAGTTTTTCCTGGACATGACAACGGCCAGGTAGATCGACTTTTCCCGCAGGTAGGGGAACTGCTCAATACTTTCGATCATGAGCGGTATCACGTTTGAACGTACCTGCTCTTCGAAAAAATTAGCTACAAATTTTTGTTGTTCCCGGTTCAGTTGTTTTTCTGTTACCAGGAAAATTTTTTCTTTTCTAAGGTCAAGCAGGATATTTTGCCATATCCTGTTAAATTCACTTTGTTGTTCCAGCACAATATGCTGAATGGAATCAAGGATTTTCTGTGGCGATTCCTCCAGGTGCATCCTGGCCTTCTTGCCAAAACTGATCATTCTTTTCAGGGCAGCGACACGAACCCTGAAAAATTCATCCAGGTTATTGGAAAAAATACCCAGGAATTTTAATTTTTCTTTCAGCGGCACATTGGGGTCAGCTGCTTCCTGCAGCACCCGGGCATTGAATGACAGCCAGCTGATATCTCTCTCAATTATTTTACGGACCGGTTTTATTGTTCGCATATATGATACCGTAAATTTATACTACACTGGACTTAAATGAATATTAATTTTTTTAATTTTCAGAGATCCCTGATCTTACGGATAAGGGCACTTGTAGAATATCCGGTTACGAGTGGGATTATTTTAACTTCTCCTCCGTTCTTGACTACGTCTTCGGCCCCCACAACAGAAGAAGGATCATAATCCCCGCCTTTAACAATGATATCCGGCATGATGGTTTGAATCAATTCGAGCGGGGTGTCTTCAGGGAAAATACAAACAGCATCTACAATAGTAAGTGAAGCAAGCATGAGAGAACGAAATGACTCATCATTTACCGGACGCTCATCACCCTTTAATTTGCTCACCGAAAGGTCTGCATTAACACCTACTACCAGGATGTCTCCCAATGCGGCAGCCTGTGCCAGTAATTCAAGATGGCCCTTATGAAGTATATCGAAACAACCATTGGTGAAAATGATTTTCCTGCCCTGCAATTTCCATCTGTTCGACTGCTTTTGCAGTTCATCCCGTGACATCAGTTTCAACGGAATCTTGTTGGATGCTTTCATGTTTATTTCTGTTAAATATGGGTAAAAGCAAGAGGCAGATCAGGCCCACTACAAGGACCAGGAGCGTTTGTACTGCCCATAACAGCCACCCGTAGGCCAGGCCGTTAACTTCTGAAATTCCATATAGCGTAAGTGTCTTTTGCACAGCCAACTGGTAAGCCCCGATTCCGCCTTGTGTAATGATCATTGCAATACTGCCAAAGGATAAAATAGTAAATGAGGGAATCATCTGCAGGTGGCTCACAGATTCCATGGCATAAAAGCCTAACCTGATACTCATTAAATACATCGACCAGATGAAAACAGTATGCAAAATAAAGGCTGTTTTCCTTTTCACATACCGTACACTTGTGAGGCCTTGCCAAATACCCTGGAACAGGCTCCTGATCCTGGCTATTATGGAAATATGTGCAAACCGGCGCATGATCCAAAAAATCAGTAACAGGCCCGCAGCAATGGCGGAAAAGGTTATCAGAAACCCGAAATTACCTGGGTTTGCGGCTGATTTATCAGCAGCCTTTTGCCATTCTGTGGAAAAGAAAGAACTTGCAATATCAAACTGTAAGAATACTGTAAGGCCAATCACTATCAGCAGGCAAATAAAGTCTATGGCCCTTTCTGCAACCATTGTTCCAATGATCTTGTCTACCGGTGTTTTTTCATAGCGTGCAAGTATTGTGCATTTCATCACTTCACCCAGTCGGGGTACGAGGAGATTAAAAAAATAACCCAGCATAACCGCAAAAAAAGTATTCAGGGAAGTTGGCCGGATATCAAGTGGTTCCATGAGAATTTTCCAGCGTAAAGCGCGACTGTAATGGCTTAATAATAATAGTATCATTGCTGGAATTACCAACAGGTAATTAGCATCGCTTAGAGCATCTTTAAGATGTTGAATTTCTGAGTCCGTCAGGTTTTTTGTTGTCCACCATAACAGGAAAATTCCCAGGCCCAGGAAAATCGTGTATTGTAAAAGGCTGGAAATAATTTTTTTCATGGTTTTTGTCTATTCAACCAGGTAAAGTTCAGGATCAGACAATTTAAAGTAAATTCCCGTCCTTTGGGAAAACGACCCAGGGTTTGAAGTTTTTAGCTTCTTCAAAAAGCATTGTAGCATAAGAAATAATGATCACAACATCACCTACAGCTCCCTGCCTGGCGGCCGGGCCATTTAGGCAACAAACACCGGAACCTCGTTTTCCCTTTATCACGTATGTTTCAATCCTCGTGCCGTTATTAACATTAACCACCTGTACTTTTTCGTGTTCGATGATCTGAGCCGCATCCATCATATTTTCATCCAGAGTAAGGCTGCCTACATAATGCAGATTGGCTTCTGTTATGGTAGCCCTGTGAATCTTTGATTTTAAAATTTCGATCTCCATGATTGCACAAAGGTATGTATTACGGGTATACAATAAGGTATGTAAACATGCAGCATTGAATACCTTTAAAATCAATGTTATACTTTCCAAAAAATAGCAGCCATCAGCAGGAGAGTGTAAAAAATGATTTTTTATGCATTTAAAACCAGGTTATCAATTAATCTTACGCCACTCAGAAAAGCAGCAGCCAAAGCAATAACCGGTACTTTGCCATCCCATGTATCCAGGATCGTAAGATCCCGGGCATGACAAATTTCCAGGTAATCAACTTTAAAACCCGCATCGGTAAGATGCATAATGGCATTTTCCTTCAAGGGTAAAAGGGTACCCGGTTTTAGTAGTTTTTTAATTTCAGACAAGGTGCGATAAATTTCTGAGGCCTTTGATCTGTCTTCTTCAGACAGGCGCATATTCCTGCTGCTCAAAGCCAGTCCGGAATCTTCCCTGATGGTACTGCAAGTTTCCAGACGTGCAGGTATATTGAAGGTATCTATCAGGCGTTGCACAACCATACATTGCTGGTAATCTTTTTGCCCCATATACAAGATATCCGGCTGAACAATGTCAAGAAGGCGATGTACAACCTGGCAAACTCCCTGAAAGTGACCCGGACGGTATTTTCCTTCCAGTATAGTTTCAAGTTGCCCCAGAGGATAATGTGATAATTGATCCATACCTGTAGGATATATCCCGGAAACTTCCGGAAGAAAAACGATATCTGCTCCGTTTTCGGCAAGCAATTTCAAATCATTTTCAAGGGTAACCGGGTATTTGGCAAAATCAGCGGGGTCGTTAAACTGGGTCGGGTTCACAAAAATGCTGCAAACTGTTAAGCCGGCGTTTTTAACGGAAGTTTCAATAAGTGCCATATGACCACGATGAAGGGCTCCCATTGTGGGAACAAATCCTATGGATTCTCCCTTTTGCCGCTGTTTTTCAAGGTATGCGCCTATACCTAATGATTCCTTAAATATTATCATTTTGAACGCTTCTTTAGCGAAAATCGTGATTCAACAGGGTTTCAACAAATATCCTTACCTTTGCACACCTTTTTTACCCTTAATAAAACATTAACACACCTCAATGGTAACAAAGAAAAGAATTTTATTCATTGCCAATGAAATGTCGCCTTACCTTGAACTGACCGAATTTTCGGAAATAGCTAACAAGCTGGCTATTAAGGCAAATGACAATGGCTTTGAAGTAAGGTGTATTATGCCCCGGTTTGGAGTGATCAACGAACGCAGGCACCGGTTACACGAAGTGGTAAGGCTTTCGGGTATTAATGTATCTATAGATAATGATGACTACCCGCTCCAGATCAAAGTAGCTTCACTGCCCAATGCTCGCCTACAGGTATATTTCCTTGATAACGAGGATATGTTCAAAAGGAAATTCATTTTTCAGGACGACCAGGAGAAATGGTTTGAAGACAATTGGCTGAGGACTATCTTTTTTTGTAAGGGAGCTCTTGAAACGGTGAAGAAATTTGGCTGGCCCCCTGATATCATTCATTGCAGTGGCTGGATGACCGGGCTGATCCCTTTCTACCTTAAAACTGCTTATAAAAAGGAACCGGTTTTTGGCAATAGTAAAATTGTATATACTATTGGCCAGAATTCTTTCCAGGATAAACTTGGACCTGATTTCCTGAAAAAAGCCCTGATTCATAATAATATTAAAGAAAAGGATCTCGATCCATTCAAGGAAAATAACAATACTGCTCTATTCAGAGGTGGAGCCGCTTATGCAGACGCCATATCTTTTGGTGATGAACAGGTTGACAATAAACTGCTGGAAGAATTTGGAAAAGTCAGGGGGAAAAAGGTCATCCCCTATAACCCTGAATCTGATTTAACAGAGTATTTACAATTGTATAACGACCTTGCAAATAAGTGATTTATAACTAACCCTGTTTAAATACTCGCTGGTGAACCTGAAAAAACTGTTGATAGGAATTACTATTTGCTGTACCCTGGTTATAATTTTCGCGCAATGTACAAAGATAAAAACAACCGAAATAGGCACAGACCTTATTCCCGTTGTTGATAATGTGCTGACATTTGATACCAGCCTTACCGTTGTTACAAATAATTACCTCTTTGGCGATTCTGCACTTCCCTTGCTCGGTGCCGATTTAAATGGTAATGCTCCCGAACACGTGCTGGGTTATATTTCCAACGATCCTCAATTTGGCAGAACCAATGCGTCCATTTATATGGAGCTCAAGCCCCCTTTCTACAAATATTATTTCGAAAATGTAAAGGATAGTCTTTTTCTTGATTCTGTAGTGCTTTGCCTGAAATGGAACTCTACCTGGGGTGATACAAATGCAGTTCAAAAAATTGATGTTTATGAATTGGATAATGAGTTAAGAAGTGATTCTGTTTACAATACCAATGTGGCTTTCAGATATTCCAATTTACTTGGAACCAGGTCCTTTCCCCCCAATGTACTCAATGATTCGTTGTTTTTATTTCGACAAAGGCTAGCCAATCAATTAAGGATAAGATTGGATGATAGTTTCGGCAAAAAATTATTGTCCCAGGACTCAGCAGCTGGTGAGCCTTTTAGCAGTGATTCTGCTTTCAGGGCGTTTTTTAAAGGATTTGCCATTGTCCCTGATGCCAATTTCTCTGGCTCAAATGCACTAATGAGCTTTTCGATCAGTGATACCAACACATATCTGCGCCTTTATTATCGGTACATTAAGAATGGTGTTTTGGACACAACCAATCGCAGTTTCGTATATAAAAACATCAATCCCAGCGGCAATGCAAACAGCATAAAAAGAAATTATTCCGGCTCTCAGTTACAAAATCATCTGGCAGCAAATCCTTCCGGAGACAGCCTGGTTTATATTCAGTCGGCCCCAGGAACTTACAGTATTATCCGTTTACCATCCATTGAGGGGTTCAAGGCCGTAAAAGGAAATGTTTTGGTACATCTTGCGGAATTAACAATGGCTCAGATTCCGGGTCCTTCCAATGAATTTGATAATTACCTGACGGCGCCTGCAACTATTTATATGGACTTCCTGGATACTATTCAGAATGTTCAATTTCCATTTTTAACCGATGCCTTATTGAGCGGCCGGTATGATCCAAGGGTCTTTGGCGGACAAGCCAGAAGTATTGTAGGTCTTAATGGACAGGTTGTGACTGGATATAATTTATTTATTACTCGCTATATCCAGAATATCATAACGCGGAATACACCCAATTTCCCGCTTTATCTGTATGCACCATATACTGTTTCATATCCTAAACTACGCTTAAGTTTTGGGGTTAACAGGCTAAGCCAGGGAAGGGTCAAACTCGGCGGCGGCGCTCATTCTGCACAAAAAATGAAGTTGAGAATTATTTATTCAAAAATATAGTCAGGATACTATCTTTGCACACGAATAAAAAAAACAAACCAGATTATGCCGTATTTATTTACTTCAGAAAGTGTATCTGAAGGTCACCCGGATAAGATTGCGGATCAGATTTCCGATGCATTGATAGATAATTTTCTGGCCTACGACCCTCAAAGTAAAGTTGCCTGTGAAACATTGGTCACAACCGGACAGGTTGTCCTGGCTGGAGAGGTAAAATCCAAGACTTATCTCGATGTTCAGGATATCGCCCGTGAAGTAATCCGCAATATTGGCTATACAAAGGCTGAATATATGTTCGAGGCCAACAGTTGCGGTATATTGTCTGCCATCCATGAACAGAGTGCAGATATCAACAGGGGAGTTGACAGAAATATCAAAAAACAGGGATTTGAAGCAAAAGCCAATGCACAGGGTGCCGGTGACCAGGGTATGATGTTTGGTTATGCTACCCGTGAAACAGACAATTACATGCCACTTGCACTCGATCTGGCACATAAAATTTTGCAGGAATTGTCTAAAACCAGGCGCGCAGGCAAAGAACTAAAATACCTTCGCCCGGACGCTAAAAGCCAGGTGACTATTGAATACGACGACCACAATAATCCTATCCGAATAGATACTATTGTTGTTTCCACCCAGCATGATCCGTTTGACAGCGATAATAAAATGCTACAGCAAATCCGTAAAGACATTATTGAGGTTATCATTCCGCGAGTGAAGAAACAACTGAAACCAGCCATTCAGAAGTTGTTCAACGATAAGATCAATTACCTGATCAATCCAACCGGGAAATTTGTAATTGGCGGCCCGCACGGCGATACAGGTTTGACAGGAAGGAAGATCATCGTTGATACTTACGGTGGTAAAGGCGCACATGGTGGCGGTGCTTTCAGTGGAAAAGACCCCAGTAAGGTTGACCGTTCAGCGGCCTATGCTACCAGGCATATCGCCAAGAACCTGGTTGCTGCAGGTGTGTGTGATGAAGTATTGGTACAGGTTTCTTATGCAATTGGTGTAGCTAAACCCTGTGGTTTATACATTAATACTTACGGTACCTCTCATGTAAATAAAAAAGATGGTGAAATTGCCGCTATTGTTGAAAAGCTTTTTGATATGCGCCCATATGCCATTGAAGAAAGGCTTAAGCTGCGTAATCCAATTTATGCCGAAACAGCAGCTTACGGACACATGGGCCGTAAAAATGAGCTTACTTCTAAAACATTCAACAAGGGAAAGGACAACGAAAAGACCGTTAAAGTTGAACTTTTTACCTGGGAGAAACTGGATTATGTAGAAAAGATTAAGAAAGCATTCAAAGTGAAATAATTCAAATCATTCTAAAAAACCTCCCAATGACGGGAGGTTTTTTTATTTTCGGGAAATGAGTATATCAGATAATCCATGGCAGGTTACAGGAGAGCAAAAGATTTATGATAATCCATGGATCTCGGTAACAGAATATGCGGTTATCAATCCATCAGGAGGTAATGGTATTTATGGAAAAGTTCATTTTAAAAACCGCGCAATCGGGATTATACCGATGGATGAAACCGGCCACATCTGGCTGGTAGGACAATATCGATTTGTACTGAATGCTTTTTCCTGGGAAATACCCGAAGGTGGAGGAATACTTGAATCAGACCCCCTGGACGCGGCTAAAAGAGAATTAAAGGAGGAAACGGGATTAATAGCAGAATCCTGGGAGAAGATCCTGGAGATTCATTTGTCGAATTCAGTGTCAGATGAATTTGGAATTATCTACCTTGCTACCGGACTTAAACAGGAAGACGCAGAGCCTGAAGACACGGAGCAATTGCACATTCAGAAAGTTTCCCTGGAAGAAGCATACAGGATGGTAATAAATCACCAGATAACAGATTCTTTATCGGTAGCCGGCATTCAGCATATGTGGATACGGCAACTTGAAAAAAAGTAAAATCAATCAGCCCACGGCATGAAAAAAGATTCAAATATGATCATCGGCCGACAGCCTGTTCTGGAAGCGCTGAAAGATCATAAGCAATTGGAAAGAATTTATCTTCAAAAAAATACATTGGGTGATGTGATACCTGAAATACGGAAATATGCCCTGCAATTGCAGGTACCCGTTAACGTGGTTCCAATCGAAAAATTGAACAGTCTGACCCGAGCCAACCACCAGGGCGTAATCGCTATCAGCGGGCTGGTACAATACACAGATCTTCAGCAAACCATTGATCATGTAGTTGCTGAAGGGCAGGTTCCTCTTTTCATGATGCTGGATGGCATTACAGATGTCCGAAATATCGGGGCTATGACCAGGACCGCTGTTTGTTGTGGTGCACAGGCTATAATTATTCCGGATAAAGGTGTCGGCGCCTTAAATGAAGAGGCAATGAAATCTTCGGCAGGAGCACTGGAGAAAATCCATATTTGCCGGGTTAGCAGTTTACTGAAGGCTATCGATACATTGCACCTGAACGGGATAGCTGTTTATACCAGTGAAATGAAGGCCGATAAAAAAGTTCAGGATACAGACTATACTATTCCTTGTTGTATAGTCATGGGTGCTGAAGACAAAGGGATCCAGTCCTATATAGTAAAAGCGGCAGATGAAAGATTCAGGATACCAATGGCAGGAGAGTTTGACTCTTTGAATGTAAGCGTATCAGCTGGAATAATTTTATTTGAAGCGCTTAAGCAAAGGGCAATCAGATAACCGGTAATTACCCAATACGGTTGAGTTTAAATACATCCGGTTTAAGTTTTTTTAGCTTCCGGAGCTGCCTTTTTTGGTGCTTTTTCACTGACAGATAATCCAACTTATTAAATTGCAGATCACCGTCTTTACTAATAAATGGGGTATGCACCTGCGCTATACTGTCTTCACCGGGAGTTGCTTTTTTCCAGGCCCCGATTCTTTCCCATACTGGCCTGTAGATCTCATCCATGTATTTTAACTCTATCGGGTTCCCCCTAATGCCCCTTTGTTTGCCGAACAAAAAAGGTTTTACCATCAACCAGCTTTCTGTTCCATAAGCCGTTGAAAGTCTAAATATGGAAGACATGGCAATTAGTAAGGAATCACCATGCATATTATGTTCTTCCATGTATTTATTGGCGGGTCGTATATAGGTTGCGGCAGCATAGCATGCCCAATTGTTATCTGGCTGCTTTCGTCGCAGTAAGCTGCCAGCTGTTCCATTTTGCCTGCATAAACAGGATCAGGTATATTCTCTATGGTCAGCGTATCACTACCAATATTAAACATTGAAAAACCTGTTTTATATTTTCCGTGTGAGTCAAACCTAAGATGACGGATCATCTTATCTTGATAGTCTTCCATTAAGGAATTTGCTTTTACAGCCAGGTCAGCCAATGATTCAACTTTCAGGATCTTTATCTTTTTATGAAAAAGCTAAGCAAACCTTGTATTTAAACGAAAGCCAAAAGAAGCCAGGTTAATTTTTTTTTCCTTGATGAAAATAAACAGATTGATTGTTCCGGTTGCATATGCAGACCTGTTTCTGGCTGCTGAAATATACATATCTGATTCTTTTGTTAGAGCAAGTGAAACGGGGAGTGATTTGTTAAGGACTGCAAAAAACGGGGTGCTTTCCTGTGCGCAGATTGAATTATGAATCAGCAAAAAAACTTAAAAAGAGTTTTATGGCATTCCCTGCTTTCATGGAAATTATCAAAATTAATAAAAAGATTTGCCTTGTAAGCAAACGGAAATAATCCTTTAGTTAAGCAATTCATGACCAATATCAGACTGTTTCAACATTTCCATTTTGATCAGGTGATTCCGGATGAAAGCAGGCATTACCCGGTTTATGTTCAATAAGAACCTGTTCATCCGGCCAGGAATGATAACTTCTTTCCCGGCAAATAAACCAGTGATGGCAACTTTGGCAACTTCTTCCGCAGATAAAACTGTTTTTCGTGCAATTCCGGTCAATCTGCTGTTTGCTTCATGCAGCCTTGGATTGGTATTAACCGGACCCGGACATAGAACTGAAATATTCAATCCGGTTCCCCGGAACCTGTTACGCAGCGATTTGGTAAAAGAGAGAATGAATGACTTGGATGCTATATAAACTTCTTTATTTGGCATGTGAAAAAATGCGCCCAGGCTACTTACATTGAGGAGGTAAGAAACAGGTTGTTTCTGCAACATTGGAATAAATAAACGGGTCAGAAAAACAACCGCATTAATATTGAGGTTTAATTGTTTTTCATAAAATGATTCCGGAAAATCTTCAAAAATACCGGCAGAACCAATCCCGGCATTATTGATGAGCATGTTAACGGGGATATCTCTGCCTCTAATATCATCGTAAATCATTTGGCAGTTTTCTTTTTGATCAAGGCTGGTCTCCATTAAGTAAACCCTGACATTATTTTCCTTAGATAAATCCAATGCAAGTTTGTCGAGATTTTGCCCGGGAAGGGATACAAGATACAGATCACAGGATCTTTTGGCCAGTTCTTTGGCGATGGCATAACCAATTCCCTGGCTTGCTCCGGTTATTAAGGCTGTATTTTTCAGCTTAGCCGGGTTTTCCTTACCCATTCAATTGTCAATTTAATTCCATCTTCGAGTGGTCGTATCCGGTATCCGAGTTCACGTATGGCCTTACTGCTGTCCAGGGCCCAGTTATAATCATATTTCTTTACCCATTCAGGCGTGATCATTGGTGCCTTGCCTGATATGCCGGCAAGGAAAACCTGGTATTTACTGAACAGAAGCAAAAGCGGGAATGGAATATGCCAAAGATTATTATTGATGCCGCTTTGAGTGCTGATTGTTTTTATTAATTCGTTAAAAGAAGCATTAACTCCTCCAAACAGGTATCGTTCACCATTCCGTCCTTTTTCCATGGCCAGGATATGTCCATCAATGACGTCATCTACATAACAATAAGATCCAAGGTCGTCACCAGAACCCGGAATAACATACCATTTCTTCTGCAGATACAGTTCAACAATTTTAGTGATAGGATTACTGCCGGTATCGAGGCCGGGACCGTATACCCTTGATGGGTTCACTATTGTCACCGGAAGCCCTCCTGAAGCATATTCCACTGATAATTGTTCAGCTTCGGATTTGGTTTTTTCATACAGGTTAAAAAAACCTGCGATTTTCGGCATGTTTTCACTCATTGGCATTTCACCGGAAGGTCCTACCACTCCGGCGGTTGAGGTATGCACCATTTTTTGAATCCCTGCTGTCACTGCCGCATCAAGTACGTTCCGGGTACCTTCCACATTAATGGCCTGGTATGTGTATGGATCCCTGGCCCAAAGCCTGGCATAAGCAGCCATATGATATACCCTGGAAACACCTTCCATGGCTTTTTTCAGGGATTCTTTATCGAGGATATCACCACGAATTATTGATATTTCGGGCCTGTCAAATGTATTTATGTTTTGTCCGCTACGACTCAATAAGCGAACAGACTCGCCACGGTCTGCAAGTGATTGTGTAAGTTTTGAACCAAGATACCCGGTTGCACCGGTTATCAATATTGACATTATAACAGGTTTAATAATTTCTAAAATTACACATTAAGGATATTTTATTGACTAAATGTATTCAGAGTTTTATACAATCGGCCTTCTTTCGGGAAATAAGGTAAAAGTATAAATAATGAATGCATACATGGTCAATACTATGGTATATAATTAAAATGTAATCTAAATACTTTAAGGGTAACTGAAAACATAAAGAAAGCCATTTTGCAATCTTTTCCGCTGAGTTTATGCCCAATATTCAAAATTATGTTTATCTTATGAATATCACTAGGAGGCATAGCTGCCAGAACACCTTAAAGAAATTCAATGAATGCCTAAACCAGTTTGAATGAAACAGGTAATTAAACAGGTTGACTTTTTTAAATACCTCAAATCGGTCCTGCCTGAACAGGTTTCACTGGTGGATGAAATTGCGGGGATACTGAATATAAGTAACGACAGCGTTTACCGAAGAATCAGGGGGGAGAAAGACCTTACGCTTGAAGAACTGAAAAAAATCTGCGAATCAGTAAGAATTCCACTTGACAGTTTTTTACATCTGGACAGTTCAAATATACTTTTTTACAGCAAGTACCTGCAACAGGAAACTTTTAACCTGAGATCTTACCTTACTGAAATGCTGGAGACATTCAAGCAATTCAAACATTTCAGGGAAAAGAAGATCATCTATCTTACAAAAGACTATCCGATCTATCATTATTTCATGTTTCCAGAAATTGCATCATTCAAATATTTTTTTTGGATGAAGACCTATCTCAATTTCCCCGAATATGCCAGGAAGAAATTTTCCATAAATCATGTTATGGATGATATCCATGAAATAGGGTTTGAAATTGCCCGGATGTATACGGAGATACCGTCCGTGGAAATTCATAACCCGGATAATATCCTTACTACACTTCGTCAAATTGAATATTACAAGGATTCACTTTTTTTTGAATCACCAGAAGATATTGAAAAAGTATACGCAAGCCTTAATAAAATGATCGATCATATGGAAGAGCAGGCAACGGTGGGCAAGAAGTTCATGAAAGATACCACACCACATATGGGTTCTGTTCCCAATGAATTATATGTTACGGATTTCTTCATCGGAGATAATACACACCTGGTTACGCTTGATGGCCATATGCGGTGCTATAAGGTACATAATGGTATCAATTATATTGCCACAACGGATGAGGCTTATTGTTCATATACACAACAATTTATGCAAACAATAATCAGCAAATCCGCCTATATAAGCTTTGTAGGGGAAAAGGAGCGTAACCGGTTTTTTAATATGATAAGGGAACGCATAAACGCATACAAGGAAAACCGTGTTCATACCCTGGCAAATTTTTAAGTGTATTTATAAGTGAACCATTATGGATTCTGCAGGCATTCAGATACAGTTATTCAACCAGATCCGGTCATTGTTACCGGCTCATATTTCTTTGTCAGAAAAAATTGCATCCCTGCTCGATATCAGTATCGACAGTTCATACAGAAGGATAAGGGGCGAAAAAGAATTGTCGTTTGAAGAACTCAGCCGGCTTTGCATGGAGTTCAATATTTCAATTGACCAGATTTTGAACCTTGGGGAAGGAAAAGTACTTTTCAGCGGAAGATTTATTTCTCCGGAAAAATTTCGTTTTGAAGATGCACTGAGGCAAATATTAAAACAACTCCAACGAATAAACAGTTTTGAAGAAAAAAAACTGGTTTATCAGAATAAGGATATATCCTTTTTCTTTTACCTGATGTTCCCGGACATAATCGCATTCAAATACTTTGTCTGGATGAAAACACATTTTCAATTCCCGGAATTCAAAAACACACCGTTTTCATTTGATGTTCTTACGGAAGAGCAACATAGCCTGATCAGACAAATTAAACAGTCTTTTATCACGATACCTTCCATTGAGATCATGAACCCGGATAATATTCTTACCGACCTGCGACAAATAGAATATTTCAAAGTGACCGGGGCTTTTCAATCAGCCGAAGACCTTAAAAGAATCTATGACGGGGTAGAAAAAATGATCGCCCATATAGAATTACTGGCACAGCTGGGCCGGAAGTTTCTGCCCGGAGAAGACCTGGATAAAGAAGGGTGCCCGCATACGCTTTACGTACACGACTTTCATTATGGAGATAATGAAGCAGTAGCATTGGTTGGAGAAAATAAAATGACCGTACTCACACATGCAGCCATCAATGTAATCACTACCAACGATAAACAAATGAGTGATTATTCCTGGGATTTCATGCAGAATATCATCCGTAAATCCACTCTCATCAGTGTTGCCGGGGAAAAAGCAAGAACCCGGTTTTTTAATCTTATCAGGGATAGGATCCATGAGTTCAGGTCTGATAAAGTTAAAAGTTTAATACATTGATGTGGAATTTCCCGACTTTAAAAGCATTATCAGGTATTACCTGCATATTGGTTAACAAACTTAAAAACAATGCTGATTGTTGTAATTTGCAGCAGAAACACGATTAATGCAAATACCCATACAACTGGTTGAATGTCCCCGCGATGCCATGCAGGGCTGGACCGATTTTATCCCGACTGCAAAAAAGACAGAATATCTGAGTGCATTATTAAAAGTTGGTTTTCACACACTGGATTTTGGAAGTTTCGTATCGCCGAAAGCCATTCCGCAAATGTCGGACACAAAAGCTGTACTCGAATCATTGGATTGGCAGTCGTCTGAAACACGGCTTCTGGCAATAATAGCCAATACCCGTGGTGCGGAAGAAGCCGTTAGGTTTGCAGGTGTACACTATTTGGGTTTCCCCCTATCAGTTTCTCCAACTTTTCAACAGAAAAATACAAATAGTACCATCATTGAATCTTTTGACAGAGTCAGAGAAATTCAGGAAATCTGTTCAAGAACAGGGAAAGAACTGGTAGTTTATCTGTCCATGGCTTTTGGTAATCCATATGGGGATACATATAACCCTGATGATGTTTTGGGATGGGCAACTAAATGCCACGGCGAAGGAATTAATATCATATCCCTTGCTGATACCGTTGGACTTGCAACAGCAGAACAAGTTGGTGAGCTGACCAAATTACTGACAACAGCATTACCGCAGTCTGCGATTGGCGTTCATTTGCATTCGACTGCACAAAACTGGAAATCCAAAACGGAAGCCGCATTTTTGTCTGGCTGCCATAGGTTTGACGGTGCCTTGAAAGGTATCGGGGGATGCCCGATGGCAGGTAATGCCCTGGTGGGCAATATGAATACTGAATGGCTTATCAGTTATTTTTCAGAAAATGGTTTTGACCTGGGATTGAACAAGGAAGCACTGGAGAAAAGCCTGTCAATTGCTGGTGAGATTTTCGTCTAAAAGTAAAAATTCAACCAGGTAGTTCTAAACTGGTATTAAAAATAAAGTGAGACTTTATGGACTTTCATTTATCCTTTGACCCACCAGATTTGCCGGAAAAGATAAACCTCAGGGATAAGATCATGCTATCAGGGTCATGTTTTACAGAACATATGTCTGCCAAATTCAGCCATTATAAGTTTCAGATAATGGATAACCCGCACGGCATACTTTTCAACCCGGTAAGCCTTGCACGATCAATTCAGGCATGTATAACAAAACAGGTGTACACTGAGCAGGATATTTTCCTGGATCAGGGTATCTGGGCAAGTTGGGATTTTCATAGCAGATATGCAGATCCTGATCCATTAACCAGTCTTTCTTCCATGAACCAGGCAACAGAAACTGGTCATCATTTTTTAAAAAATGCACAATGGCTTATACTCACATTTGGTTCAGCGTTTGTGTACCAGTTGGAAAACGGGCGTGTTGTAGCCAATTGCCATAAAGCCCCGGCAAAGCTTTTCCGAAAGAGATTACTTTCCGCTGATGAGGTTTTATCTGAGCTGGATAACCTTATCCACAGGGTCTTTTTATTTAATCCGGGCATCCGGATCATATTCACAATAAGCCCGGTGAGACATTTACGGGATGGTTTTGTGGAAAATAACAGAAGCAAGGCTGTACTGATACAAGCGGTTCATCACTTAGTAAATAAATTTGATAAAATATTTTATTTCCCCTCTTACGAACTGGTGATAGATGATTTGCGGGACTACAGGTTTTATGCCGAAGATATGGTACACCCCAATTACCAGGCAACCAACTATGTTTGGGAAAAATTTGCTGACTCCAGCATAACAGACAGCACACGTGAGACCATGAAAGAAATCCACAAACTTAAGGCGGCTGTTTTACATAAACCATTACATCCTGATTCAGTTAATCATCGCGAGTTCCTTAAAAAAAATCTTTCCGTAACAATGGAACTGGCAAGCCGTTTTCCTTTTCTCGACCTAAGAGAGGAGTTAAAATACTTTTCATCCTGATGGCTGCACATCAAAAAAATACAGAAGCAGAGAGGATTATTACATTTCTTACATCCCTGAAACCAGATTTTCAATTACCTCCGGGTGTTGACATAATGAATCCTTTTCTGAATAAACAGAGCCTCGGACTGGTCAAACTTTTTTATGATAAATATTATTCGGATAATCATTGCCGGCATTTTATTTTTGGCATCAACCCTGGAAGATGGGGTGGGGGTATAACCGGAATCCCTTTTACTGATCCGCAAAAATTACAGCATAGTTGTGGGATCGAAAACGACCTTTCCCATAAACAAGAACTTTCAGCCAATTTCATTTATTCAATGATTGAAAATTTTGGCGGTGTAACAGTCTTCTATAAAAAATTCTTCATCACTGCTGTTTGTCCGCTAGGTTTCACCAAAAACGGAAAGAACCTTAATTATTACGATGACAGGAACCTTCAAAATGCAGCAGAACCATTTATTATTGATTGTTTACAAAGGCAATTGTCTTTATTGAAATCAGAAGACACTTGTTTTTGCCTGGGCGAAGGAGATAATTTTCGTTATCTGAACAGGCTGAATGAGCAATATATTTTTTTCAAAAAAATAATTCCCTTGCCCCATCCAAGATGGATCATGCAGTACAGGAGGAAGCAATTAAATGAATATATAAATTTGTATGTTAACGCTTTCAGACACCCGGAGGAATATTCTTTTAAGTAAGGCTGTGCTTATCAATCTTTCGAAAGATCCGGGTTACTTATAATTCAGTGCATTCTGTCTCCCCGAATATCCAACGAAGCCAGTACTTTGGCTTCATGCACCAGCCATTCTTTCCACCGTTTCCTGACTTTTTCTTTATCAATATAGTTGTCGGCCAGTTTTATGAAAAGGGTATAATGACCTGCTTCACTTTCCATGAACTTACGATAAAAATCGCGCAGGTAAGGATCATCAAGCCCTTCACTTAGCCGTTTAAAACGTTCACAACTTCTGGCTTCAATGAGTGCGCAAAAAAGTAATTTATCCAGCAACCTCTCTTCATCTGTACCTGTTTTTGCCTGAAATGGGATCAACGCATTAACATAGGCGTCTTTTCGCTGTCTTCCCAGCTTCAAACCACGTCGGTGAAGTTCCGCAAGTACTTGTCGGAAATGACCCCATTCCTCCGTAACAACCGGCGCCAGGTCATTTACCAGTTTATCTTTTCCTGCATATAGCTGGATGAGAGAAATACAGCTGGTTGCTGCTTTTTGTTCACAATAGGCATGATCTGTAAGTATTTCTTCCAATGATATGGCGGCAAGGTCAACCCAACGTGGATCGGTGGGAAGTTTTAATCGGAGTATGCTTTTAAGGTCGTTTTCGGCAGACATAAATAGTTTGTATAGGAAGCAAAAATAATACAGGAAACAGAAACTGTTGAGGTTGATCCAATATGATAATTTCAGCGTAGATACTTTGCTTTTTATTATTTTCGTTGATTAATCGGATTTTACATGATGCGGATCCTTAGTTTCCTCCTGGCCATTTTACTTACAACCGGCCTTATTTATATATTAGATTCCAGGAAAGTACTACCTGCGCCCTTGGGTAAATTGCTTAGTCCCCAGGAAGGCTTATGGCAAAATGCCGAACCTGTGAATATAAATTTCACTGATGAATTGCGATTCCCATACCTCAAAAGTAAGGTGGACGTATACCTTGATGAAAGATTGGTGCCGCATATTTTTGCCGACCAGGATAATGATGCTTATTTTGTACAGGGCTACCTGCATGCAAAGTTCAGGTTATGGCAAATGGAGTTTCAGACCCATGCTGCCGCAGGCCGGGTCAGTGAAATCATAGGTGACAGGGCGATAAATTATGACAGGACACAACGCAGACTGGGTATGGTCTATGCAGCAGAAAAAGCCTTGCAGGAAATGGAAAAGGACCCGGAAATCAAAGCTTCCTGTGATGCTTATACCGCCGGGGTGAATGCTTATATTTCAACACTCAGCAGTAATGACCTTCCTGTAGAATATAAATTGCTCGGATACAAACCCGAAAAATGGTCGAATTTAAAAACCGCCCTGTTCACGAAAGCCATGACATATGACCTGGCAGGATTTGACAGGGATTTTGAATTTACCAACGCTTTGAATGTTTTAGGTGAAGAAAATTTCAGGATGTTATTTCCAGATTATGCAGACTCTTCTTCCCCGATCATACCAAAGGGCACGGCATTTAACCCACCTGTCGTTCCCATCGAAAAACCAGCCAATGCTGATTCTGTATACTTACACCGTACCGATTCCATCTGGTTTACGGAAGAATTCAAACCAAACCCGGACAACGGTAGTAATAATTGGGCTGTATCAGGTTCCAGGACAGAAAGCGGCAGGCCCATTTTAAGCAATGATCCCCATTTACGATTATCCCTGCCTGCGATATGGTTTGAAATGCAGATTCATACACCTTCATTCAATGCTTCAGGCGTTTCCTTTCCGGGGATCCCCGGAATCGTAATAGGATTCAATGAATATATTGCATTTGGGTTTACTAATTCCGGTCGTGATGTAAAGGATTATTATGACATAAAATTCAAGGATGAAACCCGCAGGGAATACTGGTTCAATAATGCCTGGAAGCCCGCTGAAAACAGGGTTGAAAAAATTACCGTAAACGGTGGAGTAACCATACTGGATACGGTATCCTATACTATTTTCGGCCCGGTGATGTACGACAAAAGCAATAAAAACAGTTTAAATGATAATCACGCCTATGCTTTAAGGTGGGTGGCTCACGATCCTTCCAATATCCTTAAAATGTGGCACCTGCTGAACAGGGCAAAAGACTATGATCACTACCTGGCAGCAATCAAAAATTTTAATGTACCCGGACAGAATATGCTTTTTGCATCAAAAAGCGGAGATATTGCTTTATGGCAGCAGGCTGATTTTCCGCTCAGGTGGAAAGACCAGGGGTTATTTGTAATGCCAGGCCAGGACAGTAGTTATATGTGGAAAGGATTTATTCCACAGGAAGAAAATCCACATTTGATAAATCCGGTTGAAGGGTATATAAGTTCTGCGAATCAGCGTCCGGTTGATTCAACTTATCCTTATTTCATACCCGGTAAATACGATGTTTACAGGGGGATTATCATTAACAGGAGGTTATCTTCCATGGAAAATGTAACACCGCAGGATATGATGAAACTGCAGAATGATAATTATAATGTATTTGCAGAATATGCTCTACCGATTTTGTTGAATAATGTCAGGAGATCGGCATTGAATGATACTGAGAAGATTTATCTGAATACCCTCAGCAAATGGAACCTGCGGAATGATCCACAGGAAAAAGCACCAACCATTTTCATAAACTGGTGGGATTCACTGCAGCAGATAATTTATGCGGATGAACTCAACCAGGGCGCCATGCCTGTTATTAATCCGGATAATTTTGTTTTAGTTGAAGCATTGTTACGTGATTCAGCCTATAAGTTCATTGATAATATACGGACGCCTGAAAAAGAAAGCATCGAGGATATGGTCACAAAAGCATTCAAAAAAGCAAGCCCGGTTCTAGAAACTGCTGAAAAAGAGGGAAATCTCAATTGGTCAGCTTTTAAGAATACAAGTATTTATCATCTCTTAAGAACAGGTGCTTTGCCGTTTGCCAGAACTGGATTACAAAACGGGGGCGGAAAAAATATCATTAATGCAACTACCCATGATCATGGCCCGAGTTGGCGAATGGTTGTTCACATGACCGATGAAATCGAAGCCTATGCCGTATACCCAGGTGGGCAGCAGGGCAATCCGGGAAGCAGGTATTATGATAATTTTATTGATACCTGGACAAAAGGTGAATATTATCGTTTGTGGATCATGACAGATAAAGACAGGGAAAGTAAAAAAATTAAGTGGACTATGACGTTCAGATCATAACCGTGATATCAAATAATTAAACCAACATGAAATTTCTTGCTTCCGTATTCCTAATGGCTTTAGTAGGTTTTGCATTGGGTTTATATCTCCCCTGGTGGAGTGTAGCCCTTGCCTGCTTTGGTATTTCCTTTTTTTTATATCAGAAGCCGTTGGTGGCTCTGTTGACGGGATTCTTTTCCATTTTTTTACTATGGGGTTTGCTT
>Ga0209254_10001157_pt1 | contig 23305 bp, 19 predicted proteins | sample FrelakmetDIP11DI_FD_187148 | JGI IMG/M metagenome (GOLD analysis project Ga0209254, IMG submission 187148) | Freshwater lake sediment microbial communities from the University of Notre Dame, USA, for methane emissions studies - DIP11 DI (SPAdes)... | ecosystem: Environmental > Aquatic >...
AGCACCGCAGATACCCAACAACTCAAGCAAGAACGGATAGCGCGAGAAATTCGCCAGCGAGTGACACAAGGTTCCGATGTCACCTTGCGACAGGTGTATCTGGTGAAAAGGAACTGGTTGATAAAGACCAGCAGCGGAAAAATCGCCAGGAGCGCAAACAAGGCGAAATATCTGGATGAAATAAGCTAAAAGATCTAATTATTGGCTGACGGGAGACCAGGCTGGATCGAAATCAATAGCGGGATCGGTGGTAATGCGTTCGCGCGCCAGGCCTGTAATTGACATTATATAAATGTCGTGACCGGTATCCCCGGTCCAGCCTTCAAACACGATCCACAGGCCATCGGGAGAAATCATGCCTTCCTGCATGGGCATAGGATCTTGATCCTGCCCGGGGCGGTTTTCAACAAATCCATCGCTTCCAAAAGGGCTTAATTTCAAGAAGGGGACACTATTAAGGCGCAAGCGTTGGGTGTAGAGCATTTTCTTACCGTCCGGAGATAACGAGGGCCGGAAATTCAAGTATACGGCATCCTGCGAGACTTTTCTCCTGCCGAGTCCATATTGATCCATGATCCAGATTTGTCTCTCTTCCCCTGAAGAGACTATATAGAGAATATTTTTTCCATCGGGGGACCAGGAGGGTTGAGTTTCATGAGTATATTGCTCGGTCATTGTCTGATACTCTTGCCCCTCTAAATCTGTGATAAAAATCTGAGGCCTGCCAGGACCTCGGGTAGAGGCAAAAGTTAACTTTGTTCCATCCGGCGACCAATCTGGATCAAAGTCACCACCCTTGGGTTTATTGAGTGGTTCCAATCCAGTCCCATCCAGGTTGATAAAGAACAATGACGAAGTAGGATAATAATTTAGATTTGCTTTGCAAGGGGAAATAAAAACCAGGCGCAACCCGTCCGGAGACCAGTCTGGCTGGCAGGCTCCATCCGGAAGGAAAGTAATCTGCCGTTCAATACGGGTACCGTCATTGGTAACGTCTAAATCGGTCACATATATCTGTGGCAAGCCCGATCTTTCGGAAGCAAATGCAATTAGCCTGCTTCCACCTCTTATTGTCGGAAGCGGCGTAAGAGATATAGTCGGAATGGGAGTGTCTGTCAATGTAGGTCTGAGCGTGGGAGTCATCTGCGTGGTTGGCGAGGCAGTGAATGAAAGAGTCAGACTCGGTGAGACAACAGCACTCGGGTTCACTGGAAGTTGTGTTTCTGTCGCAGAAGTTATCATGCCAGCGACGGATGGGAAGTTTTTCAGAAAGGATTGATAGAAGCGCCCCGAATCGAAAAAGTATATACCTGTCCAAACGACAAGAAGAGCAACGGCTATGATCGGTAACCAGCGCAGCAGGCGGTTTCTCCTGGCAGCGCGTGAGTTTGGCTTGGATTTTTGGTTGGGCGAAGCTTCAGAAAAGCCAGCCGAGAGACCTTCCACCATTTGACCAGAATCTGAATCATTGCCAAACTCAGCAGCAAGAGGAAATGAAGCTGGAAAGGATTTGACCTCCTCGGGCGCAGGAGCGACTGCCAGGTCGTTCTCTTTTCTCTTCGGAATTGAGCTGGCATTCAATAATGCCTGCTTAAACTCTTCTGCGGTTTGAAAACGATCGTCCGGGCGGACATTCAGGGACTTCTCGATTACTCCCGCCAACCGGCGTGAGATTCGCGTGTTGATTTTCCGCAGGGGCGTGAGCTCCACCTGGTCCATAGCTCGGGCAAGTGCATCCTCGGGGATGGTGTTGGTCAGGGCAGCGAAGAGCGTGGCTCCCAGGGAATAGATATCGGTACGTTGGTCGGTGCGCGCCGTTCCATACTGCTCCGGAGGTGAATATCCCGGTGTCATGGCTCTGGCACCCGTCGCAGTCGTGTGGATATCGTGCATGGTTTTCGCCAGGCCAAAATCGACCAGGTAGATTTCGCCGTGCGGGCTGATTTTTACATTGCCGGGTTTCAGGTCCCTGTGAATCACGGGGGGCTCACGCGAGCCCAAATATGCCAGGGCATCGCACACTGCCGCCCCAATTGTGATGACTTCCTCTTCAGGGATGAGGCCAACGCGCTCCATCCGCTGTCGTAAATCTTCCCCTTCGATAAAATCCATAACCAGGTACTGGCCTTGTCCGGAGATAACAAAATGGTCTGTAACTCGGGGTAAGTTGGGATGGCGCAGATTGGCCAGAATAATCGCTTCACGCTTGAACTGCCGGGCATATTCCTCTGTTGTGAAGAAGTTGTCTTTCACAGCAACCTCCACGCCCAGGTTTTCATCGATTGCCCGATAAACCGAACCCATCCCCCCTTGCCCCAGGATATCGACGATCCTGTAGCGGTTATTCAGCAGCGTGCCACGTTCTAGAACCATAAGAATATTTGTGGGGCAGGTGTAATGATTTTCATCTCTCGGTTAACATCATAAATTCGCCGAGAAATCTTTTTATCACGCGTGGGTAGAAACATCTGAATTGAGATGGCTATTATAGTGTAATTTGGTACAAGAGTTGAGTCTAAATATCAAGATTGCGAACTTCTCGAGCGTGCGTCTGGATGAATCGACGCCGGGGTGGAACCGCCGACCCCATCAGCATGTCGAAAGTCCGGTCCGCTTCTGCCGCGTCATCTATCATGACTAAGAGCAATGTACGGTGAGCAGGGTCCATAGTCGTATCCCATAATTGCTCGGGATTCATCTCTCCTAATCCCTTATAGCGCTGCAAATTAACCTTATCCATACTCACATTCAACTCTTTCAATGCGCGCTCCCTCTCCCCTTCAGAATAAATATAACGGACATTGTTCTTGTGCATTAAACGGTACAGGGGAGGTTGGGCTATGAACAGGTGGCTTTCTTCGATGAGCTGCTGCATATAGCGGAAGAAAAAGGTCAGAAGCAGGGTGCGGATATGGCTGCCATCTACGTCGGCATCGGTCATTATGATCACCCGCCCGTATCGCAGGCCTGACAGGTCAAAGGATTCGCCAATACCCGTACCCAGCGCCGAAATCAGGGCTTTCACTTCATTATTTGCCAGGATTTTATCCAGGCGGGCTCGCTCGGTGTTCAGAATTTTCCCGCGCAGGGGCAAAATTGCCTGAAAATGCCTGTCTCTGCCCTGCTTGGCACTCCCGCCGGCTGAATCACCTTCAACAATATACAATTCGGCTTTCTCGGGATTGCGTTCAGAACAATCGGCAAGCTTCCCTGGTAAAGTCAGGCTCTCCAGTGCGGATTTCCGAATCACAAGGTCGCGCGCTTTGCGAGCAGCATCGCGCGCCCGAGCTGAAGTCAAACACTTCTGGACAATTGATTTTCCTGCCGATGGGTTTTCTTCAAGAAATGAACTGAAGGCTTCCCCGACGATTGCTTGCGTGTATGATTGTACTTCGGGGTTCATCAGCTTTACTTTTGTCTGGCTTTCAAATTGCGGTTCGGGATGTTTGATGCTGATGATCGCCGTCAGGCCTTCCCGGGTATCATCTCCAGAGAAGTTCGGGTCCGCTTCTTTAAGTAAGCCTGACCGCCGGGCATAATCATTGATGATGCGGGTTACCGCAGAACGCAAACCGGTCAGGTGAGTCCCTCCGTCTATCGTATTGATCGTATTGGCGAAAGAATACACAGACTCTGCATAGGCATCGGTATATTGGATGGCAGCATCCACGGTGATGCCGTCCTGTTCCTTTTCAATGTGAACGACGGGATGGAGTACTTCACGATTGCGGTTCAGGTACCGCACAAAAGAAGTTATGCCGCCTTCGAAATAGAACGTCATTTCTCTTTCAGAGCGCTCGTCCAGGAAATATAGCGTGACCCCTCGAGTGACGAATGCCATCTCCCTGAAGCGCTGTACCAGCGTATCAAAACGGTAATCCAGATCACCCTTGAAAATATCAGGGTCGAATTTATAGGTTGTCGATGTACCCGAATTGTTTGGTAATGCCTTCCCAATAACTGCCACCGGCGCTTTGGGATACCCCCTTTCATAGCGCTGGAAGTGTTCTTTCCCATCACGCCTGACCCGCACTTCACACCATTCAGAAAGCGCATTGACTGCTGACACCCCCACACCATGCAGTCCGCCGGAGACCTTGTAGCTACCCCCACCAAACTTGCCGCCGGCATGCAATGTGGTCATCACCACTTCCAGGGCTGGTTTCTTCATTTGAGGGTGCATATCAACCGGGATACCGCGGCCGTTATCTGTCACCGTCACACTGCTGTCCGCATGAATCAGCACCTCGATTCGGTCGCAGGCCCCAGCCAGGGCTTCATCAATTGAATTATCGACCACCTCGTAAATCAAATGGTGCAGGGCTTTCGCATCTGTGCCGCCAACGTACATTCCAGGTCGGCGGCGAACAGCTTCCAGGCCTTCAAGAACTTGAATATCTTTTGCTTCGTATGAAACGTTGTTTCCCTTCAATTATTACGCCTCCAAACATTCTCATGCTGACGAAATTTTTATTCCCTTGATCAATTCACCCACCCAGACATCCGTATCGTGATAATAAATGAAACTGGCCGCCAGCAGACTGGTTGTCACAAAAGCATGACCGAAGATACCCAAAAGCAGAAACCAGGAAGTATTGTCAGGAATGTTCCAAAGGACATCCAACCCTTCGCTCAACAGCACGAATGCCAGTAGAAACAGGCTGGTGGTAGGAAGTGTTAATCGAGTCAGGTAAAAACCCCGCAGGATTGACGGAACCACATTTAGCTGGTTCAGGACGATTCCATGCGGCGAGAAAATCAAGGGCGCCAGCATCCAGAGTAAAAACCCTGCCAGGATCAATAAAGCCAGGTATCCCAGCTGACCAATGCCTGATGCAGACAGGAGAAAGGCCATCAAACAGCTAAACGGCAGGAAGGCTGCCAGGATTATCAAAAAAAGGGTGATGGTCAAGAATATAATCTGAAGGCTGGCCCTAGGCAATTGGCTGAAGGCAGCATTCCAGGTTATTTTTCCAAAAACTGCCGATTGTGCCACCAGAGTGAAGAACAAAGTACCGGCAGTTATTCCTGCAAATGTCAGGAGAAGCCATAATGCCATGGCCAGGGCTGGGGTTGGGATTTCCCAACCAGGCGCTGTTCCCGCCGGGGTCACTGTTGATAGTCTGGAAGCCATAAGGCTTGGAACACCGACAGGATAAGTCCTTAAAATCGAGAAAAAATTGACATCCTTGATTATTGTTTCCAGCTGTAGGAACTGGTCAGGAGACCCAAAAAAATTTGGGATCGATTGGATCTGTTCGAAAGCCGCGGCCAGAATGAAGTCCAGGCGTAAGCGCGGCCCGAACCACAGGAAAGAATCCAGAATGATTGAAAATATGACCAGGATCAAGTGACTGCTGGTAGCATCAAAACCAGCCGTCAGAGCTTTCATCAGGCTGGGTCGTGGTATCGATACTTGCTGTGTGGATAAACCCATAGAACGATTTGATTTTACCATAGCGGATATCCAATTATTTTTCTCAATATTGAACCTTGACGTTAAGGCTCAATATCGTTAGAATTCTAATGTTAATAACCGCTTATCGGGGGATGCAAAAACCATAAACCGAGAACCGTGTGATGGTGGCTTATGATTGGTAAGAATCCATTCTGGAGGAGGTGTAGTGCCTATCAAGAAAATTTATGCCATAAGCTAGTAAATGAATCCAAACACACAAAACCACTCACTTTTAAGGAGGAGAGAATGCGCAAGCACGTGTTGTATGTAATATCGATCTTGATGATTGCCAGTATGATACTGGCAGCCTGTGCGCCAGCACCGGCAGAAACGGCAGCGCCGACTGAGGCAGCAGCCCCAACCGATGCGCCTAAGGCAACCGAAGCCCCTAAGGCAACCGAAGCCCCCGTGGCAACTGAAGCACCCGTCGCGACCGAAGAACCCATGGCCGAGTGCACCGACGCGATCGGCTGTGTGACCCTTGCAGCCGGTGATCCGGTTCACATCGCCTATTTGATGGTTGTGTCTGGCGCGAATGAGACCCTGGGCATCGACTCTCGCAATGGTGTCGAGATTGCCATCGAAGATGCCGGTGGTGAAATCCTGGGGCATCCCATTAAATTCGATGGTGAGGATGGAGGCTGTGGCGCTGAAGGTGGCCAATCAGCCGGAACAAAACTTGCGGCTGATCCTACCATCATTGGCGTTGTCGGTACTTCATGTTCCAGTGAAGCACGCGTGGCTGTCCCACTGCTTTCGCAGGCCGGCTTCGTGATCGTGTCAGCTTCCAATACCGCCCCTGACCTGACCGAAGCGGGTAATGTCAATAACCATCCTGGTTACCTGCGCACCGCCCACAATGACGTAGTCCAGGGTGCTGTAGCAGCCGAATATGCCTATAATGAGCTTGGCGTAACCAGGGCAGCCACCATTCATGATGGCAGCCTGTATGCCGACAAACTGCAGCAGGTCTTCGCAGAGAACTTCGTTGCCCTGGGCGGAACGATTACGGCTCAGGAAGCGGTAGACCCAGCCCAGACAGATATGAGCGCAGTGCTGGCTAGCATTGCCGCAGTTCCCCCTGAGCTGATATACCTGCCGATCTTCATGCCTGCTGGCGCATTAATCATTCGCCAGACCAAGCAAACGCCTGGTTTGGAGGAAACTGCACTGATGGGAGCAGATGGTTTGTTCTCACCAGATTTGGTTGAAGGCGCAGGGGATGATGTCGAAGGGTTCAAGGTTTCGAGTCCACTTACGACCGGTGAAGCCTATGACGCTTTCGTAGCGAAATATAACGCCAAATTTGGCACCGAAGCTCCGATCAGTATCTTCCATGCCCATGCTTATGACGCCTTCAACATCATCAAGGCTGCCATCGAAGCCACGGCTGTCGAAGGAGCAGATGGATCGCTTGTTATCGGACGCCAGGCGCTGCGCGATGCGCTGTATGCTACAGCGAACTTCCCCGGATTGACTGGCAATTTAACCTGCACGCCAACCGGTGACTGCGCTGATCCCAATATCGCAGTTTACGAATACCATGCCGGCGAATACCCGCCGACTGTGATCTGGCCTACTGAATAGTCCCCGGTAAGATCACTGTAAGGAGGGGCGAGGAACTCTCGCCCCTCCTTTATAAAATAATCCGATTACGGGAGTGAAAGATGCGTCGAAACTGGCGTCAGCGAATCACTATTACAGACCTCGTGGTTTGGGGTATTGGGATTGCCATCGGAGCCGTCGTGGTGATCGGTACAATCGCTACATTGAGATCAGGGAAATACGCTCCTTCGACCTGGCTCGACCTGGCGATCAAGGGCCTGGCCCTGGGAGGTGTCTATGCGTTGATTGCCATGGGCTACACTCTGGTTTATGGCGTCCTGCGCATGATCAACTTTGCTCACAGCGAAGTCTTCATGAGTGGGCCATTTACGGCAGTCTTCTTCGCCAATTACCTGGCTCGCACAGGCTTCCTCGACCAACAGCCGGCTCTCAGCATGCTCATGATCCTGCTGCTATCAATGGCTGTCTCCATGTCAATCGCCTTATTATTAGAGCGCGTAGCCTACCGACCCCTACGAACAGCGCCGAGATTGGTTCCATTGATCACCGCCATCGGCGCTTCGTTTTTTCTGCAATACACTTTTCGCGGGCTGTACGGATCCGGTTTTCAGGCTTATCCTATCCCGGAGGTCCTGAAAGGCAGCATCCAGATTGGGGCGATTCGCGTGTTCTACACCCAAATCGCAGCCATTCTTGGTGCGGTTGCGATGATGATCATACTTTACTCCATCGTTCAACGCACGAAGATGGGTAAAGCGATGCGCACCATCTCCGAAGACAAGGAGGTGGCTGCGATGATGGGCATCGATGTCGACCGCACCATAGCATTTACCTTCGCCTTGGGTGGCCTTTCAGCCGGTGCGGCTGGTATTTTATATTCATTGCTCTTTCCGGTAGTTAACTTTTACATGGGATTTATCCCGGGTCTCAAAGCCTTTACCGCCGCGGTGCTGGGTGGTATTGGCAATGTTGCTGGGGCGTTTTTAGGCGCAATCATCATCGGCTTACTCGAATCGGTCGGACCCAACCTGTTCCTGGATGGGTTGGGAATACCAACTCCCTCCCAATTGAAAGACGGCATCGCCTTTACTATCCTGGTCTTTATCCTTATCTTCCGTCCGACGGGCCTGCTGGGCGAGCGCGTGGCACAGGCCAAGGCTTAAGGAGGGGACACATGCACACCAAACCGGTATCACCCTGGAAACAAGCGCTTCTACTCGGCCTGCTGGGAGGCGCGATTGCCGTTCTGCTCTCGTTAGTTGGCATGGTGGCAGCCTTCGGTGAACGCTATATCGTCAGCGGATGGTTCACTATGGGGCAGGTACTCTTTCTGGCTCCCATCCTATTTCTCAGCTATACCAGTGTACGGCGTGTTACCCCACAGCCTTCCTGGATCCTGCTGCTGTGCGGCCTGCTTTCCGGCCTGGTGGGAAGTGCACTCCTGGCCGCCCTGGTGATAATAGGGCAGGTGGTCAACCTGCGCACCATGTTCGTCAACGCCTCGCCGGAGCTTTTTGACCTCCTGACTTTCGGGGTGGAAGGTGCCGCGGGGATTCTCATCCTGCTTTTGGTCGGGATGGCCATGGGCGTGTTCGCCGTAGGTTTGTTCCTGCTGCCAATGCGCCTGCGCAGCGCTGTTACACTGGCACTGATGTGGACCTTCCTGATCGGTCTGTTGCGCGATCTGATTATTACCATCGTCGCCCAATGGGAGATTAAAGCAGCGGCTTTCCCAGAGTGGCTCGGGTGGGCAAAAACCGCCATTGATGCCATTGCGAATTTCTTTGACGAGCGGATATTTGCCGCCAGCGGATTGAATCCTCTCAGTGCTGTTGTGATCTTCCTCTTGATTGCCACTATTATTTACATGCGTGCTTCCAGAAAGCCAGACAGCGAAAAGCGCCAATTATCCAGTCCGAAACAGAAGCGCAGGCGAATACTTACATTTAGTGGCGTGGGTATTCTGGTCTTGATCCTGCCTTTCGTTTTAGGCATTTACTTCGCCGAAATCCTGGATAATGTCGGCTTATTCATCTTAATGGGCTTGGGCCTTAATATCGTAGTCGGTTTTGCCGGTTTGCTGGACCTTGGTTACGTGGCCTTTTACGCCATTGGCGCATACACGATGGGCGTATTAACTTCACCTGAGCTGGGCTTCTTCAACCTGACCTTCTGGCAGGCCTTGCCTTTCGCCCTGTTATTTTCAGTATTAGCAGGTGTCATCTTGGGCTTGCCGGTTTTGAAGATGCGCGGCGATTACCTGGCCATCGTCACCCTGGGCTTCGGCGAGATCGTGCGCCTGCTGGCGCTGTCCGATTGGCTGAGCCCCTGGCTGGGCGGTACGCAGGGTATCCAGCTCATCGCGCAGCCAACCATCGGCAACTTCGTCTTCAATACCCAGGCAGAATTGTATTACCTGTTCTTGATAGGGATCGCGATCGTAGCATTCGTCTCCTGGCGCTTGAAAGATTCGCGCCTGGGGCGGTCCTGGATGGCATTGAGGGAGGATGAAGATGTTGCGGTTGCCATGGGCATCGACCATGTAAATACCAAGCTGTTGGCATTTGCGACCGGCGCTCTTTTCTCCGGACTGGCTGGAACGATCTTCGCTGCCAAGCTGCAATCCGTCTACCCGCACAGTATGAACTTCCTGGTTTCGATCAACGTCCTTTCGTTGATAATCATCGGCGGTATGGGTTCGATCCCGGGCGTCTTTGTCGGAGCATTGGTGTTGATCGCTGCACCCGAAATTCTACGTGAGTTCGCCGAATTCCGCTTCTTGGCGTTCGGGGCATTAATGGTGGCGATGATGCTGCTCCGCCCGGAAGGATTGTGGCCGGAAAAACGGCGTAAGCTGGAATTGCACGAAGCAGAAACCCCGTCAGACATTATAGATGAAGAAAGCGTGCCAGGATTGGAGCCGGACGCAGCGTCATAGGAGCCTGGGAGGATCAGATGTCTACATTAAGCATTAAGAAGCTCACCAAGCGTTTCGGCGGGCTGGAAGCCCTGCGGTCAGTGGATTTCGAGCTAAAAGAGCAAGCCATCCAGAGCATCATCGGGCCGAACGGTGCTGGAAAAACCACTCTCTTCAACTGCATCACTGGTTTTTACTATGCTGAAGAGGGAGAAATCTGGCTGGAGGATAAACTGATCAGCGACTTATCCCCGGACCGTGTCACCCGCCTGGGAATTGCCCGCACTTACCAGAGCATCCGCCTTTTCAAAAACATGACCACTGTGGAAAACATTCAGGTAGGTATGCATCCTCACCTGAAGGCCGGACTGCTCGGTGGAGTAATTAGACCCAAGAGCGTTCTCAAGGAGGAGAAAGACTCACTCGATGAAGCCGTTCGGCTGTTAAGATTCGTCGGATTGGCAGGTAAGGGAGATTTCTTCGCAAAAAATCTACCATACGGCGATCAGCGCCGGTTGGAGATCGCCCGCGCTCTAGCCAGCAAACCCAAACTGCTGCTGCTCGATGAGCCCACCGCAGGCATGAATCCAGCTGAGACGCAGGCTACGACGAACCTGATCCGCCGCCTTCGAGATGAGCTGGGCATTACTATCCTGTTGATTGAGCACCAGATGCGGGTAGTAATGGGAATTTCAGAATTGATCACCGTGCTCGACTACGGTGCAAAAATTGCAGAAGGGTTGCCGGCTGAAATCCAGCGCAATCCGTTTGTAATTGAAGCTTACCTCGGAAAAGGCAGCGCCCGAGAATACACAAACCAACCATTGACCGACCAGGAAGCCCCTGCTACCGCGGCCCCGTAAGGGAGCAAATCACCATGGCGCTATTAGAGCTTGAAAATATACATACTTATTACGGCGTTATTCATGCCTTGAAGGGGATATCCATCACCGTCGATAAGGCTGAAATCGTCACGTTAATTGGCGGGAATGGAGCAGGCAAATCCACCACGCTGAAATCCATCAGTGGTATTACCCGCCCACGTCAGGGACATATTCGCCTGGAGAATGAAGACCTGGCGGGTTTTAAGGCACACGAAATAGTATCCAAAGGCGTCGTACAGGTACCTGAAGGCAGGCGGATTCTGGCGCGCATGACTGTTAAAGAGAATCTGGAAATGGGGGCATACAGTATTAAAGACAAAAAGCTGGTTGCTCAAAATATCGAGAAGGTGTTCACCATGTTCCCGCGCCTCAAGGAACGCCGCTCCCAACCTGGAGGTACTCTGAGTGGTGGAGAGCAGCAAATGCTGGCAACAGGTCGGGCTCTCATGTCTGACCCGCGTGTACTTCTGATGGACGAGCCTTCAATGGGATTGGCACCCGTCCTGGTGGATGCCATCTTCGAAAAAATCGTGGAGCTGAACGAAGCAGGAGTGACCGTCTTGCTGGTCGAACAAAATGCGCGTATGGCCCTGCAGATAGCTCAACGGGGCTATGTGATTCAGACGGGTGAAATCGTGCTCAGTGGCTCAGCGGAAATGCTGCGCAACGATGAGACCGTGCAGAAAGCCTACCTGGGCATCGAATAGCTGGCTGGAAAATTCACGGGTACCTGGAAGAGTGCGCTAAATTCTGGTTTCCTGGTAATTTCTACCCCGTCATGCCAAGGGCGCAGTATTGGTGGTTTCCACTGCTGCGCTCTTTAATTAAACCGAAATAGAATTAAGGCATCCGGTTTAAATCACTGGAGAGTAGTAAAAAATGGAAATTCCAAATACTGCAGACATCGTAATTATCGGCGGCGGTGTGATGGGTGCCAGCACGGCTTTCCATCTCGCTGCACGAGGGCAAAAGAATATCGTGCTGCTGGAAAAAGAACGGTTTTTCGGACAGGGTGCAACCGGTCGCTGTGCAGGTGGAGTGCGCTATCAATTTGGCACCGAGGTAAATGTCCGTCTCTCGATGGAGAGCCTGCCGATGTTTGAGCGATTCGAAGAAGAAACCGGCCAGCAAATTGATTTTAGAAAGTGCGGTTACCTGTTCCTGCTTACTAAGGAAGAAGATTTGCGGGTTTTCAGGAATACCCTGGCGATGCAGCAGCGTTTAGGCGTGCAGACGGAATGGTTGGGCAGCGATGAAATCCGCCGGCGGCTTCCAATGATGGAACTGAATGACGTATTGGGCGGCACTTTCAATGCCAGCGATGGATTGGTCGATCCAAACAGCGTGGTGATGGGTTATGTCTCTGCCGGTCAGAAATTGGGCGTGCAGGCCTTTTCTGAGGTGGAAGCCACTGCAATCAGCGTAATGCACGGACGGGTTGCCGGGTTGATGACAAGTGCAGGTTCTATATCTACCCCATTGATTGTCAATGCAGCCGGACCCTGGGCGGGTATCACCGGACTGATGGCTGGCGTTGAGATTCCCATCACACCAATCCGGCGGCAGATGCTTACAACCGATGCCCTGCCTGAAATTCCCGAAGACTTCCCTTTCGTTATCGATTTTGGACAGTCACTCTATTTCCACCGCGAAGGCCCGGGGATACTCACCGGGATGTCGAATCCAAGACAGGTACCAGGATTTGACCAGAATATAGACCAGGATTGGGAGCTGGTCCATCTTGAGGCAGCAGCCGCCCGCCTGCCAGCTTTGCAAAACGCGCGCCTCGTCTCGCATTGGGCTGGCCTGTACGAGGTCACCCCAGATGCGCATCCCATCTTTGGCGCAACAGCGGTGGAAGGCTTCCTGGTCTGCGCTGGATTTTCAGGACATGGTTTCATGCATGGTCCAATCACCGGTAAACTGATGTCTGAGATCATATTAGACGGTAAAGCAGACTCAGTTGATGTCTCAATGCTGGATTTGAATCGCTTCCAAGAAGAACGCTTAATTAGCGAGTACAATGTTGTATAAGTAGTAACCTTTCTTGAACCACGATTATTTGATCCGATAATGCCAGTTGCAGAAATTATCACCATAGGGACTGAAATCTTGCTTGGCGAAATCATTGACACAAACGCCCAGTTCATCGCACGCAAGCTGCGGGATGCGGGGATCGATCTTTTCCGCAAGACCACGGTGGGTGATAATCCCGGCCGCATCGCCGATGCCATTCGCCAGGCTCTGCAGCGTTGTGATATCGTAATCACCACCGGTGGATTAGGGCCTACGGTAGATGACCCGACGAGAGAAGCAGTCGCTGAAGCGATGAACCTGGTACTTGAATACCGACCTGAATTATGGGATCAGATTCAATCTCGTTTTAGACGGTTCGGCCGGCTTCCTACAGAAAACAATATGCGCCAGGCCTATGTACCCGCTGGAGCGACCGCCATCACTAATCCGGTCGGGACTGCTCCCGCATTCATCGTTAGGTCAGGCGACTGTTCGGTGATTTCGCTTCCAGGTGTACCGCGTGAAATGGAATACCTGCTGGAACGGGAAGTGCTTCCTTACCTCGAAATGCGCTTCAAGAACAGTGGGGTAATTAAGGCGCGCACCCTTCACACTGTTGGAATTGGCGAATCCCAGATTGATGTCCTGATCGGTGACCTGGAAAAATTAAGTAATCCAACTGTCGGATTAGCAGCGCACACCGGGCAAGTTGATGTCCGCATCACCGCCAAGGCAGCCACCGTGACCGAGGCAGACCTGCTAATTTCTGATATTGAAGGAGAAATCCGCAAACGGCTGGGAGATTGGATCTACGGCGTCGACCAGGACTCATTGGTAGAAATCGCCCTGGTAGCCCTGCGGCTTAAAGGCTGGTCATTGGCAGTCATCGAAGCTGGCAGCGATGGGGAGCTGATCAGGCTGCTTTCTTCCACGAATGAAACGGTTTCCCCGGGCGTATCACCGCTCTTCCAAGGGGGTGAAATTCTCCAGGGTCTACCTGAAGGGAACGAATTTCTCCAGATCCTCCGAGATTACCGGGTAAACCGCCAGGTCGATGTTTGCCTGGGAGTCAGCATTCAACCGGAAATTGAGAGGCAGGTAATCCATCTCCTCCTGATAACACCTGAGCGCGAAGTAACCCTGACCCGCCCATATGGCGGACCGTCGAGCTATGCACCGCGCTGGGCAATTCATCACAGCTTGGATTTGCTGAGAAGGTTGTAGTTCATATGAAAAGAATTGTCGATACAATTTTACACAATGCTTCAGTCCTTACCATGGATGCCAGCTACCAGGTATATGAACCTGGGGCTGTGGCTGTCCTGGCGGGTGAAATCCAGGCTGTCGGAAATACCGGTGTGATTCTGGAGGGATACTCCGCCGGTGAAATTATCGATTGTGAGGGCAAAGTATTGATGCCCGGCCTGGTGAATGCCCACACGCATGTCCCGATGACCTTGCTGCGCGGCCTGGCGGATGACCTGCGCCTGGACGTCTGGCTCATGGGATATATGATGCCGGTCGAACGTGAATTTGTCTCACCCGACTTTGTGCGACTCGGGACTCAAATTGCTTGCCTCGAGCTGATCCAATCCGGAGTGACTTGTTTTGCGGACATGTATTACTTCGAAGATCATATTGCCCAGGCTACCGCAGAAATCGGATTGCGGGCGATATGCGCACAGACCGTCTACAAATTTCCATCCCCCGACGCTCGTTTCTACGAGGAATCGCTGGCCTCCACACGCGAATTCATTCAGAAATGGAATGGTCATCCTTTAATCGTTCCTGCAGTCGGGCCGCATGCACCGTATACCTGCACACCAGAAATCCTGCAGGCGTCCGCGGCTCTGGCAGTCGAATTCGATGTACCCTTGCATATCCATCTGGCAGAAACCGCTCTCGAAGCAGAAAATTCACGCTCTGAATTCGGGATGCCGGTCATACCATACGTCAAGAAACAGAACATCTTCGACGCCAAGGTAATTGCTGCACATTGCGTGTATGTGGATGAAGGAGAAATCCATACCTTGCTCCACCACAAAGCCGGTGTGGCGCATAATCCATCTTCAAATTTGAAATTAGCGAATGGCTTCGCACCCGTGACACGCATGCTTGAGCTCGGCCTGAATGTGGGGATCGGAACCGATGGTCCTGCTTCGAACAACGACCTGGATATGTTCGAGGAAGTGCGCCTGTCGGCATTCCTGGCGAAAAGCGTAACCGGAGACCCAACTGCTCTGCCTGCTCAATCCGCCCTGGCGATGGCGACCAGCATGGGTGCACGGGCTTTGCACCTCGGAAAATTGACAGGTTCGCTCGAAAAAGGCAAGCGCGCAGATCTCATACTTGTTGACACCAACAACCTGCACAATTCCCCGCGCTATAAACGCGACCCCCAGAGTGTTTACGCCCAGCTTGTTTATGCCACTAAATCCACTGATGTCAGTGATGTGATGGTGGATGGTAAATGGTTGATGCGTTCGCGGCAGTTTTTAACCTTAGATCCAAAAGACTTAATTGAGCAAGCCAATGAGTATGCCCGGCGCATCGATATCTTCCTGATCCAGCGTGAGAAATCAGTGCTTTCGAAGCTGATTGCGATCGGTGGGGCATCTGAAGAAGAGAGTTTCGAAGTCCAGACAAAAGTTTGCATCACCGAGCTCGAACCCATACTGGAAGCCTTAAAAAAGCCAGAGATAGAAATCCTGAGATACCGGCATTATCACGAATTTGATACATATTTCCTTTTCGAAGGAGACCAGCATGGAACCCTCCGCCACCGTGAAGACGAATTCATCGAACAAAATAACGAAATCAGCCGGATGCGGTACAGGTTAACCCTGATTGGTCCTGCTCGCGAGCGCCAATTCCCGAGCGATGTGCTGCTCTCGCGCAGCCGTTACCTGGCACCTGCAGTTCACAGTCTGCGCTTTTATCGTGAATACTTTAAGCCTTCCAATGAAATCTATATCGAAAAAGACCGCCGCCGCTGGCGAGTCCTTTTCCAGGGCACAGAATTCTTCCTTAACATCGACCGGGTCAACACGCCGGATATTGGTTCGTTCCTGGAAGTCAAAAGCCGCACTTGGAGCCTGCGCGACGCCGAGCATAAAGCCAGCATAACCAACAATCTCATCGAATTTTTGGGGGCCTCTACCGAAAATAAAGTAACCTCCGATTACCTGGAAATGGTCAGTTAGTTCAGGTCCCAGATGGATGAATTGGAATTCGCCAAAGCACTGGCATGCCAGGTGGGTGATTTATTGCTCGAGCATTACCAGGTATTTGGGATAAAAGCAGATCTGAAAGCGGACCGGTCGGTTGTCACAGAAGCGGACCTGGCAGCCGACCAGCTGATTATTCAAAAAATCCAGGAGGCTTTTCCGGATGATACGATTTTGAGCGAGGAATTGCATCCTGGCGCGTTAGGTGGTGCTGAGCCGCACCAGCATGCTGTATGGATTGTCGATCCATTAGATGGGACGACCAATTTCAGCCTGGGATTGCACATCTGGGGAACCCTGATAACCAGGTTGGTAGCTGGATTTCCCGAACTAACTGCAATGTATTTTCCGGCGCTGGGTGAGCTGTATTCCTCCCGACGCAACCAGGGAGCCTGGATGAACGGTACCCAGCTGCATGTACAATCCACAAAATCTGGACATCCCCTACCCTTCTTTGCATGTTGTTCGCGCACCTTTCGCCAGTATAGTGTGAATGTGCCGTATAAAACTCGCATCTTTGGCTCGTCAGCTTACACATTCAACCTGGTCGCCAGGGGAATGGCTATTGTGGGATTCGAAGCCACTCCAAAAATCTGGGACATTGCAGGCTCGTGGCTCCTGGTTGAAGAAGCTGGAGGATGCATTGAAACTCTCGAATTGGGTAACCCCTTCCCTCTCCAACCAGCAGTCGACTATGCAATGACCAATTTTCCGACGTTAGCCACTGCTACGCCCCAGCTTGCATCGAAAACCAGGCTGCAGATCATACCGAAAGAACAGTAGAAACGCATCGAACAGGTGAAGTCGTGAGCTCGCGAGACTCAACGGAACATTCAGGAAATGGCGAGGGGAAAAACCAGACTATACAATTAAAATCCGGCTCGATTCTTGAAGGGAGGTACCTGATCCAGGGAGTGCTGGGACATGGAGGCATGGGCGCAGTTTATCGTGCCCGCGACATGCATTTCCCAAACGTCACCAAGCTCGTGGCAGTGAAGGAGATGGTCAACCAGGCTCACGATCCCGTGCTGAAGAATACCATTGTCAGAAATTTCGAAAGGGAAGCCAATTTGCTGGCTTCCCTGGATCACCGGGCAATTCCCCGCATATACGATTACTTCAGCTTGCAGGAACGCTCTTACCTGGTGCTGGAATATATTCGAGGGAGTGATCTCGATTCGCTGATAAGCCAATCAACCGGTTTCTTCCCTGAAGAACGCGTGATTCAATGGGCTGTTGAGTTATGTGATGTTTTGAGTTATCTGCACAATCATAAGCCTGAACCAATCATTTTTCGGGATATTAAACCATCGAATGTAATGATAAATCCCCAGGATCACGCCATCCTGATTGATTTTGGAATCGCCAAGCACTTCCAACATGGCCAAAAAGGTACCATGGTCGGAACCGAGGGGTACTCGCCGCCGGAACAATACCGCGGTGAAGCCACACCTATCGCTGACATCTATGCGCTGGGAGCAACGATGCATCAGCTGCTCACGAAACGGGATCCGCGGCTCGAGCCGCCATTTTCATTCGGAGAGCGTCCTATCCGTGCGATTAATCCAGGCGTTTCGAGCGCATTGGAGGCAGTGATAAACCGGGCGCTGGATTACAATCCTGAGATGCGGTTCAGAAGCGCCGAGGACATGCAATTCGCACTCGTCGAAGCAGCCCGATCAACCGGCATCCTCAGCAATTTTGCCACGTCCTTCGAGGCGCGCTCCCAACCTGAGGAAGGAATTCGAGCCTTGTGGCAGTTCCAGTGCGAGGACGAGGTGCGCGGCAGCCCCTATTATCACGGTGGGTTTGTGTATTTTGGCAGTTATGATAACTATCTTTATGCTCTCAACGCCAAGAGCGGCGATCTCCATTGGAAGTATAAGACGGATGGAGGAATAGTCAGCCGCCCGATCGTATGTGAAGATAACCTGATCTTTGGTTCGGAAGATCACCGCCTGCACGCCATTCTCTTGCGAAACGGGAAGGTGAACTGGACCTACTATGCACAAGGTCCGATCCGTTCGTCACCGCATGTAGCTGAAGGGTATATATTCATCGGGGCGGACGATGGTTTCTTACATGTCGTCAATGCTTCCACAGGAAGGCTGGCCTGGAAAGCTGACTGTGGATCAAAAATACGCTCCACACCCACATCTGGTGATGGTCTTGTTTATGCTGGAACAGAATCGGGTGATTTCGTGTGTCTCAATTTCACCGGCGCGGTAAAATGGAAGTTCAGAGCCAAGCGAGCTGTCACCTCATCGCCAGCCATCTCCCAGGATGATGTCTACTTCGGCTCATTCGATGCTACTTTATATGCATTAAACTCAATAAACGGCTGGGTTAATTGGAAGCTGTGGCTTAATAAACCCATCCTGTCATCTCCAGCCATTCGGGATAATCTGCTTTACATCGGTTCATCAGACGGGATGATCTACTGCATCGACATCAATTCAAATAAGGAAGTCTGGCATTTTGCTACCCAAAACCAGGTGACGAGTTCTCCACTCGTCTCCAAAGACAGCCTGTATTGCGGATCCGTTGATGGATATCTTTACAGCCTGGATAATCGGACTGGTCGACTGCGCTGGAAATTTAAGACGAATGGGCCAATTACTGGAGCCGCGGCAGAATCGGATGATATGATTTTCATCGGATCAACGGATCATTTCGTTTACGCGATGCTGGCATAGATCAATTATCAGGTCAAGCTTACAAAAGATGGCTCACCAGTGAAAATATCGAAGCGGACAAATCATGCGCGGAAAGGAGGCTGTGGTGGCGCACACATTAATTTTACACGTGGACAATTCTGAGCCAATAGTGGGTGAAAGCGATGAGCTGCCTTCAGCCGGAGATACGCTCGTCCAGATACGGAATCCGCGTCGCCAGGACGGCAGGGATTTGCATTACCTGGCAGAAAATTCAGTGATGTTGTTCTGGCCTGTTCACAAGCTGAATTTCATCGAAGTGGTTGCGTCCTCTGCTGATGAAGAGATCATCGGATTCGTCAGGGAGTAGGAGATAAAGCATGTCAAGTGAACGATTCAGGGATCGGAGAATATTGGTAGTGGATGATGAAGAACGCATGGTGCGTTTCATCCGGCTTAACCTGGAATACGATGGTTTCAGAGTCGTCGAAGCGTTCAATGGAACGCAGGCCATCAGTAAAGTCCGCGCCAACCTGCCTGACTTAATACTCCTGGACATCATGATGCCTGACATCGACGGCTTCGAAGTACTGCGGACGATCCGGGAGGCGAGCAGTGTGCCGGTCATCATGCTCACTGCCAAGGGAGAAGAAGATGACCGGGTCAGGGGCCTGGAGTTGGGGGCGGATGACTATATTACCAAGCCATTCAGCCCGCGCGAGCTGGTCAGCCGGGTGAGAGCTGTCCTGCGCCGGACAGAAACCGCGGCAGTCTCGACTCACGGGATAATTGAAGTCGATGAGCGTTTAAAACTGGATTTCGACCGCCGTGAAATATGGGTGGATGGAGAGCTGGCTCAGCTTCGCCCGACCGAATACCGCCTGCTGTACCACCTGGTTCAGAACGCCGGATGGGTGATATCTCATGATCAGCTGCTGGCAAAGGTCTGGGGATACGAATACCGGGATGAGCCGCATTATGTGCGGCTGTATATAAATTATCTGCGTAAGAAGCTGGAGGAAGATCCGGCAAATCCTAAATATATCCTCACCGAGCGTGGTGTCGGATACCGGTTTGTGGACTTCCGCAGGCAGAAAACTGCTCTGGAGGAATGAAGAGCGCAACCTTGCTGTATCATGCACCATCGACTATACTCTGACAAAAGAGAGAAAAATGGTAGCAAAACAACGCATTTTGTTAGTTGACGATCATGAAGTCGTACGCGTGGGTCTTAAAGCGCTTCTGGAACGCCATCCCAACTTCGAAGTCGTCGCCGAAGCCGGCACTGCGCGCGAGGCGATCGATAGAGTGGAGGCTTTTTCTCCAGATGTGGTGGTGATGGATATCCGCCTTCCGGGAGGGTCTGGGATAGAAGTCTGTGAAGAGATTGTTGAAAAGTATCCCGATTCGAAAGTGATCATGCTGACATCCTACGCCGAAGATGAAATGCTCTTCTCAGCCATCAGAGCAGGGGCCGCAGGCTACGTGTTAAAACAAATCGGTGGAGAAGACCTGGTGCGTGCCATTGAGGCTGTTGGACGCGGCGAAGCCTTGCTGGATCCTGCCGTGACACAGCGCATCTTCCAGGAAGTCCGCAAGGCAGCCAAGGAGGAGGAAGCATCGGCATTCTTGGCCTTAACCCAGCAGGAAAAGCATGTCTTATTGTTGGTGTCTGAAGGTAAAACAAACCGCGAGATCGCCAAAGCCTTGTTTCTGGGAGAAGGCACTGTCCGCAACTATGTAAGCAGTATCTTATCCAAGTTAGGAGTCAGCAACCGTGCGGAAGCAGCGGCTTACGCGGTAGAACACAAACTGAGAGACTACCTCTAGGTTTGCAGCACAATTTGGATATAAAACATCCAGGAGATTCAAGCCGTCCCAATCGCCTCAGCGCGGCAAATCGGACACGGACACAGGGCTCGTAAATACTTCCAGTTGTAAATTCCGTAATGGTGCCCATCTTCCCACTCGATGGTCATGGCATAGGCACCCACAGCCTCAACATTGCGAATGCGGGTTTGCGGCGAATCTTCCATCTCAACTGCGAACCAGACTGGATCGGGTTGACCGCCCATATTTGCGTGTCCTCCCCTGCACTCAGCACAGGGACAGGCCCTCCTCAAAAATGTAAATGGATACAGGCTGGCATGACCATCCGACCATTGTATCGATAACAGTGCGGTATCGCGGTTGGCTGTAATGCCAGTCGGTCGAATTTCGTTCATTTAGTCTCCAAAAAAACCTCAAGGTCCCTGAACCACCACCAGGAAATTTGCCACAGCCCAACCATAGCGGGATTCGTCGAATGGTCCAACCAGGTACCACCATGTATACCCATCGGCTTCACGCGGTCCTTCATGCACTCGGAATACCTCTGCTTCACTACCCAGCATAAGCATTTGGCCATCGAGGCTTGGCTCGATGCGCAAGCGCAGGCCGTCGCCTCCTGTCCCCGTGACCTGAACGTGTGCCCCCACGGCGATCGTTCCCGGAGGTGGGGATGGCGGAATTTGGGAGGTCTCGGCTTGTTCAGTTTGAGGGGAAACGCTGGTTAATGTCTGAGTAGCCGTAGCTGCGTAGATCACTTCCAGTATAGCGGTGGATTGAGCTGCCGTAGTTTGTTGAGATGTCACCATCAGAACGCCTGCCGCAATACACAAGAACAGGATTCCCAACGCGATGCTTCCGATGATCACATAGATATTGAGCCATTCCGGAAGATTCACTCGGTTCTTCATTTTCGATCCCGCCAGGAAGGATTCAGACGGGTAATAAGAAGAAAGCCAAACCCAGAATCAGGTAGACGGCCAATAATTCCATGCCTTCCAACCAGTTCGATTCTCCATCGGATGAAACCAGCGCGGCAATCAGAACACCCGTGATCAGTGCCAATAATTCGAATTCGTTGAAAATCAGCTGGAGGGGATTACCCATGATCAGGCTGATGAAAACCAGCACCGGTGCGACGAATAAGGCAATCTGCAGGCTGGAGGCGATGGCGATTTCAACGCTCAGGTCCATCTGGTTCTGACCGGCTACTTTGACTGCCACCAGGTGTTCGGCCACATTGCCGACAATCGGTATTAGAATAATACCCAGGAAGAATTCAGATACTCCGAGTTCATGTACCACCGGCTCAACCGCTCCAACCAGCAGCTCACTCAAGTACGCAACTCCAATCGTAGAAAGCGCTAATACTACCAGCGCCGTCCGTAGAGACCAGGACAGATGATGCGATACCATTTTTTGTCCAGCACCTGGCTTGCTTTCTTCAAGCTGTCTATCTTTGGTAGTGTGGGCAGCCAGTGGTCCGTTGACGATTTTAAAGCTGTAAAAAATACCCAACGCGTATAGAGTAATCATGGTGAACGCTACCCCCAGGCTGAGAGCTTCAACTTTCAAGCTACTTTCAGGACCGATTGAGCTGCTGAAAAGAGAGGGGATCACCAGCGCAACCACAGCCAGAACCAGCAGAATGGCATTATTCCCTGCCTGCCTGCGGTCGAAATACTGTGTTCCATGGCGAAATCCGCCCACAACCATTGCCATCCCCATGACTAATAATACATTCCCGAGAATCGAGCCGGTGATCGAGGCTTTAACCAATTCCAATAATCCTTCACGGATCGCGACGATGGTGATAATCAGCTCTGCTGCGTTTCCCAGGGTGGCATTCAGCAGGCCGCCGACGCGTGGTCCCGTGTGTGCCGCCAGGACCTCTGTGGCTTCGCCGATATAACCTGCTACCGGGATGATCCCAATCGCTGTGAAAAGAAAAACCCACAATTCATCCCACTGCAAGAAATTTCCCAGGATCGCAAGGGGAATGGCGATCAGCAATACCACAACAGGCTTCTTCTTAATCATGTTAAAGACTGTTCGTATCATATTGATGACTCCAGAAGCGAACAGAATGGGTATTCAAGAACGCGGACCCAAATTCTGATCCGCAGCACAGGCATGATTTTACCCGATTTTCCACCCGTCAAAAATTGCAGGCGATTCGGTATTTTCCGGCTTGGTATAATCAACCGGAGAGAAAACATATTACAGATAAAGGTATATGACCAGAAGTTCTGACAAAATGGATTACCAGGGGAATCCGTGACTGAACAGCCCGTCTTACTGAATAATCGCTACCAGTTGGAAGCCCGCCAGGGGAGCGGCGGTATGGCGATGGTTTACCGCGCCCGCGACCTGATGCTTGAGCGCACTGTAGCGATCAAAATTCTGCGCAAGAGTTATGCCAATGATCCGGCTTTCCGTGAGAACTTCCGCCTGGAAGCCAAAGCCGCTGCCAATCTTTCCCATCCAAATATAGCCACGGTTCATGATTTCGGCCTGGATTCCAACCAGCTTTTCATTGTGATGGAGTACATTCCGGGCACAGACCTGAAAAAGCTGCTGAAACAGCGCCAGCGTTTGCCTGCCGGAGAGGCGATCGAGATCATGACCCAGGCCTGCGCCGGGATTGGATATGCGCACCGCGCCGGTTTAGTGCATTGTGACCTCAAACCACAAAATATTCTCATCACACCCGATAACCGGGTGAAAGTTGTCGATTTCGGCATCGCCCGAGCTCT
>Ga0209254_10001158_pt1 | contig 23295 bp, 20 predicted proteins | sample FrelakmetDIP11DI_FD_187148 | JGI IMG/M metagenome (GOLD analysis project Ga0209254, IMG submission 187148) | Freshwater lake sediment microbial communities from the University of Notre Dame, USA, for methane emissions studies - DIP11 DI (SPAdes)... | ecosystem: Environmental > Aquatic >...
CGCGATGCACGGTATGTCGGTCGGGTCGGGGCGCTCGCATTCGCGCTCGGGGTGGGCGTGGCCATCGCGAATAACCCCGGTGTCGCCGTCGCCGACACCGGCAACTCGACGAACTCGTCGGCTACGCATTCAGCTCGTCACACCGCCGCGGGGTCGGTAGGCAAAGGACCGACCAGGCCGAAGCGCGCAGCAGCCGCGACCATCACGTCCGCGCGGACGATGCCGGCAGCGCGCTCGCGGGCCGGCAACGGCTCGACGATCCCGCGCAGCGCCGCGGCCTTCTCCGACGTGCCGGGGTTCGCCCGCCGTGAGAACGAGCAAGCAAGAGCCGCCAGCCAGCCGGCTCGAAACATCGGCAACATCTTCTTCGCCCGAACCCCGGAACTGGCCTACAACGCCGCCCAGAACGTGCAGGCCCCCAACGGCGTCATCGCAGGCACTGTGAACGGGTCGCAGGCGAACGGATACGCACTGACCTACACCGCGACCGGTGCCCAACGCGGCGGCGTCGAGATGCACCCCGACGGCACCTTTACCTACTCCCCCGACCCAGATTTCAAAACCCTCGGCGGGACCGACACGTTCACCGTCGTCGCCGACGACGAGCCCGGCAACCAGAGGCACCGGCACGGACTGGCGACGTTGTTCGCACCCGACGGCGGCCACACCGCGACCTCGGCGGTGACGGTGCTGCAGAACCCGGGCACCGCCGCGCCCACATCCGTGCTGGCCACCAGCGATCAGCTCAACGCCGAGCAGGTCGCCACTCAGATCGCCCGTTCGCCGATCATGCAACTGGCCAAGGTAGCGCTGAAGGTGGGCTGGTTGCTGGCCGCCAGGCAGACCTTCGCGGCGGTCGGCGGGCCGGATCAGGCCAACATGGCCCAGTTGGACCAGGCGGTCACCGAATACGCCAACCAGGCGGCCATCGAAGTATTGCTGCTCAACTCGAACAACCCCAAGATCCTGCAGCAGGTCAATCCCCCGCACAGCTGGTACCTGCAGGACTTCTCCGGCGCGCGAATCTGGTACGACAACCCTGACACGATCTACCGCTTCGTCGGGGTCAACAACGCCTCCTCCTATGTGATCACCGGCAGATTCGACGGTCCGCTGCCGGCCGACACCAACTTCAGCGTGCTGACCGGCCTGGGTGGGGAAACCGCCGACAACATCAACGGCAAGGATCTCGTCGTCAACCCGGACGGTACGTTCACCATCACCGCCAACTCCACCCCCACTGCGCTCGGGCAGAAAAACCATCTCTACCTCGCCCCCGGCACCACGTTGATCACGACACGAAACACGTTGGCGGACTGGAACACCGAAGAGCCGATGAGCCTGTCGATTCTGCGCGTCAGCGGTCCGCGGGACAGTCTGTTCAGTCAGTTCGGCGGGTTCGCGATCCCAGGTCTGGGACAACTGGTGTCCTCCAATCCGCTGCTGACACAGCTGGTATCGATCATCCCGCCGCTGCCCGCGCCACGGTTCCTGCAGTCGGTGGAGGCCGCCGCCATCATGCTGCTGCTCGGCATCAGCGGCCAGAAGCAGTACATGTCCCTGGCGACAACCGATGCGACCACCGGGCAGCCCAAGGGGCCGAACGTGTTCACCGACCCGACCTCTCAGGCGTCGTTCCTGGCGACCCAGGTGCAGAGCACCGGGTACTTCCAGCTCGCGGACGACGAGGCCCTGGTCCTCACCATCAAACCGGGCAAAGCACGGTATTTCAGCGTTCCGGTCACCAACGTCTGGACGACCACCGACAACTACTGGGACCAGCAGACGAGTCTCAACGTCAGCCAATACGTCAGCCAGAGTGATCCGGCCGGGACCTACACGATCGTGGTGTCCCCCAGCGATCCCGGGGTGGCCAACTGGGTTTCCACCGGGGGACGATCGCAATCCGGTTCCAGGACTTCGATCCGGATTCCGATGTCGAGCCAACCGTCAGCTCGAAGGTCGTCAAACTCACTGATCTGAGCGGTCTGCCCACCGTCACACCCGAAGAGCGGCAAGGCCAGATCGCCCAACGCCAACTCGGTTACAACCGGCGTTACACGCCTTACCCGCAGGCCTAGAGTTCCAGCAGGGCGGTCTCCGGCTCCTCGATCAGGCCGCGCAGATCGGTGAGGAATGCCGCGACCTGCGCGCCATCGGCGATGCGGTGGTCGAAGGCGCATGTCAAGGTCATCGTCGACCGGGCCACCACCGCGTCGTCGAGCACCACCGCCCTCGGCTTCAGTGAACCGATTCCGAGGATGGCCGCTTCGGGGTAGTTGATCACCGGAACGCCTTCGTCGAGGCCGAGCGCGCCGAAGTTGGACACCGTGAACGTCGACCCACCGAGTTCTCCGGGAGCTAGCCTGCCGGCCCTGGCCCGCTCGACCATGTCGTCGACGACGGTGGCGAGTCGTCGTGTGGTCAGCGTGTCGGCGTCACTGACCACCGGGACCACCAGGCCCCGATCGCTGGCCACCGCGATGCCCAGCCGCACACTGCGATGCAGCTGAATCCGCGGGCCGCCTTCGGTTTCCAGCCACGTGGCGTTGAGCACCGGATGGCGTCCCAGCGCGATGACGAGCATCCGCAATGTCAGGACGAAGGGGGTCACGTCCAGCCGATCCCGCAACCGCAGCAGGGCAGAGCAATCCACCTGGACGCTGGCGTGCGCGTCGGGAATCCGGCTGCGCGACAGCGACATCTGCGTGGCCATCCGGGCCCGGACACCCTGTACCGCAATGGATTCCGAGCAGGCCTCGGAAGCGGCCAGCACGTCCTCGCGGGTCACGATGGCGTCCTCACCCGAGGGCCGTAGGCTCGCCAGGTCGACGGCCAGCTCGGCGGCGAGCTTGCGTACCTTCGGCGCGGCCCGCGGTCGCCGACTGCGGTCCATGCCATTGTCGGTTCCGTAGCCGACCAGAACCGGTGTGCGCTTCTGCTCACCGCCGGTGTCGATGCGCGCCAACAACGTTCCCACCGGCAGGGTTTCGCCTTCCGCGCCGCCTAGGGCGACGATCCGGCCGACATACGGGCTGGGAATCTCGACTTCGGCCTTGTTGGTCTCCACGGTGCACAGCGTCTGGTTGAGTTCGACGACGTCGCCCACCGAGACCGCCCAGTGGGTGATCGTGGCGTCCGGCAGGCCCTCGCCGAGGTCCGGAACCAGGAAGTCGCTCATGGCCGTCGCATCGCTTTCTCGACGCAGTCCAGCAGCCGGTCGACGCCGGGCAGCCAGACCTTCTCCATTCGCGCCGGCGGATACGGTGTGTCGAAGCCAGTGGCGCGCAATACCGGTGACTCCAGGTCGTAAAACAACTCCTCGGAGATCCGCGCCGCCAGTTCGGCGCCGAAACCCAGGGTGCGCGGACCCTCGTGCATGACCACCGCCCGCCCGGTCTTGCGGACCGAGGCCGCGACGGTGTCGAAGTCCAACGGGCTCAGCGACCGCAGGTCGACCACCTCGAGATCGCTCTCCGCGATCTCCGCGGCATTGAGCGCGGTGGCGACCAGACCGCCATAGGTGATCACCGTGACGTCCTCGCCGGACCGGCGAACCGCGGCGCGACCGATCGGCGGTGCCGGCTCGGCGAAGTCGACGACGTCGCGGGCCCAGTAGCGGCGCTTGGGTTCCAGGTAGACGACCGGGTCGCGGGAGCTGATCGCATGCCGCAGAAGCCAATACGCGTCCGACGGAGTCGAGGGCACCACGACCTTGAGTCCGGCGGTGTGCGCCCAGTACGTCTCGGTGGACTCCGAATGGTGCTCGACCGCGCCGATGCCGCCGAAGGACGGAATCCGCACGGTCACCGGCATGTCGACCTCGCCCCTGGTGCGCATCCGGTACTTGGCGAGATGGCTGACCATCTGGTCGAACGCGGGATAGGAGAAGCCGTCGAACTGGATCTCGGGTACCGGCACGAAACCACGAATCGCCAGGCCCACGGCGATGCCGATGATGGCGGACTCGGCCAGAGGTGTGTCGAAACACCGCTGGGCGCCGAAGGTTTCGGATAGTCCCTCGGTCACCCGGAACACCCCGCCCAGCGTCGCGACGTCCTCGCCGAACACCAGCACGCGGTCGTCGGCGGCCATCGCGTCGTGCAGGGCGCGGTTGATCGCCTGTGCCATGGTCAGAGTCGTGACCTCGGGCAGGTCGGTCATCTTCGGTGGACGCTCGATGATCTGGGTCATCTCAGATCTCCTTCGCCATCTCGGCGAGCACCTGCTCGCGCTGGGCCGCGAGCAGCGGCGTGATTTCGGCATAGACGGTGTCGAACAGCTCACCCACATCCGGATCCGGGGCGTCGACCACCGCGTCGCGGAGTTCGGCGCGCAACCGTGCGGAGCGAGCCCTCACCCGCCGCTCGAGCCGCTCGGTGAGCACCCCGACACGCTGTAAGTGATTGCGGTAGCGGGTGATCGGATCCCGCGCAGCCCACTCCTGGAGTTCCTCGGCGGGCTGATAGCGGGTGGGATCGTCGGAGGTGGTGTGCGGACCCATCCGGTAGGTGACCGCTTCGATCAGCGTGGGCCCCTCGCCGGCGCGGGCCCGCTCGGCCGCCTCGCTCATCACCGCGTAGCAGGCCAGAACGTCGTTGCCGTCCACCATGACACCGGGCATCCCGTAGCCGGCGGCGCGGTGCGCGATCGACGGACCGGCGTGCTGGCGGCTCACCGGCACCGAGATGGCCCACTGGTTGTTCTGGACGAAGAACACGCACGGCACCTTCTCGACGGCGGCCAGGTTCATCGCCTCGTGGGCGTCGCCCTCGCTGGTCGCGCCGTCACCGAGGAACGCCACCGTCACCGAATCCTCACCGAGACGCTGAGCGGCCATCGCCGCACCCACGGCGTGCAGGGCGTGGGTGGCGATCGGAATCGCGATCGGCGCGCAGCATTTCCGGGTGAACTGCAGCCCGCCGTGCCACGCGCCGCGCCACACCGCGGCCATCTGCGCGGGGGCGATGCCACGGACCAGGAAGGCGCCCAGTTCGCGGTACTGCGGGAAGAGCCAATCGGTCTTGCGCAGGCAGGCCACGGCGCCGACCTGAGCGGCTTCCTGACCGCGACACGACGCGTAGAGGGCCAACTCACCCTGCCGTTGCAGGTTGACGAACTCACCGTCGAGGCCTCGGGTGACGACCAGGTTGTCGTAAAGCCAGGCCAAGGTTTCCGGCGGCAGGCGGTAGTCGGAGTCCGCAGTCGCGGTTCCGTCCGGTGCGATGCACTGCACCAACTGACCCATGCCGCCTCCTTGTGGCCACGAGAGACGGCATGTTCTCGCCGTCACGACCTCAGGTCTGCTCAGTGCGGAGGCGGTCAGAGCAAGATCCGTTGTGGCGGAGTGCCAGCTAACGACCGGGATCGGGCGAGAGCTGGACGATGCGCTCTGCTCGCCGCAGCACCGGGGCATCCACCATTATGCCCTCGAACTGGAACACACCGCGCTCATCGCGGGCGGCGGCCAGCACGTGTCGTGCCCACTCGAGCTGATCGGGTGTGGGCGCGTAACCCTCGCGGATGACGGCGACCTGGCTGGGATGGATGGCCACCTTGACGTCGAAGCCGACGGCGACGGCATCGTCGACCTCGGCGCGCAGGCCGTCGAGATTCTTGATGTCCAGGAACACCGAGTCGAGCGCGAGTTTGCCGAACGCCTTCGCGGCCAGCAGGCTCTGCGACCGAACGTGGCGCGCCACCTCGCGGTAGGTGCCGTCCGGGTAGCGGTTGTTGGTGCCGCCGGTCACGGCGAACAGGTCCTCGGCGCCCCACATCACCGCAAAGGCGTTGTCCACTCGGGCCGTCTCGGTCACTGCCAGCGCACCGAGCGGGGTCTCGACGAGAACCACCACGTCCAGCGGGGCCAGCGCGGCGACCTGCTCAGCGGACTCGGTCTTGGCCAGCATCACCGTCGTATAGGGCGTGCGCGCCAGCACCTCGAGATCGCGAGGGTAGTCCTCAGTGGCCGACGGGTTGACCCGCACTACCGTGCGCCCGGGGTCGAGCGGCGTGGACAGCAGCGCCTCCCGCGCGGCGGCGCGGTCCTTGGCCGCGACCCCGTCCTCGAGGTCGAGGATGACGACATCGGCTGCCGCCGCGGCCTTTTCGAAGCGTTCCGGACGGTCGGCGGGGCAGAACAGCCACGCTGGGCCGGGATCCTCGAGCACCATCAGACGGGCTTCTTCCGGACTTCGCCCGGATTGGTCCGCTCGCTCCCCGGCGTTCCGTCGGGTCGCTTCCGGACCATGGTCTTGCGGCTCGCCGTCGCCACGATGTCACCGTGCTGATTGCGCCCGGTGTGGGCGAACGTGACGATGCCCTCGCCCGGACGGCTCTTGGACTCGCGCTTGTCGGTGATGACGGTTTCGGCGTAGAGCGTGTCACCGTGGAACAGCGGCTTGGGGAAGGCGATCTCGGAGAAGCCGAGGTTGCCGACGATGGTGCCCTGTGTCAGCTGGGCCACCGACAGCCCCACTAATGTGGACAGGGTGAACATCGAGTTGACGAGTCGCTGGTGGAACGGCGGCAGCGCGTCGGAGAACGCCGCATCCAGGTGCAGCGCCTGGGTGTTCATGGTCAGCGTGGTGAACAGCACGTTGTCGGCCTCGGTGATGGTGCGCCCGGGCCGGTGCAGGTAGCGCACACCGGGCTCGAACTCCTCGAACCACAACCCGCGCTGCTCGACGACCTTGGGTTCGGTGCCGTCGGTCATGCGACGCCCAGTTCCCGCGCGATCAGCATCAGCTGCACTTCAGTTGTCCCTTCGCCGATTTCGAGGATCTTGCTGTCGCGGTAGTGCCGCGCGACGGCGTATTCGTTCATGAACCCGTAGCCGCCGTGGATCTGGGTGGCGTCGCGGGCGTTGTCCATCGCCGCCTCGCTGGCGATCATCTTCGCGATCGCGGCTTCCTTCTTGAACGGCTTGCCCGCCTGCATCAGAGCCGCCGCGTCGTAGTACGCGGTGCGTGCCACGTGCGCGCGAGCCTCCATGCGGGCGATCTTGAACTCGATGGCCTGGAAGCGCCCGATCAGCTGACCGAAGGCGGCCCGCTCCTTGGCGTACTTGACGCTCTCGTCCACGCAGCCCTGCGCCGCACCGGTCGCCACAGCGGCGATGGCGATGCGGCCCTCGTCGAGGATGCGCAGGAAGTTGGCGTAGCCCCGCCCCCGTTCACCGAGCAGGTTTTCCTCGGGGACGCGGACGTCCTCGAACGTCAGCGGGTGGGTGTCCGAGGCGTTCCACCCGACCTTGTTGTAGGCCGGCTCGGCGGTGAAGCCGGGGGTGGGAACGGGCACCAGGATCGAGGAGATCTCCCGGCGGTCGCCGACGGTTCCCGTAACGGCGGTGACGGTGACCAGCTTGGTGATGTCGGTGCCCGAGTTGGTGATGAACTGCTTGGAGCCGTTGATAACCCAGTGCCCGTCGTCGATGCGCGCGGTGGTCCTCGTGGCGCCGGCATCGGTGCCGCCGCCGGGCTCGGTGAGCCCGAACGCGCCCAGCGCCGTGCCGCTGGTGAGCTGCGGCAGCCAGTCCTGCTTCTGCGCCTCGGTGCCGAACCGGTAGACCGGCATCGCCCCGAGCGAGACACCTGCCTCCAGGGTGATCGCCACGCTCTGGTCGACCTTGCCGAGTTCCTCCAGCGCCAGGCACAAGGCGAAGAAGTCGCCGCCCATGCCCCCGTATTCCTCCGGGAAGGGCAGACCGAACAAGCCCATGTCGGCCATGCCCGAGACGATCTCGTAGGGGAAGGTGTGCTCCGCGTCGTGCTTGGCCGCGACGGGGGCGACAACCGAGCGCGCGAAGTCCCGCACGGTCTTGGCCAGCTGCTCGTACTCGTCGGGAAGGAGTCCCGTGGACAGGAAGTCACTCATCGGACGTTGCTTTCTCTTCTGCGGCGGCTATCACCTTGGCCAGCGGCTGGCCCACCTTGACCTGGTCGCCGACGGCGACCAGAAGCTCCACCACGCCGTCGACCGGCGCGGTCAGGGAATGCTCCATCTTCATCGCCTCGACGGCGACCACGACCGTCCCCGCGGTCACGGTCTCACCGTCGGAAACATTAACGGCGACAACCGAACCGGGCATGGGACTGACCAGCTCGGCATCCCCGCTGTGGGCGTCGTCGGCGCGGACCGGCGCTTCGCGGACCTCCTCCAGCAGCGCCGTCGGGCCCTCGCCGACGAGCCAGATCTGATGGCCGGAGGTGGCGACGGTGTAGGTGGCGCGCAGCCCGTCGACAGTCACCGACAGCACGTCGCCGCTCAACTGAGCTGACAGGGAACGGCTTTGACCGTCCTCGACCTGTGCAACAGCATGGTCGGGGGTGCCGGTGATATGGACGTGGTCGGTGCGTGCGCCTGAGCGCAGGCGAATACTGGTGGGTGCCGGTTCGCCGACGCGCCAGCCCGTCGGCACGTCCCAGGGGTCGGCCCCGGCCTCGGCCCACAGCCGAAGCCATCGATACGCGGCAGCCGCGATGAAGGCCTCGTCACCGGGCGGGTCAGCGGTGAAGACGGTCCGGTCGATCAGGCCGGTGTCGAGCCGGCCCGCCGCCACGTCGGCGTCGGCCAGCAGGAACCGCAGGAACTCGATGTTGGTGCCGACGCCGAGCACGGCGGTGTCAGACAGCGCCCGGTCCAGTGACCGTAGTGCCGTCGGGCGGTCGACGCCATGGGCGATCACTTTCGACAGCATCGGGTCGTAGTCGCTGCCGATCGTCATCCCTACCGACAGACCGGAATCCACCCGGATTCCGGGGCCGGATGGCTCGAGCAGCCCGAGCACCGGCCCGCCGGTCGGCAGGAAGCCGGCGGCGGGGTCCTCGGCGTAGACGCGTGCCTCGATCGCGTGCCCGCCCAACCTGATGTCGTCCTGGCTGACATGCAGCTTCTCCCCCGCCGCGATGCGGACCTGCCACTCGACGAGGTCCCACCCGGTGACCAGTTCGGTGACCGGATGTTCGACCTGCAGGCGGGTGTTCATCTCCATGAAGAAGAACTCGTCGGGCTGGTCGGCGGACACGATGAACTCGACGGTGCCCGCACCGACGTAGTCGACGCTGCGGGCGGTGTCGCAGGCGGCGGCGCCGATACGCGCGCGGGTTGGCGCGTCGAGCAGCGGCGACGGAGCCTCCTCGATGACCTTCTGATGCCTGCGCTGCAGGCTGCACTCGCGTTCGCCGAAGTGCAGCACGGTGCCGTAGCCGTCGGCGAGCACCTGCACCTCGATGTGCCTGGGCCGCAGCACGAATCGCTCGAGGAACAGGGTGTCGTCGCCGAACGCGGCACCGGACTCGCGGCGGGCCGCGACCAGCGCGGCCGGAAGGTCGGCGGCTTCGTCAACCCGGCGCATACCTTTGCCACCGCCGCCGGCGGACGGCTTGACCAGGATCGGGAAGCCGATGTCGACGGCCGCGCCGATCAGGTCGGCATCGCTCAGTCCGGGCCGGGCGATACCGGGAACCACCGGCACCCCGAAGGCGGACACCGCCGCCTTGGCCGCGATCTTGTCACCCATCGTGCGGATCGCCCCACTCGGCGGCCCGATGAACGTCACCCCGGCACCTTCCAGCGCCGCGGCGAAATCGGAGTTCTCCGAGAGGAATCCGTACCCCGGGTGGACGGCTTGTGCCCCGGTGTTGCGGGCAGCAGCCACCACCGCCTCGATGTCGAGATAGCTCTGTCGCGCCGGGGGCGGTCCGATGCGTACTGCGACGTCGGCCTCGGCGACGTGACGGGCGCCGGCGTCGGCATCGCTGTAGACCGCGACCGAGCGGATGCCCATCGCGCGAAGGGTGCGGATGACTCGCACGGCGATCTCGCCCCGGTTGGCGACAAGGACACTGGTAAACATCGTCACATCCTGAAGACGCCGTAGGACACCGGTTCGACGGGCGCGTTGGCGGTCACCGAAAGCGCCAGCCCCAGAACCGTTCTGGTGTCAGCGGGATCGATCACGCCGTCGTCCCACAACCGGGCGGTCGAGTAGTACGGGTTGCCCTGGTGTTCGTACTGTGCGCGGATCGGGGCCTTGAAGGCGTCTTCCTCCTCTGCGGTCATCTCGCCGCGCACCGTGGCCAGTACCGAGGCGGCCTGTTCGCCGCCCATCACCGAGATGCGGGCGTTGGGCCACATCCACAGGAAGCGCGGCGAGTAGGCCCGCCCGCACATGGAGTAGTTGCCGGCGCCGTAGGAGCCGCCGATCACGACGGTCAGCTTGGGTACCCGCGCGCAGGCCACCGCGGTCACCATCTTGGCGCCGTGCTTGGCGATGCCACCGGCCTCGTAGTCACGGCCGACCATGAAGCCGGCGATGTTCTGCAGGAACACCAGAGGGACCATCCGCTTGTCACACAGTTCGATGAAATGCGCTCCCTTGAGGGCAGATTCGCCGAACAGCACGCCGTTGTTGGCGACGATGCCGACCGGGTGGCCGTGGATGTGGGCGAACCCGGTGACCAGAGTGGTGCCGTATTCGGCTTTGAATTCGGTGAACTCGCCGCCGTCGACGATGCGGGTGATCACCTCGTGCACGTCGTAGGGCACCCGCGAGTCGACCGGCACCACCTCGTAGAGCTCGCGCTGGTCGGCGATCGGGTCGACCCTAGGACGGACGGCCCACGGCCGCCGCTCGCGGGGACCCAGTGTGGCGATGATGCGACGGACGATGCGCAGCGCGTCGCGGTCGTCGTGCGCCAGATGGTCGGTGACGCCGGAGGTCTTGGAGTGCAGATCGCCGCCGCCGAGTTCCTCGGCGGTCACCACCTCTCCGGTGGCGGCCTTCACCAGTGGCGGCCCGCCGAGGAAGATCGTGCCCTGGTTGCGCACGATAACCGCTTCGTCGCTCATCGCGGGCACGTAGGCGCCGCCGGCGGTGCACGAGCCGAGCACCGCGGCGATCTGCGGGATGCCCTGAGCGCTCATCGTGGCCTGGTTGTAGAAGATGCGGCCGAAGTGGTCGCGGTCCGGGAACACCTCGTCCTGGCGGGGCAGGAAGGCCCCGCCGGAGTCGACCAGATAGACGCACGGCAGCCGGTTCTCCCACGCGATCTCCTGGGCGCGCAGATGCTTCTTGACGGTCACCGGGTAGTAGGTGCCGCCTTTGACGGTGGCGTCGTTGGCGACGATCATGCACTCGCGCCCCGAGACCCGGCCGATGCCGGTGATCATCCCGGCGGCAGGGCAGTCGTCGTCGTACATGCCGTCGGCGGCCAGTGGCGCGATCTCGAGCAGTGGGCTGCCCGGGTCGAGCAGTCCGTCCACCCGGTCACGGGGAAGCAGCTTCCCGCGGGCCACGTGGCGCTCGCGGGCCCGTTCGGGTCCGCCCAGTGCCGCCTCGGCCAGCTTGGAGCGCAACTGATCGACGAGTTGAAGGTGTGCCTCACGGTTCGCAGCCGGTGAAGTCATCGTCGCAGTCCCGTCGCAGTGAGTTAATGGCGACTAACTCGTGTTAGGTTAGTGAAGATTAACCGAGACGTCCAGACGTGTTGCCGGAGGGTCCCATGTCAGAGGTAGCCACACGGCGCAGCCGGCAGAAGTCGGACCGCCGCACGGCCCTGCTGACCGCCGCCGAACGGCTGATCGCGGAGAAGGGCTTCCTGGCGGTTCGGCTCGAGGACATCGGTGCCGCCGCGGGCGTCAGCGGACCGGCGATCTACCGGCACTTTCCCAACAAGGAAGCACTGTTGGTCGAACTGCTCGTGGGGATCAGTACCCGGCTGCTGGCCGGCGCCCGGGCGGTGGTGGCCGATGCCCCGAGCCCCGCGGCCGCCCTGGACGGCCTGATCGAGTTCCATCTCGACTTCGCGCTGGGCGAGTCGGACCTGATCCGTATCCAGGACCGCGACCTGGACAACGTGCCCGCCCCCGCGCAACGTCAGGTGCGCCGTGCGCAGCGCAGCTACGTCGAGGTCTGGGTGAGCACACTGCGCGGCCTCGACCCGCAGCTCGACGAGTCCGACGCGCGGCTGATGGCGCACGCCGTCTTCGGTCTGCTCAATTCAACTCCCCACAGCATGAAGCTCCGGGCGGCTGACCCGGGGCGTTCACGCGACGTTCTACGGGCGATGACGGTGGCCGCGGTGTCGTCGGCCGGCGACCGTCATGCCCGCGCGATGGTCAATACCAGTAGCGGCGTCCACCGACCGGACGGCCCACCGCACCCAACAGCCACAGTACGGCACCGATGACCAGCAGGATGATTCCGATCGTCCAGAGAATCTGGATCTTCAAAACGAACCCGAGGATGAGCAGAATTGCTCCGAGCACGATCATTGCTTCCTCCAAAACGTAACTTGCTGAACTGTTTTCGCTTCACTACTGGCTGGGTTGCGGCAGGTTGCAGTCGGCCACCTTCGGGTTGACCCCTGCGTAGTTCAACGGACCGACCACGACGGTCAGTGCGATGGACCCTGCTGTCGCACAGTTGGCTTCGCTGCTCGAAAAGTAACCGCGCTGCCAGGTAGCGAACACGCCGATCAGCAGCCACACGACCACGATCACACCCACGATTCCGCGGCCTCGCATGGTGAGCCTCCCTTGGTAGTCCGCACCACTTAGCGCACACGGTTTTACCCGTCCGACAGTTCTCTAAACATGCCCGCACGTCCCGATCCACCCGTATCTCGTTCCACGTAGCAGACCGGTGGTAAACACGTTGCTGGGCCTTCGGTCAGAAAACGAGTGGTTGCCGGCAGGCGGTAGCCTGCAGGCATGAGGTGGGAATGAACGATCCGCGTCGACCAGAGTGGTCCGACCCGACGCAGCAGGCCGGCAACGGTTATCCACCGAGCCCCGACCCCGCTTACGCCGGTCAGTACTACGGGTACGGAGCCCCGTACACCGGCCAGGGCTACGTGCCGCCACCGACTCAACCCACCGAACAGCTGCCGACGTCCTGGCAGCAGGACGGCTTCCAGCCGACCGAACCGCCCCAGCCACCGCCCGGCCCCCCGAAGTCGCCGCGCTGGCTGTGGATCCTCGCCGCGGTGGCCGTGCTCCTGGTCGTCGGACTGGTCATCGCTCTGGTCATCGTGACCAGCTCGTCGCGGGAATCCACAGTCGCGGTGCCGGTACCGCCGGTGACTGGAACCAGCACGGACCCGTCGATCCCGACGACCACATCGCGGATCCCGTTGCCCACCACGTCGCAGTCGCCGCTGCCGACCACCGAGGCGCCCGGCACCCTGGTCCCGCCCGGCGAGACCACCAGTCCCACCGGCACCGACACCGTCGTCTACAACGTCGACGGTGACGGCCGCGCGATCAACATCACCTACCTCGACACCGGCGGTGTCATGCAGACCGAGTTCAACGTGATGTTGCCGTGGAGCAAAGAGGTCAGCCTGTCGTCGCCGGCCCGCGGCTCGGCCAGCGTGGCCGTGGTCAACGTCGGGCGCGACGTCACCTGCAGCGTGTCGGTCAACGGCGTCCAGGTGCGTCAGCGCACCGGCCGGGGCCTGACCATCTGCACCGGCGCCGGCTAAGCCGCCGCGCGTCCGGGCACCCGGACCATCAGCATGCCCACGAGACCGGCGGCCAGCACCACGCAGAGTCCGGCCAGCCCGGCGCGGTCAGCGTGGAACGCGTCGACGAAGACGAAGAACAACCACGGCGCGATGAAGGCCGCCGCCCGTCCGGTCATGGTGTAGAGACCGAAGGCGACAGCCTCCTTGCCGTCGCGGGCCATCCTCAGCAGCAACGTGCGTGCCGCGGACTGGGTGGGCCCGACGAACAGGGCCAGCAGGAGTCCGCACACCCAGAACGCGGCCGGGCCCGACAGCGACATCAGGGTGATCCCGACGGCGATCATGGCCGACAGCGAGGCGACGATGACCGGCTTGGCCCCGAGCCGGTCATCGAGGTGACCCCCGGCCACCGCGCCAGCCGCGGCCATCGTGCTCGCGACAACGCCAAAGACCAGCACGTCGGCTTGCGAGATCCCGTAGACGCTGACCCCGAGCACCGCACCGAAGGCGAAAACCCCGGCCAGCCCGTCCCGAAAGACCGCGCTGACGATCAGGTAGTAGACGAAGTTGCGGTCGCGTCGCCATTCGGCGCGCAGGTCCACCCACAGCTGCCGGTAGCCCCCGAACAGTCCGACGGCGCGGTTGTCGAGCTCGGCCGCCGGAATGAACGTGTGGGCCGTCACCAGCAGTGGCATCGCGAACAGCACGAACCAGCCGGCCGCCAGGAGCATCGCCGCTCGCACGTTCCAGCCGTCGTCGACCGCGACACCCAGCAGACCGCGGGTCGGACCGCTTCCGGCGATGAACCCGGCGTAGATCAGCAATAGCAACACGACGCTGCCCAGATAACCGGCGGCCCAGCCGAACCCGGAGACGCGCCCGGAGTTTTCTGGCGTCGTCAGCTGTCGCAGCATGGCGTTGTAGGGCACGCTGGCCAAGTCCCCACACGCGGCGGTGAAAGCCAGCAGCACCAATCCCATCGCGAAGTAGGCCGGCTCGGCGCGGATCAGGCACATCGCCGCGGTGGATGACACCGCCAGCCCGGTCAGGATCGTCAGCGCCGCCCGGCGCTGCGCGGGCGCTTGCACCAGCACGCCGGTGAGGGGTGCGAGCACGGCGACCGTGAGCCCGGCGATGGTCAGCGCCCGGCCCAGCCAGCTGGCGGGTGAGGTGCCGCCGGCCAGGCCTACGCCGACCGAGCTCGTCAGGTAAACCGAGAAGACGAAGGTGGCCACGATGGCGGTCATCCCGGTCACACCGCAGTCCCACAGCGCCCAGGCCATGATCTTCGACCGCGGGACGGTTTCGGGAACCCCCCGGGGTCCGCTCATGAGGGCCAGAGTATCCAGCCCCCTACGATGTCCGCATGCCAGTCCCTCCGCCCTCACCGGACAGCCGAGCAGTCGTCACCGGAGCCTCCCAGGGCATCGGCGAGGCGCTGGCTACCGAACTCGCCGCCCGTGGCCACAGCCTGATCGTCACCGCACGCCGCGGGGAGGTCCTGGCCGATCTGGCCACGCGGCTGACCGAGCGCTACGGCGTCATCGTCGAGGTGCGCGCCGTCGACCTCGCCGACCCGGCAGCTCGCATGGCTCTTGCCGACGAGCTGGCCGAGCGCAACATCTCGATCCTGTGCGCCAATGCGGGTACCGCCACGTTCGGACCGGTGGCCAAGCTGGACTCGGTCGGCGAGCGGGCGCAGGTTCAGCTCAACGTCCTGGGAGTGCACGACCTGGTGCTCGCGGTGCTGCCGGGGATGGTGGCCCGCAAGGCCGGCGGCATCCTCATCTCGGGCTCGGCGGCCGGAAACTCGCCCATCCCGAACAACGCGACCTACGCGGCGACGAAGGCGTTCGCGAACACGTTCAGCGAGTCACTGCGCGGCGAACTTAAGCACTCAGGCATCCACGTCACGCTGCTGGCCCCGGGCCCGGTGCGCACCGAGGCACCCGACCCGGACGAGGCGTCACTGGTCGACCGGCTCATCCCGGACTTCCTGTGGATCTCGGTCGAGCACACCGCGCAGATTTCGCTGGATGGCCTGGAGCGCAACAAGATGCGGGTGGTGCCGGGCCTGACGTCGAAGGCGATGTCGGTGGCCTCCGGCTATGCGCCGCGCGCGATCGTCACCCCGATCGTCGGAGCGGTGTACAAGAAACTCGGCGGGGACTAGCGGCGGCGCCTGCCGGTCCCGAAGATGCTGCGGGTGATCTCCCGCCCGATCACGGTGCCGGCCGAGCGCATCGCACTCTTGAACGCCGGGTTGTCCATCATCTGCTCGAGCATGCCGGGCTCGGCCTTCTCCACCCGTTTGGGCATCGGCGGCAGGTCGATGCCGGTCGGCATGATCGGTGGTAGATCGACGGGCTCCTCGGGCGGCGGGGCCATCTTGGCGGCCAGCGTCTCGTAGGCCGACTCGCGATCGACGGTCTGGCCGTACTTGAGGAACAGCGGGCTCGCCTGAGCGACGGCCTTGATGTAGTCCGGGCCGATCGTGTCCATCAGCGACTGCGGCGGACGCAGCCGGGTCCAGGCCACCGGTGTCGGCGCGCCGCGTTCGGACAGCACCGTCACGATCGCCTCACCGATGCCCAGCGAGGTCAGATCCGTGGCCAGGTCGTAGAAGTCGGTCTTGGGATAGGTGCGCACCGTCTTGGTCAGCGCCTGCTGATCGTCCGGGGTGAACGCGCGCAGGGCGTGCTGGATGCGGGCGCCCAGCTGCGAGAGCACGTTGTTGGGGACGTCGGTGGGCAGCTGGGTGCAGAAGAACACGCCGACGCCCTTGGACCGGATCAGCTTGACGGTCTGTTCGACCTGCTGCAGGAAGGCTTTGGACGCGTCGGTGAACAGCAGGTGGGCCTCGTCGAAGAAGAACACCAGCTTGGGCTTGTCGACGTCGCCGACCTCGGGCAGGTAGGTGAACAGGTCGGCCAGCACCCACATCAGGAACGTGGAGAACATCACCGGGCGCGCGGCCTGGTCGCCCAGTTCGAGCAGGGTGATGACGCCGCGGCCCTGCGCATCGACGCGAAGCAGGTCGGCCGGGTCGATCTCGGGCTCACCGAAGAACGTGTCGCCGCCGTCGGCCTCGAGGTTGACCAGTGCCCGCAGGATGACGCCCGCGGTCTGCGACGAGACGCCGCCGATGCTCTTCAGCTGCTCCTTGCCCTGGTCACTGGTCAAGAAGGTGATCACCGAGCGCAGGTCCTTCAGGTCCAGCAGCGGCAACCCCTGCTGGTCGGCCCAGTGGAAGATCAGCCCCAGTGTTGACTCCTGAGTTGCGTTGAGCCCCAGCACTTTCGACAACAGGATGGGACCGAACGCGGAGATCGTCGCGCGGACCGGGACCCCGATCCCGCCGGTGCCCAGCGACAGGAACTCGACCGGGAACGGCGCGGGCGTCCAGCCGTCGTCGCCGGTGTCCTCGGCGCGCTGGGTGGTGCGCTCGTTGACCTCACCCGGTCGGGATAGACCCGACAGGTCGCCCTTGACGTCGGCCATCATCACCGGCACGCCCGCGGCCGAGAGCTGCTCGGCGATCACCTGCAGCGTCTTGGTCTTGCCGGTACCGGTGGCGCCGGCCACCAGGCCGTGGCGGTTCATCATCGACAGCGGGATGCGGATCTGTGCCGCGGGATCCACCGCACCGCCGACGATGACCGAGCCGAGGTCGAGCGCCTCCCCGGTGGTGGCGTAGCCGGCGGCGATCTGCTGGGCAGGTGTCGCTGTCGATTCGCTCGTCATGGCCCGATCCTCCGTATGTCCTTGCGCGTTGGCCGGTAAGACACTACTTGGCGGGACGCCCTCTGGATGGGTGGAACGGACGGCCGCGGCCCGGGCGGGCATACTGTTGAGCGCTGTGCGCGAAGAATTGGTGTGGATCGACTGTGAGATGACAGGGCTGGACCTGCGGACCGACCGTCTGATCGAGATCGCTGCCCTGGTGACCGACGCTGAACTCAACGTGCTCGGCGGGGGAATCGACGTGGTGATCCACGCCGACGACGAGGCGCTGGACGGAATGATCGAGGTCGTCGCGCAGATGCACCACCGGTCGGGTCTCACCCAGGAAGTGCGGAAGTCGACCATCGACATGGCCGCCGCCGAGCAGCTCGTCCTCGACTACATCCGCACCCACGTCAAAGCGGCCAAGACCGCGCCGCTGGCCGGGAATTCCATCGCCACCGATCGCGGTTTCATCGCACGGGACATGCCCGAGCTGGACGGCTACCTGCACTACCGGATGATCGACGTCAGCTCCATCAAGGAGCTGTGTCGGCGCTGGTATCCCAAGATCTACTACGGGCAGCCGGAGAAGGGTCTCGCGCACCGGGCCCTGGCCGACATCCGCGAGTCGATCCGCGAGCTGAAGTACTACCGCCGTACCGCGTTCGTCCCGCCGCCGGGGCCTTCTACCAGCGAGATCGCCGCCGCGTCCGGTGAGATCGGCGGAGTCGACGGTACCGATTCGGCCCTCGAGCGAGAAAGCGGCTAGTATCGACGGGCCGGTTTCCGGCAATGGTGGCTGTAGTTCAGTTGGTAGAGCACCAGGTTGTGATCCTGGCTGTCGCGGGTTCGAGTCCCGTCAGCCACCCGGTGTCAGGGAGCCTTCGGGCTCCCTGACTTTTTTCACCACCATGACACCCAGCATCACCAGCGTCACGGCCCACTCCAGCCAGTCCGAGCCGTCAGGCGTTCGCGTTGCCGGCTTTCCACTGCTCCCACGGGATGTTCCAGTCGCCGAGGCCGTCGGTGCCCGACAGCGTGGAGCCGACGGTGTTGCGCACCTCGACGATGTCGCCGCGTTTGGTGTTGTTGAAGAACCACAGCGCGTTGCTCGGGCTGACGTTGAGGCAGCCGTGACTGACGTTGGAGTAGCCCTGGCTGCCCACCGACCACGGCGCCGAATGGACGTAGATGCCGCTGTAGGACATCTGCGTGGCCCAGTCGACCTCGGTGCGATAACCGTTGGGCGAGTTGGACGGAACGCCGTAGGTGGACGAGTCCATGATCATGTGGGAGAACCGGTCGCCGACGAGGTAGACGCCATTGCTGGTAGGCGTGCTGTTCTTGCCCATCGAGATCGGCATGGTCTTGATGACCTCGCCGTTCTGGCGGATGGTCAGCGTCTTGATGTCGTCATCGGCCGTCGCGATCACCTCGTCGCCGATGGTGAAGTGAGTTGTCAGGTTCTCCTGGCCGAACAGGCCGTCGCCGAGATCGACCCCGTAGGTGTTGACCTGGACATCGATCTTGGTGCCCGGTTTCCAGTAGGCCTGCGGCCGCCAGCGCACTTCACGGTTGTTCAGCCAGTAGAAGGCGCCCTCGACGGGCGGGTCGGTGGTCACCTTGATGGCGCGCTCGGCAGCGACTCTGTTGGGGATGTTCTCGTCGAACCGCACCGCCACCGGCTGTCCGACGCCGACGACCTCGCCGTCACCGGGCAACAGGTAGGGCATGGTCAGATTGCCCGGTGAGTGGGTCTTGAACGTGAGCTTCTCGGTGGTGACTCCGCCCAGGCCCAGTGAGCGCGCGCTGAGGGTGTAGGTCTTGTTGTAGCCCAGCGGTTCGGTGGTCTTCCAGGTCACCCCGTCGGGACTGAGTTCGCCGGCGACCTGCGCGCCGGACCCGTTGACCATCGTCACCGACCCGAGCACCCCTCCGGTGGCCGTGACGGTGACCGGCTTGTCGACGGCGACGTCGACCGCGCCATCCTTGACCGAGGTGGTCACCTGCGGAATCAACAGGTCGCCGTACGGCGTGCCCTTGTCGGCGATGACGTTGACCGGCGCCGGCGCCGAATCGGTCCCGCAGGCGGTGATGCCGAGCAACAGCGCCGAGATGACGGCGAGCACGGCCAGCCGGGGGCCCGACCATCCGCGGTGTGCCGAACCGACCTGCGTCATACGGGCGCTACCTCGCTAGCTGTGGGGTTGCTGGTAGTGATTGGCAATAGTCTAAGGGTAGCCGTACCTCGGTGGCGACCACACAGGTCAGCGGGTACGTCATGGTCATCGTTGCGCCACGATCGGGATTTCTCACTACGGCGGCTGGCCTGTTATTGTCGCTGACGCGGTTCTCGCGCCGTTAGCTCAGTTGGTAGAGCAGCTGACTCTTAATCAGCGGGTCCGGGGTTCGAAACCCTGACGGCGCACAGGCAAATCCCCTGCTCAACAGGGGTTTTTTGCTCCTTATACTGACGTTCACAGGCCCTGGTGGTGACACAGGTGCTGACAACGCGACCTGGGCATTCCCGCGCAGAAACGGCCGGTGGCATGGCTTCGCGCCGGACTTAAGCCAACGGCCTGCTGCACCAAAGCCGCGCCCCGTCCCAACGCCGAGGTGGACCTCGCACTGCCGGGCGCCGTCCCCTGACCTCGACCAGGGACGTGAACGCTCACGCCGCCCGTACGACTGGTAGAACTACCCGGCGGCGCCGGACCTCAAGTCCATCTCCGCATACCGCACAGGGGCCACTGGGCGCCGCGTGGAGCGATCAGCAGGTGTGGTCGAAGGTAGGAGGGGCCGGGCTACGAGCACCCCGAACGAAGACCACCTACTAGGGGCCGCGCGTCGTGCCGAGTCGAGACCCTGTGGTGCTGCGGTGGCCGATCTCGACCCGTCGGCGATCGCCCTGTAGAGCATGTGCAGTACATGTGTAGCCGAAATGAGAAGTGGCCCAGACAGATTACGAACCCTGCCTGGCGAAAATGAACATGCCCGTGTTCGACAGTGACGTCCGTTGCCTGGTGTCCACAACGTCGTCGTTCTGGGATGCTGGCAGCCACGACCGCCGCGCCAGATGGCCGGATGACGGAACAAGGGGGCTGAGCCTTAGGGGGCGAATTGGAGCGCAGGGAACCACGCTGTCGCATCTGTCGTGATGAGGCTGTGCGTGTTGTCGTCAACGACCTCCTGGACTGGCGCGGCGTCCCGATCATCCTGGGGCGCGGTAAGACACACCGGATCACCTACACCGACATCCTGCGTAACCTGGCGCCGCTCAACGAGGAGCGCGACCAGAGGGACCGGATCACCTACGACAGCCTCTGGATTCACGCCAAAAGGCATTACGCCCTTGCCGGGAAAGCGGCCTACTGGGGAGCCCGGATGCAGAAGGAGTTCACGGAGGCCCTGCGGGGATAACGGTGTAGGACGCCTATCGAGGTGCTGTAGAGCAGCTCGCATTAAGTACGAACAGTGTGATCCGTTGGTGCACTTGACTAGTGTTGCCCTATAGGGCATTTGGGCGCTGGCCGCGAGGTCTCGGTACGCACGTCTCGGCCGGGGTAGCCGAACTCTCGTCGTACTTGCCAGTGGCGAAATGGCCGAGTTGTCGGCATCAACGGCCGCGAGAAGAACCTGGCGCTGCGCAAGAGAGCTAACGGTCGTCTCCGCCTCCGGATCCTCGGTGATCGGATCGCCCGCGACAAGGCATGATCGTGCGTCCTCAGACCACGGCTGTCGTCGCGACTGGGTATCGCACACCGATCGCCGAGCGCCCGTTCCAGATCGGCGGATCAGCAGGTGACGTGCAGAACCGCGTGGACCTCCCGTGGGTTGAGGTCCGAGATCAGTTGGCAGGCCTGTTCGGTTGGGACAGCGACAAGGTCAATGTGTTGGCGTGCAGCCTCCTCCATGACCTCGGGCATGATCGGCAGCGCGCCGTGGGCGCCGGTGCCGATGATCACGCGGGGTCCGCCCCAGGGGATTTCCTCGGCGACCGAGAGCGGAGTGTGTCCGAACCTGTCGCGGTAGGGCTTCGAGGGTTTCTTGCTCCGCTTACGCACTGCACCTTGGTCGATGACGATGTCGTGCTCATACTTTCGTCCCTCGACCTCGATCGAGCCGAATCCGAGAAATCGCACCTCCATGACCAGCCACCGTAGTCCTTCGACGATGTGGCCGTGAGTGTGTCCACGCGGTGTCCACGCCGGGGATAGGCTCACCTCGTGGCATCGAGCGAGTTGACCGGGCTGAACCGCCGTTACGCGCTGCCCCGGATCGAGGCGAAGTTTCGTCACCTGGGAGCGGCTAAAGCGCGGGCCGAGGCGAACCGCCGCTACGCGCATCTGCATACCCCCAAGTACCTCGCCAACCCGGATCATCTGACCAGCACACCAAGCCGTGGTGGATCCGCACTGCCCATCGCCTAGCGGTATTCACGGGGGCGCAGGAAGCCGGAGCTGAACTAGGCTGCCCCTCGTACTGATATGGCTCGAAGACAGCTAGAAGGATCGTGTCGCCTTTCTGACCTCAGAGCGCTTTTGGGGCGTAGATTTATGTGGCTGCAGCCCGAACAATTTGCAGCATCCAACCCCACGGGGGTAGGGCCATGGTTCGTGGACAACTCGTCACCGCAGCCGCCATCGGTGCGGTTTCAAAGGCTATGCCAGGCGTGCCGGGCAATGACCCCACATCGGCTGGTCGCAGTTTCGACCTGACAGCGGGATGAGTTTTGAAGCCCGCGAGTGGAATTCGTGCGGTAGGGGCCGCCGCCGATAATCGGCCCGTCTGGGTATTCGGAGGACAAGATGAAGCGCTTCCTCACCATTAGTTACGGCGTCGCGAGTTACGCGATCTTCCTGTTGGCCTTCCTCTATGCGATCGGCTTCGTGGGCAATATCTGGGTTCCACGCAGCATCGATGCGGGCATCGCCGCCCCGGTCGGCGAGGCGGTCGTGGTCAATGTTCTGTTGCTGGGCTTGTTCGCCGTCCAGCACAGCGTCATGGCCCGCCCGGTGTTCAAACGCTGGTGGACACGATTCGTGCCCCCGCCCATCGAGCGCAGCACCTATGTCCTGCTGGCGAGCCTGGTGCTGCTTCTCTTGTATTGGCAGTGGCGGACACTGCCTGCAGTCATCTGGGACGTAACCTCCCCAGCAGCCCGGCTCGGATTGCAGGTGCTGTTCTGGCTCGGCTGGGCGACTGTCCTGGCCGCGACGTTCATGATCAATCACTTCGACCTGTTCGGTCTACGGCAGGTGTATCTGGCCTGGCGTGGAAAACCCTACACACACCTCGGGTTCCGTGCGTCGCTGCTCTATCGACTTGTGCGCCACCCGATCATGCTGGGCTTCATCATCGCGTTCTGGGCTACCCCGACGATGACTGCCGGGCATCTACTCTTCGCCACAGCGACGACGGCCTACATCCTGATCGCCGTGCAATTAGAGGAACACGACCTGGTAGCAGCACTGGGCGACCAGTACCGCGAATACCGGCATCGGGTGCCCATGCTTCTACCGTGGCCACATCGGCATACGAACGAAACCGCCCCAACGGCTCGGCACCATCCGGTCTAGCAACGACGGGCTCTACTGGACGGGCGCTGGCCCAGGAAGTCAACGGTGGAAGTCAATGGTCAGCTCGCGATGAAGCCCTCGCGCTTGTGCGATCCGTCGCACATCGGCTTGTGCGCTGAGTGGCCGCACCGGCACAAGAAGACCTTCGCGCCCTCCTTCATCACGGTGCCGTCGCTGGCCAGCACGGCGCAGGCACCGTCGACTTCCAGGGGCCGTTCTCCAGGGCAGTGATCTTGACCTCGCTCATGCGGTCAATATAAATGGGCCGGTAGGTCCTGCCCGGTCGAATATCCTTCCGGGGCCTGTCATGGGCGCGTTTGACATGGCGGACGGCAAGATCGCGGCGTGGCGGGACTACCATGACCAAGGCTCCCACACCTGAGACATGAGTTGTCGGATGATCCCCATCCTGACGGCCGTCATCGGCGCCGTGGTGGTGATGGTGGGCGCGTTCGTGGCGCGAAATGCCACGCACTACGCGGCTGAGCTGCAAGCGGTCCAGCGCCACAGGGACGCGGAGC